>Ga0081539_10005305_pt1 | contig 13256 bp, 8 predicted proteins | sample TabmetS4T2R2_FD_71023 | JGI IMG/M metagenome (GOLD analysis project Ga0081539, IMG submission 71023) | Tabebuia heterophylla rhizosphere microbial communities from the University of Puerto Rico - S4T2R2 | ecosystem: Host-associated > Plants > Roots > Rhizosphere ...
GAACTACGGTTCTGTCCCTGAGGATCAAACGCTCTCCATTCTTGTGACGGCCCGACGCGATTTTGAGATTGAGCAGCTGCGTCGCCGATTGTTGTCACAGGTTCGCGACGTGGACGTCTGGACGGCGGCCGAGTTCAGTCGCATGACGCGCGTCTATTGGATGTTTACGACGGGCGCCGGCATCGCGGTGCTGTTGGCGGCGCTGCTGGGCCTGATCGTCGGCGTGGTCATCGTCGCGCAGACGATCTACGCAACGACCGTGGATCACTTGCGTGAGTATGGAACGCTGAAAGCGATTGGGGCCAGCAACGGATACCTGTACACGGTCATCATCCAACAAGCGGTGATCAGCGGCGCCATCGGCTACGTGCTGGCGATGGGCGTGAGCTGGTTCGTCGTTCGTGGCAGCGCGCACCGAGGTGCCGCTATCCTCGTGACGTGGCCGCTGGCGCTCGGCATGCTGGGGCTGACGCTCCTGATGTGCGTCGGTGCGGCGCTGGTGTCGATCAACAAGGTGACGCGGCTGGATCCAGCCGTTGTCTTTGCCGGGTGACGCGTGGCTGCGCTGGTTCACGTTCGGGACGTCACGAAGATCTTCGGACAGGGCGCCGCCGCGACGCGAGCCCTCGACCATGTGACGCTTGATGTGCTCGATCGCGAGATCCTGCTGCTCGTCTAAGGTCCGGTACGCCGAGGACGTCAGATCTTGTCTCGGGCGTCGCAGCCGGCCGCCTCCTGCGCAATCTTCCCCGCGGTTGCGAAAGAACCCGCAGCAGCGGCTGACGTCCTCGCGCGCGCTGGCGGAAGACCGGACACATGCGGACAGGCACTCGGATTGCTCCAGTCGGCCCCATGCCGTGGTCGTCAGCAACGACGAGCACGCTCGCCGAAGACCAGGCCGGGGTGATCGACTTCCTCGCGTCAGCAGCGACGCACGGAGGTGTCACGGTCGAGCGCATCGACACGCACGCGTCGATCGTCTTTCTGGCAGGAGGACGCGCCTACAAACTCAAGCGAGCCGTGCGCTTCGACTATCTCGACTTCTCGACGGTGGAACGCCGCCGGGCGCTCTGTGAGGCCGAAGTCCGCCTGAATCGCCGGACGGCACCGACGCTCTATCGCGGCGTCGTTGCCGTCACTCGAGAGACGGACGGGTCGTTTGCGCTCGCGGGGCGTGGCGAGCCCATCGACTGGGTCGTCGAGATGAACCGGTTTCCGGAGGAGGCGTTGTTCGATCGGCTGGCATCGGTCAACCGCCTCAGCGTCGAGCTCATGCCGCCGCTGGCCGAAGCCATCGCCGAGTTCCACGTATCAGCGGAGCACCGCCGCGACCACGGCGGCCGGGCCGGCATGTCCTGGGTGATTGAGGGAAACGCAGCCGGCTTCGAAGACTTCGGGAGAGCCTGCCTCGATCCCTCGGTGGCGTCTCGAGTCATCGACAATTCCCGCCGCGAGCTCGATCGCCGCGCCGAGCTGCTCGAACGGCGGCGCGAGTCCGGTTTCGTCCGTCAGTGTCATGGCGACCTCCATTTACGCAACATCGTGCTCCTGGACGGCCGGCCGACGCTCTTCGATGGCGTCGAGTTCAACGACGAGATTTCCTGCACCGACGTTCTGTACGATCTCGCGTTCCTGCTGATGGATCTGTGGCGGCGACACCTGCCCCGCCACGCCAACGCCGTATGGAACCGTTACCTGTTCGAGACGGAAGACTTGACGGGCACCTCTCTTCTGCCGCTGTTCCTCTCCTGCCGTGCGGCGGTTCGGGCGAAGACGAGCGCGACGGCAGCGCGCCTTCACACCGACGAACAACGCCGACGCGAGCAAGAAGTGATGGCGCGCGAGTATCTCGCCCTGGCCGGTCGACTGCTGCACCCACACCAGCCCTGTCTCGTCGCCGTGGGCGGATTCTCCGGCTCCGGAAAGTCGACGCTCGCCCTGAATCTCGCTCCGTCGCTCGGCGCCGTTCCTGGCGCGGTCGTCTTGCGCAGCGACGAACTGCGAAAGCGCCTTTGCGGTGTTCCGCCGCTGCAGCGTCTCGGCCCGGAAGGCTACTCGGCGCAGGTATCCGAGGGTGTGTATTCGACGCTGGCCGAACAGGCCGAGCTCGTCCTTCGTGCGGGCCACAGCGTCATCGCCGACGCCGTCTATGCGCGACCGGCGGACCGCGACGTCATCGAACAGGTAGCCGCAGCAACCTCCACGCCGTTCGTTGGACTCTGGCTCGACGCGCCGGAGTCGCTGCTGATCGACAGGACAGCGCAGCGCCACGACGACGCGTCGGATGCGGACGCAACGATCGTCCGTATGCAGCGAAGGCAGGACACGGGCGACATCCGCTGGCACCGATTGGCCGCCTCGGCGCCGACGGCCGCGGTCGTGGCAGCCGCGGCCAGCCATGTGAGCGAGCGGGCACGTGGCACGTTGAACGCCGGGAGCTCCTTGTGAAGCTGTTGGTCACCGCACTGGACTACGACGGCACCATCGCTCGCGGTGACGTACTGGATCCATCGGTGCGCAAGGCGATCGCCGCCGCCCGTACAGGGGGCATCGTCGTGCTGCTGGTCACTGGCCGCATCCTCACCGAACTGCAACGCGTGGCTGGTGACCTGCACTTCGTCGATGGTGTGATCGCCGAGAACGGCGCCGTGATGCACTTTCCCGAGAGCGGCCGTACGTCGACGCTCGCTCCCACGGTACCCGACGGGTTCCTCGTCGAATTGCGCCGGCGGCGGATTCCGTTTACTGCCGGACAGTGCCTGATCGATGTGGACGCCAACGAGGCTCCGCGGCTGCTCGATGTCATTCGGACACTCGAATTGCCGCTGGTGCTGATCTTCAACGGCGGCCGCGTGATGGTCGCCGCCCAAGGCGTGAGCAAGGCGTCTGGCCTGCGCGTCGCAGTGGAGACGCTGCGGCTGTCGGCCCGCAACGTTGGCGGTCGGAGACGCCGAGAACGATCAGGAGCTCCTGCGAATCGCCGAAGTCGGCGTCGCCGGCGAATGGGGCAGCAAGAGCTTGCAGGCCAGCGCCGACGTCGTTCTCAAAGGCAGCGGACCAGCGGCGACTGGCTGAATACATTCGGCGGAACGACTTCTCGCGCTGGATAGACGACGTGTTTGGCGATCGTGCGCTGGCTGCCGAACTGAGAGCGCTCGAAGAGCGACACCGATCGAGATCGCGGGATGAGACGGTGCGGAAATGGCGGCCGCCGTGCGCGGCCGGTATGACCTGGCCGAACAGGACCTCGATACGCTCGCAACGTGAGAGTGTCCGTCGCCAGCCGGCTCTTACGGGACGAGTACAGCGGCACCCGAGAGGCGACCCAAACGCAGGTCTGAGAGGGCGCGATTCGCGTCCGCGAGTGGGTAAGACTGAACGTGCGTGTTCAATGGAATCTCGGCCGCGAGCTCGAGGAATTCGCGGGCGTCGTGGCGTGTCAGATTGGCGACCGAACGGATCGTGCGTTCCTCCCAGAGCAGGCGATACGGAAACGACGGGATGTCGCTCATGTGGATGCCGGCACACACCACCACGCCCGCCTGCTTCACGCGTGACAGCGCTTCGGGCACGAGTGAGCCGACCGGAGCAAAGATGATGGCACTGTCGAGTGGGTCGGGCGGCGGCTCGTTCGAGAATCCGGCCCACGCGGCGCCGACCTCTCGTGCGAATGTCAGGGCCTGATCATCGCCTGACGCGGCAAATGCGAACACGTCGCGACCCTGATGCACCGCGATCTGCGTGATGATGTGCGCGGCGGCGCCGAATCCATAAATGCCCAGCCTGGCCCCTGGCCCCGCCATCCGATAGGCACGGTAGCCGATCAGTCCGGCGCACAAGAGCGGCGCGACGTGCACATCGTCATACCGCGCTGGCAGGGGAACGCAGAACGATGCGTCGGCCACTGCGAATTCGGCATAGCCGCCATCGAGCTGATAGCCGGTGTAGCGCGCCTGCGGGCAGAGATTTTCCCGATCCGACCGGCAGAAATCGCAGACGCCACAGGACCAACCGAGCCAGGGGATGCCGATGCGGGTGCCAGGAACCAGCGTCGTCACGTCGCGACCGACCGCCTCGATGCGGCCCACAATCTCATGACCGGGAACAACGGGGATCGTGGGATGTGGAAGCTCCCCATCCACGACGTGGAGGTCGGTGCGGCAGACGCCGCAGGCCAGCACCTTCACCAGAACGTCGGTCGGCCCGGGAATCGGCTTGTCCGTCTCAACCGCCACGACGCGGCCTCCGCCGAATTGAATCAACGACATCGCCTTCATTGAATCCTCCGGATTGCCGGAAGTCTGCCGCAATGCCGGCATTCATCGCGCCAAGAGGCCGGCTACTCGTGGCAACGCCACTGGCATTGTCGCTGCAATGGCCGGCGTAGGACGGAAGTCAGAAATTCTTGCGAGGACGCAGCCATGACGCTTTCGACTCGCTATCTCGGTCTGACGCTCGACCATCCGTTCATGATCGGCGCGTCGCCGCTCGTCGCCCATCTGGACACCGTCAAGCGTCTGGAGGACGGCGGCGCGGCGGCGATCGTGCTGCACTCGCTGTTCGAAGAACAGATCTCGCTGGCGGAGTCGGGCCGGATTCACCACATGGATCCCTTCGAGGCCCAGTTCGCGCAGACCATCGCGCACTTCCCGAAGCCCGAACGCTATCCGCTTGCGCCGGACGAATATCTCGAGCACCTTCGACGGGTCAAAGCCGCGGTGAAGATTCCCGTCATCGCGTCGCTGAACGGCACCAGCGCCGAGTCGTGGCTGAAGTTTTCGCGGAGCATGGAACTGGCCGGCGCGGATGCCCTCGAGCTGAACATGTACGATGTCGCGGCCAGACCTGACCAGTCCGGAGCGGCCATCGAGACGTCGATTCGCACAGTCGTCTCCGAGCTCTCCCGCATCCTGCACATTCCGATCGCCGTGAAGCTGACGCCGTTCTTCACGGCGGTCGCGCACGTCGCGCGCGAGCTCGAGCGCGCCGGCGCGGCGGGCCTCGTGCTCTTCAACCGCTTTTACCAGCCTGACATCGATGTCGATGCCATGGCGACGGTTCCCAGGGTCGAATTGTCGACGAGCGCGGAGCTGCTGCTCCGCCTGCGCTGGGCGGCCATCCTGCACGCGCAGCGCCGTTGTTCGTTGGCGATCACCGGCGGAGTGGCGACGCCGACCGACGGGATCAAGGCGATCCTCGCCGGTGCAGACGCTGTGCAAATGGTGTCGGCGATCCTTCGCCATGGTCCGTCGTATTTCGCGGACATGCGAGACGGCCTGCTTCGTTGGATGGAATCGAAACACGTCGACTCCCTCGCGCCCGTGCGCGGTCGCGTCGACGGGACTGATGGGGACGCGAGCGTGCTGGAGCGTGCGAGCTATCTGCGGACGCTCCAGAGCTGGTCGGAGGCGAGCGCGGCCGGGCGCTGACGGAGGGTTACGCCCCGTGGGCGAGCACGTACGAATCGCGCGGCGTTCGCTTCAAGAAATCCGCGGCCACGAGCGCGTCGAGCAGCGCGTCGGCGGTCCGCGCCTCGAGATTCCAGAGCCGCCGCACTTGCGGCTTGGTGAGCTTGAGTCCGGGCATTTCCAGGTATTCGGCTTTGACGAGATGGAGCCAGTCTTGGACCGTGCACTGCGTCGAGATCATGTCGGATCCTTTCGAGGATTCGCGGCCCTTTGAGCAATCGGCGTGCCTGTTGCTTTGCGAAGGCCACGTGGCCGTTTCCCGCTCGCAGCATCTGATCGCGTCCGAAGTTTTCCCCGCTGGCTGGGGAAAATTCAGCACTCAGAGACTGCCTCGGCCTACGCTGATCGCCGCACTGCACGTCTCGGCGGCGATCCATGCCATCGCCTGTGCGGTCCTCGTCGCGATCGCCACCACGCCGGCCGCCATCCCCTCGGAGACCGCCGTCGAACCATCGGTCCGCCCATCGTCAATGGCAACGCTCGTGTTCGTGGCCAAGGCACTACCGACGTCAGAGAAAGCCGCGGGCGGTGGCGGCGGTGGCAACCGGCAGCCCGGACCCATGCGGAGGGCCCAGGCACACGGATCGGACGCAGCGACACTCCGCATCGTCAGACCGGTCGATTCGAGCGACCGATCGGGGGTGGACGTTGTGCCCCTTCCGGGAGTGTTGCTCGATGCGAAACCGTTGGCCTCGGGCGATCGCGAGTTGATGGGATGGCCCTCCGCTGGTGTCGATTTCGGCACGTCGACCGGTGAAGGCTCTGGAGGCGGAGTCGGCACCGGAACGGGGAGCGGCATCGGACCGGGACGCGGTCCCGGCCTTGGCGAAGGCGCGGGTGGCGGTTCGGGCGGAGGGGTCTACCGGCCCGGCGGCTCGGTGACCCCTCCCACCGTCATCATCGAAGTTCACCCGACGTACACGACCGACGCGCTCGAGCGGCGCATTCAGGGCACCGTCGTTCTCGAGCTGATTGTGACCGCCGATGGCATGCCCAGTCGAATTCGTGTCGTGCGCTCGCTCGATCCAGATGGCTTGGATGGCGCAGCCACCGAGGCCGTCGGACAATGGCGATTCAGGCCCGGCAAGAAAGACGGAACGCCTGTCGCGGTCCTCGTCACGATCTTTCTCGACTTCACGATCCGCTGATGGCACACCCGCGTAGTCACCGGTATCTTCGACAATCACTCAAGGTGATGGGAGATGAACTACGCACCCATCCACCGGCTCGTCGGCGCAGCGTCCAGGATGAAAAGGTGTTCGTCAGAACGGCGAAGACGGGACGACCCGTGACCGTGCTGGTGCCGAAAGATGTCGTGACGGCGGCTCAAGAAGATTGAGAACGGGTCAGACCGGTACTTCTGGACTGGAAAGAACATCCGCTCCGCGGTTTCAAACTGGTCGCGCTAGGTGTACCGTATCGCAAGCACGAACGCCTTGATCCGATCGCGGTTTCCTCCGTATTTGTCACACGCTTCCACGATCCGCTTCATCTCGCCGCGCGAAAAAGGAAGCGTCGGCGTCGGCGTGACCTGCGGCGGCTTCACGGATGCCGCAGGGTTGACCTTGAGCCAGTCGGCGATGAACTTGTCGATCGCCTCGCGAACGGTTGGCGCCTCCACCTCCACGACGCCGATTTCGCCGGCGGTCGTCCAGCCGTTGATCAATTCCGTCGCCGCGTCCGCCCAGCCAATGTTCTCCTCCGCCGTCAGGGTCACTCTGCGCTTGGCGTCGGCTCGAATACCGCGCTGCCCAGCTGCGTCAAAGCGGTGCTGCTGCGCGCCATTCTCTACGCCACGCCGGAGTCAATCGGTGCGCCTACGCGTCGCTACTCGCGATTGGGAAGTGCCACCACGGCCTGCCCGATTGCAGCAGGCCGCTGAGGGAACAGAACGTCGCGTCCCGCACGCTCTTTCTCCTCCGCGCCGACGTCCTCGAGCTCGACGACAACGACCGGGGCTTCGCCGGCGTGCGGCCCGTTCGACGCCGACACCGCGAGCGTCTCCGTCCAGGTCTCGCCGCTGCGCCGCGGCGCAGCGCTTCCCAGGGTGACGTCGCCGTAGCGCGTGCCGGTTTCCACGATCTCGACGTCGACCGGTGCATCTTTGAGGTCGGAGGCGTCGACCAACAGCTTCCACAGCCCGGCCTCCGGCCGTCGCACGGAGACGCTCGGTCGCGCCGTGTACGGGAATTCGAAGAGCGTGCAGTTTTCCTGTTGCGAAGCGCCGCAGAAATAGACCCAGAGTCTGACCGGCTGGTGCGTCGTCGCGGAGACCGCACGGAACAACAGCGTGCTGGTGCCTGGTGTCACGTCGACGTTGGCCACGGTGCGGTTGGCCTTCAGTTCGACGTGTCGCTGCCCGCCGATCTCCGCGCGCAGCCGAGCGGCCTCCAAGGCGCCCATCTGGTTCGTCACCTGAACTCGTATCGCGTGCTCCGGGCTCGGCTCCGCACTCAGCGTGGCGGCGAGCGCGGTGGCGCTGAACGAGTACTGTTCGTCGACTTGCGGCGTCTCGTCTGCGAGAGTTGCGGCGGCGTCTATTCGGATGAATTCCCACACGCCGCGTTGCGGGACCGGCGCCAGGTATGTGCGCGTCTTTGGGAGTGTGCCCTGCAGGTAGTTCCCCCACAGCTCCTCCGACGCGGGTCCCGCGTGCGCCGGCATCAGCACGAGCGGCGGATTCACCGCCAGCCGCTGCCCGCCAGTTGAACTTCTAATATCGATCTTGAGCACTTGCGTGCCTGCCGGCACGTCCACGAAATGATGGCTCGGCTTCAGAAACGGACGATCGACCGTGGCGATAGCGGCAAACGGCGTCGAGCCGCTGCCGCTCAACTCGTCCGCCGCCACGACGACGAACGCGATCCATGCCACGGGGAGGCGCGTCTCCCAGTCCAAGAGCTGCAGCGTGGCGCTATGGACGCCGCGCCTCGCCGGCACGACGTGTACCGGGAGGGATAAGGTCTTGTTGCGCTCGAGCGCGATCTCGGAAGCCGCCGCCGCGCGGAGCTGGAATGTGCCGTCGTTGCCCAGCCAGGCCAACGCGTAACGCACCGCGCCATTGGGTCCATCACGGCGCGTCAGCGACACGGTTCGAGCGCTCGAATCGCCAACCTTCCAGCCTTCGCGTTCGTAGAGGCCGTTGCCGATGGTCTCGTGCGTGAGCTCCGTCCAACGCGTGCGCACCGGCGCCCGCACGTCGATGTCCGGCACGAATCGCCACGTCGGCCAGGTGGCGCTCATCGTGAGCATCTGCCACGCGGAAGACAGGTTGATCAGCCCGGCGCCCTGCGCATGCGCCGGCCAGTCGGGCAAATAGCGCGCGCCCGCTTTCAGCGCCCAGTAAATTCGACCAGCGTCGTGCGGAAGCCCCTTCTGCCTGGCGCCGCTGATCAATGCCGCCGCCGCACTCGCGGCTACTGGCGCTGCAGCCGACGTGCCTTCCATCAAGCGATAGCACGGCGGCAGGCGGATCGCCGCGGCGGCGCCGTATGTCGGCCCGGCGCCGCACGTCGTCGGCGCCACGCCCGGACTGGGCGCGACCATGTCGGGCTTCATCTGTCCCCAGTTCGAGGGCCCGTAGGAGTACGGCATCAGCCAGTCCGGTTGCTGGACCGTGAAGCCGGCCACCTTCTTGATCGCCGCCGCACTCACATACCCGCCGACACTGAGCACGCGCTTCGCGACCGTGGGCGTGTACACACTCGCCGTTGCCGACCAGGCGTTGCCGGCGGACCAGAACTGCGGCTTGCCAGAGACGCGGACCACGCGATCGAGAAACTGCGATTCGAACGCACTCGGCGCGTTCGCGATGTCGGCGGCCGAGGTCGACGACGACACGAGGTCGACATCGTCGTCGAATGCCGCGACCATGACCGCCTCGAGCACGCCGGAGATCAGGCGCGACTGCACGACGAGAGCCAGTCGTGCGTTGGGCGCAGCCGAGCCGCCGGCGCCACCTCCATAATGGTCCCCCGCAAGCAGCGCGTCTGTCGCCGTGCTGTGGCCGTTGTCGCCGGTCACGATCCGGGGCAATCCAGTCGTTGGCTCGAAGTACACGAGGAACGCCAGCGGGTGGGGCGGCGCGCCTTCGCGGTGTTCGCCCCGCGCGGCGTCGGCCGATTCGAGCGCATACGGTAGATAGCCGATCTCGTGCGTATCGTTGAAGTCCCGAATGGGGACTTCGTCTGAGAAATCATGGTTGTCGTTGACGTCAACCCAGGCCGTTCGTTCGCCTCTGACGGACAGCATCGCGACGAGACGGCCCCTCGGTCTATAAAATCCCTGGCCCACGGCCTGCCGCTGAAACTGATACGCGCCCGGCGCGTGCGCTTTGTGGGCGACGCCATCCACGGTGAACGAACCATCTGGCTGCGTGTGCACGTCGACGGCTGAGTGTGTTGGCTTGGAGCGATCGAGCGGCGGCACGAGCAGGGCGCGAGCCTTCGGTACCGTGCGCCCGTCTGCCGTGAGCGATTGCTGAAGTGCCGGGTGATCCAACTCGCCGGTGCCTTCGATGTTGGCGATGGTGACGCCCCGTCCGTCGAACGTCGGGTGAGACGACTGCCAGGCGGACAGTCCAAGAGCGCTCGCGGCAAAAGCGGGCGAGTCCGCGCCTTCCTTCGAGAGATCCAACAGCGGTTTGCGGAGCGTCGCCGCCAGACGTCCCTCCATCGTCGCATTGCCTGCGGCGAACAGAGGTTTGGCCGAGACCGGCTGATACACGCCGATTTTCTGCATCGGGGTCTGATAGCCGTCGAGTCTCGATGTGATCACAGCGGCATCGATGCTGAGGGTGTCGTACGCAGCGAGGGGGATTCGAGCGCGCACGTATCCGATGCGCGGGTTCACGACAGCCATCGAACCGCTCTTCTGTCTGATCGTCGATTCAAACGCGGACAGCGCTGCCGCGTCGTTCTCCTTCACCAGGAACAGCGCGTCGACCTGTTCCTGGCCCGATGCGCGGGCGCGATTCGCGGTCCCCCAGTCGTCCAGCGACTGAGCCCGAAGCCATGCGGCGGTGCTGACGCACAGGAGCAGCACGGCCATGGCAACCGTCGCCCGTTTCGTGGCGAACATGGAAGGTGACCTCCGAATGCGGATGGAACTCGAATCGGGCGTCAATACGTGACGCGGATGCCGACCTGCGCTGACCGCGGAGGCTGGCGACTTGCACCTTGGCCGAACAGCGGACTGGTCGAGTCCGTGGATTGAAATCCGTAGAAATTGCCGGCGTTGATCACGTTGAAGACATCCACCGTTCCCTGAATGCGTGCGCGCCCGACGGCGAACTCGCGCCCGGCGCGCACGTTCCAGACGTGCACGCCCGCGAGGTGGAACTGGCCGTCGCCTCGCGTCGCATACTTGTAGCGGACCGGCGTGGCGAGCGGGTTCGAAACCACGCGGCCGTTCGACAGTGTGATCGTCGACGGGCCGAACGCCGGATCGGGCGCTGGGAGGCGCGTGATGATCGGACCCGACCACGGTCCGGATTGGTAGTTGTACGTCGTGGCGAGCAGCAGGTTCCACGGTGCGACGAACGCGACGCTCCCGTGCACCACGTGATCCCGCCAGAAGGGACGCGCGGTCGACGTATAGCCCAAATCCGACGTGATCGTCGTGCCGAGTCCCCGGTCGTTTGGAAACGCATTCGGCTGGATGAACGACGGCGGGTCATTGGGTTGCCACGTGCCCTCGAGATGCCGCCACTGCCGCGTGTAGTTCGCCAGCAGATTCAATCGGCTGGACTGACGGCTGACACTGACCGTCGTATCGGTGTAGACCTGCTGGTTCCAGGCGTTGTTCGTCAGCAGCGTGATGTTGTTGAGCGATTCGTTCCTGTAGCCCTTGAAGATGCCGTTCTCGTAGATGCCGTTGACTTCGACCGATGTCTGCCTCGCCTCGAAGGTGCGCCGATCGAACCCGACGTCGATCCGCAGGCGCGAGGGCAGTTGCCGCTGGTAGAAGAGATTCCATTCGTCGACATAGGGCTGATGGCGGTTGGGATCGACAATCGCGTTCGGGTTGGTGCGTGTCGCGGCCGGCGTCACGATCGTCGTCTCGAACGTGCCGTCCAGATCCACGTCGTACAGCGTACGGAAGCCAAGCGCCGTCGAGCCGACGGTCGCTTCCGAGCGAAAGAGCTGATCGTGTACGCGTGTCCAGCTGGCGGTGACGACGTTGCGGCCGTCGCGCGTCAGCTGATAGTTCAGCCCGAGGCGCGGCCCCACTTCGGTGCTCGATTGCACGTTGACGTCGAACAAGTCGTCGTTGTAGTGCATCCAGTCGACGCGCACGCCGAGGTTCAGCGTCAGGCGCGATGTCGGGTGATAGTCGTCCTGGATATACGTGCCGGCATCGCGGCCACGACTGCGGGTGGTCTCGAAGGGGCCGCCCTGGTCGTAAATCGTCCTGGAGAACGGAATCGTGCCGGCGGCTGGATTTCCGGCGACCTTCAGCACTTCCGACTGCGTGATGAAGCCGTTGTTGTAGTAGTTGAGCACCGTGTGGTTGCGATGCGCCTCGAGATAGAAGCCCGTGCGAATCTGATGCATGCCGAGCCACTGGTTGCGAAGGTAGGTGGCATCCGCGGAGAGCGTGAACTTGTTGTACGGCGTGTGCCGCTCCGGCGATCCGCGATTGTCGAGCAGGGCGTCCTGTGTCGACCCCGCGAGCACACCGCCCGATTTGAAGGCGGTCTCCCAAATTTCCCGCGCTGGAACGGCGTCGTTCAGCACGGCGACGTCGAGCCTCTTCTGGGTGTAAGAACCCACGAGGCTCGTCGTCAGAGACTGGCCCCAGGTCGACGTCCATCGGCCGGAGAGCGCCGGACCACCGGTGACGCGATGCTGGAACCTGCCGCCAGCGGCCGCTGCGAGGTTGTCGTTCGGATAGGCGTCGTACTCGTAGAACCCTCCGAGCTGGTGGGTCGGAGCGAGCTGCGCCGTGATCTTGGCGAAATAGAAATTGCCGATGGACTCGTTGGCGAACGGCACGAAACCGGGCTGCAGCGCGGTCAGGTTCTGTACCTGAAGCGCGCTCCGCTGAATGCCATTCTTCAAGTCCTGAAATCGGTACGACCCGAAAAACCACAACCGATCCATCACGATTGGCGCGCCGCCCGAAACATCGGCCAACGTCTGATCCACTGTGGCCGGTGTGCCGACCGCCTCGTTCGACGCACCCCATGCTTCCGGCTGCTCGGAGAACGATGCCGTCGTGGTCGGCCGATTCGTACCGGACTTTGCGGCCACGCTGATCGAGCCGCCCAGGCCCAGCGGGACGGACGCATCGACCCCTGAAAGCTTCACCTGTGTGTCCTGAACCGAATCGGCGGCAAAGTGGATATTCCACGTGCCGCCCTCGTACGCCGAGTCGATGCGCGCCCCGTCGAGCTGTACGACGGTCGAGTCAAAGTTGGCCGCGCGCACGTTTACCGTCAATTGGGCGCCCTCGCCTTCGCTGCCGCCGACTCCCGACGTGGTGGTGACGCCGGGCATCATCAGCATGAACGCGTCCCATCCCTGCGTGAGGTTCAGCGGCAGCGATCGCTGCAGCCGCCCCGACACGTTGACCGCCTGCGTCGACGACTGCGATTCCAGCAGCGGCGTGAACGACCGGATCTCCACGGTCTCGCTGATCGCGCCGACTTTCATTTCGATGTCCATGCTGAGATTGAGGCCGGCGCGGACGACGACGCCGCCGCGGTAGTAGGTGGCAAAGCCGTCGCGCGTCGCCGTCAGCGTGTAGGTTCCCGGCGGCAAGTCCAGCAAACGGAAGAAGCCGCTG
>Ga0081539_10005306_pt1 | contig 13254 bp, 9 predicted proteins | sample TabmetS4T2R2_FD_71023 | JGI IMG/M metagenome (GOLD analysis project Ga0081539, IMG submission 71023) | Tabebuia heterophylla rhizosphere microbial communities from the University of Puerto Rico - S4T2R2 | ecosystem: Host-associated > Plants > Roots > Rhizosphere ...
CGCGCGGCGGGGCGGAGCTGACGGCCGCCGGCCGGCTGCTCGTCGAGCACGCCCGGGCGGCGCTCGACCGCCTCGCGCTCGCCGAGCTCCAGGTCACCGACCTGGTCGAGCGCGAGCAGCGGCGCGTCCGGCTCGCCGCGCACTCGTCCGCGCTGGCCCGGCTCGTCCCGCTCGCCGTCGCCGTCCTTGCGGCGGTGCTCGTCTTCACGCTCCGGTGGCCGGTCCTGCGGGTCCTCGGCACCTGCGCGGCCGCCGGGCTGGCCGCCGAGCTGGCCCGCGCAGCGCTCGCGTGACAACCGGGCGGCTGACGGCGGCGTTCGCCGCCGGCGCGTCCGTCGGGGCGCTTCGCCCGCCACCCCCCGAGCCCCGGACGCCGTCGCCGTGTGACGGCCGCGGTCGCCCTGGCCGGGACGCCGCCGAGCCGCTTCGCGCTGCCTACCCCCGACCGGCGGACTCCGGACTGCGAGCGGCGTCGGCGGGTCCGTCCGCGGGGTAGGCGTGGACGATCGCCGTCTCGAGCTTGGGGACGGCGTGGACGAGCGTGTGCTCGGCCGCGTGGGCCAGGGCGTGGGCGTCGTCCAGCGTCGTGGCTCGGTCGATGCTGAGCTCGGCCTCGGCGTGGAGGCGGTGGCCGATCCAGCGCATCCGCACCGAGCGCACGTCGACCACGCCGGGTTCCTGCCGCAGGGCGGTCTCGGCGGCCTCGACGAGGTCCGGGTCGACGCCGTCCATCAGCCGCCGGTAGATGTCGCGCGCCGCGGTGCGCAGGACGGCGAGGATCGCGGCGGTGATGACGAGGCCGACGATCGGGTCGGCCAGCGTCCAGCCGGCCGCGACACCCGCCGCGCCCAGGACGACGGCCAGGGACGTGAGGCCGTCGGTGCGGGCGTGCAGGCCGTCGGCGACCAGCGCGGCCGAGCCGATCCTGCGGCCCACGCGGATCCGGTACAGGGCGACCAGCTCGTTGCCGGCGAAGCCGATCACGCCGGCCGCCGCGACCCAGCCGAGGTGGTTCACCGGCTGCGGGTCGAGCAGGCGGCGGATCGCCTCCCAGCCGGCGACGACCGCCGACAGCGCGATCATCGCGACGACGAACAGCCCGGCCAGGTCCTCCGCGCGCCCGTAGCCGTAGGTGTAGCGGCGGGTGGCCGCGCGTCGGCCGACGACGAACGCGATCCACAGCGGGACCGCGGTCAGGGCGTCGGACACGTTGTGGACGGTGTCCGCGAGCAGTGCCACCGAGCCCGAGGCGAGGACGACGAGCAGCTGCAGCAGGGCGGTCACGCCCAGCGCGACCAGGCTGATCTTCACCGCGCGGATGCCCTGACCGCTGGCGGTCAGCGCGTCGTCGACCGAGTCGGCGTGGTCGTGGCTGTGCGGCGCGAACACCTCCTTGACGAGGGCCAGCGGCCCGCGGCCGCGCCGGTGCTCGTGCCAGTGCTCGTCGCCGTGCCCATGGCCATGCCCATGACCGTGGCCGTGGCCGTGGCCGTGGCCGTGGCCGTGGCCCTGGGCTGCGAGGGAGTGTTCCGGTGCCCTCGGGTGCGTGTGCGTCATCGCGCAACCTCCTCCGTCTCGGACGCGCCCGGCAGCTCGGTCACGCCGTCCCCACCGTGGTGGCGAGGAACTCCCGGGCTGGCGTGCTCGGCGTTGTGCACCGCGTCGGTGATCAGCCGCGCGACGTGGTCGTTGTCCAGCCGGTAGAAGATCTGCGTGCCGTCCCGGCGGGTGCGCACCAGCCGCGCCATCCGCAGTTTCGCCAGGTGCTGCGACACCGAGGACGGCGTCCTGCCGGCCCGCGCCGCGAGATCCGCCACCGACTTCTCGCCGTCGAGCAACGCCCACAACACCTGCACCCGCGTGGCGTCTGCCAGCATCCGGAACACCTCGACCGCCAGGTCGACCTGGTCAGCGGGCAGCGGCCCGTCGGCTTCCTGCATATCTACGCGCATACGCAGATACTAAGGGATGAAGCTTCGCGTGGCCATGACGGACGGCGCCGGCTGACCCGCTCTGCGCTGGTCGGCGAGCCAGGATCACCGAGGTCCCTCCGGGCTACAGTGCCGGCCCCCTCCTGTCGACTCGATCATGCCGGGGGATGTAACGGGGTGGCGGGGACGCCGGAGGGTCGGATGCGGTACATGCGGGATTGGTCCGTTGGGCGAAAGTTCGCGCTGGTCGGTGTTCTCGGGCTCCTCGCCGTGCTCGCGGTCGGGGTGGTCAGCGTCATGGGGGTGGCGCGGATCCAGGACGCCAGCGATCTGCGTACCCGGCTCACCGCGGCGAACGAGGACCTGGCGCTGCTCGACATGAAGCAGGGCGAGGTCCAGATCGCGCAGCGGAACATGCTGCTGGCGGTCGACGACACCGCCCGAGCGAACGCGAACGCGGAACTGGTGGGGATCAAGGAGATCGTCGCGAAGGCCTGGGCGGAGCTGGATGCGGTCGCCGTACCGGCGGCTGAGCGGGCAGCCCTGGACCGGCTCCGGGGCGAGTACGCCGGTTACCTCGACGAGGTCACGGCGCAGATGCCGGTGCTTGCGCCGATCGACCCGTCGAGCCCTCAGGCGGGTACGGCGCTGGCGCGGGAGCACAGCCGCGCCGCCGCCATGGAGGACAAGATCAACGCCGTCCGCGGGCAGTTGCGCAGCGAGCAGGACGCGGCACAGGGGCGGGTCAACTCCGCCGTCTCCGCGATCCGGACGACCGTGCTCCTGGTCACGGCCTTGGCGATCGGCCTGCTGTCGGTGATGTCGCTGCTCACCGCTCGCTCGATCACCGCGCCGCTGCGCCGCGTGGTGGTCGCACTGGCCGCGGTGGCGAGGAAGGACCTGTCGGTCGACGTCGACGTCGAGGACCGGCTCGACAGCCGGTGCGAGGTGGGCCAGATGGCGCGGGCGCTGCGCGAGGCGATCGCCGGCATGCGGGAGGCGATCTCCACGCTGTCGGCCAGCGCCAACGCACTGGCGTCCGCGTCAGAGGAGATGTCGGCCGTCTCGACGGAGCTGGGCCACGCCGCCGAGGAGACGTCGACCCAGACCGGGCGAGTGTCCGCCACGGCGCACCAGGTGTCGCAGTCGGTGCAGACCATGTCGGCAGCCTCCGAGGAGATGACGGCCTCGATCTCGGAGATCGCCGGGCAGGCCTCCCGGGCGGCAGAGGTGGCCTCCCATGCCGTCTCCACGGCGCAGCAGACCTCCGAGGCCGTCGCCGGTCTCAACCAGGCCAGCGCCGAGATCGGCGACATCGTCCGCACGATCACCTCCATCGCTGAGCAGACCAACCTGCTGGCTCTCAACGCCACCATCGAGGCCGCCCGCGCCGGAGAGGCCGGCAAGGGGTTCGCCGTCGTCGCCTCCGAGGTCAAGGAGCTCGCGCAGGAGACGGCACGTGCGACCGAGGTGATCACCGACAAGATCAGCGGAATCCAGGGGATGACCTCCCAGGCGAACGACGCGATCATGCAGATCGCGACGGTGATCTCCGAGATCAACGAGAACCAGACCACGATCGCCGCCGCCGTCGAGGAGCAGACCGCGACCACGGCCGAGATCACCCGCAGCGTGCACGACGTCGCCGGCGGCTCCGAGCAGATCGCGAACAACATCTCCGCCATCTCCGGCGGCGCCGGCAGTACCGCCGAAGGCGCGGCGGCGACGCAGCGGTCCGCCGGGGAGCTGGCTCAGCTCGCGGGCCGCGTCCAGACGCTCGTCGGCCAGTTCAGATACTGAGCCGGGGCCGTCGGTCAGCCGTCGCCGGACGTCGACGACGTGGTGAGTCCGCGGCGGGCGTCGCCGGGGGCGAGGGCGCCGTCGAGGTCGTGACGGGCGCTCGAGCGCAGTTGCCAGGGGACGTTGACGACCATGACCCCGGGCTCGAACAGCAGCCGCGCCTTGAGCCGTAGGGCGGACTGGTTGTGCAGCAGCGCCTCCCACCATCGGCCGACGACGTACTCGGGGACGTAGACGGCGACGACGTCGCGCGGGCTGTCACGGCGGACCGCCTTCACGTAGTCGACGATCGGGCGGGTGATCTCGCGGTAGGGCGACTCGACCACGGTGAGCGGAACGGGCAGGTCGTGCTCCTCCCACTGTCGCTGCAGCTCCCGGGTCTCGGCGTCGTCGACGTTCACCGTCATCGCGGTGAGCGTGCTCGGGCGGCTGGCCCGGGCGAAGGCGAGCGCCCGCAGCGTGGGCTTGTGCATCTGCGAGACGAGGACGACGGCGTGCACGTGGCTGGGCAGCACCCGGTCCGCGGGGACGGCGGACAGCTCGCGGCGGACGGCGTCGTAGTGGCCGCGGATCCCGCGCATCATCAGCCACAGCACCGGGATCGCGATGACGACCAGATAGGCGCCGTGGGTGAACTTGGTCGCCAGCACGATGACGAGGACGAGGCCGGTGAAGCAGCCGCCGACGGCGTTGATGACCCGTGACCGACGGATGCGGCTTCGCGCGGCCGGCTCCAGCTCGCTCGGCAGCGTCCGGTTCCAGTGCCGGACCATGCCGAACTGGGAGAGCGTGAAGGACGTGAACACGCCGAGGATGTAGAGCTGGATGAGTCGGGTGACCGAGCCGTCGAACAGGACGATCAGGCCGCCGGCGATGACGGCGAGCGCGATGATCCCGTTCGAGAACGCGAGCCGGTCGCCGCGCGTGTGCAGCTGGCGCGGCAGGTAGCGGTCCTGGGCCAGGATCGAGCTGAGCAGCGGGAAGCCGTTGTACGCCGTGTTGGCGGCGAGGATGAGGATCGCCGCCGTCGCGGCCTGGATGAAGTAGAAGAGGACGTTGTGGTCGCCGCCGAAGACGGCGGCGGCGATCTGCGCGATGACGGTGCGCTGCGCGTCGCCGGCGCAGTCGCCCGGGAACCCTTGCAGGTCGCAGGTGTCCTCGGCGACGTGCACGTCGGAGACGAGGGCGAGCGCCGTGACGCCGGCGAACATCGTGATCGCGACGACGCCCATCGCGGCCATGGTCCGGGCGGCGTTGTCGCTCTTGGGCGGCCGGAACCCCGGGACGCCGTTGGAGATGGCCTCGACCCCGGTCAGGGCCGTGCAGCCCGAGGAGAAGGCGCGCAGGGCCAGCACCGCGAGGCCGAGCGTGCCGAGGCCGGTCTGCTCGGCGTGCACCTCCCAGCCGGCGCTCTCGGCGACGGGTGGGTCGCCGGCAACGGTGCGGGCCAGGCCGACGGCGACCATGCCGAGGACGCCGACGATGAACAGGTACGTCGGCACGGCGAAGGCCCGGCCCGACTCGCGGACCCCGCGCAGGTTCATCGCGGTCAGCAGCACGACGAAGCCGATGTTGATCGCGATCCGGCGTTCGTTGAGCTCGGGAACCGCCGAGATGATGTTGTCGACGCCGGCGGCGACCGACACCGCGACGGTCATCACGTAGTCGACCAGGAGCGCGGCCGCGACCACGAGGCCGGCCGACGGGCCGAGGTTCTTGGACGCGACCTCGTAGGAGCCGCCGCCGGACGGGTAGGCATGGACGACCTGCCGGTACGAGACCACCACGACGGCGAGCAGGACGACGACGCACAGCCCGATCCAGGGCGTGAGGTACAGGTAGGCCAGCCCGCCCAGCGCCAGCACGAGCAGGATCTCCTGGGTGGCGTACGCGACCGAGGACAGGGGGTCGCTGGCGAAGATGGGCAGCGCGAGACGCTTCGGAAGCAGCGTCTCGCCCAGCCGGTCGCTGCGGACCGGGCGGCCCACGACGAGCCGCTTGAGCCACGAAGTGGGTGCCGGCACGCGGTCAGGATAGGTTTGCCGATCACTGCCGCAACCGGTGATGCCTCGATGTTCTCCCTGGTCAGCGCCCTATTTGTGGTCCTGGGCGGATCCTGGTTCTTGACGTTTTCTTGACGCGTTCCGCCCAGGCGTCAAGGCGGCGTCAAGATTTGCGAGCTGGGCGTATGGATGGCGTCAGGGCCGTGCCGGCACCGGCGAGCGGGGGCGTTGCATGTCGGTGTGAGGTACCGGAACGCGGTGCAGGGCACCGGCGAGCGGCCGTGGGAGCTGCACATCGTGGCCGGCGCGGTGGTGGCGGCGGGCGCCGTGCTGGCGGCCGCGCCGCTCCCGACGACGGCAGCCCGCCTCGCCCTGATCTGGGTTGCCCTCGCCGTCTATGCCTGGTCGGTCCCGGACGCCGCGGCGGCACTCGTCACAGCCGGACTGGCGTACCTGTTCCTGAACAGCTTTCTCGTGCACCGCTACGGCGAGCTGTCCTGGGACGGCGCGGCCAGCCTCGCTCAGCTGGGGCTGCTCGCCCTGACCGCCGTGCCCGCGCTCGGCCGGCGGTGGCTGGACGCCGTCCGGAACGACCTCGCGCTCACCGCCGAACTGTCGACGCTCGTCAGCGAGCACCATTCCACCGATATGGAGTTCGATACGGAGTTCGATACGGAGTTCGATACGGAGTCCGACGCAGGGTCCGGGACGGCGGCCGATCTCCGGCAACCGGCGCGGAAGCAGGAGAACCGTGGCTGACCTGCTCCTCGTCCTGCTGACGGTGGGCCTCTTCGCCCTTCTCGGCCTACTGGTGAGGGCGGTGGAGCGGCTGTGACCGCCGTCAACCTGGTCGGCCTGGTCGTGGCGGCCGGTCTCGCAGTCTTCCTCGTCGCCGCGCTGCTGTTCCCGGAGCGGTTCTGATGAGCGACACCGCCGCCGGCGTCGTCTTCGCCGTCTCGCTCGCGCTCGCCCTGGCCGTGACCTACCGCTTCCTCGGTGACTACATGTACGGCGTGGTCAACGACGGCCGGCACTGGCGTGTCGAGAGGGCCGTCTACCGCCTGGTCGGCGTGGACGCCGACGCCGAACAGCCCTGGGGGATCTACGCCCGCAGCGTGCTGGCCTTCTCGGCCTTATCGATCCTGTTCCTGTACGCGTTCCTGCGGCTGCAGAGCTACCTGCCGCTGTCCCTCGGCTTCGACGGCGTGACGACGCACGGCGCCTGGAACACCGCGGTCAGCTTCGTGACGAACACGAACTGGCAGTGGTACTCGGGCGAGGCGACGATGGGCCACCTGGTGCAGATGGCGGGCCTCGCCGTCCAGAACTTCGTGTCGGCGGCCGCCGGGATCGCCGTCGCGATCGCGCTGGTGCGAGGTCTCGCGCGCCGCCGGACCGACCGGCTCGGCAACTTCTGGGTCGACCTGACCCGGATCACGATCCGCGTCCTGCTGCCGATCTCCGTCGTCGCCGCGATCGTGCTGATCGCCGCCGGAGCTGTCCAGAACCTCACCGACGGCACGGACGCGACGACGCTCGCCGGCGCGACCCAGCACATCACCGGAGGCCCGGTCGCGTCGCAGGAGGCGATCAAGGAACTCGGAACCAACGGTGGCGGCTTCTACAACGTCAACAGCGCGCACCCGTTCGAGAACCCGACGTCCTGGACGAACTGGATCGAGATCTTCCTGCTGCTGTGCATCCCGTTCAGCCTGCCGCGGGTCTTCGGCCGCATGGTCGGGCAGAACCGGCAGGGGTACGCGATCGTCGCCGTGATGGCGATCCTCGCCATCACGAGCATCTCGCTCACCGTGGGCTTCGAGCTGGCGCACGGCGGCACCGTCCCGCAGGCGGTCGGCGCGGCCATGGAGGGAAAGGAGACCCGGTTCGGGGTACCGGACTCGGCGACGTTCGCCGCGGCGACGACGCTTACCTCCACCGGTGCCGTGGACTCGTTCCACGACTCCTACACCGCGCTCGGCGGCATGATGCCGATCGTCGACATGCTGCTCGGCGAGGTCGCGCCCGGCGGCGTCGGCTCCGGCCTGTACGGGATGCTCGTCCTCGCCGTCGTCACGGTCTTCGTCGCCGGGCTCATGGTCGGGCGGACCCCGGAGTACCTCGGCAAGAAGATCGGCGCCCGCGAGATCAAGCTGGCGTCGCTCTACCTCCTCGTCACGCCGGCCCTGGTCCTGACCGGGACAGCGGCGGCGATGGGCACCGACAACCACGAGACGGCGCTGAACGTCGGCCCGCACGGGTTCTCCGAGGTCCTGTACGCGTTCGCCTCCGCCGGCAACAACAACGGTTCCGCGTTCGCCGGGATCGCGGTCAACACGCCCTGGTGGAACGTCGCGCTGGGGCTGGCGATGCTGCTCGGCCGGTTCGTGCCGATGGTCCTGGTGCTCGCCCTGGCCGGGTCGCTCGCCCGGCAGCAGCCGGTGCCCGAGTCCGCCGGCACGCTGCCGACGCACCGCCCCCTGTTCGTCGGCATGGTCGCCGGCGTCACGGTGATCCTCGTCGCGTTGACCTTCCTGCCCGCCCTCGCACTCGGCCCGCTGGCCGAGGGCCTGTGAAGTCAGACCATCCGGCGCGAAGGACACACCGATGACCGTCACGGGGACGAAACCCGGCGCCCGGACACCGGCCGCGCGTCAAGCGCGGGATCGCGCGGCGAAGGTCGGCGGCGGGCTGCTCGACCCGCAGCAGTTGCTCAGCTCGACCCCTGCAGCGCTGCGCAAGCTCAACCCGGCCACGCTCTGGCGCAACCCGGTCATGCTGATCGTCGAGTTCGGCGCGGCCTTCTGCACCGTGCTGGCGGCCACGGATCCCAGCGTGTTCGCCTGGCTGATCACGGTGTGGCTCTGGCTGACGGTGGTGTTCGCGAACCTCGCCGAGGCCGTTGCCGAGGGCCGGGGCAAGGCTCAGGCCGACTCCCTGCGCCGCGCCCGGCAGGACACCACGGCGCGCCGCCTGCTCGGCTGGAGCGAGGGTGCGCCCCCGTCGAGCTACCGGGAGGAGACCGTCGCCGCGCCGCAGCTGCGGCAGGGCGATCTCGTCGTGGTCGAGGCGGGCCAGGTCATCCCGGGCGACGGCGACGTCGTCGAGGGCATCGCCAGCGTCGACGAGTCCGCGATCACCGGCGAGTCCGCGCCGGTGATCCGCGAGTCCGGCGGCGACCGCAGCGCGGTCACCGGCGGCACGAAGGTACTGTCCGACCGGATCGTCGTGCGGATCACCCAGAAGCCGGGCGAGAGCTTCGTCGACCGGATGATCGCGCTGGTTGAGGGAGCGAACCGGCAGAAGACACCGAACGAGATCGCGCTCAACATCCTCCTCGCGGCGCTGACGCTCGTCTTCCTGCTCGCCGTCGTCAGCCTGCAGCCGATGGCGATCTTCGCGAAGCGCTACCAGGCGGCGGCGCCGGACACCCTGGCGATCAACGGCGACGGGGTCAGCGGGATCGTGCTCGTCTCCCTCCTCGTCGCGCTGATCCCCACCACGATCGGCGCGCTGCTGTCGGCGATCGGGATCGCGGGCATGGACCGCCTGGTCCAGCGCAACGTGCTCGCGATGAGCGGCCGCGCGGTGGAGGCGGCCGGCGACGTCAACACGCTGCTGCTGGACAAGACCGGCACGATCACGCTCGGGAACCGGCAGGCCAGCGAGTTCCTTCCGGTCGCCGGGATCGAGACGGACGCCGTCGCGGACGCCGCGCAACTGTCCAGCCTCGCGGACGAGACGCCGGAGGGCCGGTCGATCGTCGTCCTGGCCAAGAACGAGTTCGGTCTGCGCGAGCGGGAACCCGGCTTCATGCCGCACGCCCACTTCGTCCCGTTCAGCGCCGAGACGCGGATGAGCGGCGTGGACCTGGCCGACGAGGGTCGTGTCCGGCGTGTCCGCAAGGGCGCCGCGGCGGCCGTCATGAAGTGGGTTCGGGACAACGGCGGTCATCCGACCGAGGACGTCGGCCACGTGGTGGACGCCATCAGCGCCACCGGCGGCACCCCGCTCGTGGTCGCCGAGTGCGTCACCGACCCCTCCGGCACGACCGCCCGCGCCCTCGGCGTCGTCCACCTGAAGGACGTCGTCAAGTCGGGCATGCGCGAGCGGTTCGACGAGATGCGCCGGATGGGCATCCGCACCGTGATGATCACCGGTGACAACCCGTTGACGGCGAAGGCGATCGCCGACGAAGCCGGCGTCGACGACTTCCTCGCCGAGGCCAAGCCCGAGGACAAGCTCGCCCTGATCCGCAAGGAGCAGGAGGGCGGCCGCCTGGTCGCGATGACCGGCGACGGCACCAACGACGCGCCCGCACTGGCCCAGGCCGACGTCGGCGTCGCCATGAACACCGGGACGACCGCGGCCAAGGAGGCCGGCAACATGGTCGACCTCGACTCCGACCCCACGAAGCTCATCGAGATCGTCGAGATCGGCAAGCAGCTGCTGATCACTCGTGGGGCGCTGACGACGTTCTCGATCGCCAACGACATCGCGAAGTACTTCGCGATCATCCCGGCGATGTTCGCGGCGGTGTACCCGAACCTCGACGCGATGAACGTGATGCGGCTGCACTCGCCGACCTCGGCGATCCTGTCCGCGATCGTCTTCAACGCGCTCGTCATCGTCGCGCTGATCCCGCTCGCCCTGCGCGGCGTGCGCTACCGGCCGAGCAGCGCCTCGGCCCTTCTCAGCCGGAACCTGCTCGTCTACGGGCTCGGCGGCATCGTCGTCCCGTTCCTCGGCATCAAGCTCGTCGACCTCGTCGTCCAGTTCGTCCCCGGGATCTCGTGATGCGCAACCTCCCGCCGTGGCTCGCCCAGCACGTCGCCGCCCTGCGTGCCCTGCTCGTCTTCACCGTGCTCGTCGGTCTCGCCTACCCACTGGCCATGGTCGCCGTCGCCCAGGTCCCCGGCCTGAGGGACAACGCGGACGGGTCGCTCGCGACGGTCGACGGCCGCACGGTCGGCAGCGAGATCGTCGGCCAGGCGTTCACCGACGCGGACGGCAACCCACTGCCGAGGTACTTCCAGAGCCGCCCGTCGGCGGCGGGCGCCGGATACGACATGGACTCCACCTCGGCCGGCAACCTCGGTCCGGAGAGCGTCGTGGACACGCTCGCGACGAACCCGGACGACGCCTCCCGGAGCCTGCTCACCCAGGTGTGCGCACGCAGCAAGGCGATCGGCGAGCTGGACGGCGTGGACGGGAGCCGCCCCTACTGCACGGCGGACGGCCTCGGCGCCGTGCTCGGCGTCTTCCGCCGCGACGGGCTCACCGGTCCGGTGACGCGCGTCGTCAGCCTCAACCAGGCGTGCCCGGCGACGCCGTTCCTCGCCACGTACGAGGGCGTGCTGGTGGAGTGCGCCGAGGCCGGCGGCGACTACGGCGCAGCCGTCGTCACGCCGATCCGGGGGAGCGCGCCGGCCGATCCCGCCGTCCCGCCGGACGCCGTCACGGCCAGCGGAAGTGGGCTCGACCCGGACATCAGCCCGGCCTACGCCCGGCTCCAGGCGCCACGGGTGGCACGCCAGCGTGGGATGTCGCTCGACCAGGTCATGGCACTCGTCGACGAGTACACGACGGGCCGGGCGCTGGGCTTCATGGGCGAGCCCGCCGTGAACGTCCTGAAGCTCAACCTGGCCCTCGACCGGGCGCGGCCGTGACCCGGCTGCGGTGAGGAGAAGGTGGATGATCTGAGCATGGGGAGCGGCGAGTTGCGCATCTACCTGGGCGCGGCCCCGGGCGTGGGCAAGACGTACACCATGCTCGAGGAGGCCAACCGGCGCGCCGCCCGCGGCACCGACGTGGTGGTCGGGTTCGTGGAGACCCACGGCCGCGCCGCGACCGCCGCCATGATCGGCGACCTGGAGGTCGTGCCCCGGCGGACGATCCCGTACCGAGGTGCGTTCTTCGAGGAGATGGACGTCGACGCCGTCCTGGCCCGGCGGCCGCAGGTCGCCCTCGTCGACGAGCTGGCCCACAGCAACGTCCCGGGCTCGCGCAACGCCAAGCGCTGGCAGGACGTCCAGGAGCTCCTGGCCGCCGGCATCACCGTCCTGTCGACGGTGAACGTCCAGCACCTGGAGTCCCTGAACGACGTCGTGCAGCAGATCACCGGCGTGGTCCAGCGGGAGACGGTCCCGGACGAGGTGGTCCGCGCGGCCGGGCAGGTCGAGCTGGTCGACATGACGCCGCAGGCGCTACGGCGCCGGATGGCGCACGGCAACATCTACCGACCCGAGAAGATCGACGCCGCGCTCGGCAACTACTTCCGCGTCGGCAACCTCACCGCCCTGCGCGAGCTGGCCCTCCTGTGGCTCGCCGACAAGGTCGACGAGCAGCTCGACCGCTACCGCGCCGAGCACCACATCGGCGTGACCTGGGAGGCCCGGGAGCGCGTCGTCGTCGCCCTCACCGGCGGCCCCGAGGGCGAGACGCTGATCCGGCGGGCGTTCCGCATCGCCACCCGCAGCAAGGGCGCGGACCTGATGGCGGTCCACGTCGCGCGCAGCGACGGCCTCGCCGGCGCCGACCCTGCCCTCCTGGCGAAACAACGCGTCCTGGTCGAGAGCCTCGGTGGCACCTACCACGAGGTCACCGGCTCGGACGTCCCGACGGCCCTGCTCGACTTCGCCCGCGGCGTCAACGCCACCCAGCTCGTGCTCGGCGCCAGTCGCCGCGGCCGGCTCGCGCAGATCCTCGCGCGCGGCATCGGCGCGACGACGACAGCGCTGTCGGGGCCGATCGACGTCCACCTGGTCACGCACGAGCGAGGTGCAGGAGCGGGGCGAGCCCGCTGGTACACCTCGCCGCTGAGCAAGCAGCGCCAGGTCGCGGGGATCGCCCTCGGCGTGCTGCTGCCCGTCGTCCTGACCGTGGTCATGCACCCGTTCAACGACCCGGACCAGCTCCCCCTGGACGTGCTGCTGTTCCTCGCCGTGACGGTGCTGGTCGCGCTCGTGGGCGGGCTGCTGCCCGCGCTGATCGCGGCCCTCGGCGGCTTCCTCCTGATGAACTGGTTCTTCACCCCACCCGTGGGCCACTTCACGATCTCCGAGCCGGCCAACGTCGTCGCGCTGTTCGTGTTCGTGGCGGTCGCCATCGGGGTCGCGACCGTCGTCGACCGCGCCTCGCGGCGAGCGGCCGAGGCGGTGCGGGCCAGGACCGAGGCCGTGACCCTGGGCTCCCTCTCGCGGTCGGTCCTCACCGGCCAGGACACCGCCGAGGCCGTCGTGGCGCGGCTGCGGGAGACCTTCGCCCAGCGCGCCGTCTCGCTCCTCGAGCGTGACCCCGCCGGTTGGAGCGTGCTGGCGTCGAGCGGCCCGGACCCGGCGTGCGCGCCCGACGAGGGTGACACCCGGGTGCAGGTCGACGACGACCACGTCATCGTCCTGTGCGGCTCGCCGTTGCCGGCGAGCGACCGCCGGGTGCTGGAGGGGTTCGCGGTGCAGACCAGCCTGGTGCTGGAGTACCGCCGGCTGCGCGAGCGCGACGAGCGGGCCGCGGCCCTGGAG
>Ga0081539_10005307_pt1 | contig 13254 bp, 9 predicted proteins | sample TabmetS4T2R2_FD_71023 | JGI IMG/M metagenome (GOLD analysis project Ga0081539, IMG submission 71023) | Tabebuia heterophylla rhizosphere microbial communities from the University of Puerto Rico - S4T2R2 | ecosystem: Host-associated > Plants > Roots > Rhizosphere ...
ATCGACCACCAGCTCGTGGCCAGTGATGAAGTCGGCCTCGTCGGACGCCAGCAGCAGCGCGCCGCGGGCAATATCGATCGGCTGGCCGAGCCGGCGCAAGGCCGCCTTCTTCTCCCAGACCGCGCGGATGTCGGGATTGTCGAAGTTGGTGCGCGTCATGCCGGTGTAGATGGCGCCGGGGCAGACATAGTTGGCCGTGATGTTGAACTTGCCGAGTTCGAGCGCCAGCGTGCGCGTCAGGCCGCCGACGCCGGCCTTGGAAGCGCAGTAGGCGGCAAGCCCGTAGTCGGTGTCGAAGGCCATCACCGAGGCGGTATTGACGATGCGCGCCCGCCCCTTCTCCTTGGCGCGGACCTTGAGGGCCGGAATAGCTTCACGGCACAGACGGAACATGGCGCGCACGTTGACGCCGTTGACGTGGTCCCATTGCGCGTCGGTCATCTCCTCGACGAAGGCGCGGCCGCTGACGCCGGCATTGTTGAACAGGATGTCGACGGCGCCGAACTTGGCCAACGCCGCTGCCACGATCGTCCTGGGCGCATCGTCGCCGGTGATGTCGCAGCCTAAGGCAGCAATGGCATTGTTGCCGGCATGCGCCTGGTCGATCGCCGATTCCGGCCGATCGACCGCCAGCACCTGCGCGCCCTCGTCCGCGAACAGCTTGGCCGACGCAGCACCAATGCCGGAGGCGGCTCCGGTCACGATCGCGACCTTGCCTGTGAGTCTGGTCACGGTTGTCTCCTATCCGTCTGACGACATGATCACTCCACCTTCACACCCGACGCCTGGGCCACGCGCTGCCACAAGGCGAGGTCCTTCTCCAGCACCTCGGCGAAAGCCTTGGTGCCGGCGCCGACAGGATCGGCACCGAACACGACCAGGCGCTCACGCGTCTCCGGCGTCAGCGACGCGCCGACGAAGGCGCGCTCGAGCTGGCGGATGACGACCCGCGGCGTGCCGGCCGGCGCCATCACGCCGGCCCAGACCACGACCTCGGCGGTCGGCCAGCCCGCCTCCGCCATGGTCGGCACCTCGGGGAACAAAGGCGAGCGCGCCTTGGTCGTCACCGCCAGCGGCCGGAACTTGCCCGACGCCACCATGGGCGCGGCCGAGGCCGTGCTGGTGAACATCGCCTGGACCTGGCCCGAATGTAGGTCGGCCAGGGCGGGTGCCGCGCCACGATAGGGCACGTGCACGACATCGATGTCGGCCGCGAGCTTCAGGCTCTCCATGACCAGGTTGGAGATCGTGCCGACGCCGGTCGAGCCGTAGTTGAGGCCGCCGCGGTTGGCGCGCGCCAGGGCGATGAAGTCGCCGACCGTCTGCGCCTTCGAGCTCGCCGCGACGATCAGCACCATCGGCGTGTCGGCAAGATGCGCCACCGGCACCAGGTCGCGCGGCGGATCGAAGGACAGCGACCGGTTGATCCAGGGCGGGATCGTCACCTGGGCGGCCGACGCCATCAGCAGCGTGTAGCCGTCGGGCTCGGCCTTGGCGACCGATGCCGCGGCTATCAATCCGCCGGCGCCGCTGCGGTTGTCGATCACGATGGGCTGGCCGAGAGCCGTCGAGGCCTGCTGGGCGACGAGCCGCGCCAGCATGTCGATCGCGCCACCCGGCGTGAACGGCACGACAAGCGTGATCGGTTTGGTGGGGAAATCGTCGGCGCGCGCCGGCACGGCCAGAAGCGACGTGCCGAGCAAAGCCGCGAGTCGGCGGCGGCCGACCATCGCCGGGCTCACGCCACCGTCAGGACGACCTTGCCCGTCGCCTTGCGCGAGAGCAGCGCGTTCATGGCCTCGGCGCCCTTCTCCAGCGGGAAGCGCATGGAGATGTGCGGCTTGAGCTTGCCCTCGCTGTACCACTTCAAAAGCTCGTCGAAGTTCTTGCGCGCCTCGTCCGGTTCACGCGCGCGCCAGGCGCCGTAGAACACGCCGCGCACGTCGCAGCTCTTGAGAAGTGCGAGGTTGGCCGGCAGCGACGGGATACGTCCGGCCGCGAAGCCGACCACCAGCAGGCGGCCGTACCAGGCGATGCAGCGGATCGATTCGTCGAAGGCATCGCCGCCGACCGCGTCGTAGATGATGTCCGCGCCGTTGCCGCCCGTCAGCTCCTTGACCTTGTCGCGCATCTTGTCCTTGGCGTAGTTCACGAACATGGTCGCGCCGTACTTCTTGCAGATCTCCATCTTCTCGTCCGAGCCGACGGCCGCGATCACCTGCAGCCCCATCAGCGCGCCGAGCTCGACCGCGGTCAGGCCGACGCCGCCCGAGGCGCCGGTCACCAGCAGCGTCTCGCCCCGCTTGTAGTCGCTCCTTTGCTTCAGCGCGTAATAGGACGTGCCGTAGGTCATGGTGAAGGCCGAGCCGTCCTCGTAGCTCATGTTCGGCGGCATCGGCAGCAGCGCGCCCTGGTCGACGACGGCCTCGCTGGCGTAGCCGCCATGGCCGATCATGCCGATGACGCGGTCGCCCTTCTTGTAGCCGCTCACGCCCTCGCCGATCTCGGTGATGTCTCCCGCGATCTCGTGGCCCGGCGCGAACGGACGGGGCGGCTTGAACTGGTACTTGTCGGCGATGATCAGCGTATCGGGGAAGTTCACCCCGGCAGCCTTGACGGCGACGCGGACCTGGCCCTTGCCCAGCGGCTTGGAGGGCAATTCCATGAGCTTCAGGCTTTCCGGTCCGCCCGGCGTTTCGCTCATCATTGCGCGCATCATACGCTCCGTCGTCGATGTTTCGTCCTGTGGCCGCATTGATACGATGATGGGCCGGGCAGCGTCCATCCGTGCTAGAAGGGCCTGTTCGCGGGGAGGAAGATGGCAGGGCTTTATTACGAGGAATTCACGGTCGGCCGGGTGTTCGACCATGCCTGGACGCGCACCGTCACTGAAATGGACAACGTGCTTTACAGCTCGCTGACCATGAACGTGCAGCCCCTCCATCTCGACGAGGAGTTCGCCTCCAAGACCGAGTTCGGCCAACGCATCGTCAACAGCCTGTTCACGCTCGGCCTGATGATCGGCATCACCGTGAACGATACGACGCTCGGCACCACCGTCGCCAATCTCGGCATGACCGACGTGAAGTTCCCCAAGCCGGTGTTCCATGGCGACACGCTGCATGTGAAGACCACGGTGCTCAGCCTGCGCGAAAGCAAGTCGCGGCCCGACGCCGGTATCGTCGAGTTCGCCCACGTCGCCATCAACCAGCGCGGCGAGACCGTGGCGCAGTGCACGCGCCAGGCGCTGATGCGCAAGAAACCAAAGGGCTCCTGATACACATGCGTTCCTTCCTGTTCGTTCCCGGCGATTCCGAGCGCAAGCTCGCCAAGGGCCCCTCGTCCGGTCCCGATGGTCTGATCCTCGACCTCGAGGACTCGGTCGCGACCGACCGCAAGAAGGTCGCGCGCGACATGGTGCTGGCCTACCTGAAGTCGGCCAGTCGCACCGGGCCGAAGCTCTATGTCCGCGTCAACGCGCTCGACACCGGCCTGACCTTGGGCGACCTCGCCGTCGTCATGCAGGGGCGGCCCGACGGCATCGTGTTCCCCAAGTGTGTCGGCCAGGCCAATGTCGACCTATTGGCGACCTACCTCGACGCCCTGGAGGCGCGCGAGGGCATCGAGGCCGGCGCCACGAAAATCCTGACCATCGCCACCGAGAGTGCTGCAGCCGTCCTGGCGCTGACGGCAGCGCCCGCGAGGCACGCCCGGCTGATTGGCCACTCGTGGGGCGGCGAGGATCTGATGGCCGACCTTGGCGCATTGGCCAAGGGCCCCTCGCCCGGCGAATACGACGACACGTTCAGGCTGGCGCGCACGGTCAACCTGATGGCGTCGGTGGCCGCCGGCATCACCGCCTACGACACCGTCTATCCGGACATCAGGAACGTCGCCGGCCTGCGCGCCGAGGCGAGCGAGGCGCGGCGCATGGGCTACGGCGGCAAGATCGCCATCCACCCCGACCAGGTCGCGATCATCCATGAGGTCTTCACGCCGACGTCGCAGGAAGTCGATTGGGCGAAGCGGGTCATCGAGACGTTCGAAAGCAACCCTGGTTCGGGTGTGCTGACGCTCGACGGCAAGATGCTCGACAAGCCGCACCTGACCCTGGCACGGCGGCTCCTCGGCCGGACGGGTGGATGAAGGACAATTTCGGTCTTCTGCAGACGCTCGACGAGCTCTTTGCGGGCGATCGACGGTCGTTACTCACGCTCGACGCGTTTCTGGGCGGCCTGCACGGACGCTCCTACGCCTTCGCGATCGCTGCGCTCAACGTACCGAACTGCATCCCGACGGGCATTCCCTGGCTGTCCACCATAACCGGCCTGCCGATGGTCTTCCTGCTGGTGCAGTTCTTCGCCGGTCGCGAGGTGCCCCGGCTGCCCGCACTGATCGGCCGGCGCGGCATCCATCGCGGCAAGTTGCAGAGCTTCCTCGGCCGGGCGCGCGGTTTCATCCAATGGCTCGAGCACACCGTCCACGCTCGCCACGAATGGTGGGTCAACGGCATGCCGCGGCACGCCCTGCTCGTGGCGTGGGCGGCGAACATCGTAATCCTGGCGCTGCCCATCCCGTTCGACAATCTGTTGCCGGCATGGGCGATCATGTTCTTCTGCCTGGCCTTGATCGAAGATGACGGCGTGATGGCCATGCTCGGCTGGCTGCTGAGCGCCGTCACGGCCGCATGGACAATTTTCTTGCTGATGATCGGCCGAGCCGCTGTCATGGCGGTCGTTGCCACAATAAAACACGCCCTGCTCGACTAGGATCGCCGGCATGACTGAGCCCAAAGAAACCTGCGCCGACCTGCTGGGCGCGCTCGACCGCGGCGAATCGCTGCCGGCGCGCTGGTACACCGATCCGTCGATTCTCGAGCAGGAGATGCTGCAGGTCTTCCGCAAGAGCTGGAACTACATCGGGCCGGCAGCCGAACTCACCAAGCTCGGCGACTACGTCACGGGCCACGCCGGCAACGTGCCGGTGGTGGTCGTGCGCAACGACAAGGGACTGGCCGCCTTCGTCAATGTCTGCCGCCATCGCCGCCATCTGGTCATGAAGGGCCGCGGCAATGCCGCGCTGCTGCAATGCGGCTACCACGCCTGGACCTACGACCTGGCAGGCGGTCTGCGCCGCGCGCCGCGTTCGAACAGCGAGCCGAACTTCAAGCTGCAGGATTTTCCGCTGCTGCCGATCAGGGTCGAGGTGCTCGGTCCGTTCGTGTTCGTCAATCTGGATGCGAACGCGCCCGCGGCGAAGGAATGCTACGGGCCGATCCTCGACATCATCGCCAAGAGCGGCGTCGCGCTCGACACCCTCACCCTGCACAGCCGCGGCGACTGGCAGGCGCGCGCCAACTGGAAGGCGATGCTGGAGAACTACCTCGAATGCTACCACTGCGCCGTCGCTCATCCCGGTTTCAGCGCGGCGATCGATGTCCGGCCCGACGTCTACACCCTGGCGTCACATGGCTGGTTCTCGAGCCAGGCAGGCCGGGTGCGGCCGGCGGCGCTCGAAGGCAAGGCCAAGGTCGAACTCTACGACGTGCGCGGCGAGGTCGCGGAGTCGCAGTATCACTTCCTCTGGCCGAACCTCACCATCAACATCAATCCGGGCTTCCCCAACCTGTCGGTCGATGTCTGGCTGCCCGACGGCCCGAACGCGACCCGCGGCTTCTCCGAGCAGTATTTCGGACCGGGAGTCGACAAAGGCTTCGCTGAGGCCCTGATCGCCTTCAACAAGCAGGTCGCGCAGGAGGATGACGACCTCACCGATTCCGTTCAGCATGGACTGGTGGGCGGCCTGCCGGATCGCGGTCAGTTCCTCACCAAGAGCGAACAGCTGGTGATCCAGTTCCAGAAGATGATCGTGCGGGCGCTGAACGGCGCCTCGCCGGTTTCATAGGCCCGCGGGCCGCTCGGCCCGTCCGGGTTTTCAGAGGATTGTGGTCCACTCGATAAGCGACGACGACGCCACGTCGATCATGCTTACATTGTCGCCACCAGCGCTCATGGACACGGAAGCGACTGCCTGCGGCGGCGCCGTCACATTGAAGGTGATGGAGCGGTAGTTGTTGTTCTCGTTGCTCTCGGCCGTATGGCCGAAATTGTCGGCCCCCACCCACAGCGTGTGCTGGCCGACGCTCAGATCGCCCGTGTTGAAGGCGTTGAACAGCGCGCGCGAAGCTCCCGCACCCACCGCATCGGTGAAGTTGTTGCCCCGGTAATGCGCCCCATCCAGGACATCGATGTAGAAGGCGTGGTAACCGGCGTTGGACGAGGCCGCGCCGTCATTCGTGACCGTATAGTTGAAGCCGAGATTCTGGCCCTGCGTCACCGAGCCATTCCACAAGGCGAGGTTGCTCACCACGAGGTCGGCCTTGGAGGCCGTTACCGTGAAAGTCACCGACGTCGCGTTGTTGGTCTCGTCAGCCTCGCTGACCAATCCTGAGTAGTCTGCCGAAATCCACAAAGTATGCTGGCCGACGCTGAGGCCGGAAGTGTCGATATGGCTGCTGAGGCTCTGCAGGCCGTTCGACCCCATTGCACCAACAGCATGAACCGCTGCGTAGCTTGTCGGCGTTGGCTGCTGATCGATCCTCAGAGCGGCCCAATTGTCGGCTGACGCGAGCGCGCCAATGTTACGGACGATGTAGGAGACATCGAACGCACCGCCTTGCTCCACCGTAATGCCGCTCGTGACGTCGGTGACCACCAGGTCCGGGCGCGGCGGCGCCGTCACGTTGAAGACGATGGCCTTGTAGTTGTTGGTCTCGTTGACTTCCGGCTGGACATTGGACCCGTCGGCCGCGATCCACAGCGTATGCTGGCCGATGCTGAGACCCGCCGTCGCGATGCTGTCGCTGAGGGAGAATACGTCGACCCCGGAGAGGCCTCCGACGGCCTTCGAGGCGACAAAGTGCGTAGCGTCGGGTTTCTGGTCGATGCCGTAGAGCACGGTCGTCGCCGAGGCCGCCGTGCCCGGCAAAATGCTCTGCAGTCTGTAGGAGAAGGAGAACGCGAAGCCCTGCGTGACCGAATAGCTGGAGGCGGACTGGTCGCTGATCACCAAGTCGGGATAGTTGGTGACCTCGAAGGTGACCGGTGTCCAATTGTTGACTTCGCTCCTCTCGGCCTGCGTGTTGCTTCCATCGACGCCGATCCAGAGCGTGTGCGTGCCGAGGGAGAGTCCTGCCGTCGAGATGTTGCCGCTGTATGACCCATACGCTCCCGCGTCCAACGCGCTTGCCACGGTGTATGGGGCACTGCCCCAGGCTGGCTTATGGTCAATCGCGTAGATCGTCGCCGTCGTTCCCGCCGCCGCCGAACCGTTGTTCAAGAGCTGATAAGAGAAGGACAGGAACGAATCAGCCGACACCAGGGCGTCGGCATGAAGAGTGCCGGGGGCAACCAGGAGGTCCGGCTTGGCGCCGGCGCCGCCTACAGTGAAGGCCGTTGACGAGAGATTATTGGCTTCGTGGGTCTCGTTGAGGATCCCGGAGGAGTCCGCCTTTGCCCAAAGCGTGTACGCTCCGGGAATCAGACCCAGTGTGTCGACCGTGACCGTGACCGTCTGCGACGCGCCGGCAGCGAGCGGGCCTACATCGAGAAAGTTGCCCGCATCGGGGACGAAGGTCGACCCGAACTGGTAGTTGAGGGTGCTTGCGTTCGCTGCGACGAGACCAGTGTTTTTGACGACAAAGCTGATCTCGATCTCATCTGTCCACGCGATCGACGGCGGAAGGGTGATGCTGCTCACCACCAGATCGGGGCGCGTTGCCTCGGTGACATGGATGGTCACCGCCGTTGCGTTGTTGGCCTCGGAAACCTCCGTGACTCCGCCGAGGACGTCGGCGACCACCCACAGCGTATGGTCGCCGACGCTGAGGGCAGTCGTGTCGAGCAGTGCGGTGGAAGAGTACGTCCCGCCGGCCGTAAGAGCGTCCGCAACTGAGGTCGCAACGTAGTGTGTGGCGTCGGCTTGCTGGTCGAACATGAAGCCGACGGCGCTGGCCGGTGCGTCTCCTGGACCGAGATTCTTGAGCAGGTACTCGACGCTGAGGTCCGAGCCCCTTTCCACCACGGTAAGGACGGTGACGCCCGCGGCGGTGATGCTGAGATCCGGCTTGGGAGCCTCGGTCACCGTGAAGGTGAATGACCGGAGATTGTTCGCCTCGTTGGACTCCGTCACGTTGCCGAGACCGTCCGCCTTGATCCAAAGCGTATGTTCGCCGACGCTGAGATTGGCGTGCAGGACCTCGTTGAAGGTCAGCGAGCCGCCGGCTGGCAAGGTCCCTGCCCCGACGCTGTAGTCGTAGCTGGAAGAGGTCGGCTGCCGGTCGACGCCGAACGTGATGACTCCGAAGCTGTCGGCAGTGTTGTCGACGGCTATGTCCTTCAGGACGTAGCTGAAATTGAGGTCGCCTCCCTGAACGACCGTGCTGGGTCCGGTGATGCTTTCGATGATCTGGTCGGGCTTTGGCGCAGCCGTGACCGTGAACGTGATCGACGCCAGGTTATTGGTCTCGTCGTTCTCGCTCCTGCTGTTCGTCGCGTCCACCGATACCCAGAGGGTGTGCTGGCCGACGCTCAGCCCGGATGTGCTGATGCTTTCGCTGATGGACATCGAGCCGCCGGCCTCGACGAACGCCCCGCCTATCGGACCAGTATGGTGGCTGATGCTCGGCTGGCGATCGATATCATAGAGGATCGAGCCCGAACTCGAGGCCGTTCCGCCCAAATTCTGCACTACGTAGGAGAAGCTGAGGTCATTCCCCTCGACGATGAACGGCTGATCTGTCGCCAGCGATGTGACCGTCAGGTCCGGCTTGGTGTTCACGATGGTGAACGTGACCGACGCCAGATTGTTGGTCTCGTCGCCCTCGGTAACAACATTCGTATCATCCGCCAGGACCCAGAGCGTATGCTCACCGACACTCAGGCCTGCGGTGCTATAGCTGTAAGAGAGCGTTTTCGTGGCGCCTGCGCTGAGCCCAAAGACGGCTCCACCGGCGTCGTCTGGATAAGCAGGCGTGTGATCCAGCGCCGTACTCGTGCCAAAGGCCCGACTCGTGCTGATGGTCCCTACGTTCTTCACGACGTAGGAGAAGTTGAGCGTTGCGTTCTTCTCGACGGTGAGCGGGGCGGTGATGCTGTCGATCACCAGATCGGTTACTGCCACGGACCGCACTCCGCGCCGTAACACGAAAAGCCGTGCGTCATCGGCGATGTCACCGATGCGCTAGCCATTCCTCCGCAGTGGTCGACATCCACCATCATTGTCCGCAAAGCCGAGCAGAAGTAGATAGATCGTAGCGTTGTGGTTGGTCTTCAATCTATCGGCAGAGTTGCAGGAACTCCAGACCCTAATCTAAATTTAATTTTGTTTTGAAGGCCTTAGGCACAGATCATCTCTCGGCACGTGCAAATATACGCCGACGGCAAGATAGACTGAACGATCCAAATGGGAGTGAGCAGAAGTGGCAAGAGATCCCCAATATGTCGATGAATTCCAGCGAATCGGCCTCACCAACGGCGCAATTCGCATCGAACTTGGCGTCTCTGCGGCACCCGTCGAGGACGGGCAGCAGCCGGTGTCCGAGACAACAGGAATGCTCGTGATGTCAGTCGAGGGCTTCGTGCGAAGCGTGGCCACGATGCAGGCTTTTCTCAAGCAGCTCGTGGACAAGGGCGTGATCCGGCAGAATCCGCCGGCTTCGGGCAATCCGTCCTGATTGACCCTGTACGACACCCTGGCGGACCCGCCGCTTCTTACTGGCCGCCCTCGATCCTGAATTGCCGAGTGCGGGCTGGTTCAGGTCCGTCCGATGGGGCCGTTTGCCGACCGACAGCCAGCAGCTGAGCTTCCATTTTCAGATGATGGTCGTCCACTCGCGCGGATCATACACGAAATCCGGCGTCCCATCGGCTATGGCGATCTGCTCGTGCCCGTGATCATGGAGCCCAGCCATGCTCGCATCCTGAACCGAGCTCGTGTCTGCGGTTACGCTCGCCTCCAGATGGCCTGGGATGGTGTAAGCGTCCGCTGCGGCGTAGTTCACCCCGTAGCCCAGGTCCTGCAGCGCGCCGATCGTCAGTATGCTGAGCGGATTGGGTGTGCCGGAAATGAATCCGGTCATCAGCTCATTGCCAAACACCGCTTCCGACCAATGGACGAGCGCGGTGCCGCTGCCACCGGTCGTCTCGAGCGGCACAGTGGAGCCCACGCCACCGAGCTGATGGTAGGCATTGACCGCGCCTCCGCCGATATACTGAGAGCCGCTGCTGAGGCCGAACGAAGACCATAGCGTCCCCAACCCAAGGACGTGCCCCATCTCATGCGTGATCACGGACAGAAGCGTGCCATTGGCCGCCATGTTGGCCATGTCTGCCGAATCGAACCTCATGATGCCGTGGTAGGGCAGGCCTTTCGTTCCTGATCGAAACGCGTCAGGCCCCGCCTGGCCGAGAATGCCACCGACTCCGTCGATCGAAACGACGCTAGCGGCGATCTGCAAATCATCGATCGAGCCCACATCCGGCAGATCGGTCGTAATCACCTGCTGCCATTTTTGCGCGGCCTGCACGAAATAGCTTTGGTAGGCCGAGCTGCCCGAGTAGACGACTGAGATGTTGAAGGGCAGTGACGGCGCCGTGACGGTGAAGTTGATCGCCGTGGCGTTGTTGGTTTCGCTGCCTTCGCCGACCGAATTGAAATTGTCGGCCACGACATACAGCGTGTGCTGGCCGACGCTCATGCCCGCCGTGCTGAAGCCCTCGGAAAAGGTCTGCGACGTTCCCGGAGAAAGGGAGTGGGTGGAATCGAGGGATACCCAGTGCTGCGAGTTGGGCAGGCGGTCGATATCGAACGCGCCGATGCTCGAACCCGCGCCGCTGCCCCCTACATTCGCCACCGTGTAGTTGAAGTTGAAGAAAGCTCCTTGCACCACCGACATCGCCACCGGGCTGATGTTGGACACGATCAGATCCGGCGGCGGCGGCGCCGTTACCGTGAAGGTGACCGACTGCCAGTTGTTGCTCTCGTTGCTCTCGGCCGTCTGGCCGAAATTGTCGGCCCCGACGTACAGCGTGTGCTGGCCGACGCTGAGATTGCCGGTGTTGAAGCCGTTGTACAGCGTCCGCGACGCGCCCACGCCCAACGGATCGGTGAGGTTGTAGCCCCCGAAATGCGCCGCATCGATGCCGTCGATGTAAAAGCCGCCGTAGCCTACGTTGGACTGCGCTGCGCCGTTGTTCACGATGGTATAGACAAAGCCGAGGTTCTGGCCCTGCGCCACGGAGGCTGCGCCCAGACCGAGGCTGCTCACGACAAGGTCCGCCTGCGGTGGCGCTGTCACCGTGAAGGTGATCGACTGCCAGTTGTTGTTCTCGTTGCTCTCGGTCGTCTGGCCGAAATTGTCGGCCCCGACGTAAAGCGTGTGCTGGCCGACGCTGAGATCGGCTGTGTTGAAGCCGTTGAACAGCGTGCGCGACGCGCCCACGCCCAACGGATCGGTGAGGTTGTAGCCACGAAAGTGCGCCTCATCCATGCCGTCGATATAGAAGCCGCCGTAGCCCACGTTTGACTGGGCTGCGCCGTTGTTCACGATGGAATAGACGAAGCCGAGATTCTGGCCCTTCGCGACGGTGGCACTGCCCAGGCCGACGTTGCTCACCACGAGATCCGCCTGCGGCGGCGCCGTCACCGTGAAGGTCGTCGATCTCCAGTTGTTGGTCTCATCGCTCTCGGCCGTCTGGCCGAAATTGTCGGCACCCACCCACAGCGTGTGCTGGCCGACGCTGAGGTTGCTCGTATTGAAGCCATTGAACAGCGTGCGAGACGCCCCCGCGCTCAACGGATCTGTGAGGTTGTAGCCCCGAAAGTACGCTTCGGTCGTGCCATCGATGTAGAAGCTCGCGTAGCCCACGTCGGACTGGGCCGCGCCGTTGTTCACGACGTTGTAGACGAAGCCGAGATTCTGGCCCTGCACCACGGTGGCTGCGCCCAGACCGAGACTGCTCACGACGAGGTCGGCCTGCGGCGGCGCCGTTACGGTGAAGGTGATCGACCGCCAGTTGTTGCTCTCGTTGCTTTCGGCGGTCTGGCCCAGATTGTCCGCTCCCACCCACAGCGTGTGCTGGCCGACACTGAGATCGGCCGTGCTGAAGCCGTTGAACAGCGTGCGAAACGCTCCCCAGCCCAACGGATCGGTGAGGTTGAAGCCGCGAAAATGTGCTTCATCCATGCCGTCGACGTAGAAGCCGCCGTAGCCCACGTTGGATTGAGTGGAGCCGTTGTTCACGATCGTATAGGCGAAGCCCAGAGCCTGGCCTCGCACCACAGAGGCGCTCCCGAGGGCGAGGCTGCTTATCAAAAGGTCGGCCGGCATGAACAAATCCGCGTGGTTACAGGGCGGTTGTATTGTCTTCGAGGAATCAGCCTATGATAAGGCGTACCCCGCGAAAGCACCATCGCGAATGCAAGTTTTTTCGGTCCGACGCTTTGGTTTGCTTGCTGCGTGAATTATCTATTCCGCCGCCGACGGCGCGCCAAGTCATCGGAATGGGTTAGGCCACTGAGGCGAAACCCGAGGTCACAAGGCAACCCGTTGAATTAGTTGATGAATCCAACCGGACGTCCTCAATACGACCGCGGCAGATCGAGCACATGCTCGGAGATGAAGTTCAGGATCATGTTGGTCGAGATCGGCGCCACCATGTAGAGGCGCGTCTCGCGGAACTTGCGCTCGACGTCGTATTCCTCGGCGAAGCCGAAGCCGCCGTGGGTCTGCACGCACGTGTCGGCGGCGGCCCAGGCTGCCTCCGAGCCCAGCATCTTGGCCATGTTCGCCTCCGCGCCGCAGGGCAGGCCGGCCTCGTAGAGCGTTGCCGCCTTGCGCACCATCAGGTCGGCCGCCTCGGTCTGCGCATAGGCGCGGGCGATCGGGAACTGCACGCCCTGGTTCTGGCCGATGGCGCGGCCGAACAGGTTGCGGCTCTTGGCGTACTCGGTGGCCTTCTCGATGAACCAGCGTGAATCGCCGATGGTCTCGGCGGCGATCAGCACGCGCTCGGCGTTCATGCCGCTCAGGATGTAGCGGAAGCCCTGCCCCTCCTCGCCTATCAGGTTCTCGGCCGGCACCTCCATGTTGTCGAAGAACACTTCGGTGCTGTTGTGGTTCATCATGGTGCGGATCGGCCGGATGGTGAGGCCCTTGCCCAGGGTCTCGCGCATGTCGACCAGGAAGACCGACAG
>Ga0081539_10005308_pt1 | contig 13253 bp, 12 predicted proteins | sample TabmetS4T2R2_FD_71023 | JGI IMG/M metagenome (GOLD analysis project Ga0081539, IMG submission 71023) | Tabebuia heterophylla rhizosphere microbial communities from the University of Puerto Rico - S4T2R2 | ecosystem: Host-associated > Plants > Roots > Rhizosphere ...
GCGGCCGCATCCGTCCCCGCACCGGATCGGCTCGACACGACGGCCGTAACGGCCGCCAGGACGATCGCGCCGCCGACCTGGAACGAGGTGCTCACCAGGCCTGACGCGAGGCCCTGCTCGCCGTCGGCGACGCCGGCCGTCGCCTGGATGTTGAGGGACGGGAAGCAGAGCGCGAAGCCCGTGCCGATGAGCAGCATGGTGGGAAGCATCGCGGCGACGTACGAGGCGTTCTCGTCGATGCGCAGGAAGAGCGCATAGCCGATGACGAACGCCACGGCGCCGAGCAGGATCACCGGTGCGGTGCCGAGGCGGCCGGCCAGCGCTCCCGCCCGTGGCGCGCCGAACGCGACGACGAGTCCGGCCGGCAGGAAGGCGAGCGCCGTCTCCAGCGCGGACCATCCGAGCAGGCCCTGCATGTAGAGCGTGGCGACGAACTGGAAGCTGACATAGGCGCCGAACACCGCCATGGCTCCCAGGTTCGCGCGCCGCAACGGGGCGGAGCGCAGGATGCCCAGCCGCACGAGCGGCGACGCCGCCCGCCGCTCGATCGCTACGAACGCCGCAAGCAGGGCGAGGGCGACCGTCATGCCGATGAGCGTCTCGGCGGCGCCCCAGCCCACGTCCGGCGCGCGCACGACGCTTCGCACGAGCAGCAGCATCCCGGCCGTGACCGTGACCGCCCCCGCGATGTCGAACGCATGGCGATCGACGCGGACGCCGCGATCCGCCGGCAGGATCCGCGGCCCGGCGATCAGGATGGCGAGGGCGATCGGCACGGGAAGCAGGAACGTCCAGCGCCAGCCGACCTCGGTCAGCAGGCCGCCGAGCACCAGCCCGAGGGAGAACCCGCTTGCGCCGCAGGCGGTGTAGATGCTCAGGGCGCGGTTGCGGGCAGGGCCTTCGGGAAACGTCGTCGTGATCATCGACAGGCTTGCGGGAGCGGTGAACGCCGCGCTCGCGCCCTTCAGGAAGCGCGCGCAGATGAGCAGGAAGCCGTCGTTGACGATGCCGCCCAATGCGGACGCAAGCGTGAACACCACGAGTGCCGCCAGCAGCACCCGCCTGCGGCCGAGCAGATCCGCGAAGCGGCCGCCGAGCAGCAGCAGGCCGCCGTAGCCCAGGACGTAGCCGGACACGATCCATTGCAGCTCGGACGTGGAGAGGCCGAGGTCGGTCCGGATGGACGGAAGCGCGACGCCGACCATCGACACGTCGAGACCGTCGAGGAACAGCACGCCACACAGCAGGACCAGCGTCGCCCACAGGCGGGCATCCCAGCGCGGGTCAGCGGTGGTCTCGGTCGGTGGGCACTTCGCGTGCTCGCAGTGATGGTGATTGCAGATCATGGGCGTCCTCCTGACTCGGGAGGGTGCGCCCGACGGTCACCGGGAACAAGCGCCAAACCGAGCACGCAGCGTGTAGCCGACCTTCACGATCTGGCGGCGACGCGCTCGACCGCGCGCAGCAGCTCGCGTGCGATGCCCACGAACTCGCGGACTCTGGCATCGCTCGTCCCGCGGCGCCAGGCGAGCGCGCTGCGCCACGGCGGCAGATCGTCGATCGGGACGTACACGACGTCCGGGCCCAGATACGTCGCCGCCGACGGGATCGTGATGTGGACCACCTCCCCCCGCGTGATCAGCAGGATCAAGTGGGCGATCCCGCGATCCGGAAGCGCGACGGTCCTGTGATCGATGGCGCGGCCGCTGGGAGTCCTGGACGGGGCCCATGCTTCCTGCAACTCGGGCGGCAGCTCGGCGAACCGCACGACGGGATGGTCGGCGACGTCGTCCATGGACACACGTGATCGCTCGGCCAGGGGATGATCGGGCGCCACTGCGACCACGCGCGGCTCCCGGTTCAGGATCGGACCGATCACGACGTCGGGCTGCTCGATCGGGAGCCATGTGGTGATGAGATCGACGTCGCCTCGGCGCAGCTCGCCGAGGATGTCGTCCTGGCGCAGCTGACCGAGGTGCACGTGGCACTCGGGATGGCGCATCTCGAACAGGTCGATGATGCTCAGGAGGTGCGGCCCCGACGCCGGGCCGCTGAACTGGAAGAGCCGCAGCGATCCCTCCAGGCTGTGGTTGGCGGCGTGGGCGCGCTGCAGCACGCCCGTCAGGTGCTCGTGGGCCGCGGCCGCCTCGCGGTGGAAGCGCTGACCGAACGCCGTCAGCTCGACCCGGCGGCTCGTCCGATGCACGAGCCGGGCCCCGAGCTTGCGCTCCAGCGCCTGCAGCAGCTGGCTGACGCGCGACGGCGTCAGCGACAGCCGCTCGGCGGTGCGGCCGAAGTGCAGCTCGTCGGCAAGCGTGAGAAACACCCGCAACTCGCGCAGGTCGATCGTCTCCCACATCGTGAAGCGAAGCTACATCCGCTCGCCAATCGGTCAGCGCAGCAGCTCGACCGGGACCCGCATCACGCGGTCCACGACCGCCCCCGGCAGGTCCTTGACGCCGTGTGCCCCCGGCACGACGCGAAGCACCGTGACAGGACTGCTCTCGACGTCGCCGTTGCGGTCGAAGCTCACGCTTCCGATCAGCCCGGTTGCGATACGCGTCTCGAACAGCGCGCCCAGTACCGAGCCGCGCGTGCCATCGGAGCGGCCGATCGCGTCGAGCACGACCTCCATCGCCTGGGCTGCGTAGATCGCGCTCGGCTCGAGCTGCTCCCCGCCCAGCGTGGCGCCGAACTCGCGCGCGAACCGCGTGCCGGAGGCTCCAAGCTGATCGGCGGCCGCGATCCCGGTCATCGAGACGAGCATGTTGGTGGCCGCGGACCCTGCCTGCTCCGCCAGGATCGACACCGGCAGGAAGCCGTCGGGAGCGAGGAGCACGACACGATCGCCAAGCCGCTCGCGCAGCGCCCTGACGACTGCAGCACCGCCCGTGTCGAGCCTTCCGCCGAGGAACACGGCGGCCGCTCGCGTGCGGGCGACGCGCTCGGCCAATCGGAGCTGTGACCGCGCAGCGGGGTTCCAGCTCCCACGGCCCGCCACCTGAAGGTCAAGCGCACGCGCCGAGCGCTCGAACTGGGTCGCGAAGAGCCGGCCGTACTCGTCGTCGCCGTCGTCGAGCACGTACACGGGCGCGCGCCCGAGCCGCTTGGCGAGCATCGCGAGGGCGGCGACCTGATGCTCGTCCGTCGGATAGACGCGCAGGAAGTTGCGCCGCCCGGTCGGATACAAGGAGCCGAGCTGGCCGGGCGGCGTTCCGGGCGCCGCGCGAGTCAGGCCGACGTACGAGCTCAGCGGCGACACCATCGCCAGCGGACCGGGAGCGCGGCCCAGCTCCGGGACGCCGACGAGCGCGCAGGCCGAGTTGAGCGGACCGACCACGGCCAGCACGTCCGGCGCTCGCCCATACGCGCGCGCGTTGGCGGCGCACTTCCCGTCGTCCGGCAAGCGAGTTGCCGCCACGGCGTCGTCGCACGACTGGTAGGCGACCCGCCACCGGCCCGCGCGGAAACCGCGCTGCCGCAGCACGAACGCCATCGCGTCCGCCATCTGCTGCGACGACAGCCGTAGCCCGCCCTGCAGCGGGAGATCCGAGACGACGAGCCGCTGCGCGCGCCCGTCGCCGCCGTAGAACGGACGCTGGCAGAACGACGCCGGCAGCGCAGCGATCGCGCTCGAGTCCGCCGACGCAGCGCGTGCGGCCGGAGCGGCCGCGGCCGTCGCCACCCACACGCCCTCTTCGCCCACGGCCACCGCCCGCGGGAAGCCGCCGACGGCAATCGTGCGGACGGTCGTCCCTTCGACCCGGGACAACGTCCCGCGCAGCGGGTTCACCGCCCACAGCGCGCCTGCGCCGTACGCGACGTCGGTCGTCCCGATGGGCACGCGAACAGTGCTCATCACGAGCCGGTCTAAAGCTCCCGGGACGACACGCCACACCACTCCGTCAGCCGGCGCCGAGATCCATGCGCCGCCTCGCCCCGCCGCGATCGACGCAACCGAGCTCGCGCTCACCCGCCCGCGTCCCACGACCGCATTCGAGCGAGCGTCGATGCGGGCCACGGTCCCGTCCGCCGCAAGGGCCCAGACGCTCCGCGCGTCGGCGGCGATGGCGCGGGCGCGTACGCCGGGGACGGCAGCAGCGACCCGGTTCGTCCGTGGGTCGACCCGCAGCACCCGCTCGTCCGAGCCGATGACCCACACGCCACCGGCCCCGACGGCGATGTGGTCGGACACCGCATCGGAGACCGTCTCCCGCCCACGTGGGAGTGGGATCGTCGCGCGCGGCGCGCGGGTGTCGACGTCGAGACGGGCGAGGGCGGTCGCCACCAGCCCGCTCGCTTGCGCTCCGGGGACGCGACCGCCGTGTCCGACCCACACGCCGCCCGCCCCGGCGGCCACGTCGGTCGGTGTGGCGCCGATCGCGAACGTATCGGTGGCGTGCGAGCGCGGATCGATCCGGGACAGCGTCTGATCGTCGGCGTTCAGCACCCAGACGCGACCATGTCCGACCGTGACCGCGGTCGGCGTCCCGCCCACACGCACGCGGGCCTCGACCTCGCCCGACCGCGGCGAGACGACCGCGACGAAGGCGCCGGAGCCAGCCGCCGCCGGCGGATCGTCCGAACCGACGAGCTTCACGGCGGCGACCGAGCCCGCGGCCACGAGTGCTGCTGCAGCCACGCCGGCCGTCCAGCGGCGGCGCCGAGCCCGTGGCACCGCACGCCGGCGCCGCAGCGACAGCGCCGGGTCCTGGCGCAGGATCGCCTCCTGAAGCTCGCGGATGTCACGGCCCGGCTCCAGGCCGCGCTCGTCGACCAGCGTGCGCCGCAGATCCGAGTAGGTCTCGAGCGCCTCTGCCTGCCGGCCGGAGCGGTACAGCGCGAGCATGGACTGCGCCCTGAGGCGCTCCCGCAAGGGATGCCGCCGGATCAAGGCGGACAGCTCACGGACGAGCTCCGCGTCACGACCGCACTCCAGGTCGGCGTCGATCCGAGCCTCCACCGCCTCCAGCCACAGCGCGTCGAGCTCGCGGATGGGCTCCTGGGCGAAGGGCTCCCCCTCCACGCCGCCGAGCGGGCGCCCCCGCCAGAGGCCGAGCGCATCACGCAGAGCGCCGGCCGCAGCCACGGGATCGCCGGCAGCCAGCAGCCGGCGGCCGTCGGCGACCAGGCTCTCGAACCGCAGCAGGTCCAACTCCTCCGCTTGCACCCGAACGACGTAGCCCGGCGAGAGCGTCACGATCACGCGCGGCTCGCGGGTGCGCTCCGGCTCGAGCAGCTTGCGAAGGCGGGAGACGTGCGCCTGCAGCGCGGCCGGCGCATCGTGCGGCGGGTCCTCGCACCAGAGCTCGTCGATCAGGCGATCGCTCGAGACGACCTCGTTCGCGTGGAGAAGCAGCAGGGCCAGGACGCTCCGCTGCCGGGCTCCGCCGAGGTTCAGGGGCCGGCCGTCGAGGCGGACATCGACCGGCCCCAGGATCCGGAACTCGAGCAGCGCGGCCAAGGCCCGACGCTACCAGCGCGAGCGCCATGTCAGCGGCTTGTCAGCGGCTGTCAACGGCCCGAAAGCGACGGTCATCAGCGTCCGCGGCCGATGAGGCAGATCGTCTACTCACAGCGGCTCGGAGGACGGCTCACAGCGGTCGCTCCGGGCGTGCTGGACGCCGCGCTGGCGAGCATCGGCGAGCCGGTGACCGCCGACGCGCAGCTCACGTTCGCGGACGAGCAGAGCTTCCGGCTGACCGGCGAGATCCGCTTCGACGACGAGGCCACGCTGCGCTTCCGCACGCTCCACGGCGGCCGTCTGGACCCCTCGCCGGAGCCGGGCGTGCGGCACGGCACGGCCGTCCTGGAGATCTGCGGTGGCAGCGGGCGGTTCGACGGCGCGAGCGGACGGATCACCTCGAACTTCGTCGTCACCGCCGACGGAGAGATCACCGATCACCACCTCGGCGTCGTGTTCGTCGCCGAGCGACCCAGGGAGGAACCGTGAAGCGCATGACCCTCGTCGTCGCCGTCCTGGCGTTGAGCGGCCTGGTCGCGGCGCCGGCGCAGGCGACGTTCCCAGGCCGCAACGGGCGGATCGTCTTCCAGCGACCGGTCGGCCGGCAGGTCGACCTCTTCACCGTGCAGCCGAGTGGCGCCGGGCTTCGCCGCCTCACGCGCACGCGGGAATGGGAGGAGCGCGCGGAGTGGTCGGCGGACGGCCAGCGGCTCGCCTTCGCCCGCAGCGCACCGTCGGGCGAGCCGACCGAGATCGCGACGATGGACGCCGCCGGCGGGGACCTGCGGGTGCTGACGACGTTCGGCTCCAGCAGCAGCTCCCCGACGTGGTCCCTCGACGGGCGCATCGCCTACTTCTCCCTGCGCGACTTCCCGCCGCCGGCGTCCGACGACGACCCGCCGCCACCTGCCGAGCTCTACTCGATGGCCGCCGATGGCACGGATCAGCTGCGGCTCACCAACGACACGACGATCCAGACCGACCCCGAGTGGTCGCCGGACGGCACCACGATCGCATACGCGCAGTGGTACGCCGTGCGCGGACACCCCGGCGAGTTCGACCTCGGGCTCTCGCTGATGAACCGCGACGGCACGAACCCGCGCGCGCTGCTCAGGCAATCGGCGAGGCGCGACATCGTGAGCCACAGCTGGTCGCCCGACGGGCGACGGCTCGTCCTCGAGATCGCCACGGGCCGTCCGTCGGGTCGCACCCGGGGATCGCGCCAGAGCGACCTTGCGATCGTCAACGCCGACGGCACGGGCCTTCGCTTCCTGACGCGCACTGCGGCCCTCGAGGCCAACCCTGTCTGGTCGCCCGACGGCACGCGGATCGCGTTCACGGCCGACCGGCATGCCAGGCGCGGCCGGCTCGAGCGCGGCGGTCCCGCCTTCGAGCTCTACACGATGCGGGCCGACGGCACCGACATCAAGCGACTCACCCATAACCGCGTCCCCGACCTCCATCCCGACTGGCAGCCGCTGCGCTGAGCCCTGGGATACCGTGAGCGGTGAGGACGTATGACGCTTCCCGAGCTCCACCTGGCCGACTGGCGCGCGACGAAGGACACGCTGCACCTGTACTGCCAGATCGTCGGGAAGATCCGGCTCGCCACGACGGCGCCGCGCAACCACTGGTGGAACGTGCCGCTGTACGTCGACGTGCGAGGACTGACGACGCGACGCCTGCATCACCGCGCCACGACGTTCGAGATCGCGCTGGACTTCGTCGAACACGCCCTGGTCGTCCGGACCGCCGACGGTCGCACGAGGTCGTTCGATCTCGGTGGGGGAGTCTCGGTGGCGGATTTCGACGCGCGCCTGCACGCCGTGCTGGGTGAGCTGGGCGTCGACGTCCAGATCAAGGAGGAGCCCTTCGGCGTCCCGATGACGACGCCGTTCCCCGAGGACGTCGAGCACGCGTCGTGGGATCGGGACGCGATCGAGCGCTTCGGCCGGGTCCTGGACTGGTCGGACGCGGTGTTCGAGGAGTTCACCGGCTGGTTCAACGGCAAGACGAGCCCCGTGCATCTGTTCTGGCACAGCCTGGACCTCGCGGTCACGAGGTTCTCGGGCCGCCGGGCACCGCCGCTGGACGCCGATCCGGTCACCCAGGAGGCCTATTCGCAGGAGGTCATCTCGTTCGGCTTCTGGGCCGGGGACGACAACCCGGGCGACGCGGCGTACTACTCCTACGCCGCCCCGGAGCCGGCGGGGCTGCGCGATCAGCAACTGCCCGTCGGCGAATGGATCCCGTTCGGCTCCGGGTCGCTGGCGATCCTGCCCTACGAGACGGTGCGCACCAGCTCCGATCCCAAGCGGACTGTCCTGGCGTTCCTGGAGAGCGCGTACGAGGCCGGCGCTCGGCTGGCCGGCTGGGACACCGCCGGGTTCGCGTCGAAGTGGTGTCCCTCTCCCGCGCAGCTCGAGGAGCTCCATGCGAGCGCCGCGGCCGCCCTCGGGCGGGCGATCAGCTGACGGAGAGGTGTCGCGCGAGCTTGTCGAGCGCGGCGTCGTAGCCGGCCTCGGCATGCCCGCGTCCCGCGTCCGGCAGCGGCCCGTCGCTGAGCGTCATTCGCGTCTTGGCGCCGTGATCGTGGAGCTCGACGCGCACGATGGTGGGCTCGTGCATCCCGGCCTGAGGCATCGGATCGGAGCGCAGCACCAGCAGCTCGGGCTCGACGAGCTCGAGGATGTCGTAGCCGATCGGGAACTCGGCGCCGCCTCCGCGCGGGACCATCGTGACCTCCCACCGGCCGCCGACGCGCAGGTCGATGTGAACGCGGTCCCGCGGAACATCCATGTGCGCCGGGCCGTACCAGGCGGCGACCTCGTCGGGATCCGTCCACGCGCGGAACACGTCTTCGCGCGGCGCGTCGAAGATGCGTGTGATCAGCACCTGCTGGGCGGCCGCGGTCGCTGACGTCGAGTCACTCATCCTGTTCTCCCTTCAGGCGAAGGTGCGCGTCGAGGCGGTCCATGCGCGCCTCCCAGGTCCGCTTGCGCGACTGCATCCAGTCCACCGCCTCGTCGAGCGGGTCGACCTGCATCCGGCTCGGCCGCCACTGCGCGTCACGGCCGCGGACGATGAGCCCCGCGCGCTCGAGGACCTTCAGGTGGCGCGAGATGGCGGGGAGGCTGACCGGGAACGGCTCGGCCAGCTCGCTGACGGTCGCCTCGCCCTCGGCCAGGCGCGTGAGGATCGAGCGGCGGGTTGGGTCGGCGAGCGCGGCGAAGGTCAGGCTGAGCTGGTCGGTCGGGGACACCGGTGCGGCCGCGTAGTTAACACGTCGATTAAATACGATGCGCACCCGGAGCGCAAGCCGACGGTCGTCGACGCCTTCCGCACGGCGCGTGCTACGCTGTGCCACGGTCATGGACGTCTCGGTTCGCGAGCTGCGCAATCACACCGCGAGGGTGATTGCAGCGGTGGAGAGCGGCGAGCCGGTGGTGCTCACAGTGCACGGACGCCCGGTCGCGGACATCGTCCCGCGGCAACGGCGAAGCGAACGCCGTCCCGGCGAGCAGCTGCTCGCCGACCTCACCGCGATCGGCGAACTCGCCGGGCAGCTCGACGTGTCCTCGCCCCGCGATGACTTCGATGTCGAGCTGACGACCGACGACATGCTCCCGTGACCGGCTTCCTGGCCGACACCAGCGTGTTCATCGCCGCCGAGCAACGTCGTTCGCTCGGTGAGCCGCCAGAGGGCGCCGCGCGCATCTCCGTCGCAACGCTTACCGAGCTCGGAGTCGGCGCACGCCGCGCCGGGACCGACCAGCTCCGCGAGCTGCGGCGCGCGACGCTGAGGGCAGCGCACCGCTTCGTCGCCTTGCCCTACGACGAGCCGGTCGCGGACCGCTTGGCCGAGCTCCTCGCCGAGGCCCGCGACCGCCGACGGCGCGCTGGGGCGATGGACGCGATCATCGCCGCGACGGCTCTCGCCCACGACCTCACGATCTGGACCCCGGACGACGATTTCGAGGTGCTCGCCGAGCTCGCGCCGAGCCTGCGCGTCCAACGCGCGTGAAACGAGGTCGCGGCCGCGCCGTGAGCGCGGCGCGCCTCGTCGCCGCCGACGGCTCGGTCGCAGCGGCGCCCGGCCTCAGCCGTGCAGCTGCACCGGGTGCCCCTCGAAGGCCTCGATGCGATCCGCCGCTGCGTGCAGCAGCTGGTGTGAGAGATCCGACAGCGCACGAGCGGCCGCGAGGTCCTGGCCGATGACCGGCACGCTGGGATCCTCCGGCGCGCGCTTGGCCTGGCCGTAGCCGTGGAACCGCTGCTGCGCGAGCTCCAGGATGGCATCGGCCCGCGTTCGATCGGCGTCCTCGGTGAACGCGATGCTGACGCTCCAGCTCTGGTCCGGCATGGAGCACCTCCTAGCGGTGTATGACCCACCTGCATCGTCGCACCGCGCCGCCCGAGACGGAAGTGCCTACACGCTGCCACCCTTACGGACCATGGAGGCCCTGCCCGAGCGCGCGAACGTCGTGGTCGTCGGTGGCGGCGTGGTCGGCGTCAGCATCGCGCACCAGTTTGCGGAGGACGGCGAGACCGGCGTCGTCCTGCTCGAGGCGGGTGCGCTCGGGAGCGGCTCGTCGGGCAAGCCGATCGGCGGGCTGCGCGGGCAGTTCTCCGACGCCCTGAACATCACGCTCGCGGCGCGAGGGTTGCAGGCCTACGAGCACCTCCAAGCCATGTCGGGCGGCGCCCTGGACTTCGACCGCGTCGGCTACCTCTTCCTTCTCAGGACGCCCGAGGAGGCAAAGCTGCTCGAGCGATCGGTCGCCTTGCAGAACGCGCTGAACATCCCGAGCCGCATGCTCACGGCTGCGGAGGCGCATCAGCTGTGCCCCGTGATCGACCCCGACCGCTACGCGGCGGCGACCTTCTCGCCCAGCGATGGCCACGCCCGGCCGTACGCGGCCATCGCGGCGTGGGCCGACGCGGCTCGGCGCCGCGGCGTGCGCATCGTCGAGCACTGCGAGGTGACTGGCATCGACGTCAGCGGGGGCGAGATCGCCGCCGTCCAGACCACCCACGGCGCCATCGCCACCAACATCGTGATCTGCGCGGCCGGGGCCTGGTCGGCGCGCATCGGCGCTATGGCCGGCGTCGAGCTCGACGTCCGCCCGGTCCGTCGTCAGATCGCCTTCACCGTCCCGCGCCCCGGCGCCCACCCGCGCGTGCCGTTCACGATCGACCTGCAGACGAGCTTCTACTTCCACAACGCCGGCGACGGGCTGCTGCTCGGGTACTCGGACCCGGACACAGAGCCCGGCTTCGACCGCGCCTACGACGCGATGTGGATCCCCGAGCTGCGACGACGAGCCGAAGCATGCGCGCCAACGCTCCGCGACCTGTCGATCGCCGGCGGATGGGCCGGCCTCTACGAGCAGACGCCGGACGCCAACGCGCTCATCGGCGAGGCGGCGACCGTCAGCCGCTTCCTCTACGCGACCGGCTTCTCCGGACATGGCTTCAGCCAGGCGCCCGCCGCGGCGGAGATCATCCGCGACCTGGTTCGCGGCCGCGAGCCGTTCGTCGACATCACCCCGCTGCGCGCCGAGCGGTTCGCCGAGCACTCGCCGATCGCCGAAGCCACCATCGTCTAGATGGCTGATTCCACGACCCTCGCCCTCGGCTGCACGCGCCCCGCGGCGCCGGTTCGCCACCCACCGATCCGGTCCGTGCCTGGGGCACTGTCCCGGCTCGGCGTGCGGCGCCCGGCATCCACGGGACACGCACATCCGAGCACGACGGCCGCGGAATCAACCATCTAGGAGGCCACGAGCGTGACGACCACCGCCAAACCCATCACCCCCACCAGCACCGATGAGCTGCGGACGCGTGCCCGTGCTGCGCTGCGCTCCTGCGGCGCCGAGCTCGCGGACGCGCCCGACAACCCGATCCAGGCACGAACGCCCATCACCGGCGACAACCTCTTCGCGGTCGCCGGCGCTGACGCAAACGACGTCAAGCGCGCGATCGCCGCCGCCAGAACCGCATTCGCGACCTGGCGCACCGTCCCTGCGCCGGTGCGCGGCGGCCTCGTCAAGCGCTTTGGCGAGCTGCTCGCCGAGCACAAGGCCCACCTGGCAGAGCTGATCACCATCGAGGTTGGCAAGATCCGCTCGGAGGCTCTTGGCGAGGTCCAGGAGATGATCGACATCTGCGACTTCGCCGTAGGCCTGTCACGCCAGCTCGACGGGCGCACCATGCCGTCCGAGCGACCCGGTCACCGCCTCATGGAGACCTGGCATCCGCTTGGCGTCGTCGGCGTCATCTCGGCGTTCAACTTCCCGGGTGCCGTCTGGTCGTGGAACGTCGCCCTGGCCCTAGTCTGCGGCGACACGGTCGTCTGGAAGCCGTCCGAGCTGACGCCGCTGACGGCGCTGGCCAGCGCCGCGCTGCTCGACAGGGCCGCACGCGACACGGACGCGCCGGCCGATCTCAACGTGGTGGTCGTCGCCGACGCCACGACGTCCCAGGTGCTCGTCGACAGCCCGGACGTCGCCCTCGTCAGCGCCACCGGCTCCGAGCGGATGGGGGCGCAGGTTGCGCCGCGCGTGGCCGCGCGCTTCGGCCGGGCCCTGCTCGAGCTGGGCGGCAACAACGCCGCGATCGTCGCGCCCACGGCCGACCTGGAGCTCGCCGCCCGCGCCATCACCTTCGCGGCGGCGGGCACCGCCGGCCAGCGCTGCACGACGATGCGGCGGCTCATCGTGCACGCGGACGTCGCCGACGCCCTCGTCGAGCGCCTGGCCGGGATCTACGCGGGGCTGACGATCGGCGACCCGTACGACGCCGACACGCTCGTCGGCCCGCTCATCGGCGAGGCCGCGTTCGCCGGCATGCAGCGCGCGATCGCGCAGGCGAAGGCGGACGGCGGCGAGCTGGTCGTCGGCGGCGAGCGCCGCGCGAGCCGCCGCGGCTGCTACGTCGAGCCGGCGATCGTGCGGATGCCGGCGCAGACCGAGATCGTCCGCACGGAGACCTTCGCGCCCATCCTCTACGTGCTCGGCTACCGCGATTTCGCCGAGGCGGTCCGGCTGCACAACGACGTCCCGCAGGGCCTCTCGTCGAGCATCTTCACCGCCGACCAGCGGGAGGCCGAGCGGTTCCTGGCCGCCGACGGCTCGGACTGCGGGATCGTCAACGTCAACATCGGCACGTCGGGCGCCGAGATCGGCGGCGCGTTCGGCGGCGAGAAGGCGACGGGCGGCGGTCGCGAGTCGGGGTCGGACGCCTGGCGCGCCTACATGCGGCGCGCGACGAACACCGTCAACTACTCCGACGACCTGCCACTCGCCCAGGGCGTCAACTTCGCCTGAGGCGACGGCGCGGTCTCGAGCTCCTCGCTCGTCCCGTCGGGACGCCCGACGAACCACCGCGTCTGGTCATCGGCGCCGGTGGTCTCCACCACGACCGGCCGGCCCCAGAGCAGCGCCATCTGGGTGAGTGTCCCGCGCGCGTACTCGGCGTCGAGCGCGACTTCCTCACGGTGGCGCAGATGTAGCTGGCCGCCGCCGCCGAGGTCGGCGTCGACGATCTCGATGTGCGGGATGCCGAACCGCGAGTGCTGCGCGATGAGGACCTCGCGGATCGCCTCGCACTCGCGCGAGGAGACGCGTATCCGGCGAGGGTCCTTCTGGACGTGCTCGTACGCGAACAGCTGCGCCTGCTCGCACACCTTCGGGGTCAGGAACTCGCGCAGGAGCGCCTCGTCGTCGTAGCTGCGACACACCACGCGGACCTGCTCGAGGGGATCGACCGCCTCCGCCCAGGCCCAGCG
>Ga0081539_10005309_pt1 | contig 13253 bp, 8 predicted proteins | sample TabmetS4T2R2_FD_71023 | JGI IMG/M metagenome (GOLD analysis project Ga0081539, IMG submission 71023) | Tabebuia heterophylla rhizosphere microbial communities from the University of Puerto Rico - S4T2R2 | ecosystem: Host-associated > Plants > Roots > Rhizosphere ...
CGATTTCCAATGAAGATTCAACTCCAACAAATATTCCTGTAGATTTATCTCCTGCACAACGCGCAGCGCTTACGGCACTTTCCGAGCAGCTAAACTTGACTACTGACGAAATAGCGGTAGTTTCTACTGAGGCCGTGACATGGCCAGATGGTTGTTTGGGTGTTGTGCGTATTGGTGTAATGTGCACACAAGCTGAAGTGCCTGGGTTTAAGATTGTTTTTGAGGCAGAGGGGAATATGTATGAATTCCATACTAATCAGGATGGGAGTGTTGTCGTCGCTGCTGATGAGGAACCAGTCACTGGTTCCGTGGAAGAGGCAGTGATCAAACAACTGTCTGCCAACCTTGGCTTGAATGAAAGCGATATCTCTGTCGTGAGCAATGAAATTGTCGAATTCAGCGACTCTTGTTTAGGCATTACCATGCAGGACGTAAAGTGCGCGCAAGTAACAACGCCAGGGCGTATCATTATGCTGGAAGCGAATGGTATTAAATACGAGTATCACACCAGCGAAAGGGGTGATCGTATCCAACCAGCTACGCTTGCACTCACCTGGAAACGCGAGGGCGGGATTGTAGGCTTTTGCGACAGGTTGACTGTTTTTCTATCAGGAGAAATTTATGGAAGCCAGTGTAAGTCACAACCTGATGGGACCATAGGCACTTTTGCGGATCTTCTCTCTGTAAGCGAACAGAAACAGTTTAATACTTGGATAACCAAATTCGACGAAGTACATATAGATGCATCAGACCCCAAAGGAGTCTCAGATCGAATGGAGGTCGCGTTGGATGTGTATGGGCTCGGTACTAGTAAGCCAAGCCAGGCAGAGCAACAAGCCATTTTCAAATGGACACAAAATTTGTTTCAAAAACTTTTCTCATAGGGCAATGAGGCCTGTATGCTTTGCAGTCCTACTTGCTATGTGGGGAAACCGCGAATTACTATCTAAAGCTCAAATATTCAACTATTGACCTGTATTTTGTTTTCATTTATATTTTAAACATCCCCCTCCCCCTGGGAGGGGGTAAGAATTTAAGAGATAGCTTTGTCTGAAACGTAGAGGTACTTATGGAAAATGAAAACACACTTCGCCGTCTGAAAACCATCGAAGGACACCTACGAGGTGTCATCCGCATGGTGGAAGAGGATACGTATTGCATTGATGTTATCCGCCAGATCCAGGCGATTGATGCCGCATTGAACAAGGTCAGCACACAGATTCTGGAAAATCACCTGAATTCCTGTGTGATTACTGCCATAAAAGGGAACGATCCCAAGGAACGCGAGAGAGTATTGAAAGAAATTACGGAAGTGTTCGAGATGTCTGCGAAGGTTTAATTAAAAGGAGAAAACTATGACAACAGTAACTTATACCGTTCCGGCCATGCATTGCGATAACTGCACTCGCACCATTGAATTGGAAGTAGGAGAACTGCAAGGTGTTCAATCCGTTAATGCAGATTTAGATACGAAGAAAGTTAAGATTACATTTGACACACCTGCTAATGAAGAGAAAATCAAGTCTTTACTTGCTGAGATCAATTATCCAGCAGAAGGCTTGATCACACTTTGATTTATGGTTTACGCAGTACAGGATTAAGGTCTGCGTAAGGATTTTGTATGTCTTCGACCAAACAACTAACCCTTCCCATCACAGGCATGACCTGCGCGAATTGTGTCGCGACTGTTGAACGTAATCTCAAAAAACTTGATGGCGTAAATATGGCGGTGGTCAATCTTTCATCCGAGCGCGCGACTGTGGAGTTTGAGCCTGCAAAACTGGGCATTCCTGAAATGATCGCACGTGTCCAACGTGCGGGCTATGGTGTCGCGACAGGTGAGGCAGAACTTGTTATCAAGCGCTTATCTGATGATAATGATGCGCGCAGGCTTGAGAAGGCTGTGCTCAAACTCGATGGTGTGATTGAAGCACAGGTCAACTTTGCGAGCGAAAAGGCACAGGTACGATATGTGCCTACAGTTGTGAGCCAGGCTGAGATAAGGTCAGCAGTTTCAAAGGCAGGGTTTGAGGCAATCGAGTTGGGCGGCGATGCTGAAGATGCGGAAGCCAAAGCGCGCGAACATGAAGTCTATGAGCAACGTCGTTTGCTGTTTATCGGTTTGATCTTCACAGTGCCGCTATTTGTTCTATCAATGGCGCGTGATTTTAACTGGCTTCCTTCATACTTTTATGCCACGCAGCCAATGCCCAATATGATCACTGAGGCCAAACCCTGGGTTGTTTGGTTAATGATGGGGCTTGCCACACCTGTACAGTTTTACGTTGGTGGGCACTATTATGTCAGCGCGTTCAAAGCATTGCGCAACGGTTCTGCCAATATGGATGTGCTCATTGCGATGGGTTCATCTGTGGCATACATCTATTCGGTATTTATTGTGCTCGGTTTGCTTTCGGGTCATGTTTACTTCGAGACAGCCGCGGTGATCATCACCTTGATCAGACTGGGAAAGTTTTTGGAAGCGCGCGCAAAAGGACGAACTTCAGAAGCGATTAAAAAATTAATGGGATTACGCGCGAAGACCGCGCGCGTCGTTCGTTCGGGACTAGAAACTGCGCTGCCCATAGACGAGGTTCGCGTCGGTGACATTGTTCTTGTTAAACCCGGAGAGAAAATTCCCGTGGATGGGGTAGTGATCGATGGACGGAGCGCCGTGGATGAATCCATGTTAACGGGTGAGTCTCTGCCTGTCGAAAAGAAACCAGGTGACGCAGTAATTGGCGCTACGTTGAACAAACTGGGTCTTCTCAAATTTGAGGCCACAAAAGTTGGCAAAGAAACTGCCCTCGCGCAAATTATCAAGTTGGTGGAAGATGCACAGGGCAGCAAAGCACCGATCCAAAAACTGGCCGACCAGGTTTCGGCTGTGTTTGTACCAATTGTCATCGCGATTGCTTTGCTCACTTTTGCAGTCTGGTACTTCGTTGTTCCTCAAATTACCAATTACCAATTCTCCGATTCTCCATTTACTGTAGCGCTTATTAACATGGTTGCCGTATTAGTCATTGCCTGCCCATGTGCTATGGGACTTGCTACGCCAACAGCTGTGATGGTCGGTACAGGCAAAGGTGCGGAATTGGGAATTCTATTCAAGAACAGCGAAGCATTGGAGCGCGCGGGAAAAGTCAATATGGTTGTGTTGGATAAAACAGGAACGATAACAAAAGGTCAACCTGCGGTAACGGACATAATTACTAATTCTCAATTTCAAAAGGATGAACTTATTCGTTATGCTGCTTCCGTCGAAAAGGGAAGTGAGCATCCTCTCGGTGAGGCGATCTGGGCGGAAGCGACAACGCGAGGATTGAAGTTGGCGGAAGTGGCGGGCTTCAAAGCGGAAGTGGGTCACGGTGTGCAGGCAGAGGTGGAAGGAAGGAGCGTTGCCGTAGGCAATATCCGTATGATGAACGCGCGCGGCTATACCCTGAACGGACTCGAATCCGAAGTGACGCGTCTGCAATCCGAGGCGAAGACTGCCATGCTTGTTGCAATTGACGGAAACGTGCAAGGCGTAATCGCCGTTGCGGACATAGTAAAGGATGGCTCAAAGGACGCTATTGCTGAGTTGTACAGGTTGGGCTTGAAGGTCGTTATGATCACCGGTGACAATCAAAAAACAGCAGAAGCCATCGCCAAGCAAGTTGGCATCGATCAAGTCCTCGCGGAAGTCTTGCCCGAAGGAAAATCCAACGAGGTCAAGAAACTCCAAACCTTGAAACCTGAAGCTCGAGTTTCGAATACCGTTGCCATGGTCGGCGATGGAGTTAACGATGCGCCGGCGCTTGCCCAAGCCGATGTTGGCATCGCGATTGGGACAGGAACTGATGTGGCGATTGCCACTGCGCCCGTTACTTTGATGAGCGGTGACCTGCGCGGCGTGGCACGCGCGATTTCATTATCACGAAAAACGCTTCACACGATCAAACAAAATCTGTTTTGGGCATTCTTTTACAATGTAATACTTATCCCCGCGGCTGCGCTTGGATATTTAAACCCCATGCTCGCGGCTGGTGCAATGGCGTTTAGTAGCGTGTTTGTGGTGACAAATAGTTTGAGGTTGAGAAATACGAAGGTTTAGATTTCAGGACGGCCAGTTGGCCGTCCTTTTTTATTTAGTGTATACTCTCGGTGAGAATATATTATGCCCCAATATTTCACTTTACAAGAAGCAAATGAAGCCTTGAAGACAATCCGCCCCTTGATGGAAGAAGTGCAAGCGATTCGTCAAAAGATCTTAGCCAATCAGCCCGAAGCCTGGCCGGCCATTGAAAAGTCCTCGGGGAATGGTGGCAACCGCGCGTTAAGCAACATGGTTCAGGATTTTGAGAAATTGGATGCCCTTATTCATCAAATTCAGGATGCTGGCGCGCAGATAAAAGATATCAATACGGGCCTATTGGATTTTTCTGCATTGAAGGATGGACGTGAAGTTTATTTGTGCTGGCAATATGGGGAGGAAGATATTGCTTTCTGGCATGAAGTCGAAGCGGGATATGCAGGCAGACAGCCGATAGAAAACTTTTAATCTTCTCCATTCAATCGCTCTACGAACCGGCGTTTTTGAGACCACAATTAAGCGGGTGCAGTGTAACGCGCTTCAATTATAGACTTAATAAGTGCACGGCTTTTTTCAGGCGAAACATCCTGCATTTTTTCGATCTTCTCTGCTTCATTCGCCAGTTCCTCATCCCCAATCGCGTTGCGAAACCAATCGGAATAATCGCTTTGTCGTAAATGGTACAGCCAGGTTTCATCGTCCACCCCTTCGGCTAATTGAATAAATGTCATAAGATTCTGGGCGCGTAGTTTGAGCTTCCCTTGGGCTCCGCGAAAATAGAAGGCATCTGCTTCAGAAAGCTTCCCTTCCGCATATTTGCGTACATGGCGCTGATGCTCCGTTTGAGGCGGAATACTGCGAAACCAGACTGGTTTGGAGGTCGACTTTCTGTGCCAGATAATAGCCTCACCTGGCTCTAGTTTTCCGGAAGGCACTTTAGGTGGCTTCTGCCCAATAGTTTTGCTGAAGTCCTGGATTGTTCTGTCGGGTGAATCCCCAATGGCAATGACTGTATCGACGGTGTCCAGAATCGCTGGGGCAACTTGATTGGCATGAACGGTGATGAGCATGAGTCCATGTAGTTCCTGGAGTAAGGTGCCCGAGGTAGCTTTCCAATCAGAAGGCAGCATGTGATGTGTTTCATCGATCACAATCCACTGCGGCCGGCCCGTTTGTAGCCGCAGTTTCAACACGGCCGGCAAAAGCTCCTTGAAAAACTCTGGTCGTTGTTCGAGCCCTACGCCCAGCATATTTATGCTTGCGTTTTGCATTGATTTTTCTAAGAAGTCGTATATTTCATCGAGCAGCGGCGCTTGTTTTGCCGTTCCCAAGACTACTGCGCCTTCAAAATTTTGGTAGTCGCCTTCAGGATCAATAATGCAAAATTGGTAGTTATGCTCAATCAAGCGCTCCAAAAAACTGATGGCAAAGGTAGATTTGCCGCTTCCAGATGTGCCTGTTATCAAGATGTTTGTGCCGTGAGGTTTGACCCGAACCTCCTGGCCATCTTCTTGTGTGCCTAGTAGAATTTCGTGCCGGGTCAATAGCTTTTCAAACTCAACGAGGTCTGAGGCGACCAGCTTATCTGCCAATTCGATGACTCCCTTGCCATTACTACCCTCAGTTACGAAGTCGGCCCGTTGCATCAGCATCGGAAGGGCATTTGCTACTGCGACGGCACATTCACATTGGCTGAGAAAGGCATGGTCGTTCTCGGCGTCGCCAATGCCTACAACGTTGTGCGGTGAGAGATACAACTCACTCAGCGCTGCGATGAGCCCGGTAGCTTTGTTTGAGCCAGAAGGCAGAATCATAACTGCCCCTTTGTTAAAAATAACTTGGTATTCCAACCCTAGCTCGTGGATGGCTTCCAGAGCCATTTTTTCATAGGGCTCACGAGTCGCCACGATGACATGGCCGACACCGAGTGGACTGACGCCTCGCTGACGGAGGAGTTCGACAAATTCAGAATTGGGAGGGTCAGCTAGAACTTTCTCTTCGCGAGTAGCAGGTCGATACAATAAAACACCGTTTTCTGCTACGACTCGATCAAACAGATCGAGATGAGGGAAAATGCGAAGCAGGTCTTCCAATTCGCGACCTGTCACCAAAATAAGTTTTCGCCCTGAGCTTCGCACGCGCTCCAAGGCGGCTATCGCTCCTTCTTCTACTTGACCATGCATAGCCAAAGTGTTATCAAAATCACAGGCAAATACGTAGTATCGCATAATCTACTCTCACCCGATAAACAATCGAGCTCCTTTTTGATGAATGGATGCGGCCCAATACGTGTTTGTACAGTTTGTACAAATACTTTTAGGTGAACCTTACACTCACTTCAAAGCTGTTCAGTTATGATTTGGTGATAGGTGGGAAGCAATCAAAATTATAGCATAAAGCCGAAGATAATCGGCCGGCGAAAAAGAGCGTTGCTGTAAACAGCACACCGGTCGCCTGCCTGGGCTGAAGCAGCGAGATAAAGTCCTGGATCAGGAACAGGGTCCAAAAAAGTGGCGTGAGTCCGATGAAAAGTATGATCCATACAAATGGAGAAGCTGAAGACGCTGAAGGTTTAATGAGAAAGAATCCAGCAAGAAGCAGCGTCACAGGAAGGAGAATCCATTGCCAGAGCAAGAATAATGTTGGATGTTTGTCTGTGACTCGTTGATCAAGATGTAGAATTGTGCCGACCCAAAGAATCGGTGGCAATAATCGCAGGACCACTGAAATGTTAGGATTGTTGGTCGTAATTGCGGCGGCGTAAAAAAGTAGTCCCAATGCGGCCAATCGCAACCGCGGATGTGAGCCGCGGACAAGCAGAAACAAACCCAGCCATGTTGATACCGTGAATGGAATCAAGGTGAGCAAGAACACACTAAGATTATACAACTGCGCGTTTTGTCAATTGATAGGAGATGTATGAATAAAGGTATATTGAACGGAATTGCTGCCTATGCAATGTGGGGGTTTTTTCCCATTTACTGGAAACTTCTTCATCATGTCCCGGCCTTGCAGTTGCTTGGCCATCGGATTGTCTGGTCTTTCCTTTTATTGCTGTGTGTGATCGTCCTAGGCAGGCAATGGGCTGACTTTCAATCCAACTTGAATGCGCGAACCTTTCGAATCTATTTGATCGCCGCGCTGCTCATCGGTGTCAACTGGCTGACGTATGTGTGGGCAGTAAATGCAGGCTTCATTGTCGAAACGAGTCTTGGGTATTTCATCAATCCACTCTTGAGCGTGCTGATGGGGGTCCTCTTTTTGCGTGAACGACTCCGCTTTGCACAATGGATTCCAGTAACTCTCGCGGCGATTGGTGTAGCGTATCTTACCTTCGTTTACGGTCAACTCCCCTGGATCGCGCTGCTGCTCGCTTTTACTTTTGGCTTTTATGGGCTTGTGAAAAAGCTGGCACCGTTGGGTTCGCTCTATGGGTTGACTCTCGAAACAGGCATTCTCTTTCTACCCGCGCTGGTTTATCTTGGCATTGTGCAAGCTAACAACACAGCCGCATTTTTGCACTCTGGCATCGTTTCAGATATTCTGATCATCGGCGCTGGGCTTGTTACGACTGTTCCACTCCTTGTGTTTGCCTCCGCTGCGAGGCAAATTCCACTTACGATGATCGGTGTTTTGCAATATCTTGCGCCCACCATTCAATTTCTGATCGGTGTTTTTATTTATAAGGAAGCATTCGACCAGTCACGCTTGATCGGTTTTAGTATTGTCTGGCTCGCGCTGATCATCTTTTGGGTTGAAAACTATCTTGCGAATCGCGTGACTATTTCCCCTCTGAATGTTAATCTTAGACCCTAAAGGTCTTTTCTTAACTAGAACTGTGAACTGCAAAGACAATTTTCTTTACTTGATAACTTGAGTGGCTAAGAATACCTTTAGGGTCTTTCTGGAGAACAAATGAAACTTTTATTTATCGGTGGCACAGGCTTGATCAGTTCCGCGTGTTCGGAGCTTGCAGTCGCACGTGGACATGAATTATTCATTGTGAATCGCTCCACTTCGACGCATTATTCCGTACCTGAAGGTGTCACCGTTCTGCCGGCCGACGTTTACACTGATGAAGCGCGTCTCGCCTCGCTTTTGACTAGTCACCGTTTCGACGCAGTCGTGGACTTCCTTGCTTACACCGTTCATGATATCGAACGTGACCTTCGATTGTTTCGTGAGAAAATAGATCAGTTTATTTTTATCAGTTCTGCCTCCGCCTATCAGAAACCTCCAAGGCATTACCTGATTACTGAAGAGACGCCTCTGGAAAATCCATATTGGGGATATTCTCGTAACAAGATCGCCTGTGAGGAGAGATTGATGAAGGCCTATCAGGATGAGGGGTTTCCCGTTACGATCATCCGTCCGTCCTTGACTTATGGACCTTCGCAAATCCCGCTGGTCGGTGCGAGTTGGTCACATCCCTACACAGTTATTGACCGTATGAAGCGCGGTAAAAAGGTCATCATCCCCGGCGATGGGACTTCTCTCTGGGTGCTTACATGGAACACCGATTTTGCAAAAGGGCTAATCGGTTTACTCGGAAACGATAAAGCAATCGGTGAGGCATTTCACATCACGTCGGATGAAATACTTACCTGGAATCAAATCTTTCTTGAGGTATATCGTTCCTTGAGTTTGGAACCGAACATAATCCATATCTCATCTGAGACGATCATTCAGCAGAATCCTGATACGTTAGGCACACTGCTGGGTGATAAAGTCAACAGCCTGGTATTCGATAATCGCAAGATCAAACGATTTGTGCCTGAATTTACGTGCGAAGTAAATTGGGCACAGGGATTGCGACGCGCGTTGGTTTGGTTTGAGTCCTATCCTGAATTCCAGACCATTGATAATGAGATGAACACGCGGTGGAATAGCCTTATCGAAGTGTACGAAAACGCCTTCCCTGAAGGGTGAGCGAAACAAAGAAGCCTGGAATTGTTAAAGACCTTACAAGTAGGTCATATTTTCGTCGCGTGATGGAAAATGCATCCTTCACCATGTTATACTCATTTCGGCTTGAGGTCTGATTATATGAAATTCCGTATGTTGCTCTCTTTCTTACAATGCAGCCATTTGCTATAAGAAAGGAGGAAGAATGCAATCCACGATCAATATCATTGGGCCTCTTCAAAGGGTGTTTATCGAACCACCATCTCGGTTAAGGGATGTAACGCTTCGTCATAAATCTCGGCTGCTTAGCCTTTTTCTATTGCCAATGATCTTGGTATTTTTGGCAGTCGATAGTGTTTATCTTGCTACGGTGCCGAATTATCAGCCTCCCTGGTATGGTTACATTTTTCTGCTTGGTTCTTATCTTTTGAATCGAAATGGATATTACAGCATTGCGGCTTTATTGACGATAGCCATGTTTCCCATCGTGATCCTTGCCAGTATCATATCCGGTGAAGCAAGCAATCCACTGACAACACTCTACTACTTGATCCCCGGTTTGATCCTTGGAGGGATTTTGTTATCCATCTATGAAACAGCATTGTTTGCATTGCTTGAGACCGCTGTGATACTTTCAATGCCCTATGTCGCACCGAATGCATTTGCAAATTTTAATGGAGTGATTGGCCCCCTATCCGCAATGGTCATTAGTGCTGTATTAGTTTTGGTCTCAATGAAATCTCGCGATCAGATTGAAGAAGATCGTCAGGCAAAATTACGCGATAGTGAAGAACGATTGAGGCTGGCACTCGAAGCAGCACAGCTGGGGACTTGGAATTGGAATATTGAAACGGGAGCAGTTTCTTGGTCCGAGAAGATCGAACCGCTATTTGGGTTGAAGCCAGGAGAGTTTGATGGAAAATATGAAACCTATCTCTCTTTGATTCATCCAGAAGATCTTTCGAGCGTACAGAGTGCCATCGAGCATGTTCTTGCAGACCACAGGGCAGATTATTTTGTAGAGCATCGTATTATTTGCCCCAACGGAGAAGTTTGCTGGCTGGAGGGTCGCGGCAAGGTCTACCGCAATCCTTCAGGCAAACCGATCCGTATGGCTGGCACAGTTGTAGATGTTACCAATCGTAAACGTGCCAATGAAGCCTTACGGCAGGCTGAGGAAAAATATCGTCACATTGTAGAAAATGCTGTAGATGGGATTTATCAAAGTACACCTGCAGGAAAATTTCTCAGTATGAATACTGCTATGGCCCGCATTTATGGCTATTCCTCGCCTGAAGAGATGATCAATTCCGTGAATAGTATTGCATCCCAGATATATGTCGATTCTTCAGATCGGGCAGAATTTATTCGCGTGCTCGAAGCCGAAGGTGCAATCTATGGCTTTGAAGCCAGGAATTACAGAAAAGATGGTTCAATCATTTGGGTATCTTCAAATTCGCGCGCTGTGAAGGATGCCGCCGGGCATATTCTTTATTATGAAGGATCCATTGAAGATATAACGAGTCGAAAGGAGGCGGAAGCAGAACGTGAGCGCCTGATGAATGAATTGGCGGCAAAGAATACCGAATTGGAGCGTTTTGTTTATACTGTTTCGCATGATTTGAAATCTCCCCTCGTCACGATCGTTGGTTTTCTTGGATATCTTGAAAACGACTTCGAAAAAGGCGATATGGACAGCCTGCGAAAAGACGTGGAAAGAATATATGGAGCTGCCTTCAAAATGCAGGCTCTTTTGAAGGATCTGTTAGAACTTTCTCGCATTGGCCGCATAATGAATCAAGTTGAAGAAATCTCAATGAATTCTTTAGTGGAAGAAGCGATTGAACTTACTGAGGGTCGCCTTCATGAACGGGGCATTCAGGTTTATGTTGAACCTGGTTTGCCCAGAGTATATGGAGATCGTAAACGATTAGTGGAGGTACTTCAAAATCTCATTGATAATGCGGCTAAATATATGGGAAGTCAACTTTTGCCTGCAATAAATATTGGGCAAGCAGGTTTTGAAAATGAAAAACCTGTCTTTTACGTGCGTGATAACGGAATTGGGATTGCCCCTGAGTACTATGAACAGATCTTCGGCTTATTTAATAAACTTGACCCAACTGTTGAGGGAACAGGCGTAGGTTTGGCTCTCGTAAAGAGGATCGTTGAATTTCACGGTGGCAGGATCTGGGTTGAGAGTGAGGCAGGCAATGGAGCCACTTTTTATTTTACACTTCCCCAAAAGGAGAATTGAGTTGATATCTGGGATTCGCCACTGGCTCCAACCTCCTCATTTCCCTGACGATGCAAATAAATCACGTGTTGCGTTTACTTTGAATGCAATTTTGCTGATGGGTCTGGGCGGTGCATTGGCCTATATCCTGTTCATTTTGTTGGCTGCACAAGGCGAATTCAAGAGCATTACTTTTTCTCTCCTTCCCATCTTTTTCTTAATAGGTTTACGATATTTACTTATGCGTGGGGCTGTATTTCTTGCCAGTGTACTTCTTGTTTTCCTTTCCTGGCTCAATCTAACAGTAGCTGCTTTTGTGGATGGGTATGGAATACATGGTACAAGCCTGTATGGTTATGTCATTATTGTAATCGTTGCGGGTCTACTGATTAACTGGAGAGCGGCGGTTGTCTTTGCTTTGGCAAACATTGCAAGCGGCCTGTTCATGATTTATGCGGGGAATGTAGGTCTGCTTCCACCGAAATCTGTCATGCAGACTGACTTTACAATATGGTCTGCCAGTGCAGTATTTTCGATCTCTGCCGCATTCATACTAGGAATTGCATTACGAAATCTCAATGACGCATTACGACGGGCTTCCCTTAGTGAAGCTTATTACAAAATGTTATTCGAAGAGGCTCCTGATGGCATATTGATCGTGGATGAAAATAATCGAATCATCATGGCAAACGCAGCAATTTATCAGATGACAGGTTATACTCCTGAAGAGCTAATTACTCATTCCCCACTTGAGTTTGTTGCGTCTGAAGATTTAATTGCACGGCCGCCCAGACCCCACGATGAACTAAAGCTGGCCGGCTCCAGCAGGCGGGAACGGGTTTTAGTCCATAAGGATGGATCTCACTTAAACGTAATTATTAGCAGTAATACTATGCCAGATGGGCACCTTCAATATATTGTTCAGGATATTACAGAACGCAAGCGAATGGAAAAGGCGCTGCAGGCATCCGAAGAAAAATTTGCAAAATCATTTCAAGCTAGTCCGGACGCGGTCACGATTTCTTTGATCGATACGGGAAAATTCATCGAAGTGAACGAAGGCTTTTGCCGAATGAGTGGTTATACGCGTGAAGAAGCATTGGGGCACTCAGCAGAAGAATTGAATATTTGGGCAGATATCAATCAACGTAGTGAAATGGTTGCCACCCTTCAAAGAGAAGGAAAGGTTCGGGATTTTCAAACGATACTCAGGCGCAGGACCGGTGAGTCTTTGTATTGTCAACTGACAGTTGAGACTGTGGAAATTGGCAGACAAAATTGTATGGTGGTCATTACACGTGATATTACGCAGAGTAAGCAAATGGAACAGGAGCTCCGCCTGAGTGAAGAACGTTACCGTCTTGTTTCATCTGTAATTTCTGACTATATCTATTCAACGGTTCGAGATGAAAACGGTCATTGGCACCAAAATTGGATTGCGGGCGCATTTGAACGGATTACAGGATATACGCTGGAGGAATTCAACAATAGAGGCGGTTGGATATCCATTGTTCATCCTAATGATCTTGAACTTGATATGGAAGCAATGAAGAAGCTGCTTAATCAGGAACAAACAGTCGCCGAGACTCGAATCATTCACAAGGATGGTTCTGTTCACTGGGTGCGAAGTTATGCTCATCCCGTTTGGGATGAAAAACAGAATCGGCTCGTTGAAATTTACGGCGCGGTGCAAGATATTACCGAGCGCAAACACATCGAAGAAGCTTTGCGAGTCTCCGAGGAGAAATTCGCCAAATCCTTCCAGGCAAGCCCTGAAACCCTTGCCATTTCATTGATAGATACAGGTAAGATCCTCGAAGTGAATGATAGTTTTGTAAAAATGTTCGGTTATACCCGCGAAGAGTGCGTGGGGCGTACTGCCCAGGAACTCAATATTTGGGCCGATATGAATGAGCGCAAAAAAATGCTGGAGATTCTTCAACGCGATGGAAAAGTACGCGATTTTGAAGTGATCGCGAAGCGAAAATCGGGTGAATTAGCAAATATCTTGGTTTCCGTTGAGGTCATAGAAGT
>Ga0081539_10005310_pt1 | contig 13251 bp, 14 predicted proteins | sample TabmetS4T2R2_FD_71023 | JGI IMG/M metagenome (GOLD analysis project Ga0081539, IMG submission 71023) | Tabebuia heterophylla rhizosphere microbial communities from the University of Puerto Rico - S4T2R2 | ecosystem: Host-associated > Plants > Roots > Rhizosphere ...
CGTCGTCGAAGGCAATATCCCCGACGGCAAGGCCGGCTTCGACATCGGTCCCAAGACCCGTGCGGCGTTCAGCGCCGAGATCGCCAAGGCCAAGACCATCGTCTGGAACGGCCCGATGGGCGTGTTCGAGAAGGAGCCGTTCGCCGCGGGCACGAAGCAGGTCGCGCAAGCGGTGGCCGACGCGACGCAGAAGTCCGGCGCCGTCACCATCATCGGCGGCGGCGACAGCGCCGCCGCGATCGAGCAATTGGGCTTGAGCGAAAAGGTCAGCCACGTCAGCACCGGCGGCGGCGCGTCGCTGGAGTTCCTGGAGAACGGACACTTCAGCACGATCGACATCCTGGACTGAGGCCGCGCCAACATGCCTGCCCTCCGGCATACCGGCGCTGGACGGCCTATCATCCACGCGATGACCGATCATCTGGGGCCGGCAACAGGTTCGCCTGACGACATCCAACGTCCATCGCGATTCACCGACGACGTACTTCGGCTGATCGCGGCCGTCTGCGTCGGCTATGGCGCGCTTCACCTTATCGAGTTCATCGTCAACTTGGCGCAGTCGCGCGGCAGCCCCCTAGCCTTCGGTTTTCCGATTCAAAACCGCCCACTGGCACAGTCGCTACAATTCGCATGGGGCGGAATCGGTATCGTTCAACTCATCGGCGGGATCGCGTTATTCTTGCGAAAGACGTGGGGAAGGATCCTCTTGCTGGTTTGGGGGATTGGATCGCCAATGATCTCGCTCGTGAACGTGCTGCTGTACCTGAGCTGGTCCGCCCGCACGCTCGCGGCGACCACGCAGCCCGCCGCGGCGCCGCCGTTCGGATACCTGGCTTGGCGCATGCTCGTGAGTTGGCTCGGGTGGGCGTGCGTGCCCGTGATTGTCGTGATCCTCCTGAGACACCGCGCGATTCGCGACCTGTGGGCGAAGGCTCCCGCGCGAGCGTTTGAGGTGCTGCCGGCGTTGCCGATCTCACCGGAAGAGCCGATCGACGTCTGAGATTCAGACCTTTGCCTCGGGCGATGCGCCATCGGTCTTCGGTACATATGACGATTCAATGAAGAAAGCTTTGAATTTCTGCCGGGTTTCTGTTGAAACCCGCTTGGCGCGACGGTTTAATCACCATCTCACGTTTAGGGGGTTGGGCTTTCTCGGGTTACTCCCGTCCGCTCGCGGCTGCGGGGCTGCGAGGAGTTGTTTTCGGGCGGGCCAGCTTACTCGAGTCCTCAGTTGAGGAAGGGGTCTTATGCGCATCTCTTCGCTGCGCCACGCGGCCGTTCTGTCGGCTGCGCTGGCCGGTCTCTCTGCCGCCTCGGCGGCCAACGCGGAGCTGATCTACGGGCTCGGCTCCATCGACAGCAGCACGGGTTCGACGCTGGTCACGATTGACACGGCCAATCCGACGACGGCGACCACCGTTGGGCCGCTCACGGGCGGCGTGAGCGTCCGGGCGATCGACTACCGTCCGTCGAACGGCCTGCTCTACGCGGTCGGGTTCACCACCGCGACCAACACCGAGCAGCTGTACACGGTCAGCGCCGCGACCGGCACGTGCACGCCCGTCGGCGCGCCGAACGTCCTTCCGACGATGAGTGGTTCGTCCCGCATCTCGCTGGACTTCAACCCGGTGACCGACGAGCTCCGCATGGTCAGCGGTAACGGCGGCAACGTCCGGCTCAATCCGAACACCGGCGCCCTCATTGCCACCGACGGGAACATCCCCGCGGCGCGACTGATCGCCGGCATCGCCTACACCAACAACTTTGTCGGCGCCGCCACCACGACGTTGTACGGCTACGACTTCATCCCCGACCAGATCGTCACGATCGACGGCCCGACGGGAACGACCGTCAACGTCGGCTCGACCGGCGGCCCCAGCGCCTTCGGCGGCGACTGCGGCATGGACATCAGCGGCGCGACCGGCATCGCGTACCTCTCGATGGACGACGGCCCGTCGCCCACCGTGTTCGACGAGCTCTATACCGTGAACCTCGCGACCGGGCAGTGCACGATCATCCCGACGGGTAACGCGGCCAACGAGTTGAACGTCAACCTCGTGGACATCACCGTCGTCCCGGTGCCGGAACCGGCCACCGTCGGCCTCGCGACCATCGGCCTGCTCGGCGTGGCGCGTCGTCGCCGTGGTTGATCGGAACGGTTAATCACATTTCGCGCGCAGCGAGCCCTCGCCCTCTCCCGCGACCGCGGGAGAGGGCGGGGGTTGTCCTGCGCGCGAGGCGAATCTCGAACGATCGCGACGGGACTTTTGGCACGATCGATATTCTGGATTGACAGAGGTCGGTTACAATCGGCGTCATGACACGAAAGCGCAACGGGTTCTCGGAGCTAGTGCTGATCCCGTCGCTGGAGACGCTACGGCCTCCGGAGGCCAAGGTGATCCTCGACATGCGCTTGAGCCCGGAAGTCGTCGACCGCGTGGACGAGCTCTCGAAGGCGACGAAGCGGCGGGAGTTGACGATCGATGAATCGGAGGAACTGGATTTCTACCTCGATCTCGGCAGCCTCCTGACGATCATGCACTCAAAGGCGCGGCTGGCGATGAAGCGCAACCGAAGCCGCGAGCCTCGACGGAAGAGCGCATGAGAGCGAGCCTACGACGGCGCGCCGTTCAACGTGCCCGCGGGCGGTGCGAATACTGTCGCATGCCGGTGAAGTACGATCCGTACCGTCCGCACGTCGATCACATCATCGCAAAGCAGCACGGTGGATTGAACCGGTCGTCGAACCTCGCCTTTACGTGCGCGCACTGCAACAGTCACAAGGGGCCGAACATTGCAAGCGTAGACCCGAAGACGCGTCGGGTGGTGCAGTTGTTCGATCCGCGGCTTGATCGTTGGAAAGATCACTTCGTCTGGAACGGCCCGTTGCTCGTCGGCCGCACGGCGAAGGCGCGCGCGACGATTCAACTCCTGAAGATTAACTTGCCCCGACGGGTCGAGGTCCGAGCCTCGCTGATGGAAGAAGGCGTGTATTAGCATGACATCGGATCCGTTTACCGCGACCGGCCCCCTCATCCTCCCCTCCATCCTCTCCGCCGACTTTTCCAGGCTCGGCGCGGAGATCGACGAGGTCCTGCGCTCCGGCGGCGACTTCCTGCACCTGGACGTGATGGACGGCCACTTCGTGCCGAACATCTCGTTCGGGCCGCCGATCATCAAGAGCATCCGGCCGATCACGCCCGCGTACTTCGACGCGCACCTCATGATCTCCGAGCCGCTGCGATACGCCCCCGCGATCGTGAAGGCCGGGGCGAACAACGTCACGTTCCACGTCGAAGCGGTGGACGACCCCGTCGTCGTCGCGCGCGAGATCAAGAAGCTCGGCTGCCACGTCGGCATCACCCTCCGCCCGGCGACGCCGGTCGAATCGATCCTGCCGGCGCTCGACGAGGTGGACGTCGTGCTCGTGATGAGCGTCGTCCCCGGCTTCAGCGGCCAGAAGTTCATGCCCGAGGTTCTGCCCAAGTGCCGGGAGGTGAAGAAGCGGTTGACGTCAAAGCAAAGGTTAGAGATCGACGGCGGCATCAACGCCGAGACGATCGCGCAGGCCAGAGACGCGGGCGTGGACTGGTTCGTCGTCGCCAGCGCGATCTTCGATCATTCGGACCGCGCGGCGGCGATCGCGGAGTTGCGCGAACGGTTGGATTCGTAATGGGAGCAACGGACTCTATGAAAACGTCGACGAAGGACCACTCTGTGCTTGCGTCTCGCTACATGCAAGTGCTCGCCGTAGAGCTGGCGGTGATCCTGGAGGATCACGGCGTGTCGGATCCAGAAACCAGGCGGAAGATCGTCGAGTCGTTCCTCTTCGGAATGGCCGTCGGATGGGACCAATACTACGTGACCGACTTCGCCACGGGGCGAGCCAAAGCACGTCCTGCGGTGTGCTTTCGGTTCGCCGATGGGGAGTTTGTCGTGCCCGATGGGCAGGAGGAGTTTCACGAGTGGGCTCCCTTTCAAGCGACTGCGAGCATTTTCGATCCCGACAACCCCGATAGCGATCTCGATTTCGTTTACGACAACGGCATCAACGGCGAAGTCCCGTATTCAAAGCAGTTGCGTTCGAGCGAGTGAAGAACCGAGTAGGGTGTGCTTCAAGCACACCATGTCAATCGCCGTCGAACGGTGTGCTTCCAGCGCACCGCGAACACCATCGTTCGTGTGGTGTGCTGAAGCACACCCTATGGAAAACTTGGCGGAGACCTCTCCGCTTGCTCGTTCCGCGGCGCACTGAGTCGGCGGCATCAACGCCGAGACGATCGCCCAGGCCAGAGACGCGGGCGTGGATTGGTTTGTCGTCGCGAGCAGCGGCGATCGCGGAATTGCGGGAGCGGCTTTAGTCCGCGAGGCACATGAGGTCAGACGATGGGATACGAACTCTACATCACGCGCGCGTCGTCTTGGCTTGAGACGAAGCGCTCTCCCATTTCCAAGGAGGAGTGGGAGAAGATCGTCGCAGAAGATCAGGAATTGCAGCTCTCGACTGACGACTATTACGAGCGCATGCAAGACGCCAAAAGGGAGCGGTTTCACCCGATCATCTGGACCACGCATCCTGACCGAGTTCCGCTTTGGTTCATCGATGGCGCCATCGAAGTCAAGAACGCCGACCAGTCGACGGTGCGGAAGATGGTGCAGCTCGCGAGGAAGTTGAACGCTCGTGTGATTGGCGAGGCCGAGGAGGAATACGGAGAGGATGGCGAGCGGCTATAGCCGCCTGCGCGCGGGCGAGGACGCCCACGCCACTTAAAGAGCGATCATTGTGCTCTGCTGAAATGCTGCTGCGGTAGGTCGGGCACTCCTGCCCGACACGGCTCGACGTACTCGTCGAGCCGTTTACACGACGGGATGGGCGGACGAGTACGTCCACCCATGTCGGCCAAGAGTGGCCGACCTACCGCGCGCCGGCAGGATTTCAGCAGAGCACGATCATTGCACAATCGGCAATCGGCGATCGGCAATCGACATTCCGCAACGCGTCTCGCTCTTGCACGTCCCGCCCCGCGCGACGACGATATTCCGCACATGTCCCAGCTCCCGACATCGAACGAGCCGCCCGGTTCGCCGTTGCGGCGCGAGGGCATTCCGCAGGGCCTGTGGCTGCGCTGCCCGGAGTGCGGCGACATGTTGTTCCGCAAGGTCGTCGAGGAAGCCCAGCACGTCTGCCCGCAGTGTCAGCATCACTTCCGGTTGCCCGCGCGCACGCGCGTCGAGCAGCTCGTCGATCCGGGCAGCTTCGAGGAGATGTTCGACGACATCGAGCCGGCCGACCCGTTGAAGTTCAACGACCGCAAGGCGTACAAGGACCGCCTCAAGGGCGAGCAGCTCAAGACCGGCAACAAGGACGCCGTGCTCTGCGGCAAGGGCTTCATTAAGGGCCGGCCGATCATGCTGGCGGTGATGGACCCGGAGTTCATGATGGGCTCGATGGGCTCGGTCGTCGGCGAGAAGATCACCCGCACGATCGAGGCGGCCGCGGATGACGGGATGCCGCTCTTGATCGTCAGTTGCTCGGGCGGCGCCCGCATGCAGGAGAGCACGCTGAGCCTGATGCAGATGGCCAAGACCAGCGCCGCCCTTGCGAAGCTCGACAGCGCGGGCGGGTTGTTCATTTCGTTGCTAGCAGATCCAACCACCGGCGGTGTCACCGCGAGCTTCGCGATGCTCGGGGATTTCATCGTTGCCGAGCCGAAAGCGCTGATCGGCTTTGCCGGGCCGCGCACGATCTGGAACACGATCAAGGTCGAGCTGCCCGAGGGGTTCCAGCGGAGCGAGTTCCTCCAGGAGCATGGGTTCATCGACTTCGTCGTGCACCGGAAGGACCTGCGCAGCGAGATCGCGCGGCTGGTGGACTTCTGCGGGAAATAGGAAGCAGCATAGACACGAAGGCCACGAAGGGACGAAGGAGCCACGAAGAGTTGGTTCTGACTTCGTGTTCGCTTCGTCCCTTCGTGGCCTTCGTGTCCATGGTTTCGTATCGAAGTTCCAAACGGGGGCAGGCGAACAGGAGGCACATGCCATGCGACGATTGGTTCTGAGTGCATCGCTGATCGGTCTGACGTTTGCGGCGACCGCGTGTCAGAACGGCGGCGAGATGCCGATGAAGCATCTGACGGTTCAGCCGGCGGACATGAAGTGGGAAGAGCCCAAGAGCGTCCCGCCTGGCGCGAAGATCGCGGTGCTCGAGGGCGACATGAGCAAGCCCGGCATCTTCACCGCGCGCGTGTGGGCGCCCGACGGGTATCGCGTGCCGCCGCACTGGCACCCGAACGTCGAGCGCGTGACCGTGCTCTCCGGGACGCTATACCTCGGTGAGGGCGACACGTTCGATCAAGCCAAGGCGCAGACGTTCCCGGCCGGCGCGTACACGTCGATGCCGGCGGGCATGCACCACTTCGCGTGGACGAAGGGCGAGACGGTTTTCCAAATCACCACGATGGGCCCGTGGGGGATCACCTACGTGAACGCCGCGGACGATCCGCGGAACAAGGGTGCGTCGATGAAGTGAAGGTTCGCGCGCTCGCGCTCGCGCGGGGATCCGGTCGCACAGCGACCGGCGTTAAGACGAGGGACGCGCGACTCCCACGACGCCGGTCGCTGTGCGACCGGATCCTGATCAACACGTCCACATCGAGGAGGAGCTTCGATGTCGATCCCGCTGCGCCTGTTCCACACCATCTTGAACACGCACAGCACCTGGTTGCACGGTGACCCGCGCGGGTTCAGGTCGCGTGACCATCGCATTCATTCCTCGGGTGACTACAAGAACCCACCTCCGAAAGAGGAGCACGCGGGGCTGTACGTCTATCAATTGACGCACTCCGCTGAGCCGACCATTCTCCGGGTCGAAGCGTTCGCGATCATCGGAAATGCGATCGTCGAGAACCTCACGTCGCGCGGGCACGAAGTCGAAGCGGTCGCAGTGAACGCGACGCACGCGCACCAACTCGTGTGGCTCCCTGATGATCTCCAACAGATCAAGACGATTCTCGGATGGGCGAAGCGCTTCGCGACGCGCGCGGCACGGGAGAAGTTCGAGGAGCTGCGCGACTTGGAGATTGGGCGGAAGGGGCGACGATCAAACCGATCAGGGATGACGAGCACCGTGAGAACGCGCGCGATTACATCCTGACGAAGCAGGGCGCGGACGCTTGGACTTGGCGCCCCGATCATCCTCCCGCGACTTGATCTGGATCCGGTCGCACAGCGACCGGCGTCGTGAGACGGACGTCACGCTTCCGACCACGCCGGTCGCTGTGCGACCGGATCCAGCGCGACCGGATCACGGGACGCTACCGCACCGATTCGATCCGCTTCAGTTCCACCTGATCGTTGCGCTGCAAGTCCGCGAGTGTTTTCTTCCCCATCACCGCGCGGATCTGGACCTTCTGGTCGTCGACGAACTCGCGCGACTGCACGCGCGTGTGGCTCTCGATGAACGAGAGCAGCTTGCCGTTGGTGACGTCGGCCTCCATCAGCACGTCCACCTGCTGCCCGCGCACGGCGTCGAAAACCGCTTCCTGTAATCGATCCAAACCGAGTCCCGTGCGGGCGCTGACGGGAATTGCTTCGGGGTGAAGCGTGCGCCAGAACGGGAGCGCGTCCTGTCCCTCGTCCCTATCGATCTTGTTCAACAGCAGCAGCTCCGGCTTGCCCTCCCGGCCTGAGCCTGTCGAAGGCTTGGCGCCGATCTCTTCGAGCACCTCGTGCACCGAGTCGAACTGCTGCTCGGCGTGCGGATGACCGACGTCGAGCACGTGCAAGAGCAAGTCGGCATGCACCGCTTCTTCGAGCGTCGCCTTGAACGATGCGACGAGCCCGTGCGGCAGGTCGCGAACGAAGCCGACCGTGTCCGACAGCATCACCTCGGTGCCTCGCTCCAATCTCCACGCGCGCGTCTTCGTGTCGAGCGTCGCGAAGAGCTTGTCGTCTGCATACGTGCCCGCGGAAGTCAGCGTGTTGAAGAGCGTGCTCTTGCCGGCGTTGGTGTAGCCGACGATGCAGACGGTGAAGTGCTGCCGCGTGCGCTCGGCCACCAGCCGCGTCTTGCGGCCCTGGATCTTGCTGATCTCCTGCTTGAGGTCCGAGACGCGCTTGCGGACGATTCTGCGGTCGGTCTCGAGCTGCGTCTCGCCCGGCCCGCGCGTTCCGATGCCCATGCCGCCGCCGGCGCCGCTGGCGATACGCTCGAGGTGTCCCCACATCTTCATCAGCCGCGGGTACGTGTACTCCATCTGCGCGAGCTCGACCTGGAGCTTGGCCTCGTGCGTCTGCGCGCGGGTGGCGAAGATGTCGAGGATCAGCTCGGAGCGGTCGATGACCTTGACGCCTTGCTCGCCGCGCGGGGTGCCGAGCGTCTCGTTGATGATCTTCTCCAGCGCGCCGATCTGGCTGGGCGAGAGGTCGTTGTCGAACATGACGACGTCGGCCTTCTCGCGCTCGGCGAGGCGCGCGATCTCGATCGCCTTGCCGCTGCCGACGTAGGTGCCGGAATCGGGGCGCTGGCGTTTCTGGATGACCTGCCCGACGACGCGGGCGCCGGCGGTTTTCGCCAAAGACGCGAGCTCGCCGAGCGGGTCGCGCGGGTCGGCGGTGGAGTGCGGGAGGATCACGCCGACAAGGACCGCGCGCTCCTGCTTGACCGACAGTTCCGTTCGCTTGAGTTCTGACAAGGATCCCGTTCCTCGCTACGATGCGCGCGTTCGACGGATGTCCCGGCCCTGAAGGTCCGGGCTTTCGGTGCGCGCGGGAGCATTTTATGGAGACGAGGCGGGTGCGTCATGCCCGCGCGGGAACGATTGTTAATATCGCACCGGACGCTCGTCGAATTCGTGGGTGCCGATACAATGAGGGCTTGCATGTCCGACACCGACACCGAGGCCGATCACGCGACCCCCAAGCCGCTGCTGACGTACGTCGACGGGCTCGTCGAGACGCTCCGCGCGCTGGTGCCGCTGGCGATTCGCGAGAACAAGGAGGACGCGATCCACGACGCCCGCGTCTGCACGCGCCGGCTGAAGGCCGCGATGGACCTGCTCGCGCCGGCGGTGTCGGAGGATCAGCTCAAGCCGTTCTCGAGGACGCTGCGGAAGTTGCGCCGACGCCTCGGGCCGTTGCGCGACCTGGACGTGATGGAAGGGCATCTGAAGGAACTGCTCGCGCGCGGCGCGACGAGGCATGCCGACGCGATCGAGTGGCTCGCGTCGCGGCTCCGCGACGAGCGAAAGTGCGTCCGCGACGACGCGGCCGACGAAACGCCGGTGACCAAGGTCCTGTCGAAGCTCGGCCAGTGGTGGGGCCTGCGCGAGGAGATCGCCGACGTGTGCGAAGCGCGGACGACCGACGAATTGCTGCGCGTGTCGTTGAACCGGCAGCTCGACGAGTTCTCGGAAGCGGCGAACCGCTTGACGTCGCCAGACAACTCGTCCGACGAAACTCGTGTCGATCCCCACGCGATTCGTATCGCGGGCAAGTCGCTCCGCTACACGTTGGAGATGGCGAAGGTCGACGGTCACCCGCTGCCCGCGGACGTGACCAAGACGTTCAAGCGGCTCCAGGACGCGCTGGGCCTGTGGCACGATTACGTCGTGCTCACCGAGCGGATGCTGGCGATGTGCAGCGACGAGCAGCTCGCGCACCACGACTCGGCCACGCAGCGCCGCGTCCTGGCATTGGCGCAGGCGACGCTCCAGCTCGCCGAAAGGTACCTCGCGAAGTTCGCCGAGATGTGGAAGTCGCGCGGCCCGGACGTGTCGCAAGCGATCTCTGCCGTGTTCGTGCAGCCTGGCGCGGTCAGCGGATCGCAAGCGGATCCCGGTCCATCTTGCTGATCGAGACGGGGAGTGCCGGCAGCTTCTCCTTCAGCTTTACCGCCAATCGCTTCAGTGTCGCGCGCTCGCTGTTGGAATGAAGCGTGCAGACGACGGTCACGCCCCGCGCGGCGGCCTTGAGCGCGTCGTGATGGCGCATCTCTCCGGTCAGGTACAGGTCGACCTTCTGCGCGATCGCGTCATCGAGCAGGTTGCCGCAGGCGCCGGCACACACGGCCGCGCGGCGCACGAGGCGCGCCGGGTCGCCCGCGACGAGCACGTGATCGATTCCCAACTCCCGTTTGATGCGGTTCACCAGCATGTCGGCCGTCACTCCTTCGGGGAGTGACCCGACGCGGCCGAGGCCGATCGCCTCGGGCGGCGCTGCGAGTTGATTGAGGTCGAACGCGGGTTCTTCATAGGGATGCGACTGGCGCAGCGCGCGGATGATCGCGTCGATTTTTGAGATCGGGACGACAGTTTCGACACGGACTTCTTCGACGCGCTCGAGCTTGCCGCTCGACCCGACGGCGGGGCTCGTACCTTGCTCGCCGAAGAACGTACCAGCGCCCTTCACTTGGAAGCTGCACGAAGAGTAGTTCCCGATCCGGCCGGCGCCGGCATCGAAGAGAGCCTGGCTCACGCGCTCGACATGCTCGGCCGGCACGAACGTCACCAGCTTGTATTGCGATTGCTTCGGTTGCGACAACTTCAGCGGTTGCCGGTCGCGCAGCTCCAGCACGTCCGCCAGCACGTCGTTCGTCCCGCCCTCGGCCACGTCCAGCGCCGTATGCGGAGAGTAGATCGCCACGCCGCGCTTGATCGCGTCGAAGATCGGTGCCGTTGGCCCGGTTGCGGTGACGCGTTTGATCGCGTCGAAGATCGGCGGGTGATACGCGACGATCGCGTCACACTGCTGTCCCGCGGCCTCGCACGCGACCTCGGGCGTGTAGTCGATCGTCAGCAGGGCGCGCGAAATCGCCTGCTGCGGGTCCCCGACGAGCAGGCCGACGTTGTCCCACGACTCGGCGTGGCGCGTGGGGGCGATGGATTCCATGGCGTTGACAAGGTCATCGAGCTTCATGGCGATCACTCTGCGGCTGCCTTGCGAACCTCGGCGTACAGGTCGTCCGAGACGAAGAAGTTCAGCTCGCTCCGCAATCGATCGACGAGCGGCAGCACGTGTGGGATCAGATGTGCCTGCTTCGCGCGGACCAGCACTCCGAGGGCACCGACCCTGGTCAGTCCGCACAGTGTGCGGCAATCGCTCTGCCTGCGCGCTCGTCGATGATCAGGAGGTCGGCGAAGCGTGATGAACGGGATCGTAGTTAGGGGGATGCGCTCAAACCTCCTCGCGGGAGACTCCAGTTCATGCGCGACCGCGGGAGGAATGAACACGGTGCCGTATAGGTCTCGCAGCAACTCGATCTGCCCAACGTGGTGAAGCGCGCGAACCGGCGAGGTGTCGCTGACGACGATCGTCACATGGCACCCTTGGCACGGTCGAGTTGGTCAAGCGCCCGCAGATCTTCACGAAAGTCGTCAACGGTCGGGCGGAAAGCCGGAATTCCGCGCGCGTGGAGTTCCGCGAGAAACTCGTCGCGGCTGAGACCCGCCAGTTGGGCTGCCGGCCAAACTTCCAACTTCCCGGCATCAAACAACCGGCACGCGATCTCGACCTTCATCTCCCGTTCGGTCAGGCCCGCGAGCTTGAGGGTTTCGTCGGAGATGATCAGGGGCATAGCGGCCTCCAGTTGTGGCGTCGATTATAGTTTCGAGAGCGAAGCGTGTCGCGGTCGAGGTTGGGGTCGCGGACGCGGAGCGGGCACGTCCGCGCCGTCTCGCCCCAATCGCTGTCGTGGAATCGGCGCAATACGCGTCACGTCGTCAGGTTGAGCGGCCACTGCTAGGTGAAAGCTGAAGCGATGGATCACGACGTCGAGTTGCTGCGCCAGTACGCCGACACCGGTTCGCACGACGCCTTTGCGGCGATCGTGCGGCGGCACGTGGACATGGTCTACGCGGCCGCGCGCCGACAGAGCGGTGGTGATGCCGAGGTGGCCGAGGAGGTCGCGCAGCGCGTGTTCGTGCTGCTGGCAACGAAGGCCAAGACACTTGCGCGTGACGATCACGTGCTGCTCGGCGGGTGGCTCTACAACGCGGTGCGGTTCGTCGCGCGCGACTTTCAACGGAGCGAGCAACGACGCGCGAAACATGAACAACGGGCGGCCGTCGCCGCGATGGCGCGACACATGAGCGATGCGAATCACACAAACGTCTCGACGCGCGACGGGGATGACGCGTGGACGTCGGCGGAAGAGGGCTTGGACGAAGCGATGTCCGACCTGGGCGAGCAGACCCGCGGGCTGCTGGTACTCCGCTATTTCCAAGGCAAGACCGCGCGCGAAGTGGGATCGATCCTCGGGATCAGCGAGGAGGCCGCGCGGAAACGAGTCAGCCGCGCCGTCGAAGAACTGCGAGAGATCTTCGCGCGCCGCGGCGTAGCGATTTCCACCACCGGTCTTGCCAGCGCGTTGGCCGCGACCGCGGCGCTGAAGGCCCCCGCGCACCTCGCGGCGGCCGCCGCTTCAGCGGCCACGTCTACGGCGGCAACGGCTAGTACCGTTTCCGGCACCGCCTTGAAGGGATGGGCAGCGATCATGGCGATGAGCAAAGCGCAAAGCGTCGTCGTGTCGATCGTCGCCACGCTGTTGGTCGGCGGCGCGATCGTCGTCGGCGGGGCGAAGGCCATCCAGCTCCTCACGACGCGGAAGCCGGGAGCAATCGTGTCAAGCGCCGCGTCGAGCGCCTCCCCGGCGATCGCGGGTCCGACGATCTCGGGCGTCGTGCGCGGTCCCGACGGCCAGCCGCTCGCCGGCGCCGAGTGCGTCGTCGGTACCGGCGAGAACCAGGCCTACGCGTACCCCAACGGCGGCCGACGGCGCCGCGACGCGAATGCAACCGTTTCCGACAACGCGGGCAAGTTTGTGTTGCCGAAGCTCGACGGGAACTACGCAGTGATGATCCGCTCGCCCAAGGGTTACGCGGAAGTGAGCGGGAAGCTACTGGAGTCCACCGGCACAAACGTGACGCTCCGCCCGTGGGCGCGCATCGAAGGCGTCGCGAAGGTCGGCAGCAAACCGTTGGCGAACACGTCGATTCACCTGTGGCGCGTGGGCCGGAATGACGAACCGATCCACCACGACACGTCCGTCAAGACCGACGGCGCCGGCCGATTCGTCTTCCCGCAGGTCGCGCCGGGCGAAGTCTGCGTCTACCGCCGGCTGCCGAATTATCGCTCGGCGCAGTGGCGGTACGTGCAGGTCGAACCGGGTCAGACGGCTAACGTCCAGATCGGCGGTAGCGGTCGGTCGGTCGTCGGCAGGATCGACGTGCCGGGGGAACTTCAGCAGGTGATCCT
>Ga0081539_10005311_pt1 | contig 13251 bp, 7 predicted proteins | sample TabmetS4T2R2_FD_71023 | JGI IMG/M metagenome (GOLD analysis project Ga0081539, IMG submission 71023) | Tabebuia heterophylla rhizosphere microbial communities from the University of Puerto Rico - S4T2R2 | ecosystem: Host-associated > Plants > Roots > Rhizosphere ...
CGGCGAGGTACATCACGCCGTGGAACCGCTCGGTCGGGTGGAAGCAGGGGCTCGCCGGGTCGAACAGCGGCCGCAGCGCGTCGTACGCCTCGGCATGGTGCCCGATCCCGAGCCAGCCGTACCCGCGGACGAGCTGGACGCAGGCCAGCAGGTCGTTGAGCCGGCGGCCACCCGCGGCGCGCTCGGCCTCGGTCGCGATCGCCTGTGCGCGCTCGTTGTCGCCGCGCAGCGCGGTGACCATCGCGCCGAGCAGCAGGATCCCGGTGCTCCAGATCGGCTGGCCGGTCTCGAACGCCAGCTGGCGGCCTTCCTCCGCCTGGGCGACGGCACGGTCCCAGTCGCCGAGCTCGATCCGGTCGAGGACCTGCATGATCAGCGCCTGCGAGAGCAGCCCGAGGCGCCCTTGCTCGCGCAGCTTCGTCTCGGCCCGATCGAGGAAGTCCGTCGCGCGTACCGGCTCCCCGATCGCGTGCGCGGCCATTCCCAGCAGCCGCAGGCGGTCGGCGTCGGGCACCGCTTCGACCGCGATCTGCGACAGCAGGCCCACCACGGCGCCACCTTCCCGCACCGGCTCGGCCACACCCAACGTCGAGACGTACCGCGCGTCGTCCTCGACCCCCCTCAATCCCCGGGCGACCTCGACCACCTTGGACTGAGCGACCGGGCCCGCGTCGGCCCACCAGCACCGCATCGCGGCACCGAGCAGCAGATTCAGCGCCAGGTCCGGGTCGCCGGATCTGCTCGCCCGGTCGGCGACATCGCACAGCGCGAGGACCCGCGCCGCGTCGCCGGGCACGCCGTCGTTGAAGATTTCGCGCAGCCACTCCATGCGCGCCTGGTCGAGCTCTGACAGGGTGGTGCGGGACGCCGCCTCGACCAACCGGTCGACCATGTCGGCCCGGCCCAGGCCGAACGCATGCTCGGCCGCCAGCAGCAGCCGCCGTCCCCTGGTGGCCGAATCGGTGCTCAGGTTGGCCGCACGTTCCAGCGCCCAGATCGCCGACGTCACCGAGCCGCGACGCAACGCGATGGTGTGCGTGGCCTCCAATTCGTCGGCGACCTCGTCGTCCGGTCCCACGATCGAGTGCGCCCGGTGCCAGGCCCGCAGGTACGGCTCGTCGGCCAGCACGGCCGCGAGTGCCGCGTGGGCGGCCTGCCCACGGGCGATGGTTTCGGCCTGGAGTATCCCGGAGCGCACGAGTGGGTGGCGGAATGTCACCCGCGTCGTGTCGAAACGCAGCAGACCGGCGCCGGCCGCGGCGTCGAGCACCTCGACGCCCACCGGTCCGCCGGTCAGCACCGCCGCCGCGGCGAGAATCTTCGGCACGTCGCTCTCCGAGCTGACCGCCACGACGAGCAGCGCATCGCGGGTGGTAGCCGGCAGCTCGGCGACGCGGCCTCCGAAAGCCCGCTCGAGCCGCGCCGTGAGCGGCAGGAACGGCGGGGCCACGTCGCGTCCCGAATCACCCGTCGCCCGCCAGGCGACCGGCAGCTCGACCAGCGCGAGCGGGTTGCCGAGGGCCTCTCGCAGGATCCGCTCCCGGTCGCCGTACGCGAGATCGCCGGCAGCGCGCTCCAGGACCTGCCGGGCGACGGCGTCGTCGAGACCGGCCAGCTTGAGCTCGGGCAGCCCGGCTTCGAGGATCGGACCGGGATGCCCCTGACGCACGGTTCCGATGAGGACGATCGGATCCAGTCCGACCCGGCGGGCGATGAACGCCAGGGCCTCGTGGGTGGGCCGGTCGAGCCACTGGACGTCGTCGATGACGAGCACGACCGGTCGCTCGGACCCGGCCTCGGTGAGCAGGCTCAACGCCGCGAGAGCGATCATGAACAGGTCGGGAGCCGGGCCTTCCGCCATACCGAACGCGGTCATCAGGGCCCGGCGCTGTGCCGCCGGCAACAGCTCCATGCGGGGCAGGATCGGCCGCAGCAACTGGTGGAGACCCGCGAACGGCATCTGTGCCTCGGCTTCGACCCCGTCCGTTTCCAGCACGAGCGCGGTCCCGGCCCGGGCGTAGCCGGCGGCGGCCCGCAGCATGCTCGTCTTGCCGATCCCGGCCTCCCCGAGCACGATCAACGCGCCGCCCCGTTCGGGCAGCCCGTCGACGAGATCGGTCAGTGCCCGCAGCTCGTCCGTCCGGCCCAGCATTTCCGATGCGGTCATGGGTGTCGCTCAGCCCATCAGCGGGATGCTCCTGGCCCTACCCTCCCACTACTCGAGCCGTTGGTCGAGCAGGTGTGCCGGGGTCAGGGTCGGCCGGCCGCCTCGCCCAACTCGGCACGTGCCTCGTCGGCCCAGGCCCGGGCTCCGATGAGGTCGAAGGTCCGGTATGCCGAACGCAGCAGGGGTTCGGCCTCGTCGCCGCGGTCGCGGCGGCACAGCCACACTCCGAAGTCCAGCTCGATGCGCGCCCTGATCCACGGCCATCGATGCAAGTCCTCGGCCATGGCGGCGGCGAACAGCCGCTCGGCGTCGGAGTCCGCCGCGAGCACGGCATGTGCGTGCAGCAGGTGAACGTGCAGCATCGACGCCGGCGTGCAGGCGGCGACCCCGTCCAGATCCGCGACGACGGCGCGGGCGTCGTCCACCTGTCCACAGCGCACCGCCGCCTCGGCCAAGTAGGTCAGGCCGGCGAAGCGTTCCCGCTGGTGGAAGCTCAGGTCTGCGGGGTCGAACAGGCGCCGGAGGGCCGCGTACGCGTCGTCGTACTCGCCGGCGCTCAGCCACGCCGAGCCGCGGGCCAGCTGGACCACCGACAAGAGGTCGTTGAGGCGTTGGCGGCTGGCCAGCAGCTCCGCCTCGGCGGCCAGCTGGAGTGCCTGGTCGACGTCGCCCCGCAGGGCGTTGAGCCGGGCGTGGCAGACCAGCGTACCGGTGCTCCAGATCGGCTGGCCGGTCTCCTGCGCCAGCCGCCGGCCCTCGTCGGCGGCGGCCCGCGCCCGGTCCCATTCGCCCAGCTCGGTACGGATCTGTACCTGCATGCTCAGCACCTGCGGCAGTACCCCGAGCCGGCCCTGGTCGCGGAGCCTGGTCTCGGCGCGGTTGAGCAGATCGGTCGCGCGTACCTCGTCGCCGACGGCGTGCGCCGCCATGCCGAGCAGGCGCAGCGTGTCGGCATCCTCGACGTCCTCGCCGGCGGCCCGGGTGAGCAGGTCGACGACGGTCGCGCCTTCCAATACGGGCTCCGCGACCCCCAGTGCCGCGATGTACCGGGGATCACGGTCGACACCGTCCAGCCGGCGGGTCACCTCGACGACCCGGGCCCGGGCCGTCGGGCCGGTGTCGGCCCACCAGCAGCGCAGCGCGGCCCCGAGCAGCAGGTTGAGGGCGAGATCGACGTCGGCGGCCCGGGCCGACCGGGCCGCGATGTCACACAGCTCGAGGACCCGGACCGCGTCGCCCGGGATACCGTCGTTGAAGATCTCCCGGAGCCACTCCATCCGCGCCCGGTCCAGGTCCGACAGGTCCGTACGGGAGGCGGCCTCGACGAGCCGGTCGACCAGATCGGCGCGGCCCACGCTGAACGCGTGCTCGGCGGCGATCAGCAGCCGGTGCCCGCGCCGGGCCGAGGAGCCGGTCAGCTGCGCGGAACGTTCCAGATCGGCGATCGCGGACATGACGCCGCCCCGCCGCAACGCGAGCGTGACATTGGCCTCGAGCTCGTCGGCGATCCGGTCGTCCGGGCCGACGATCGACTGCGCCCGGTGCCAGGTACGCCGGTACGGCTCGTTCTCCAGTATCGCGGCCAGGGCGGCGTGCGCGGCCTGCCGGCGGGTCAGGGTCTCCGACTGCAGGATTCCCGATCGCACCAGCGGATGGCGGAATTCGACGACCGTATCGTGGACCACGACCAGCCTCGCCGCCACGGCCGGGCCCAGGAGGTCCCCGGTCGGCGGATCCCCGCTCAGGGCGGCCGTCGCGGCGGAAATCTCGGTGATGTCGTCGCTCGGGCTGACCGCGGCGACCAGCAGCGCGTCCCGGGTGCGGGCGGGAAGGTCGGGGATCCGGCTCGCGAACGCCCGCTCCAGCCGGGCCGACAGGCTCGGGCGCCCGAGGTCGCCGATCGGCGCGTCGCGGCCGCGCCAGGTCGTGGGCAGCTCGAGCAGGGCGAGCGGGTTGCCGAGGGCCTCCTCCCGGATCCGCCGCCGGTCGGCCGCGCCGAGATCGGCCGCGTGGGCCAGCAGGATCCGCTGCGCCGCATCGTCGTCCACGCCGCACACCTCCAGCTCCGGCAGGCCGGCGGACAGGAACGGGCTGGCATGGCCGTTGCGGAGCACCCCGATGACGACGATCGGATGTCCCGGCGCGCGGTGCGCGAGGAAGGTCAGCACCTCCTGGCTCTGCGGGTCGAGCCACTGCACGTCGTCGGCGAGCGCGACCACGGGCCGGTCGGCGGCGGCCGCCGCCAGCACGCTCGACGCGGCGAGCGCGATCAGGTACAACTCGGGCTGCGGCCCGTCGAAGAGCCCGAAGGCGGACAGCAGCGCGTCCCGCTGGGCCGCCGGGAGGTCGCGGACTCCGGGCTGGATCGGGCGGAGCAATTGATGGAGCCCGGCGAACGGCAGCTGTGCCTCGGACTGCACACCGACCGAGGTGAGCACCCGCAGGCCGCGCGACCGAGCGGTGTGTGCCACCGCGGCGAGCAGCGTGGACTTACCGATGCCCGGATCACCGCGGACGACCAGCGCCGCACCGCTCGCCGTGCCCCGATCGACCAGCTCGGTGATGGTGTCGAGCTCCCGCTGCCGCCCGATCAGCTCCGGCCCCGCGTTCATCTGTCGCCTCCTCCCCCGGCTAGCTGATGCTAGAGCTCACGAGGCCGCGGGTGGCATGAGTCAAGCGACTGCGGATGACCGCGTCAGGCCGGCGGCTGCCCGGACGGGCGCAGCACCGCCGCGCCGAGCCAATGGGCGGCCAGCAACGCCAGCTCGACGTACAGCCGGTTCTCGTCGACCGGATGCCCGAGCGCCTCCTCGGCCTTGCGGACCCGGTACTGTACGGTGTTCTTGTGCAGCGTGAGCTGCTCGGCGGCGGCCTTGAAGCTGCCGTTCTCCCGCAGCAGAACGCGGACGGTCTCGCGCAGCCGCGCGGTGGGCTCGTCGTCGGCGGCGAGCGCGCCGAGGATCTCGACGACCCAGGCCCGGACCAGCTCGATCGAATCCGACATCAGCGCCAGCGGTGCGACCTCGTCGAAGCGCGTCGCGAACCGCCGGGCCGCAGGAGTCGCCCTCAGCGCGACGGCATGCGCGCCAAGCGCCTGCCGATGGGTGCTGCGGAAGCCGGCCAGGCCGGAGCCGACCGCGCCGAAGGCGAACCGGATCCCGGCTTCGATCGCGCTGTCGGGGGCGCTGACCGGCCCGGCGAGGCTGGTCCTGGCGCCGAGCGGAAGCCAGGCCCACGCGCACGACTCGTCCTGCGGCAGGAAGACGGGCCGGCCGTCGCACTCGACCCGGCGCGCCATCTCCGCGGTCGCGTGTTCCAGCCGCGCCAGCGCACCGCCGCCTGTCTCGGCCTCGTCGGCCCAGCAGACGACGCCGACGTGGTGCTGGCGGAGCCGGTATCCCAGAACCGCCTCGGAGGAGTCGAGGTCGACCTGCTCGCCGCGCAGCAGTGCGCGCACCCGGGACGCCCGGGCCACGCTGAGGTTGCGCAGCCAGACGTCCTTCTCCGCCTCGTAGACGGACACGATCTCCTCGGAGATCCGGTCGATGTAGGCGGCGGTGACCTCGCTGATCCGCCGCCCGGCCGCGCTGACCATCGGCGCGTCGCCGTCGCGCCGGCCGAGCTCCCGCAGGCACCGGTCGACGAACCGGGTGGCCCCGATGCGGTAGGCCCGTAGCAGCGCCGTCATCGCCACGCCGCGCTGCGCGAGCCGGCGGGCGTACTCCTGCGCGGCGGCCGGCGCCGGTACCCGCTCCACGTCGATGCCGTGCTGGAGGACGTGCAGGACCGTCGCCACGTTCTCTTCGACGCTCGACTCGAGCAGCGCGAGGACCCGGCTGTCCGAACGCAACTCCGGGATCTCCCGCACGATCAGGTCGTAGACGTCGACGGACACCTCCGTGGCGCGCGGGACCAACGCGCCGGCGACCTCAGCGGCGCGCTGGTCGGCGGACGGATCGGACCTGTCCACCGACGGATCGTACGCCGCGCGACAGGTCTCCGGCTGTGCGCGGGACACCACCGCCGCCGGGGTTTTCGTTTCGTGCGCCCGATGGCACGACCTCGCCGCGGCCATACCGTCGGGATGGACGGAAGGCCGGCAAGGAGGTGGGCCGCCGTGACGACAGCAGCCGTACTCGACGAGAGGGCCCGCCGAGAACCGCACGGACCCGGCATCGCCGACGAGCGCCGGGATCTCGACAACGCGGCGTTGGCGTCCACGGTCACCGCGGTCGCGGCCCGCTTCACGGCCGCCGGGCTGGGCCGCGGCGACGTACTCGCGATCATGTTGCCCAACCGGGTTGAGCTCGTCACGAGCATGTTCGCCGCGTGGCGGCTCGGCGCGGCGGTGACTCCGGTCGATCCCGCCCTGACCGCGCACGAGGCGCGCCACCAGATCGGCGGCGCGGCGGCGGCACTGGTCGTCGCCGACGACGCGGCCGCGGAGAAGCTGCGCGGCAGCGGCCGGCGGATCATCCGGGTGGATGAGATCACCTCGCCGGCCCGGCCCGAGCGGCCGGTGCCGGTCTCGTCGGCTCCCGGCTCGCCGGCCCTGCTGATCTACACCAGCGGTACGACGGGTCGGCCCAAATGTGTCGTGCTCGACCACGCCAACATCACCGCCGCCGCCGAACGGGTCGTCGCGTCGCTCGACATGGACCGGGACACCCGCTGCCTGCTGGTACTGCCGCTCACCCAGGTGAACGGGATCGTGGTCGGCGTGGTGTCGCCGCTGTCGGCCGGCGGCTCCACGTTCGTCGCCGACCGGTTCGACCCGAACACCTTCTGGGCCACCGTCGAACGGGCCAGGCCGACGTTCTTCTCGGCGGTGTCCACCGTCTACGCCCTCCTGGTGGCCCGGCCCGGCAGCCAATCGGACACCCGTAACCTGCGCTACGCGGTCAGCGGTGCCGCGCCGATGCCGCCGGCGTTGATCCGGGAGTTCGAGCAGCGCTACGGCGTGCCCGTGGTGGAGGGCTACGGGACGTCCGAGTGTACGGCGTGCTGCACGGCCAACCCGCTGCACGGCTTGCGCAAGCCGGGCACGGTCGGCCTGCCGCTACCCGACATCGATGTGGCCGTGGTCGACCCCGACGGCACGCTGCTGCCGGCCGGGGTGATCGGCGAGGTCGTCGTGCGCGGGCCGACCGTCATGCGCGGCTACCTCGGCCGGCCGGAGGAGTCGGGGCGGACGCTGCGCGGTGGTTGGCTGCACACCGGTGACGCCGGCCGGTTCGATCAGGACGGGTACCTGATGCTCGTCGACCGTCTCAGCGATCTCATCGTCCGCGGCGGCGAGAACATCTACCCGAGAGATATCGAGGAGGTCCTCTGCGCCCACCCGGCCGTGCTGGAAGCCGCCGTGGTCGGCCGGCCGGACCCGGCCGTCGGCCACCAGCCGGTGGCGTTCGTGGTGTTCCGGCCCGGCCGCTCGGCCGCCCCGGACGACCTCGTCGACCACTGCCGGGCGGCGCTCGCCCCGTACCAGGTGCCCAGCGAGGTGTACGTCGACGAGGCACTGCCGAAGAACCCGGTCGGCAAGATCGTCAAACCGGTGCTCCGCGCGCGGTTGCGCAGCCAGGACATGTCGGTCCCGTCGCGGTAGGCGGATACCGACAACGCTCTCGACCAGAGCGGGATCGCATCCCCATGATGGGGATGTCCCCCCACGGCCTCCGGGCCGCCGGAGGCCAGTGTGCCGAAGGGTGGATCTGCCATGAATATCGCATCGAACGTCGCCCGCCGCGCCGAGACCGACACCGACCGCGCCGCCCTCCGTCTCGGGGACGACAGCGTCTCGTACGGCAGGCTCGACGGGGACACCGCCCGGGTAGCCGGGCTGCTCCACGACCGCGGCGTGAAACCCGGCGACCGGGTCGGGATCATGCTGCCCAACACCCCCGAGTTCGCCCTCGTCTACTACGGCGTGCTGCGCGCCGGAGGCGTCGTCGTACCGATGAACCCGCTGCTCAAGGCCCGCGAGGTCAGCTACTACCTGACCGACTCCGAAGCGCGGCTGATGTTCGGGTGGCAGGCGTTCGCAGGCGAGGCGCAGGCCGGCGCGAAGCAGGCCGACGCCGAGGCGATCGTCGTCGAGCCCGGCGGGTTCGCGGATGTGCTCGCCTCGGGACAGCCGGCCGACGAGACTGTCGACCGGGCCGGCGACGACACCGCGGTGATCCTCTACACGTCGGGAACCACCGGGCAGCCGAAGGGCGCCGAACTGACCCACGCCAACCTCCTCCGCAACGCCGAGATCACGCAGTCCGACCTGATCGGGCTCATTCCCGAGGACGTGATCTTCGGCGGGCTCCCGCTGTTCCACGCGTTCGGACAGACCTGCACGCTCAATACCGCCGTCGCGGCGGGTGCGTGCCTGACGCTGTTGCCACGCTTCGACGCCGCGCAGGCGCTGCGGATACTCGCCGAGCACCGGGTGACGGTCTTCGCCGGGGTACCGACGATGTTCAGCGCGCTGCTGCACCGTCCGGACCGGGACGGGTATGACGTCTCCCGGCTGCGGTTGTGTTTCTCCGGCGGCGCGGCGATGCCGGTGGAAGTTCTGCGCAGCTTCGAGGAGGCCTTCGGCTGCGTCGTGCTGGAGGGGTACGGGTTGTCGGAGACCTCGCCGGTCGTCTCGTTCAACCACCCGGACCGGGAACGCAAGCCCGGCTCGATCGGCACCCCCATCACCGGCGTCGAGATGCGGATCGTCGACGACAGCGACACCGAGGTGCCGCCGGGCGGGACCGGGGAGATCGTGGTCCGGGGCCACAACGTGATGAAGGGGTACTGGCGGCGCCCCGACGCGACCGCCGCCGCGATCCGCGACGGGTGGTTCCACACCGGCGACGTCGGCCGGGTTGACGAGGACGGCTATTTCTCCATCGTGGACCGCAAGAAGGATCTGATCATCCGGGGCGGGTACAACGTGTACCCGCGGGAGATCGAGGAGGTCATGCACGAGCATCCGGCGGTGGCCGAGGTCGCGGTCATCGGTCTGCCGCACGCGGACCTGGGTGAGGAGGTCGGCGCCGCGGTCGCGCTCAAGCCCGGCGCCGTCGCCACCCCCGACGAGCTGCGCGACCACGTCAAGGGGCAGGTCGCCGCGTACAAATACCCGCGCCGGGTCTGGATCGTGGACGCGTTGCCGAAGAACGCCACCGGCAAGATCATGAAGCGGGAGATCGTCCCACCCGAGCCCGAGGAGCGGTGACATGACCGACCCGGGAAACGAAGAACTCGCCGACCTGGCCGCACCGCTCGACGCACTGCTGATCGACGCGGCGCTCGGCCCGATGCGCCGGCTCGCCCCGAACTCGTCGACCGCCAGGTTCGCGGTGCGGCTCGTCCGCCGTCCGCGCACTACCGCCCGGCGACTGGGCGGGCTCGCCGTCGAGCTGGGCCGGATCGGGCTCGGCACCTCGACGGTCGCACCGTCCAAACGCGACCGCCGGTTCACCGATCCGGCGTGGGTCGCAAACCCGCTGCTGCGCCGCGTCGGGCAGAGCTACCTCGCCGCCGGGCGGACCGCCGAGCAACTCGTCGGGGACGCCGCCCTGGACTGGCGCGACGACCATCGGATGCGCTTCCTCACCGAGAACCTGGTGGAGGCGCTGTCCCCCAGCAACGTGCCGCTGGTGAACCCCGCGTCGGCGAAGGCCGCCATCGACACCGCCGGTCTCACCCTGGTCCGCGGCGCGGCGGCCTTCCTGCGCGACATGCTGGCGCCGCCCCGGATCCCGGAGATGGTCGACCCGACCCCGTTCGAGGTCGGCCGGACCATCGCGATCACCCCCGGATCGGTGGTCCTGCGCACCGACGTCCTCGAGCTGATCCAGTACCGCCCGCAGACCCCGCGGGTCCGTGAGGTGCCGCTGCTGGTCGTGCCGCCGACGATCAACAAGTACTACGCGATCGACCTGGCGCCCGGGCGCAGCCTGGTCGAGTACCTGGTGCAGGGCGGCCAGCAGGTGTTCGTCATCTCCTGGCGCAACCCGGACGCCCGGCACTCGGCCTGGGGGCTGGACACCTACGTGCAGTCCATACTGGACAGTCTCGACGCGGTACAGCGGATCGCCGGCACCGACCGCGCCGCCCTCGCCGGCATCTGCTCGGGCGGCATCCTCGCCGCCCTCACCGCGTCCCACCTCGCCGCCACCGGACAGCTGGAGCGGCTCGCCGCCTTCGCTCTCGCGGTGACCGTACTCGACAACGCCCGCGCGGGGACGGCCGCGGCCATGGCCGATCGGCGCCTCGCCGCGACGGCGACCGCGCTGTCCCGGCGGCGCGGGTACCTCGACGGGCGTTCGCTGGCCGAGGTGTTCGCCTGGCTGCGCCCCGGCGACCTGGTCTGGAACTACTGGGTCAACAACTACCTGCTCGGCCGCAAGCCGCCGGCGTTCGACATCCTGTTCTGGAACGCCGACACGACCCGGATGACCGCACAGCTGCACGCCGACTTCGTCGACCTGGCCATGGAGAACCATCTCGTCACCCCGGGCTCGATGACCGTCCTCGGCAATCCCGTCGACCTGTCCCGGGTCGACGTGGACTCGTACCTCGTGGCCGGCATCGCCGACCACATCACGCCGTGGCAGAACTGCTACCGCAGCACGGCACTGCTCGGCGGCGAGAGCCGGTTCATCCTGTCCACCAGCGGGCACATCGCCGCGCTGGTCAACCCGCCCGGCAACGCGAAGGCCAGCTACCAGACGAACAAGGAGAACCCGGGCGACCCGCAGCAGTGGCTCGCCACCGCGCACACCGAGCAGGGCAGCTGGTGGCCGGACGCACTGGCCTGGCTCGGCGAACGGTGCGGCGCGGACAAGGCGGCACCCGAGACGCTCGGGGGCGGCGGGCTGCGGCCGCTCGCCGACGCTCCCGGCACCTACGTCTTCGATCGGTAGAGGGAGACCATCATGTTCGAGAACCTCGGCCGCTCGCTCGGCACCGACTATTTCCGCATCGCCGACCAGCTCACCCGTGCGGAGCGCGACTACTGGCGGCGTACCCGGGACTTCGTCGACGACGAGGTCCTGCCGGCCATCAACGGGTACTGGGAGCGTGCCGAGTTCCCGTGGCCGCTCGTCCAGTCCATGGGCAAGCTCGGCATCGTCGGCGACGGCATCGAGGGCTACGGCTGCCCGCCGATGAGCCCGATCGCGAACGGCCTCATCAGCCTCGAACTCAACCGCGGCGACGGCAGCCTGGGCACCTTCCTCGGCGTCCAAGGTGGACTGGCGATGCAATCGATCGCGATGCTCGGCTCGGAGGAGCAGAAGCAGCGCTGGCTGCCGGCGATGGCCCAGCTGGACAAGCTCGGCGCGTTCGCGCTCACCGAGCCGCTGCACGGCTCCGACTCGGTGGCGCTGGAGACATCGGCCCGCCGCGACGGCGACGAGTGGGTCATCGACGGAGAGAAGAAATGGATCGGCAACGGCACCCTCGCCGACGTGATCGTGGTGTGGGCCCGCGACGCGGCCGACCGGCAGGTCAAGGGATTCCTGGTGGAGAAGGGCACGCCCGGGTACGACGCGCGGCGCATCGACGGCAAGGGTTCGCTGCGCGCCGTCTGGCAGGCCCAGATCACCCTCACCGGCGTGCGGGTACCGGAGGAGAACCGGCTGCCCGGCGCGAACAGCTTCAAGGACACCGGCCGGGTGCTCGCCGGCACCCGCAACGCGGTGGCCTGGGCGGCGCTCGGCCACGCCACCGCCGCCTACGAGATCGCGGCCGCCTACTGCGCCGAGCGCCGGCAGTTCGGCAAGCCGCTGGTCAGCTACCAGATCGTGCAGGACAAGCTGGTCAAGATGCTCGCCGAGATCTGCTCGATGCAGCTGTACTGCCTGCGCCTGGGCCGGCTGATCGAGGAGGGCCGGCTCACCGACACGATCGCCGCCATCGCCAAGATGAACAACACCCGCAAGGCCCGCCAGGTCATCTGGGAGGCCCGCGACCTGCTCGGCGGCAACGGCATCCTGCTCGACTTCCACGTCATCCGGCACATGGCCGACATCGAGGCGATCCACACGTACGAGGGCACCGAAACCATCCAGACGCTCATCGTCGGGCGGGACATCACCGGTGTCGGCGCCTTCGCCTGACTCGGCCACGATCCGGTTCGTCGACGTCGACGGCATCCGGCTCCGCACCTCCGTCCGCGGAGCCGGGCGTCCGCTGCTGATACTCACCGGGATCGGGGCGAGCCTCGAGCTGTCCGTTCCGCTCGAACGCGCCCTCAACTCCCACGGTGTGCAGACGATAGCCGTGGACGCGCCCGGCACCGGCGAATCCTCGCGGTACCGGCGGCCGCGGCGCATGCCCGGCCTCGCCCGCACGGTGGAGTGGACGCTCGACGCGCTCGGCTACGACCGGGTCGACCTTCTGGGGGTGTCGTTCGGCGGCGTCCTCGCCCAGCAGCTCGCCCACCAGGCTCCCCAGCGCGTACACCGGCTCGTTCTCGCCGCCACCGCGGCCGGCGTGCCCGGCCTCGGTGGCGTGCCCGGGTCGCCGCGCGCCCTGCTCGCCCTCGCCACCCCGCGCCGCTACCAGTCGCCCGACTACTACCGCAGGATCGCCGGGGCGCTGTACGGCGGCCAGGCCCGGCGCGACCCCGACGCGCTGCTGCACGGCTCGATAGCGCGGTTCTCCGAGGCTCCGTCGGTGCGCGGCTACCTCGACCAGCTCTACGCGATCAGCTTCTGGACCGGCCTGCCCTGGCTGTGGCGACTCCGCCAGCCCACCCTGGTGCTCGCCGGTGACGACGACCCGGTCGTGCCGGTCGTGAACGGGCGGATCCTCGCCCGCTGCATCCCGGACGCCCGCCTGCATGTGGTACCCGGGGGCGGGCACCTGTTCCTCCTGGAACGCCCGGAACAGATGGCGGCAGTGGTCGCTGACTTCCTCGCGACGGAGCGAAGCTGACCCTCAGGCGGCCCGTCGGTTCTACGCGATGCGCACGGCGGTCAGTGGGGATGCACCGTCGGCCCTGATGTAGCTGCCGCAACCGCCACATCGCGAAAGCGGTGCGGCGTTCGCGGATACCAGGTTCGCATTGCCGGCCGACCGGTCGAGCAGGGCCC
>Ga0081539_10005312_pt1 | contig 13249 bp, 16 predicted proteins | sample TabmetS4T2R2_FD_71023 | JGI IMG/M metagenome (GOLD analysis project Ga0081539, IMG submission 71023) | Tabebuia heterophylla rhizosphere microbial communities from the University of Puerto Rico - S4T2R2 | ecosystem: Host-associated > Plants > Roots > Rhizosphere ...
CCGGGAAGTAGACGTGCTTATGGGCGCCTGCTTGCTGTTAAGAAAAGAAGTCTTGGACCAGGTTGGATTTCTAGACGAGGATTATTTTATGTACTCAGAAGAAGTCGACCTCTGCTATCGAATTCAACGCGCTGGCTGGCGCCTCTATTGGGTTCCCCAAGCAGAGATAGTTCATTTTGGTGGTCAAAGCACCCAACAGGTGCCCACTGAAATGTTCCTAAATCTCTACCAAAGCAAGATTAAATATTTTCGTAAACATTATGGATGGATGGCAGCTCACATTTATAAATTGATTCTGAGGGTCGCGGCACTTTCGCGGCTTGTATTGGCACCATTTGTTATATTTGAGCACTCCTCTCGCCGTCAGAAGCACCTTACCTTGGTGGATCACTATTGGCGTTTAGTCCTGGAACTCCCAGGAATGTAAGACCGAGGCTGAACATGTGGGTGAATGGTTTCATCACCATTTCTGAAATATTATTATTTTTGCTATTATTTCCGCTGGGTTATTTGTTGATCCTGGCAATTGGCGCAATCCGCTCAGCGCCCCTGCCTGATACACGAGGTCGTTCCCCATCAACCCGTTTTATGATTGTAATTCCCGCTCACAATGAAGTCAGTGTAATCAGAGCCACTGTAAGTCGCTTGCTCGCCGTAGATTATCCGGCACATCTCTTTTCCATTCATATCATTGCCGACCATTGTTCCGATAATACCGCAGAGGTTGCCAGGCAGGCAGGTGCTGTCGTGCATGAGCGCAATGAGGGTCCACGAACGGGCAAAGGGGCTGCTCTGTCTTGGCTTTTTCAAAGAATTCTAGATAAAGAGCAATGCGATGCGGTTGTGATCTTCGATGCCGATACCCGGGTCGATCCTGAATTTTTACGTGTGATGGATTGGCGGTTATCACAGGGTGAGAAGGTCATTCAAGGACAGCATGTCATCCGTAATCCCAATCAAGGTTGGTTTCCAGCTTTAACTTGGGCAATGTTCCTGATCGATAACCGGTTTCAAAACCTTGGTCGCTCTGCTATCGGTTGGTCAGCTAAAAACATGGGGGATTCAATCTGCTTCCGCGTGGATATCCTGCGTGCTTTGGGTTGGGGTGAAGGTCTGACCGAAGACTATTATTTACGGCATAAACTTCTCCTGAACGGTATCCGAATCGCGTATGAGCCAGCTGCGCTTGGTTACGGAGAAGCGCCCATAACCTGGTCTCGAGCTCGGGTTCAGCGGGCACGCTGGTTGCGTGGCACGCACGACACGAGTCGACACTATGTCAAACCCCTCATCGTCGAAGGGATGAAAAGGCGCAATGTAGCTATGCTGGATGGGGCTCTTCAAGCTAGCTTGCCTTCCTATTCGACGTTGAGCTTCCTGAGTTTGATCCTATTGATAATCCAAGTTCTGATTAATTCTTTCATTCAACATGTCTTCCCTTGGAGCCTCATTGGTGCCTGGACTGCAACGGTAGTAACGTTGTTGATTTACCCACTGATTGGCTTGGCGCTGGAACGCGCGCCTGCCAGAGCCTATATTGCCATTCTCTTGGGACCGTACTTCATCCTTTGGCGCACGTGGCTAGCCTTTATTTCACGCTTTGGGCGAAAACAGGTCACTTGGATTCGCACCGAACATGGCAAAGTGGATTGAAAATCTAGAACCGTTACGCGGTCAGCAGCCTCTGGGCGTTATTCATAAGGGTTTATCGGTGGTGTTTTCTGTCATGGACAAAATCTAAACCAAATCCGCCCCGAACTATGGTGATTTGTTTTTGGCAAAGTTTCGCATTCCTGTTACAAAACTAAGATTGCTTCGTCATGACTGTAGTTCATTGGCCACCTAGCAAAGGGGATGTGCACCCCATTGAAAATAGGTGTTTTACCGGTTCGTCTCCAGCGTGGCCCACTATGTGCCAGTCATGCTAGTCTGAAGTAGCATTTGCCTTGGGTTTGTCTGCGGTATACTTACGAAAAACCTGTCGCTAGGCTGTATACACATGGGGAGGCAAAACCAATGAAATAAAGTAGTATTATGATGGAAGAAATTTACAGCAACTCTTACTCGATTCATGATAGTCTATGGAACTGAACAAATATATCTTTCCATTGCGTAAATGGTGGTGGTTAGTGGTTGCCTCAACACTAATAGCCGCAATTTTCAGCTCGTTGAGCATCCTGCGCCAGCCTGCGATTTACCAGGCCCGCACTACGCTTATGATTGGCACGACCATCAACGATCCCAACCCCTCCGGCAACGAATTATTCTTAGGCCAACAACTGGCCTCCGCTTATGCCGATCTTGCCAATCGAGAGATAGTTCTCAACGCAACCAAGAATGCCCTGGGGATGAATCAATTGCCGGAATACTTCGCCCGGGCGTTACCTAACACCCAATTGATCGAGATCACTGTCAACGACATTGACCCGCAACGCGCTCAGACGGTTGCCAACGAATTAGCCGCTCAACTGATCCTTCTGAGTCCCATCAGTTCGCAGTCTGAGGAACAAGGGCGTCAGGATTTCGTTCACCAGCGGTTGAACAATCTTGAAGCCCAGATCAATGAGACCGAGGCAGAAATCGAGAAACTACAGGAAGAACTGGCCGATACATTCAGCGCCCAGGAAATTAATGACAAACAGAATCAGATTTCTTCCTTACAATCAAAGCTGAGCACCCTGGAAAATAATTATGGTGTATTACTCTCCAACACACAACAGGGGGCCGTCAATACGCTAACGATCATTGAATTTGCTGAATTACCATCCAATCCCATCGGGTCCACGAAAGGATGGACCATATTGCTTGCAGCAGTTGTTGGATTTGCCCTGGCAGCGTGCGAAGCCTATCTGCTCGAATATCTGGATGACACCCTGAAATCTCCCGACGCGGTGATGCGTCTGTTTTCGGCTCCGATTCTTGGTCGTATTTTTGAGCAGTCAGACGGAATTAATGAAAACCGACTATATGATGCAGAGGATTCAAATCATCCGTTAACTGAACCATTCCGCGCCTTGAGAACGGAAATTGATTTAGCAGATATAGGTCAACGCCTCAAGAAACTCCTTATCACCAGTCCAGATATTGGAGATGGGAAAACCTCGGTTGCGGTCAATCTGGCCCTATCCGTCGCCCAAAGAAATAAAAAAGTGTTCTTGCTCGACGGTGACTTGCGCAAGCCAAAGATCCATAAACTTTTCAAGCTGCCTAACGATGAAGGTTTGGCTGACGTGGTGTTCGCCAGCGCCGTCTTCGATTGGAGGGCGGGAATTAAAGAAATTAGCCAAATATCTGTGCTTACAGCTGGTAATACACCTGCCGACCCCGCCGAACTGTTGAGTTCCGAGAAAATGGAGCTATTCCTTTCCGAGGTTGAAGAAGTCGCGGATGTTGTTATTATTGATGGGCCACCTATGTTCGTTCCCGATGCGATGATCCTGGCGTCTAAGGTGGATGGGGTTTTGATGGTGATCAGGCCCAGCCATACGCGGCAGTCCTTAGCAAAAGCCGCTATGGAGCATATCAAGTTAGTCGGAGCCAAGGTGGTTGGCGTAGTTCTCAACCGTATCCCTCTCCGCGGCGCAGATTATTACGCTGGCAAGAGCTATCTCTATACCTACTATAGTAACTATGGGGTTGAGCAAGAAGGCAAGGAAAAGAATATTTTCTCTGAATCCATTTTCTTTTTAGACGTAGAGAAATGGAGGGCAAATCTTTCGCGTTATGCCAATAAGGTCACCGATTTCATCAAGCATCTCTTCAAAGACGTCTTCAAATTTAGCCCTAAGTAATACTTCACTGATTTTGTTTTACGACCAAGGTGAGGCTTCGGTAGCTTCGCCTTCGTTTTTTTAATCAATCCAGCGATCAGTCTTTTTCCCTATTTACCGAGCACTCCAGTGGTTACGCGTCGCTGTTTCGAATCCCGTCGGGACCGCCTGGTTAGACAACTTGATGAAATTTCATCAAGTTGTTTTTGTACCAAGTTGAGGGAAAATATCATTACCCAATATTCAATCCATATATTTATTACATACCAGTCAATCACAAATTGATTGACTGGAGTTTGTTCGATTCGTTTGCTTACCTTGCTTCGTGTCCTATAGAAACACACTACGATTTCTATGCGGTGAAGTCACCACAGACAAAGTTAGGAAAGTGCATAGCGTAAATTCTCGTGCCAAGATCATTCCTCGTTCACGTTTGCCATCATTCAGTTTTAGCAATATGATTTCCTCCATGGATTAGCCTTAATTTAATAAATGGGGTTGAAAAGAACAGAGCTCTTGGATTTGCTATAATTCTCTGGAACCCCATATGGATTTCCAAGATTCTACTCATGCTTTCTATCCTTTTCGTCGAAGACGATGACACCATCGCCATGGGGGTGGAATACGCGCTCAAGCAGGACGGTTTCCAGATCAGTCTGGCCCCGCGCCTGGAGGAGGCGCGCGACCTGCTCAAGCGGCAGTCCTTCGACTTGGTGCTCTTGGACTTGGGATTGCCGGATGGCAGCGGCTTTGCGCTATGCAAGGAGATCCGCGCTGGCGGAGATACGCCCATCATCATCCTTTCCGCACGCGACGAAGAGGCCAGCGTAGTTCTCGGCCTCGACTTGGGCGCGGACGACTATATCACCAAGCCCTTCCGCTTGCGCGAGCTAATCTCGCGCATGAAAGCTGTCTTGCGCCGTCCCGCGAGGCGCGGGGTCGAGGCCGGCGACCGCACCCTCACCTGTGGGGATGTGACAGTCTTCACCCAGCAGGCCAAGGCCTACAAAAACGGCCACGAAGTACTATTAACCGCGCTGGAATATCGGTTGTTACTCACGTTGATCCTCAACCAGGGACGGGTGCTCACCCGCAGTCAGATCTTGGGAAGTATCTGGGATGTGGACGAGGATTTTGTCAACGACAACACGCTAACGGTCTACATTAAGCGCCTGCGCGAGAAGCTCGAGGACGACCCGCAGAACCCAGTGCTGATCAAGACCGTGCGCGGCCTGGGGTATCAGGCAGGCGATTGATATGAAACAGCCCTTTCACTTGGAAGACCGGAAATTGTTCAACTCCATGATAGCGCTAGCGCTGGTAACCGTCCTCGCGGCCGTCACACTCAGCCTGACGATGGCCGTTTACGTTAACCAGGCTGTGAAAGATACGTATGCAGGCATCGTTGGCACGGTGGTGCAGAAGTATCCCCAGGCCGAGGCGCAGGTCGTGCAAGATCTGCGTTCACCAGGGGCCGACTCCGTCAGCCTGGGAACCCAGGTGCTGGAGAAATATGGCCTGGGCGATGCGCGTGCTGCAGATATCGGCATTGCCGCTGGCCTGCTGGTGCGACTGCTGCCCGTGGGATTGGCGCTCGTTGGGCTGGTCTGCACCGGGTTCGTTCTTTTGCTGGTGCGCTACCAGCGAGCAGTTTCCGCGCAGGTGGCAGAGCTTTCGGCGTACCTACGCCAGATCGATGTCGGTGATTATTCCCTCGACGTGCGCGACAACGGCGAGGGCGGCTTCAGCTTGTTGAAGAACGATTTATATAAGGTCACCGTTCGTCTGCGCGAACAAGCTGAGCTGTTGCAAAAGGATAAAACCGCCTTATCCAACTTAATCGCTGACATCTCCCACCAGATCAAAACCCCGCTCACTTCGTTGGGCGTTTTGGCCGACCTGTTGGCCGAGGACCCCCCGGAGGGAGATCGGCGCGCGTTTGTCGAGCGGCTACGCGCGCAGCTCGGCCGCAGCCAGTGGTTGGTATCCGCGTTGCTCAAGCTGGCCCGCCTGGATGCTGGCACCGCTGCCTTTAAAAGCGAGCGGGTGGATGTGCGCCGGCTGATCGAAAGGGCACTCGAGCCGCTGCACATCCCGCTCGAGATCAAAAATCAGCGCCTGGAAGTCAACGGGGATGACAGCGCAAGCTTTACCGGCGACCTCAACTGGAGCGCAGAGGCGCTGACCAACGTGGTCAAGAACTGTGTGGAACATACCCCAGAGGGCGGGAAGATCGAGATTACCTTTAGCGCCAACGCCCTGTACGCTGAGATCACCGTCAGCGACGATGGCGAGGGGATCGCCAGCAGGGATTTGCCGAACATTTTCAACCGCTTCTATCGCGGTGAGAAGGCCGGCGAGAACAGCGTCGGCATCGGGTTGGCGCTGGCCAAAGCCATCTTCACCGCCCAGGGCGGGGATATCTCCGTCCACAGCCAACCCGGCGTCGGCACGAGCTTTAATATTCGGGTTTTCCACGGGGTGGTGTAAGAGCGTAGCGAAGCACTTCGCCGATTAGCATCTTGCGTTTTAGTTGAAATTCATTACCACAACAACCGCTATTGACAAACGAGCTACTACGTGATACTATATAGAAGTAGTAAGTAATACAGAATATCAGTCTTACAGAATAGTGAGAGGTGAAGGTGCTTGAAGACCTAACTGAAATGCTCAAAGGCGTGCTTGAGGGGTGTGTCCTTGAAATTATTAACCGCGGAGAAACCTACGGCTACGAAATCACGCGGCGGTTGAATGCTCTCGGCTTCACAGATGTTGTGGACGGAACTGTCTACACCATTTTGGTGCGGCTTGAGAGGAATAAACTCGTGAACATAGAAAAGAGACCATCCGAGATGGGACCTCCGCGAAAGTTTTTCGCGCTCAACGACGCGGGGCGCGAGGAGCTACGGAAGTTCTGGGAAAAATGGGAGTTCCTATCATCAAGAATTGACGAGTTGAAGGAGAAAATTGACGAGTTAAAGGAGAAGACATCATGAATTTTTGGGAAAAGATCACAGGCAGCGACATGAAGAGAGAATTCAAAAATTTTGAATCGCGAGTCAAAAAGCTGCCAGCTGATTATCAAGCGGCATGGGAAGAAATTAATTCCAATCTTTGGCAGCACGGCGATTTCACCGGTCGCAACCTTATGCCAATTCTTGACGGTGTGCTTGGGCTGCTCGAAGAAACGGCGGCCGACGGTCAGAGTGTCCAGGAAGTCTTGGGCGACGATATCAAAGGCTTCTGTTCAGCGCTGGCCGGCGAAGAAGGGGCAAAGTCTTATCGCGACAAGTGGCGTGAGCAACTCAACAGGAATATCGATAAAAAATTAGGTAAATAGGACGACAAAATGAGAATACAAGACCTCATCGTGAGTATACAAGATGCCATCGAAGGCAAAAGAAAGTGGCAACAAAAGTGGCGAGCGCACATGGCGCGTGTCAAAGCGCTCCCGCAAGATTATCAGATTGTATATAAGGAGATTCAAAACTATCTCTTTAAGGTCGGCCCTGTTGAGCTAACCGATGGGACGGATTTTCTCTCGACGGATTTGCTCTCGGGGATTATTGATCTTTTTGAAGAGGGCGCGGCCTTGGGGAAAGACGTGCTCGAAGTAACGGGCAGTGATGTAGCGGCTTTCTGCGACGATCTAATCAAAGATTCAAAAACATTCGCTGACATCCTTCAAGAATCTATTGAGCAGGAAGTTATCAAGGAAATAAAAAAGACTATGGATAATACAAAGTAAAAGGGGAATATCGGTATCGAAAAAGCCATCCAAGTGAAAGGGCTGCAAAAGTCCTGCAAGAAACTTCATGTTCTAAAGGGCGTAGATTTCGAGAAGGTTACTGTTATATAGGAGTGAAGAATATGCAAAAGCAGACAATCCAAGTAAATCAGGCCAATTCGACTTGGACCGGCATGGTGCCAGTGGACGATACGGCGCTGGCCGTCACCGACACCGGCGGGCTCGGTATCCCCGTAATCTACCTCAATGGCCACATGGCCTCTCAGCGGAACTGGCGGCGAGTCATCGCCGAACTGGGGACGGGCTGGCGGCACATCACTTACGACATGCGGGCCCGCGGCAAGTCGAAGCTTTCGGCGGATTATTCGTTCGAGACGAACGTCCGGGATGTCGATGCTGTCCTCGCGGCCAGGGGTGTGGGGCGGGCGCTGGTGGTGGGCTGGTCGTACGGGGCGTTCGTCGCGGCGCACTGGGCCAGTCGCAATCCCGACCGCACCGTCGGCGCGGTTCTTGTCGAGGGCGCACAACCCCACGACTGGATCGACGAAATTGATATCGAGCAGATGCGGAAGCTGTGGCGGCGGCTGAGCTGGCTCTTCGTGCTGCTGCGCTGGACGGCATGGTGGACGGGCATGGTCCCGCGGATGACCGCCGAACAGATGGCGAACAGCAACATCGAGGTCGGTATGATCGCGCGCGAGCGCGAACTGGGCCCCGTGCTGGACAACATCACCGTCCCGACCCGGTATGTGAACGCTTCGGGGTCGGAGCTGGGAAGGGAACGCGTCCGCGCCAGCCTCGAGCAGGTGGTCGCCCGTAACCCAAACATCCAAATCAGTGCAAAGGTCGCCAGCAACCATGATACGATCCTACGCAAAGACTTCCGCGCCGTCGCCGACGCCGTGCGCGAAGTCGCTGCCCCCAAACCGCGGGGGCTGAAGACATGACCAGCAGACTCACGATCAGCCAAGCAATCCAGGTGAAAGGGCTGCAAAAGTCCTACAAGACACTTCATGTTTTAAAGGGTGTAGATTTTGAAGTGCAAAGAGGCAGTATTTTCGCCCAGAGCGGGGATATCTCCGTTCGCAGCGAGCGCGGCGTGGGGACGAGCTTTAATATTCGCGTCTTCAACAGCGTTGTGTAGGGTGCGGTCCTTTTTTGACCGCACCTTTCTTAGTGGGGAGACAGGCAGCCTGGTGATAACATGTGGAGACGAATTTCACAGATACTTGAAGACCATCCGGACTCTTCCAACCCTGCCGGTACGATCAATATTGTATGTATGTGAATAAATTGTCACCATCCCATTCACCGCAAAGTCACTTTACATCCCTATACTGAGAGTAATAGTACTACACTCATTGAATATGCAGCGCGAATTGTTCCTGCGTTACACTCGTCGGGAGAGTGCTCATAGCTGTTTACCTGTGGCTAGTTTTTTCAGCGATGCTACACTATGTCCCGTCCTTCTTCTAGAGTTTCTGGCTACCCGACTTGTCACTGGCCAGATTCATAATAGGTACATAACTCGGTATCCCTGCGGATAGACGCCCTGCAATTGATATAAAATCATCTTTGACAATTAGAGGTAACTGTGCAGCAACAGAACGTTTATGTCTATGTGCAAGACACTTGGTCGGATTGGGAGGCTGGGTATGCTATTGCTGAACTCAATTCGGGGCGATTCTTTAAAAACAAGGGCGAGCGCATTCCTGTTAAAACCGTTGGGCTCACTAAAGATCCAATCACAACGGCGGGCGGCGTGAACATTATTCCAGACCTTACGCTTGAAGCAGTCACCGTTGACTCTAGTGCGATGTTCATTTTGGTTGGCGGTTAAACTTGGCAAGCTCCAAAGCATCAGCCCGTAGTTGCAAGGGCCAAAGAGTTACTTGACGCAAATGACAATGTGGCCGCGATTTGCGTTGCCAGCGGTGCGCTGGCTGAAGCAGGGTTGCTCGATCATCGACCCCACACGAGCGATTCAATCGAATTTCTTAAAGAAGAAAGGATAAAACGAATATGGCACAGGTGCTACTTTTTCACTCAGACCTTGGTTTGCGGCCTGGAGTACTCGATTTTGCGGAACAACTAAGAGCAGCTGGACATACTGTTACGACACCAGACTTGTATGGCGGCCAGACTCTCGATGACTATGAGTCTGGACTTAAAAAATGGCTTGCTCTTGGCTTTCCGGCTCTCATCCAACATGCGCAAGCTGCTTGCAAGGAGTTGCCTGACGAGTTAGTCTTCGCAGGTTTCTCAGTCGGTGCGAATCTGGCTGAATATTTAGCGGCGACACAGCCAGGCGCAAAAGGTGCCTTACTAATGCATGGAGTATTACCCCTCGAAATGTTGCAACTGCAGGCATGGCCTAAGTCTGTGCCAGTGCAGCTTCACTACAACGAAAAAGACCCGTTCCGCAACCCTGACAACGATGCGGCACTAGAAAAAGCTGTTGAGGCAGTTGGCGCGTCATTCAAAGAATTTCTTTACCCAGGCGACACACATTTATTTGCCGATGCTGGACTACCCGATTATGTAGAAGCATCCGCCAAGCTTATGGTGAAGCGAGTGCTTGAGTTCTTGAGTGATTAGCTAGGCAAAGCAGCCCTGCTTTCTACATCTCGATTTAAAGGATGACTTACAGGTTATTAGGATATACCCTCGGGCACGACCTCTAGTTCTCCCATCGTCTTCACTCTACTTGGCAGAGGCCTGGCTAAAAATCTTAAGTGGTTCTCCAGTATGCGCAATATCAAATTGGCAACTATTGCGACCTGGATCGGTTTATTGATGTTTCCAATATCATTGACCTTATACAACCTGGCACAACAGCCCAGTGGATTTGATTTCAGGGTCATTGTCAGCATCGCCAATCGCATCATGATCCTGACTTACGCAGCCTGGATGGCAATCGTTGCCTGGCAAAATATGGAATTATTGAGATCAGCATAAATTGGGTAAGATAGGTCCAAAAGTGAGATCCGGCAGCATCTTGATCCCAGCTTCGCCCGGCTGCGCAAACGCCATCATATCCTATTGGGCCTGTTCATGATGCCAGCCTGCATCTTAAGCAACTTTGGTAACTCTCAATAGCTTTGAGCCGGTGGTCGTTTAGTGGCTGCGAACATCATACAGAGTGAGGCCCAAGACACTGGGCTATCAGGTACCACAGTTGTGTTAGCCTGGCTTTCTCAACCCTAGAGTTTCAGAGAGTGAGAGGAATATGAAATGTTAACCGAGCGGGATGTGCTCGAATCACGACGGCGTGAGGAGTCGACTGCACAATCTTTCCTTAAAGCTGTCATTGGTTTCATCAAATGGACTGCAAGTTTAACTACAGCTGCTATTCTGTGGGTCGGGTTTGCTATGGGTGCTAACTCAGGACCTTCCCGCCATTGGATGATCGCAAGCTTGGTGATTCTCATTGGTTCCCTTATCCTCAGTATCCTGAATGTCGGCGGAATACTTACAATTTGGGCCAAAGAATGGAATGTTGCGCAGGAAGATGAACGATTGGTGCTGATGAAAGAGTTAAAAGCCCTTCGACCCGACCAGCTCACACAGCAACAAGAAGAGGAGCAGGTCAAGAGGCTGGTTAAAGCCATTGATGCCACCAAGGCATTTAATGAACCAGCCGGCTTTCAGCGATGGGTGCTCGTTCACATTATTTTGCTGGTAACAGGTTTACTCTTTTACTTAATAGGCCGAGTATAGATACTCCCTTTCTGTACTTCTCCTGCTTCAAAAGGTATCCGGTCGCTAGAAAGTTTCAATGAGTTCATTCTTTGGAGGCAAAACGTGGAAATTCTCAAAGTAAATAACCTTTCGAAGGTATATGGAAAAGGCGACATGCAGATCAAAGCTCTGGATGATGTCAGCTTCAGTGTGGAAAAGGGTGAGTTCGTCGCCATTGTCGGAGCTTCCGGCTCGGGCAAATCGACGCTGCTGCACATCCTGGGTGGGGTGGATATGCCCAGCTCCGGCCAGGTGCTGGTGGATGGCACGGACATCTGCGCCCTCGACCAGACGAAACTGGCTATCTTCCGCCGCCGGCAGATCGGACTCATCTATCAGTTCTACAACCTGATCCCTATCCTTAACGTGGAAGAGAACATCACCCTGCCGCTGCTTCTGGATGAGCGCAGCCTGGACCAGGCGCGCCTCAAGGAGATCGTCGCCACGCTAGGGCTGGGGGATCGGGTCAGTCACCTGCCCAACCAGCTCTCCGGTGGGCAGCAGCAGCGCGTCTCCATCGGGCGGGCGCTAATCAATACCCCCGCACTGATCCTGGCCGACGAGCCAACCGGCAACCTGGATAGCAGCAACTCCAAGGAGATAATCGCCCTGCTCAAGCTCTCCAACAAGCGTTACCACCAGACGCTGATCCTGGTGACCCACGACCGCGACATCGCCCTGCAGGCCGACCGCATCATCTCCTTCGGCGACGGGCGCATCCTGCGCGACGAGGCGGTACGGGCATGAACATCCTGACAACGTATACCTTACAATACCTGCGGCTGAACCGGAAGCGTACTGCGGTGACCATCCTGGGAGTGATCCTGTCCGCCGCTCTAATCTGCGGGGTGTTCCTGCTTGGGGTGAGCTTCCAGAAGGTGATGATCGAACACGAGATCTTCATGTGGGGGAATTGGCACGCTCAATTCCACGCCGTGCCTTATGCAAACGCGAAATATATCAGCGAAAACAGCGCCGTTCAGACGGCGATGTTCAGCGAGCCGCTCGGGACGGTCACCTACGGCAGCCGCAATACAGTGCGGCCCTATCTGTACGTCACCGCCCAGGATGCACTTTCCTTCCAAAACCAATCCATCCAGTTGCTTTCCGGACGCTTCCCGCAAAATGGGGATGAACTGCTCATTTCGGCGGGGGTCATCAGGGACTCCGGATTAGCCTTGAAACTCGGCTCCACATTGGACCTGGCTTTTGGCGAGCGGAATATCCCCGACTATGATGCAATGGTCAAGGCATGGGGCGGAGAAGAATATGTCGCTCTGGCTGATGGGGAAACCTTTACCCCATCCGTTTCCAAAACCTATACGGTGGTAGGCGTGATGGTGCCGCGGGCCGATGAGACCAGCATGCCTGCAGCTTTCTCGGCCTTGACCTTCCTCGACCCGGCGCAATTGGCAGCTACAGATAAAGTGGACATCTCGATCCTGGCCCGCTATCCGCGCAGCCTTTCTACCAGAGCGCCAGAGATGGCGAAGAGCGCCGGGCTGGAGGTGAACACAGGTCTGGATGGCCAATCGGCGAAGGAGAGCATTTCTTATAACGAGGATCTGCTGCCCTGGATGGGTGGGAGCGGCCGTTCCAACTACGTGCGCTCCTTCCTGGTGATCATCTCTTTCCTCATCACCCTGATCGTGTGCGGCTCGGCATTGCTGATCTATAACGCGTTCGCCATCTCGATCGGCGAGCGCAAAAAGCAATTCGGCATGTTTGCCAGCGTGGGCGCCACATCGGCGCAGATCCGCCGCATTGTGCTGACCGAAGCTGGGGCCATTGCCGCGATCGGCATCCCGCTTGGCATCCTGGGCGCCATCGCCGGGGTAGCGATCTTGGTGAAGCTCACCCAGGGGATCGTCTCCCAGTTGATCCTTGACGCGGAACAGGGGCTGCCGCTGGTAGTCTCGCCGCTAGTTATCGGACTGACCATGCTATTCTCCACGGCGACTATCCTGCTCTCAGCCTGGATTCCCGCCCG
>Ga0081539_10005313_pt1 | contig 13248 bp, 8 predicted proteins | sample TabmetS4T2R2_FD_71023 | JGI IMG/M metagenome (GOLD analysis project Ga0081539, IMG submission 71023) | Tabebuia heterophylla rhizosphere microbial communities from the University of Puerto Rico - S4T2R2 | ecosystem: Host-associated > Plants > Roots > Rhizosphere ...
GACCGGCTGCTCGTCGGCCACCCCCCCTAAAACCGCAGTTGGATACAGGCGAAGTTCCAGCCCCCGCACTCCAAGGAGGCGCATTGCGCCTTTGCAGGAAACAATCGCTCAATTAAGGTATTATTTAAACGGCGTTAGGCGTTCACACTTCTCCCCGGGGCACCCATTTGCAACAAACAACAACTATAGGCGGTCAGAAACTCGTAGCCATTGGCGGCGGGACTGGTCTCTCGTGTTTACTCGGCGGTCTGAAGCAGCTTGTTGGCAAAACCGACGACGAGATTTGGATCGAGAGCCTCTCTGCCATCGTCACCGTCTCCGACGACGGCGGCAGCTCCGGACGCCTGCGCGATGAGCTACAAATGCTGCCTCCCGGCGACATCCGCAACTGCATGATCGCGCTCTCGGAAGACTCCAAGCTGATGGCGCGTCTCTTCCGTTATCGCTTTCGCGGCGACGGCGAGCTCGGCGGCCACAGTTTCGGCAACCTCTTTCTCGCAGCGCTGACTGAAGTAACGGGAGACTTCACCGAAGCCATTCGCGTCTCTTCGGAGATCCTCGCGAGCAAGGGCCACATCTATCCCGCGACGATCAGCGACGTCAGGCTCGCAGCCGAGCTTGAAGACGGATCCGTCGTGCGTGGCGAGACTCAGATTTCTGCTTCCAAAGTCCCGATTCGACGGCTGCGACTCGAGCCCGAACAGTGTCTTCCCTTACCCGAAGCACTCAAAGCGATTCGCGCCGCCGACATCATCACGGTGGGGCCAGGCTCGCTCTACACCAGCATCCTGCCGAACCTGCTCGTCAGTCAGGTGGCCCGCGTCATCGGCCAATCGCGCGCGACGAAGATCTTTATCAACAACCTGATGACGCAACCCGGTGAAACCGACGGTTACAACGCTCGCAAACACCTCGAGACGATTCAGAACTACGCCCCTGAGATTCATTTCGATTTTGTCGTCGTGAACAATCGACGCATCAGCCCCGAGCAGGCCGAACGTTATGCCGCCGAGGGCGCTTATCAAATCGGCATGCACGATTCGATTGACGATGCGCTCGACCAAACGACCGAGATCGTTCGCGCTGACCTCTTGTACGACGGCGAGAAGGTCAGGCACAATTCGGAACGGCTTGCAGAGGTCGTACTCAACTGCCGCAAGCAAGCACTCGCCCCCGTCGCCCCGGTCGTTGCCTAAAATCTTCGAGAGATGGCCACTAACAACACATCGTCCAGACCCCTGAGCGTTTTGATCATGGCCGCCGGTCTCGGCACCCGAATGAAGTCGCAGCGCGCGAAGGTGCTGCACGAGCTGGGCGGCGCGCCGTTGATCGCGCACGTCGTCAGAGCCGCACAGGCACTGGAGCCGCGCTCGATCATCACGATCGTCGGGCATCAGGCTGAAGAAGTTGAGCGTGCGGTCGTCGCCGAAGTCGGTGAACTCGCGAGCTTCGTCGTTCAGGAGAAACAACGTGGCACAGGCGACGCGGTTGAGTCCGCGCGCAAGGTGCTTGAGAGCTCAGACTCGCTCGTACTCGTCTTGTCAGGCGACGTGCCGATGATTCGTGTCGAGACCTTGAAGAAGCTTATCGAGCACCACAACACCACCGGCGCAGCGTGTTCGATCCTCAGCGTCCGCGTCGAGAACCCGACCGGCTATGGACGCATCATTCGCGACGCGAATGGCGCGTTTCGGAAGATCGTCGAGCAGCGCGATGCGACCGAAGAGGAGCGTCAGGTCCGCGAGATCAACTCCGGTATTTACTGTTTTGAAGCCACAGCGCTGTTTGAGGCGTTGCGCAAGATCGAACCGAAGAACGATCAGGGTGAGTACTACCTGACGGACGTCGCCGAGATTATTCTTGGAAGCGGCGGCGTAGTGAGTGTTTACGTGATCAATGACGCTCGCGAGGTTTTAGGCGTCAACACGCGCGCTGAGCTGGCGGAGTTTGAGAACCTGATTCGCCGTTCGGCAATCCGGCGGCTGATGATCGAAAGTGGCGTGACGTTCATCGATCCGTCGCACGCCTACATCAGTGCCGAAGCGCAGATCGGGCGCGACACGGTCATTCATCCGAACGTCACGATCGAGGGAAAGACGGTGATCGGTGAAGGTTGTGTGATTCTCCCCGGCGCGCGCATCACTAACTCGCGACTCGGTGACAACGTCATGGTGAAGGATCACTCGGTGATCGTCGATTCGCAGATCGAATCAAACTGCTCGGTCGGGCCGTTTGCGCACCTGCGGATGAACGCGATGCTCGAAGAGAAAGCCACCGTCGGCAACTTCGTCGAGGTGAAGAAATCGCGACTGAAACGCGGCACGAAGGCGATGCATCTTAGTTATCTCGGCGACGCGACGATCGGTGAACGAACAAACATCGGCGCCGGAACAGTCACGTGTAATTACGACGGCGTGAACAAGCACGAAACGATCATTGAAGAGGACGTTAAGATTGGCTCAGACACGATGCTCGTAGCACCAGTCCGTGTCGGTGCGCGTTCCAAAACCGGAGCAGGCTCGGTCGTCACGAGAGACGTCCCGCCCGACTCGTTAGTGGCTGGCGTCCCAGCAGAAGTAAAGAAGAAAATCCGTTAACAATCCGCGTTAATCCGCGGCTAAACAAACAGGAGTTGATCTCAAAGCATGTGTGGAATCGTTGGTTACGTAGGCAACAAGCAGGTAGTGCCGCTCATCCTCGATGGGCTGCGTAAGCTCGAATATCGCGGCTACGACTCGGCCGGTATCGCGGTCGTCAACGAAGAGCAGGACCTCGAGATTCGTCGCGCCGAAGGGAAACTGCGCAACCTCGAAGAGGTCATTCGCCTGAGCCCGCTCGACGGCACTTACGGCATCGGCCACACGCGCTGGGCCACGCACGGCCGTCCCACCGAAGAGAACGCACATCCACATCGCGACTGCACTGGCCGCGTCGTCGTCGTTCACAACGGCATCATCGAAAACTATCTCCAGCTCAAAGAGCGACTACGCAAATCCGATCACCACTTCGTTACTGAAACAGACACCGAGATCATGGCGCACCTGATCGAGGAATACCTCAAAACCGATTCGTCATTCGAGCAGGCGGTGCGTTCGGCGGTGAGCGAGCTGCGCGGGATCTTCGCGCTCTCGATCATCAACGCCGACGAGCCTGACACGATCATCGCCGTGCGCCAGGGTCCGCCCGTCGTGATTGGTCTCGGTGATCGTGAGTTCTTCGTCGCTTCGGACATTCCACCGATCCTGCAACACACGCGCGACGTCTTCTTTCTCGGCGACGGTGAGATCGCGATTATCAATCGTGACGCGGTGCGAGTTGTGGACTTCGCAGGCGACTCCGTGCAGCCGTCGATTCAGCGGATCACGTGGGATCCGATCATGGCGGAGAAGGGGGGCTTCAAGCACTTCATGCTCAAGGAAATCTACGAGCAGCCGCGCTCCGTTCGCGACACCGTGCAGGGACGAATCTCGCTCGACAGCGGCCAGGTGTTTCTCGACGAGATGAACAACATCACCGAAGCTGACTTCAAAAAGTTTACTTCGATCAAGATCGCCGCGTGTGGTACGTCGTGGCATGCGGGACTCGCCGGCAAGTACATGATCGAGCAGCTCGCGCGCGTGCCGGTCGATGTTGATTACGCTTCCGAGTTTCGTTATCGCAATCCAGTGATGGATGAGAACACGTTACTGCTCGTCATTTCTCAATCAGGCGAGACGGCCGACACGATCGCAGCGTTGCGTGAAGCAAAAGAGCTTGGCGCGAAGGTGCTTGCAATCTGCAACGTGCAGGGTTCGATGATCGTGCGCGAAGCGGATGGAACGATTCTCACGCATGCTGGTCCGGAGATCGGCGTCGCGTCGACGAAGGCTTTTACCGCTCAGATGATCGCGCTCTATTTGCTCGGTTTGTACCTGGGAAATATTCGCGGCGCGCTTTCGGTTGACGAAGCGCGTTTTCATGCGCAGGAGCTCGCCGAGCTGCCGGTGAAGCTCGAGCACCTGCTCAACGATTCAGACGGTATTGAAGAGCTCTCGAAAGAATTCTTCCGCTCGACTGACTTTCTCTACCTCGGCCGCGGCATCAACTTCCCGGTCGCACTCGAAGGCGCGTTGAAGCTGAAAGAGATCTCTTACATTCACGCCGAAGGTTATCCGGCGGGCGAGATGAAGCATGGTCCAAACGCGCTCATCGACGAGCGGCTGCCGGTGCTCTTCATCAACACGCGCGAAGAAGGCAATCGCGCTTCAGAGCTGCGCTACGAGAAGACGCATTCGAATATCGTGGAAGTGAAAGCGCGTGAGGGCATTGTGATCTCGGTGCTGACCGAAGGCGATTCAATTTCGTCGGTCGTTTCAGATTACGTGATCGAGATTCCCGCCGCGAGCGATCTGCTGTCGCCGATACTCTCGATTATTCCCCTGCAGTTGTTGGCGTATCACATTGCGGTAAGACGCGGCTGTGATGTCGATCAGCCACGAAATCTCGCGAAGTCCGTGACGGTGGAGTAAATCCTTAACACGGATTAACGCGGATCCCCTCAGGGGCAAACGGCGACGGCACTACATCCCCCAAGAGTGCCTGGCTACTGGCGCCGTCTGCCCCCCGCCATCAACGTAACGCGCAAACGGCGACGAAAAAGGTTCACGGTTTTTCAGAGCGTCGCTCGCGCTCTAAGAGTTTCTTCTTTCGTTCTAAACCCCAGCGATAGCCGCCGAGACTCTGATCTTCACGCACCACCCGATGACATGGAATCACGAGTGCGACCGGATTTGTCGCACACGCGCGGCCGACTGCGCGCACCGCGCCGGGATTGCCTAATGCTTTGGCGACTTCGGCGTACGAAACTGTCTGGCCGTATGGGATCGTGCGCAGCTTCTCCCAAACTTGACGCTGAAACGCCGTGGCTCTGATGTCGAGCGGGAGATCGAGTCGCGGCTCGTTCTTATCGAGGTGATTTAGGATCTTTTCAACCGGGTCGCGCAGTGCTGAATCGTTGCGGGTGATCTGGGCGTGCGGAAATTCTTCGCGCAGATCTTTTTCGAGCGCGGCATCGTTGTCGGCCATGCGGACTGCACAGACGCCACGCTCGGTGACGGCAACGAGCAGGCGCCCCATCGTCGAATCAGCAATCGTGTAACTGATATTCACGCCACGGCCGCCACGACTGTAAGTGGCGGGCGTCATGCCGAGTTCTTCCGAGGCGTATTCGTAAAGACGGCTGCTCGAGTTGAAGCCTGACTCGTAAAGCGAGTTCGTCACGGATTCGCCTTTGCGCACGAGCGCCTTGAAGTTGCCAAACTTGCGCGCGGCGACATACTGGCGCGGGCTGATGCCCATCACGCGTTTGAACGTCCGTTGTAAGTGAAAGACGCTGACGCCGGCGTGTGATGCGAGCTCGGCGAGTTTTTGTGTTTCGCTTTCGGTCTCATCGAGCAGCCGGCAGACGCGTTGCACGAGCTCGATCTGCGGATCCAGAACGCGCGCGCGTCGTGGTTGGCAACGCAGGCAGGCGCGAAAGCCTGCTTGTTCCGCTGCTTCGGGCAAGTCGAAGAAACTGACGCGCTCGCGATGTGCGCGACGCGACGGGCACGACGGGCGGCAGTAAATCCCAGTCGAGCTGACGGCGAAAACGAATTGGCCATCGAAGGTGGCGTCTTTCGCGACGACGGCTTGCCATAGTTGATCGTTGTTCATGCTGGGATCTTACGTCCTGCAAAATTCTGAATCTATCTGGTTCTTGCGGTCAAACCCGTCCACAGATTTACACGGATTAAATACACGGATTTAGTTCAGCGGAAATCCGTGTTTTTTAATCCGAGTAATCTGTGGTTAAAATGCTTTCACACGTGGATTCGGATTTCCTGTCACAACTAAATGAACAACAACGCGAGGCTGTGCTTGCTACCGAAGGACCGCTCCTGATCCTTGCGGGCGCGGGCTCGGGCAAGACGCGCGTCATCGCGCATCGCATCGCGTATCTCATCGCCGAGAAAAAAGTTCCGAGCTGGAACATCCTCGCCGTCACGTTCACAAACAAGGCCGCCGACGAGATGCGCCAGCGCGTGCAGCGACTCCTGCGCACACAGGAACGCAATGACTTGCCGCTCGTGTCAACGTTTCACAGTCTCTGCGTGCGCATCCTGCGACAGGACATCGAAAAGCTCAACGACAAGTACACCCGTCGCTTCACAATTTACGATCAGGACGACTCGATTCGCCTGATTAAGCAAGCCATTCGCGATCTTGGTTACGACGAGAAATACATTACCCCACGTGCTACACAGTCCGCGATCAGCTCGGCCAAGAATCACGGTGAAGATCCGAGCATTTTCGCCGCGCGCGCTGAGTACCAGGATGAGCGACGCGTCGTGATGGCGAAGGTTTACGAGATGTACGAAGCGCGCTTGCACAGCAACAACGCGCTCGACTTCGACGACCTGCTGATCAAGACCGTACGACTGCTGCGCGACGTCGATGACGTCAGAGAAAAGTACAACAACAAGTTTCGCTACATCCTCGTCGACGAGTACCAGGACACAAACTCGCTCCAATTCGCGCTCATCAGTCTGATCACACAGAAGTCGCAGAACATCGCCGTCGTCGGCGACGAAGATCAGTCGATCTACAAGTGGCGCGGCGCGGACATCAGCAACATCCTCAACTTCGAAAAACATTTTCCGAAAACGCAAACCATCCGCCTCGAACAGAACTATCGCTCGACGCAAACGATTCTCGACGTCGCGGGCGCAGTCGTTAAGAACAATCTCGAACGCAAAGGCAAGACCCTCTGGACTTCAAACCCGCGCGGTGGTCGGGTCGGTTATTACCAGGCGTTCGACGCGGAGGCCGAGGCGCGTTGGGTGGCCCACAAAATTCTCGAGCATTGTCGTGAAGAGCGCGACATCCGCGCCGCAGTCCTCTATCGCACGAACTCGCAATCGCGTGTGTTTGAAGAAGCGATGCGCCGCTCGGGGCTACAGTACAACATCATCGGCGGCTTCTCTTTCTACGAGCGCATGGAAGTGCGCGACATCATCGCGTACCTGAAGCTCGCCCTCAATCCAAACGACTCGATCGCACTCGGGCGCGTGATCAATAGCCCGCCGCGCGGCATCGGCAAAACAACGATCGACGAGCTCGAGCGACGCGCGCGTGATTACGAGCTGTCGTTGTGGGAAACCATAAGCAACATGATCGAGCAACCGGGCAGTCTCGGCCCACGCGCGATCAGCGCGTTGAAGAACTTCCGCGGCATCGTCAACAAACTCGCGAAGCTCGCGGAAACGCCGGACGAGTCGAGTAAAGAACCTGTATCTGAGATCGTGCGCGCGGCGATTACCGAGACTGGTTACGAGCTGGCCCTGCTTGGCGAGCGCACCGACGAAGCCGAAGGACGTTTGGAGAACTTGCAGGAACTCGTCAACGCTGCTGTCGATTACAACGATCAGGGCATTGAAGGTCTGCGCGAGTTTATTGACCACTCCGCGCTCGTTTCCGATCAGGACCAATACAAACGCGACGCGCCCGTCACGCTCATGACTGTGCACTCAGCGAAGGGACTCGAGTTTCCGCTCGTGTTCGTCGTCGGACTCGAAGAGGGTCTGTTTCCGCATTCACGTGCGCAAAGTGATCGCGCCGAGCTCGAGGAAGAAAGGCGACTGGCTTACGTGGCGATGACGCGTGCTGAGCGATACCTCTACGTCACGCATGCGATGAAGCGTCGTGTATACGGTGAAGAGCTCGCTTCCGAGCCGTCGGCGTTTCTCAACGAGATGCCGACCGAGCTACTGGAAGATCTGAGTCTCGGCAAATCGTGGCTGTCGTTCAAAGGCGGCTCGCAGCAGATCGATTACGAACAGGGCGAGTACAAGAAAGAGCGGAAAAAATACGCGGGCAAGACTTACGACAGCGTCGACTCGATCGCCGACTTCTTCAAGCAGCGCAACAAGCAGATGGGCCAAACGTCCGGCAGCCTGCCGAACGTTTCAAAACAGGAACCAACGCCGTCGAAATCAAACGAATTCACACCAGGCTCGTATGTGAAGCATTCGAAGTACGGACGTGGATTGGTATTGCGACGTGAGGGCGCCGGTGAGTCTACGAAACTAACAGTTAGCTTCCCTGGTTACGGGCAGAAGAAATTAGTCGAGAAGTACGCTGGCCTGGAGAAGGCATAAGCCGCGGATAAACGCAGATGAACGCAGATCAGCGTTAATCCGCGTTCATCCGCGGCTATTAATTTAGCTGGCGGCGGTCAACTCCGAGACGATCTCATTCGCCCCGAAGACCTTCTTCAACACTTCCAACATCCCTCGCGAATCAACCGAGATAGCTCGATTCACTGTCGGGTCGTACATGAAGTCGCCAACGAGCGATTGAATGTTACCGTCGAAGATCAGCCCGACGAGCTCGCCGTTCTGATTGATTGTCGGTGAGCCGGAGTTGCCGCCGATGATGTCGTTCGTCGAAACGAAGTTGAACGGCGTGTTCAGATTGATCGCGTTCTTCTTCTCCACCCAACGCTGCGGCAGGTTGTATGGAAACTCGTGCTTGAACTTGTCAGAGCGAGCGAACAGGCCGCCGAGCGTCGTGAACGCCGGAACCTTTTGTCCGTTCTCCATGTAGCCTTCAACCGCGCCGTACGACAGGCGCAGCGTGAACGTCGCATCGGGATAAAGCTTCGTTCCTTCTGTCTCGAAAAGCGCACGAGCAATCTTCGCGTAGTTGCTACGCTCGACACCCGTCACTTCACTCTCATAGCGCTTGCGAACTTCGCGCGCCTTCGCATCGATCTCGCGCGCGACGACGATCATGGGATCAGTCGAAGCGTCGATCGCCGCTTTGCCGCCTGCGGCGAGTTCTTTACGAACGGCGACATCACCCAGCTTCGTGCCTGCGATCATCTCTTTCGCGCGTGCTTCCGGAGTCTTGCCGGCGAGCACGTTCTTCACGATTGGATCGTCGGCGCCCAGCAGCTCGACCATGAAACCGAGCGAGTCAGCGAGTTTCAACTCTTCGAAATCGTTGTGAATTGGAGCTGGTGAATAAAGCCCGAGCTCGAGTGACGCACGGCGCGCATCCGTGTACTCAGGCAAACGCTGGGCATTCGGTTTCGCATTCTCCTCCGCGAGCCGCACGAGTGCGCGTGCGAAACCAAAGTACGTCGAATTGAAACCACCCATCTGCTCGAAGATGCGACGCTCTTTGATATAGCTGGGATAAGTCTGGTGCGCCTTCGCGATCGCGTCCCACGCCTCGCCGTACATCTTCTGCCGTTCCGGATTCTCCGAAATCGATTTGCGCAGCGCCTGCTCTTCCTTCTGCTTGCGCGCCATCAGCGAGGCATCTTTGAGTCCCTTGAGCTGACCGCGATAGACCTTCAAGCTGTTCTGCACGCTGTTGAGCTCGTTCTGCGCCTGGCGCGTCTGCTCATCACCCATCGCCATGTACTTCTTCAACACCGCCTCGCGACGCTCCAGCAAGCGCAGGATGATCGGAATGCTGGTGTCGCGCAGTTGCTCGAGGTGTGCAACCGTGTCGAGACGAGAAGTCGAACCCGGATTGCCGGTCACGAAAACGAGATTGCCTTCCTTCACACCGGCAGTGGACCACTTGAAGTAGTGCTCCGGTTTGACTGGCTGGTCGTTTTCGTAAACGCGAACCAGGGCCATGTCGATGTTGAAGCGCGGGAAGTTGAAGTTGTCAGGATCGCCGCCGAAGAACGCAGCCTGAAACTCAGGCACGAACACGAGACGAACGTCCGTGTACTTCTTGTAGCGATAGAGATTGTATTGTCCGCCCTGGTAAAGCGTGACCACGTCTGATCGCAAGCCCGTGGCTTTCGTTGACTCCGCTTCAATCGCGGAAATCTCTGCACGTCTCGCGGCAAACGCCTCGGCGTCGGTTGTACCCGCCTTCACGGCCCCGTTCACACGCGACGTCACGTCTTCGATACTTTGCAGCACGTTCAACTCGAGACTCGGCGCTTTGATCTCTTCAGCACGTGTGCGTGCGACGAATCCTTCTTTCGCGAGGTCCTTCTCGGGTGTGCTGACTTCGCCGACGATGTCTTCAACGATGTGATAGTTCGTCAGCACCAGACCGTTTGGCGATACGAACGAGCCGGAGCCGCCGTTGTTGAAACGCACCGAGGCGAGCCGGACTTTGTTCAGCCATTCATCGGTAACTTCAAAGCCGTATTTCTTCTTGATTTCCGCGCGGGGCACGTTGTTGAACGGCCACATGCCTTCGTCGGCCAGCGCAGTGATATGGAGTGTTTGTAAGCCAAAAAGCGCCAGCAGAAGCGCAGAAAACAGTCGTCTTAATCTCATTTCAATCCTCGAAAAAACAGTTTGATGGAAGAGATACCACAGATTACACCGATAGCAGGGGATCTGTGAAACTCTGTGATGCGTCGATCGTGATGCAGGTTTGAAATCAGTGAGAGCTTCGTATCGGGCGCCTCCGTGGAGTGCGGCGGCCTGGCGCCGCTTTGGTATTGATGACACGCGATCGAGGCCAAAGCGGCGCCAGGCCGCCGCACTCCAAGGAGGCGCGTGAATTGCCCAGGTTCGCGCCGCTCTTACTCGCGCTCGCCACGGTCGCGCAATCGGATGTATTCGTCGAGGGTGAGATCGCCGTAACCACGGTTCTTCATCTGCTTGATGTACTCAGCACTAACGCCGTGATCCTTCAGCCGTACGAGCTGTTCGACGCTGGTGTTGGCGTAGCCGAGGTCCTTGATTTCCTTAACGAAGTCGGCAGTGACGCCGTGATCCTTCATTCGTCGCAGGTCCTCCAAAGGCAGACGCTCGTAGCCGAGGTTCTTCAACTCAGTCACAAACTCGCTCGACACGCCGTGATCTTTCATTCTGACCCAGTCGTCGAGTGTCGCGCGCTCGTATCCGGCCGCCATAAATTCGTTGATGAACTGCGCATTCACGCCGTGATCGTGGGTCTTGACCAGTTCTTCGGGAGTCACATTGTTATAGCCGATGGCTGCGAGCTCCTTGATGAAGTTCGGATCGACGCCGTGATCCTTCATGCGCACGACGAGCTCCGTGCTTTTGATTGAGTAGCCGAGCGACTTCATTCCCTGGAGGTATTCGAGTGTCACGCCGTGATTGGCCATGCGCACGAGCTGTTGGACGCTGGACGTGTCGTACTCCTGTGCTTTCAACTCGTTGATGAAAGCGAGACCGGTGTCATTCATCGCGAGGGACATGAGTTCTTCGTCGGTCGCCCTGCTAAAGCCGAGACGTGAGAGCTCGGAGTTAAAGGAGCTGTTGCCTGTGAAGGTAAAGTGACCGGAGCCGTTTCCCTGTTTGAACCAGCCTTCGAAGTCGAACATGCCTGCTTCGCGCTTGAGTTGGAAACGGACGGTTGTGCCCGTCGCCGACATTAGCTGGTCGCGCGTGAGTCCGGATAGTTTTTCGAGCTCGATTTGGAAGCCGTTGCTGCTGTGGTTGTAACCACGCGCGCCGCTGCGGCTATAGCGCATCGTGAGCTGGAGTTGGCTGTCGGTTGGCCGGTACTCGATGAGCCACTGGTTGGTCGTGTTTTGCGGGTTCGAGTAGGTGACTTCTGCAGCGGGGTAACACGCCCAGAGCAGCAATAAAGCGGCGAGCATACTGGGGATCGAGAGTGTTCGTGCGCGTAAGGATTTCATGTTGGCCTCCGGTGGTGAATATTTTCATGGAGTGCAGTAATTCAACTCACCACACTCCATGAAGATCAAAAAAGAAAGCAGACTACCAGTCTTGCTGTGAGGTAAACACCACCCGGAGATCTTTTGTGGCAACAGCCCTGCGAAATACTAGTGATTTGAGCGTTTGTTCGGTTGTTCGGCAGTCATCGGCGCGGGTTTGCTGGTGGCCTCGCTGCCGCACTGCCGGCAAAGGTAGCTATCCTGTTTCTGTGCGGCCGGAACTAGCCAAAGACAGCCACACGAATCACACAAAATCGTCGATCCAAGTAACCACTCGTTGAACCGAATCTGTTTTTCTACCCTCATCCGTCCCCCCTGTTCGCCCTGCCGGGATTTTTAGAGCGCTAGGGTTTCTAAACTACAAACGACGCGATAGTTTCAATAAATTGTCGCAGAAAGATTTTAGCCGCGGATGAACGCGGATTTACGCAGATCTGCGTTCATCTGCGTTTATCTGCGGCTAAATTTATGATTAAAATCCACAACCATGCGGCTGAATCAATTTCCGCGGATATTGCTGACTGAGTGGCGGAAGCTCAGGCTCCCGATGTCGGGTGAGACTGTCGTCGTCGCTGTTTCCGGTGGCGCCGACTCGACCGCCCTGCTCCTCGCCATCGAAGAGCTCAAACGCTACAACAAGCTCTACACTGGCGTGTGCGTCGCACACCTGGATCACCGTTTCCGAAAATCAAGCAGCAAAGACGCGAAATGGGTCGCCGATCTCTCAGCAAAACTCGGTTTCCGCAGCGTGATCGGTCGCGCCAAAGTGCTCGACGAAACCGATGACAACCTCGAACAAGCCGCACGCGACGTGCGTTACGCCTTTCTCGAAAGAACCGCCAAACGCGTCTCGGCAAACTACGTCCTGACCGCCCACACCATGGACGATCAGGCAGAAACAGTCCTGATGCGACTGATGCGCGGCAGCGCCAGCCTCGGTCTCGGCGGCATGGAAACACTCCGCCCGCTCGCCAAAAACAGCTCGGTCAAACTCGTCCGCCCACTCCTCTGGGCGCGCCGTGCGGAAACAGAAGACTACTGCCGCCTCCGGAGGATCCGGTTTCTGTCAGACGAAATGAACGACGATCTGAGTTTTGCGCGCGTGAAAGTGCGGAAACAGCTACTCCCGTTAATGGAGTCGTTCAACCACCGCATCGTCGAGGCGATCTCGCGCACCGCGACCCAGCTCCGCGAAGACGGCGCGGTACTTGGCAGCGATTCTGATGCACTGTTAGAGCGGGCGGCGGTGTCTAGTGATGAGAGCGGTGAAACCAAAGTGTCCGCGCTGGACGTAAAGGTGCTGGCCGGAGCGCCTCCGGCACTGCGGCGCAGGGCGTTGCGGCAGTGGCTTTCGAACGCGCGTGGCGGCACGCGCAGACTGGAAATGGTTCACCTGTTGGCGGTCGAGAAGCTTTTGGAGGGAAACGCGGGCGGTCGAGTGGCCGAGTTGCCGAGTGGCGGCAGGGTCAGACGCCGCCGAAACCGGCTCGAATTCGAGTCGGAAAATGATTGACAGTCAGTTTTGACAGGATTTACAAGAT
>Ga0081539_10005314_pt1 | contig 13243 bp, 13 predicted proteins | sample TabmetS4T2R2_FD_71023 | JGI IMG/M metagenome (GOLD analysis project Ga0081539, IMG submission 71023) | Tabebuia heterophylla rhizosphere microbial communities from the University of Puerto Rico - S4T2R2 | ecosystem: Host-associated > Plants > Roots > Rhizosphere ...
GGGGCGGCGCGCCGCAACGGCGGACGGAGATCGGGCGGGCCGGGGGCCCCCGCCGCTCGGTCCTTCGCCGGATGACGACGGGTCCCTCGACCGCTAACGCACCCGACCCTAGACTCCGGCCATGCAGCGCCGGAGCGGCGGGCGGGGGCTCGGCGCCGTCCTCTTCACCGACATCGTCGGTTCCACGGCGATCGCCGCCGAGATGGGCGACACCCGCTGGCTCGAGCTGGTGGCCCGACATCATCGGATCGTTCGGCACCTGATCGCTGGCCACGGAGGCCGCGAGGTCGACACGGCCGGGGATGGCTTCTTCGCGATCTTCGAGCGTCCCGCCGATGCGATCCGGTGCGCGGTGGATGCGACCGAGGGCGTTCGCGAGCTGGGGATCGAGATCCGCGCCGGGGTCGCCTTCGGCGAGGTGGAGATGGGGGACCGGAAGCCCGGCGGGCTCGTCGTCAACACGGCCGCCCGCGTGATGGCCGTGGCCGGTCCCGGCGAGGTCCTCGTCCCGGCTTCGGTCCGCGAGATCGTCCCCGGGAGCGGGATCACCTTCGCAGAACACGGCGTCCATCGACTGAAGGGCCTCGAGGACGAGTTCCGGCTGTTCATCGTCACGGGGATCGACGGGCACGATGTCGCGCCGCCGCTCGAGGCCGACGAAGCCGTCGAGCGGCGGCGCGAGATCTTCCCGACCGCGGCGCGGCGCGGTGCGCTCATGCTCGGGCTCGGCGTCGGTCTCGTCGCGGTCGTGATCGGCGCCGTCGTGCTGCTCTCGGGAGACCGAGCGCAGCCGACGCGCGAGCGAGGTCCGCTGGCGAACGCCGTCGTTCGGATCGATCCCGAGTCCGGCGCGACCGGTTCGCCGATCGAGCTTCCCGACGTCGAGGGATACGACGCGATCCTCGGCTTCGTCGATCATCCGATGGCGGCGGGGGAGGGCGCGGTCTGGTTGCTCCATCCGCCTCTCCTGCTTCACGTGGATCCGCTCCATGGGGAGGTCCGCTCCGAGCGGATGCACGTGGGCTTCGCCTCATCGCAGACGGTCGACACGGGGTTCGACTCGGTCTGGGCGGCTGCCGATGGGAGGGTGTTCCGCGTGAACCCGGCGACCGATGAACTCGACACCGCCCTCGTCCTGCCGGGGGTCGGCGGGATCACGACGTACACCTTCACGGTATCGACCGATGCCATCTGGGCAGCGACGAGCAACGGACAGCTCGTGCGGCTCGACCCGCGGACGCGTCAGCAGAGCGAGGCCGACACGGGCCTGACGATCGACCGGATCACCGCGACGAGGGGATCGGTGTGGGCGAGCGACGTCCTGGCCGGCGCGATCCAGCGCATCGACGCGTCCTCCCTCCTGCCCGTGGGGCAACCGATCGAGGTCGGTGGCGGGATCGATCAACTGGTCGCCCTGGACGACTTCGTCTGGGTGCTCGATCGGCGCGTCGGGCTCGTCACCCGTATCGACGCGGCGTCGGGAGAGACCCGTGGATCCGTGCGAGTGGGTGACCGTGCCACGGATATGGCCGTCGGGCTCGGAGGGGTGTGGGTGGGAGACCGGGAGGGGGCCGTCTACCGCGTCGACGCGTCAACCCTCGAAGCGGAACCGATCCGGATCGGCGCCGAGGTGCTGGGTGTGGCTGTCGACGAGGCGTCGGGCGCCGTCTGGGCCTACGTCGGCGCGCCCGTCACGTCGGGATAGCGGGGTCCGAACGCCGCCGAGGCGGCGTCCTCAGTGACCGCCGCGGTTCGAAGCGCCGTTCCCGCCGCCGTGGTCCTCCCCGGCTCCGCTCGACGAACCGTCTCCCTTCGAGGCGGCCGGCGTGGGGGGTTCCGGGTGCTCCTTCTCCGTCGCTTTCGGCGGTTCGCCCCGAGCCTGGTCGCCGCGCCCCGAGCTCCGACCGGGATCCTCGGGGCGACCCCGATCCCGGTCACGCCCATGGGCGTTCCCGACGCCGCACCCTGCGGCCGGTTCGTGCGTTCCGGCGGGGCCGGTACGGGAAGGATCGGCCGCACACTCGCTCTTGCCTCCGCCCCCGGCCTCGTCACGAGCGTCCGCGACATCCGCCGGCGCCTCCCGGTCCGGCGTGTCGGCGCGGTCCGGACGCTCGGCGAGGGTATGGAAGGACCGACGCTCGGCGTCGAACACGCGGAGCGCCGCCGGCAGCGCCAGGCTCACGGCTCCGAGCGCGAGGATCGAGATCGCCCATCCGGCGGCCCCCACGCCGACGCTACGGGCGGTCCTGCGTCGCGGCGGCGGGGGGGCGGCCGGGGTGATCTCGGGGGCGGCGAGGGCCGGGGCTCGGGGGGTCGGCGCGGCAGCCGGCGGACGGGGATGGCGTTCGGCCACGCGCCGAACGGCGTTCCCGAGATCGAGGATCACGGCGGCGGGATCCACCCGCTCCTCGGCGATCGCGCTGACCGCATCCTTCGGCCAGACCACGACGATCGGGACGCCGTCCGAACGGATCTGAACCTCTTCCGCGGCCAAGGCCGAGATGCCGGCGTCGAGCACGATCACGGACGGATCGGTCAGCTCCACGACCCGTCGCAGGTCGTCGTCGGTCCGCGCATGGGCGACGACATGGAAGCCCTGGGCTTCCAGGATCAACCGGAGGATCCCCGGCTCACCTTCACCGAGGACCACCTGCACGGCACGGGTTCCCTGCAAGGCTCGACTCCCGCTCCAAGCGTACGCCGCGGCACCGACCCGGTATGTGGGCCGAACGTCGCAACCGCCGCGGCCCGACGGGGGAGGACCTTCGGCCCGAACGGACCGGCCCCCGCGCTCATCAGCCTATCCTCGCCGCGATGATCGTCGAGGAGCCCGTCCGGGGATCCTTCGCGTACCTGGAGCAACCGGGCCTGTTCTCGCTGCCCGGCGCCGACCAGCTGCGGATCTGGATCGACGGGCGGCTGCCGGCTCCGCCGCTCACGCATCTCGCGGGCTTGGTGGTCGAAGACGCCACGGTGGGCTCGTCCCGGTGGTCGATGCCGGCGAGCCCGTGGTGGCGGTCGGCGGCCGGGCCGTTCCCGGGCGGGGCGTTCGCCTTCGTCGCCGACGCGGCCCTGGCCGGAGCGATCTTCTCGACGGTGCCGCCGGGCGTCGGCGTCGCGAGCTCCGAGCTCTCGATCAACTACCTCGAGGCGGCGGGACCCGGGAGCGAGCGGCTGGTCGCGATCGGCACCGTGATCCACGAGGGTCGGCGCCAGGCGCTGGCCGAGGCGCGGGTGCACGACGCCGCCGGCTCGCTGCTCGCGCACGCGACCTCGCGATGCATCCTGAAGCCGCTCCCGTTCGATCCCCCGCCGGCCGAGGAGCTGCCGGAGCCGAAGCCGCCGTCCACCTGGGACTCGCCCGATCCGTTCGAGCGACCGGTCGGGGGCGAGGTCGTGCCGCAGCCCGAGTGGGACGCCACCGGTGGCCTCGATCTGGTGCGCCTGTGGGAGAAGGGCGCTCGTCCGGTGTCGCCCGTCTGCTCGCTGCTCGGGATCCGGTTCGTGGAGGCCGATGAAGGCGCGGCGACGATCACGATGCCCGCATCGCTCTGGTTCTGCACCGGTTTCGGGACCTTCTACGGCGGTGCGCTTTCCGCGCTTGCCGACGCCGCGATCAACGCCGCCGTGACGACCACGATGCCGGCGGGAACGTCGTTCGGTTCCCTGGACCTGAAGGTGCAGTTCCTCCGGCCCGTGATGCCCGACGGGAGGGAGCTCGTCGCGCGCGCCCTCGTGGAGCAGCGAGGACGCACGATCGCCGTGTCGAGCGCGCGGATCGACGACGCCGACGGGAAGCGGCTGGCGATCGCGACCGGTGGGGCGATGATCTCTCCCGACCGGCCGTGGCCGGTCCGGCCGTAGCCATCAGGCGGTCGTCTCGCCCTCGAAGTACGAGCGCAGGACCGGGGCCAACACGTCCGGATCCGCCCCGTGCGTCTGACCCGCGAGGGTCTGATGCGTCGATCGGGGCAGGACCCGTGCGAGCGCCTGGGTCGCCGATCGTTGCCATGGGGGGCTCGCACCGCCGTCGAGAACCAGCGTCGACGTCTCCAGGGACGCCCACCGATCGAGGGGCGCCGTCGTCCCACGCATCGTGTCGCCCATGATCCGTCCGTCGTAGGCGATCGTGTGGGCCAAAGCCTCCATCGCGGGCCAGTACGGCGCCCGTCGCGTCTCCGCGATCTCCTCCGTGGCGACCTGGGGCCCCACGCGCAGGAAGTACTCGACGGCGTCGCCGCGCCGGCCGGCGTCGACGAGCTCGTCCAGGTGGGCGACGTAGTCCGAAGGGAGCGGCGGACGGCTGTCCTCGACGACGAACGGAGGCTCGTAGACGGAGAGCAGAGGGATCCGGGAACCGAGGGTCGCGGCGGCGTCCATCGCGAGCACGGCGCCCGAGGAATGGCCGAACACGAACGAGGAGCCGCCGGCCATCGTGATCAGCGCGTCGAGGTCCTCCACCTCGCGCTCGACGGCGTAGGGCGGCGTGTCGCCGCTGTCGCCGCGGCCGCGCCGGTCGTACGCGATCACGCTGAAGGGGTCCGACAGGAGCGTCGCGACCGGCGCGGCCGCGGCGCGGTCGCTGAGGGCCCCGCCGACCAGGATCAGCGGAGGACCGTCACCGGTTCGCTCGAAAGCGATCCCGGTCCCGTCGGCCGAGGTGACGCGTTCCACGAGCAGGCATCGTAGAACGCCGGGTCCCGGGAGGGCCCGTCGGAGCGCTCCCTCTAGGATTCGCCTCGTGAAACGGTGCCCGAGCTGCGGGGAGGAGAACGCAGACCGCGCTCGGTTCTGCCACAACTGCGCGACCCCGCTCGCCCAGGTGGCGCCGCCGTCGGGTGACGTGCGCAAGGTCGTGACGGTCGTGTTCGCCGACGTCACCGGGTCGACGGCGCTCGGTGAGCGGCTGGACCCCGAGGCGCTGCGCCGCGTGATGGAGCGGTACTTCGACCGGATGGCCGCGGTGATCGAGGCCCACGGCGGGACCGTCGAGAAGTTCATCGGCGACGCGGTGATGGCCGTCTTCGGCGTCCCGCGGCTCCACGAGGACGACGCGCTCCGGGCGGTCCGCGCGGCGGCCGAGATGCGGGCGGCGCTCGGCGAGCTCAACGAGGAGCTGGAGCGGGGGCACGGCGTCGGGCTCGCGGCCAGGATCGGCGTCAACACCGGCGAGGTCGTCTCCGGAGACGCCTCCGCCGGCCAGCGGCTGGTGACCGGCGACGCGGTGAACGTGGCCGCCCGGCTGGAGCAGGCCGCCGCACCGGGACAGATCCTGCTCGGCGAACCCACGCAGCGGCTGGTGAAGGACGCCGTGGAGGTCGAGCCGGTCGAGGCCCTCGAGCTCAAGGGCAAGTCCGTCCCGGTGGCCGCGTTCCGTCTCGTCTCCGTCTCGGTCGACACGGCCGGTCACGAACGGCACCTCGACTCACCGATGGTCGGTCGGACCAAGGAGCTGTCGTTGCTGGAGCACGCGCTCGAACGCGCGATCGGGGAGCGGACGTCGCACCTGTTCACGCTGATGGGGCCCGCTGGCGTCGGGAAGTCCCGGCTGGTCGCCGAGTTCCTCAGCGACGCAGCGAGCGACGCCCTCGTCCTGCGCGGACGATGCCTCTCGTACGGAGAAGGCATCACGTTCTTCCCGCTCGACGACCTCGTCCACCAGGCGGCCGGGATCCACCAGCGCGATCCTGCCGAGGAGGCGAGACGGAAGCTGTTCGCCATCGTCGAGGGCGCTTCCGACGCCGAACGGATCGCGTCGCTCGTCGCCGGGTTGTTCGGGTGGACGGCGCCGGGGTCGAACGAGGACGCGTTCTGGGCGGTCCGGAAGATGCTCGAGCACCTCGCCCGCGACCGACCGGTCGTGGTGGTCTTCGACGACATCCATTGGGCGGAGCCGACCTTCCTCGACCTGATCGATCACCTCAGCGATTGGACCCGCGACGCCGCCGTCCTCGTCCTGTGCATCGCGAGGCCGGAGCTCCTGGAGGTGCGGCCGGGATGGGGCGGCGGCAAGCTGAACGCGACGTCGATCCTGCTCGAGCCGCTGCCGGCCGACGAGGCGGCGGCGCTCGTCGACAACCTGCTCGGGCGCGCCGACGTCCCGTCCGCGGCGCGCGATCGGATCCTGGAGGCGGCCGAGGGCAACCCGCTGTTCGTCGAGGAGATGCTCGCGATGCTGATCGACGACGGGCTGCTGCGGTTGGAGGACGGCGTGTGGCGTTCGGTCGAGGATCTCGCCGCCGTGACCATCCCTCCCACGATCCAGCTGCTGCTGGCGGCGCGGCTCGATCGGCTCGACGCGGAGGAGCGCGGGGTGATCGAGCGTGGCGCCGTCGAGGGGAAGGTGTTCCATGCCGGCGCCGTCACGACGCTCAGCCCCGACGCACTCCGCCCCAACGTCCGGTCGCGCCTCCTGGCGCTGGCTCGCAAGGAGCTGATCCGCCCCGATCGGCCCGAGTTCGCCGGAGAGGACGCGTTCCGGTTCCGGCATCTGCTGATCCGCGACGCGGCGTACCACGCGATGCCGAAGGAGCAGCGCGCCCAGCTCCACGAGCTGTTCGCGGACTGGCTCGACGGCACCGCTCACGACCGGATGGCCGAGTACGAGGAGATCCTGGCGCACCATCTCGAGCAGGCGTACCGCTACCGCGTCGAGCTCGGAGCCGTGGACGATCGGGTGCGGGCGCTGCGTGCGCGGGCCGTCGACCATCTCCTCGCATCCGCCTTCCGCGCCGACGAGCGCGGCGACCTCGCGTCGGCGAAGGCGTTGCTCGAGCGGAGCGTGGAGTTGGCCGAGGACGGTCAGCGAGCTCGCGCGCTCCTCGGTCTCGCGGAGCTCCTGCCCGAGCTCGGCGAGTTCTCGCGAGGGTACGAGGTCGCGATCGAAGCGATCGATGCGGCCGAGGCCGTCGGGGACCGGGCCGCTGCGATCCGAGCGGAGCTCGTCCGGGTCCTCACGAAGGGCTCGGTCGATCGCACGCGCACGATGGCACAGGGCCTGGAGGAGGCCGAGGCGGCGCTCGCGGACGCCGAGCGCCTGGGGGAGCCCGACGTCCGGGATCGCGCCCTGCTGGCGGTCGCGCTGGAGCGGTTCTTCAACGGACAGACCGCAGCGGCGATGGAGCTGATCGAGGCGCTGTTCGAGCGCGCCTCGGCCACGATGGCCAGACGTGACCGCGTCGAGATCGCCGGCCAGCTCGTGGTGAACTCCTATTTCGGTTCGGTCCCCGTCGAGGATGCGCTCGAGGTCCTCGACCGGACGGCCGGCCTGCGCGGCGAGAGCTTCACCGCGCAGGCCCACGACCTCCGGGTCCGGGGGGCGCTGTTCGGGATGCTCGGCCGGTTCGAGGAGGCGCGAGCGATGTTCGACGAGGCCGACACGCTCTTCGACGAGCTGGGCGGGCCGTCGGCGAAGACCACGACCGGACAGGTCGTCGCCGAGACGTTCCGACGCGAGGGGCGCCTGGATCTCGCCGAACGTCTCCTCCGCGACATGAACGCGAACTACGAGGCGATGGGCGAGACGGGCTTCAACTCGACCGTCTGTGCGTTACTGGCCCAGGTGCTCTGCGACCAGGGTCGGTTCGACGAGGCGGAGCCGTTCGCCGAGCGGAGCCGCGAGTTGTCGGCGGAGGACGATTTCGCCTCGCAGTCCGAGTGGCGGGCCGCGCGAGCGCGCATCCTGGCCGACCGAGGGCGGTACGACGAGGCGCTCGAGCTCGTCGATCAGGCCCTGGCGATCTCCGGCGTCACCGACTACCTCGACTGGCAGGGCGAGGGACACGAGGTTCGTGGGGAGGTCCTCGCGGCGGCGGGTCGTGGCGACGACGCACGCGCGGCGTACGGCGAAGCGCTCGATCGGTTCGAGCGGAAAGGGAACGTGGTCTCCGCCGGGCGGGTGCGAGAGCGGATCGACGGACTCCGCTGAGCGGAACCGTCCGGCATCAGCCGGTGGATCGGCGGAGCGAGATCACGACGTTGGCGACCTTCGTGGCGAGCACGCGTTCGCCGGAGCGCAGATCGTCGGGGACGCCCTCCGGTCCGAGCCGAGCGCGATCGATCGCTCCGTCCGCGGATCGCAGCGTGACGTCGCGGAAGGCGAGCCCGTGCAGCGAGACATCGTTCACCTCGAGGACCTCCGCCTCGTGCTCACCCATCATGCGTGCGAGCGTACCCGAGTGGACTTGCGCATCGTCGCGGCGGTATACGGGTAGGGAGCGGTTGCGCGACAGGAGGTGATCGGATGACGCAGGAACGCGGGTGGCCGTGGGACGACGACACCGAGTCGGAGCGACCCACCACCACCGACACGGCGGGGGGCGAACAGGGCATGGACTTCCCGAGCCCCGATCCGTGGCGATCGGCGGAGGAGCCGATGGATCGCGGAGGAGCGACGGGAACCACCGAGGGTGGCCCGATGTCGGATCCGGCCGTGATGCAACGACAGGAGGAGACGCGCGAGCGCGTGGCATCGGCGAAGCAGGCGACCGCGACGCGGAAGCGCAGCACCTCCCGGAAGGCGCCGGCGCGGAAGCGCGCGAGCGCGAAGAAGAAGACGACCGCACGGAAGACGACCGCACGGAAGACGGGCGCGCGGAAGACGGGCGCACGGAAGACCACGCGGAAGTCACCGAAGCGCGTGGCCGCCGGGAAGAAGGCAGCCGCCACGCGGAAGCGGTCGACGTCCCGGAAGCGCACGACCGCCAAGCGCACCGGCGGGCGGAAGACGACCGCACGGAAGTCGACCGCACGGAAGACGGGCGCACGGAAGGCCACGCGGAAGTCACCGAAGCGCGTGGCCGCCGGGAAGAAGGCCGCCGCCACGCGGAAGCGGTCGACATCCCGGAAGCGCACGACCGCCAAGCGCACCGGCGGGCGCAAGACGACCGCTCGGAAGACGAGCGCTCGGAAGACCACGCGGAAGTCGCCGAAGCGCGTCGCGGCGGCGAAGAAGGCCGCAGCGACGAGGAAGCGGAAGTCCGCGACGCGGTCCCGTGCCGCGAAGAAGGCGGCGTCGACGCGCCGCCGGACCTCGAGCCGCTCGCGTTAGCCGCGCGCCGGGACGACCTCCTGAGCTCCGCTCAGGAGGTCGTCCCGCCCGAGCGGGTCGACCGATCGGTCGAGGACTCGCTGGACGACGACGACCCTGCGGCCGTCGGGTCGTCCGTCGGCCGGTCTCGCATCGGTCGGGACAGCTCCTGGACCTTCCCCTGCACGACGCTGCTCGCGTGCTGCGACAGGTCGTCGGCGCGCTCGCGGTAGCGCCGGAGCGCCGCGTTCGCCTGATCCCGGAGCTGCGCCCTCCGGCCGTCGCCGGAGACGGGGTCGAACAGGTAGGCGGCCGCGGCCCCGAGTGCCGCTCCCTTGGCGAAGGTTCGGACGTGCATCGGTGACTCCCTCCTCGATCGGGCTCTCCCCGGCCTTACCCTCGCGTTCGCGCAGGCAACCCCAGGCGGGAGGTTCGCGCCCGGCATGCCCGGGTACCGAGGACGTGACGCGAGGGAGGGATCGGATGGAGCGCAACGACCCACGCAGGGACGAAGACCGCGACTCGGTGTCGCCCCAGCCGGAGGACGTCGATCCCGCCGATGCGGGCGGTGACTCCCCGGGCCCGTCGTTCGAGACGCCGCCCGATCGGCCGCTCGCATCGGACCGGGCGGGAACGACGGCGGAGGAGCAACGCGAGCCGTCCCTCGAACGACGGCTGTCGATGGAACGCCCCGACACCTGGGAGACCGGTCGCGCAGGGGAGCCGCGGTCGACGATGAGGCCGATCGTCGACGACGACGTCCCCGTCGAGGACCTCGGCGTCGACGATCCGGGGTTCGTGGCCGAGGAAGCGGACCTGGATCGGACGGCGCAGGAGGCGGCGGAGGAGTCGACCGAGCTCGTCGACGAAGGCCCGGAGGGCGCGGCGATGCACGTCGAGCCGGAGTGACGCCGGCTCAGCCCTCGATCCCCTCGATCCGCTCGATCCGCTCCACCGTCCATCGCAGCGCGACCTCCTCGCGCGAGCTGTGGCACGTGAGCCGCATCGGCGGCGCCGGCACGAGGCGGAGATCGACCCGGACGCGGTCGGACGCGGCCGCGAAGACGATGCTCGCCCGGTCGCCGCGGACCCGTCGGTCGAGGGCTCGGACCGCGTCGATCCGGTCGAGTCCCATCTGCGCACGGACCGCCGCCTCCGCGGCCTGGACGTCGAACGCGTCGGCGGTCCGCCCGCGGTACCGATGCACCGGCGCCACGCGGCGGTCGGCGTAGGCGCCGACGAGATCCGGGACGTCGGTCATCTCCAGTCGTCCGTAGACGAGGCCGTGCGGGAAGGCGACCACGTTGGCGGCGAACCGGTCGCCGCCCACGTGGGTGCTCTCCCAAACCTCCTCGGTCGCCGCGGCCGCGAGGGCCGCGGCGACCGGCCGACCTCGTTCGGCGCAGCACGGGTCCCGGCGCCCATGGGTGCAGACCACGAAGACCGGCCGATCCCACGTCGCGAAGGCCGCGCGATCACGAAGGTCCAGGCCGGCCGCGTCGCCGATCCGATCGACGTCGCGTCGGCCGATCCATGCCTCGGCGGTGTCGACCGCGAAGCACGGCACGGGCCCGCCCGGGCGCGTCCCGCCCGCGTGGCGACGGATCAGGAGCACGCGCGCGTCGGCGCGACGTCCGAGGTCGCGCAGCGCCCGCCCGACGCCGTCGGGCAGGCGCGCGTCCAGGAGGCCGTCGCGCCCCCACGGGCCATCGTGCGCGACCAGGAGCCAGCGCCGGATCGTCGAGGCCGTGCCCGCGAGCGGCTCGTGGGCCCGCAGGCTTCGCAACGAGCATCGATCGTCTCGATCGCGCACCGATCGGCGGTCGTTCAACCGCCGAGCGTGGTCAGCAGACCTTCGCGGATCAGCCGGCGCGCCAGCACGGCCCGGGCCTCGGCCGACCGGATCTCGCTGGCGAGGTCGCCGACACGGAGCGGCTCGCCGTCGTCGAGGGATGCCACCACGCCCATCGCGGGCTCGAGCCAGGGAGGCATCTCGAGCCGCCGGTCGCCGAGCATCGCCACGAGGATCCCGTCCCGGCTCCGGAGCTCGCACAACGAGCCGGCGCGACGACGGACGATCGTCTGGTCGTCCACCTCGATCCGGGTCGCCCGTGCCGCGACCGATCCGCGCGCGAGCGACGGGCGGGTCGAGAGGAACCGCTCCCGGCGACGCTGCGCCTCCTCGACCGCATCCGCGTCGCGCAGCCGGTCGGCGAGGCGACCGAGCCGGGCGGCGAGGTCGTCGCCGAGGCGGACGGGGTCGTCGTGCCATCCGGCCGGGATCGCGTCGTCCTCGCTCGACAGGAGCCTGCTCACGAGGGCGGTCAGGACGTCGCGCCACGGCGTCACGTGGACGCCCACGGTGAGGTGGCCGGAGAGCTCCTCCTGCGCCCGAGCGGCGTGCGGTGTGCCGGTCGGCAAGTAGATCGTGTCGCCCGGCAGGACGGTGGCATCGATCGGATCGCGTGGCCGTTCTCGCGGCGCGGCGTGGATCTCCCACCGCTTGCGGCCGAAGGCCTGCAGGACGAATACGTCGTGCGCGTCACCGTGGAGGTCGAGCCCCTGCGCGCTGGGCGGTGTGATGTACGCGTTGACCTGACAGGGGTGACCGAGGTCCAGCTCCAGGTCCCGGCAGAACCGGGCGACCGGTTCGGACCACCGGTGCAACCCCTGCAGCACGATCGTGGCGCCGTCCTCGAAGAGGTTCGCGACGCGCGCCGGATCCGCGATGCCGGTCACGTCGCGCGATCCCGTCCGGCCGGTCCGGGTGTACTCGCTCTCGGCGATCCGCTCGCCCGACTTCACCAGCCGGAAGAACGGGAGGCGGAGCGCGGTCGTCGTCAGGAACCGATCGACGTCGTCCACGCTCAGGAGATCGTCGAAGCCGCCGGCATCCGGCCTCGCCGCGACGAGCGCGCGCCGTCCCCAGTCGTGGATCAGGAACGCGTCCGGATCGGCGGCGCAGCGCGCGAGCGCGCCGCGCCCCGCCCGGACGCGTTCCTCGATCCGCAGGGTCACGACCCGGTGTCGGTCCCGTCCGTGTCGGTCATGCCGCCGGCGTCGGTGCCGTCGGCGTCCCGGGAGTCGGTCCCGTCGGTGTCGCCCATGCCGCCGGCGTCGCCGTCGCGGCCGTCCGTCGTGTCACCGTCCGTACCGTCGGCGTCGCCGCCACCCATGTCCTGAGGGTCGGTCTCGGCCTTCGTCACCCCGGCCCCCGGCATCACGGTCCGGATCTCCTCGTCGGTGAGCTCCTTCGTCGTGGTCTCGTCCATCTCCCCTCCTTCCGACGCCCCGGTATACCCCACCGCGGGGGTCGCGCGCACCTCCGCAGCGTTTGGGCCGCGTCGGCGCCGGGGATCGCTGACTCGACCGACGAGGGAGGTCTCATGGCCGAGACGAACGAAGGGCTCGAGGCGATCCTCGCCGAGCTCCGCTCGACGAAGGACACGGCCGACCGGATCGCGAACGGCGACTCGCCGAAGGAGGGGGCCGACGACGTGCGAGTGCTCGCCGGGCTCGTCCATCAGATCGCCGAACAGGTCGAGCGGCTCGGCGAGCTGGTTCGCACGGGAGAGCCGACGGCGAGCGGTCACCCGCAGAGCACCTCCGCCGTCTGAGGGCGGCGGTTACACGCACGTCCGACCGGGAAAGGTTCGAGCATCCCTGCGACACCGGAGGTTCGAACCATGAGGACGTTCCGCAGGATCGCGGCGTTGCCGCTGATCGTCGTCGCGCTCGTGAGCGCGGCGCCACCGGCGCTCGCGGCCGCCGACACCGCGGTCGTCGTGGTCAACACGACGGACGACACCTACGCGTGGAAGGACGCGCTGCGGATCACCCGTTCGAACGGCGACGTCGTCGACGAGGCGAACGGGGCGGCCGCCGTCTCTAGCTGCGAGCGCTGCCGCACCGCGGCGATCGCGTTCCAGGTGCTGCTCGCGACGGGGACGGCGACCACCGTCACGGACGACAACGTCGCGATCGCGTTGAACCAGGGCTGCGACGCGTGCGCCACCTACGCGGGCGCGTTCCAGCTGATCGTCACGACGCACACGCAGGTCCGCTTCACCGAGTCGGGCAACTCGCGGATCGACGCGATCCGCGCCGAGCTCCAGTCGCTGACCGCCTCGGCCACGTTCACCAACGACGTGTCCGACCTCGATGCGTTCAACGAGGAGGTTGCGGCGCTCTTCGATCGGCTCGTGGCCGTGGTCC
>Ga0081539_10005315_pt1 | contig 13242 bp, 10 predicted proteins | sample TabmetS4T2R2_FD_71023 | JGI IMG/M metagenome (GOLD analysis project Ga0081539, IMG submission 71023) | Tabebuia heterophylla rhizosphere microbial communities from the University of Puerto Rico - S4T2R2 | ecosystem: Host-associated > Plants > Roots > Rhizosphere ...
GAGCAGCAGGAGGAGATCGGGATCCTCTCGCCCGAGGTGCGGGCGCGCTTGGCCGCCGGCTATGCGAACGGCGGCACGACGGGCGCGCCGGCCGCGCCGGCAGTCGATCCCGTCCCGCCCGGGCAGACCGCGCTCTTCAACGCGTTCGAAGACGCGCAGGAGTGCGCCCGCTGCGGCGGCACGATGGTTCGCACCGGCTCCTGCTACACGTGCCGCGACTGCGGCACGAACACCGGCTGCAGCTAGCCGAACGAGCTAGCGCGTTGACGTGGGGCGCCGCGAGGCGCTCCACGTCGCTTGTGGTCGTCGGGTGAGCAACGCCTGCAAGTCGAGGCTCAGCGGTACCGCTTCGCGAACTCCCGCATCGCGGCTTCGTCCGGGAACGTCACGACGACGCCTTCGGCGCCCGCCTCGAGCATCGCGTCCACGCGGTCCGGGGAGGTTCGCGGCACCACGCGCAGGTTCGGGTATTGCTCCTTCACGCGACGGACGTGGTCGGGATCGGAGCCGCGGGACGGGTGCCAGACGTCGCCGAGCTCTCGCGCCCGGCGGATCGCGCGGTCGGAGCTGCCGCCGACCCAGATCTCGGGCACCGGCGACGGCAGCGGGTCCGACGTCGCGTCGTGCCACGACCAGAACCGTCCTTCGAAGTCGCTCTCTCCGTTCCACAGCGCGCGCAGCACGCGGATCGACTCGTCGGCGCGCCTGCCGCGGCCCTCGAACTCGACGCCCATGAACGCGAACTCGTCGCGGTGCCAGCCGAGCCCGACGCCGACGCTGACGGTGCGGCCGGCAAGCTGCTGCAGCGTCGCCACCTCCTTGGCGAGGTGGATCGGATGGTGCAGCGGCAGGAGCAAGATCGACGTTCCGAGGCCGATGCGCTCCGTGAAGCCGGCGATCCAGCCGAGCGTGACGAGCGGCGCGTAGACGCGGCCGTACGGGTCCACCGCCTCGGGCCCGACGATGACGTGCTCGGTCGCCCAGACCGAGTCGAAGCCGAGCTCCTCGGCCGTCTCGGCGACGCGGCGGATCTCCTCCGCAGTCGAGTCCTCGCCGTAGTTCGGCAGGATCACGCCGAGATGCACGATTCGAGACTAGCGACGGCTCGCGTGGCCAGGCTCGCCACCATCGACCCCGATGGGCGAGCCCACCTCGTGCCGATCGTGTTCGCGATGGACGGCAACACCGTGTACTCCGCGGTCGACCGGAAGCCGAAGCGCTCGCGGACGCTGCGACGCATCGAGAACGCGCGCGCCCGTCGCGACGTGACCGTCCTCGTCGATCACTACGAGGACGACTGGAGCCGCCTGTGGTGGATTCGCCTGCGCGGCCGCGCACGCGTGCTCGACGATGGCGACGAGCACGACCGCGCGCTGACGCTCCTGCGCGACAAGTACCCCCAGTACGCCGCCGAGCCGCCGGCGGGGCCGGTGCTTGCGATCGACGTGACCGAGCGGCGGGAATGGAACGCGTGAGCGCGTTCCCACTCCCCGGAAGCGCACCGGCCACAGTCGTCGCAGAACCTCCGGGAGCGGGACCGGGACATTGGGCGGGCTCGTCGTCGGCAGCGCTCGACGAGGACGGGACGTTCGTCGTCGCCTACCGGCTGCGCAACGTCGCGGCACGCGGGGCATCGACGGGGATCGCACGTTCCGAGGACGGCGAACGCCTCACGACCGTGGGCGTTATCGGCCGAGAACGTTTCGGGGCGTTCTCGATGGAGCGCCCCGCACTCGTGCGCGCGGGTGACGGCCGCTGGCGCCTGTACGTCTGCTGTGCGTCCCCCGAGCCGAGCAAGCACTGGTGGATCGACCTGCTCGAGGCCGACGATCCCGAGTCGCTCGCCGCGGCCGAAGCACGCACCGTCTTCCCGGGCGACCAGCAGACCGGCGTCAAAGATCCCGTCGTGCGCCGGATCGACGAGGGCTGGGAGGCCTGGATCTGCTGCCACCCGCTCGACGAGCCCGGCGAGGAGGACCGGATGACGACGGCCTATGCGACGAGCGCCGACGGCATCGACTGGGAGTGGGGCGGGACGGTGCTGCGGCCGCGCCCGGGAACGTGGGACGCGCGCGGCACCCGCGTCACCTCCGTCCTGCCGGACGGCAGTGCGAGCTACGACGGACGCGCGACCAAGGAGCAGAACTTCTTCGAGCGCACGGGTCTCGCGCGACTCACGGGAAACCGCGGCGAGCTCGAGCAGACGAACGACGACGCGGCCGTCGACGCGCGCTATCTCGACGTCCTACCGCTACCGGGTGGCGGCTACCGGATCTGGTACGAGGCGCGACTCCCGGACGAGAGCCACGAGCTGAGGACCGAGCTCGTCGCCGCTCAGGCGTAACGCGCGCGCGGCCCGGCGCTTTCCAGCACCCGGTCGGCGATCCAGTTGACGGCCCAGACGACGATCACGACGCCGACGTACGCCCAGAAGCCGTCGATCGCGAAATCCGGCGCGATCCACTCTGCGAGCGCGACCATGGCGATGTTGATCACCAGGTAGAACAGCCCGAGCGTCAGGATGATCAGCGGCAACGTCAGCACCGCGAGGATCGGCTTCAGGATCGCGTTCGCGATCCCGAGGACCGCGGCGCCGATCACGTAGGCCCAGAAGCCGTTGATCGTGACGCCGTCCCACAGGGCGTCGGCGACCCAGAGCGCGGCCGCGTTGATCGCCACCATCACGACGAAGCGGAGGACGAGCGGCACCGCGACAGTCTACGGAATCGAATCAGTGACTACGGGATGAACGCGAGGTCCTCCGGGACCATCGACGTCGGCGTCTCGAAGTACGGCCCCGCGCCGTCGGGGTCGATCGTCGTCGCGCCGTCGCTCGCGAAGAACGTCGCGATCTGCGCCTGCGCCGCGAGCGCGTAGCCGATCCCTGCCGCGCCCAGGTTCGTCAGGAACGCGTGCGGGTTCTTGCCCACGGCTGGGTTCGCCGCGTAGGCGAGGTCGTTCCGGAACAGCGTCGCGCGTGATGCGCATCCGCAGGCCCGAAGGATCGCGGACGTCGTCGGGTTCGGAACGGTCTTGTCGCCGCGCGCGAACTGGAAGATCACCGGCGCGGTGAGGAACGGCGCGTAGGCCGCCGGGTTCCCGGCCTGCTGTGCCCACTCCGCCCGATCGACGTACTCCTGAATCGCGGAGGCACCCGGAACCGTGTCGACGACGGGCGCAAGGTTGCGAAGCGGCATGTTCTCGTTGAAGTTCGTGAACGCGGGATCCGGCGTCGGGTTGTTGTAGAGCGAGGGCGTCCGCGTGATCAGGGCGATCCCGACGAGCGGCCGGAAGCTCGGCGAGAGGCGCGCGATCTCGACGATCGGCCCCCCGGGAACGTTCGGCACGCCCGCACGCAGATCCGGCTCGAGCGCGAGGAGCTGCGTTCCGTAGATCCCGCCGAAGGACTGGCCCGCGTAGTAGATGCGCGTCGCCGACAGGTCAGCCGCGCCGTCCCCGTCGACGTCGATGCCGGCCTCGATCTCCTTGACGAGCTGCATCAGGTCGATCGCCGTTTGGCGCAGGCCGTCCCGATTGCCGATCAACGCGTTCACGCCGACGGCGCTCACGCCCTCGGTCGAGTCGATCGTCCCGTTGCCGTCCTGGTCGATGCCGCGCCCGCCCGCGGGGAACGTGATCGGGCCGGCAGCCGTCGTCGCCGTGTACGTGCCCAGCGCGCCGAAGCCGTGCCCGACGACGTTGATCGCGATCGTGGCGATCCCCGCGCGCCCGAGCGAGGAGGCCACAGCCCAGGGCGCGCCGTTCTTCGAGTCGGTGAAGCCGTGGCCGAAGATCGCCGTCGGCCAGCCGCCGGCCGGCTTCGCCCCGCCCGGGACGAACAGCGTGAACTGCACCTGGTTCGTCCCCTGCACCGCAGGCGCGCCGGTACGCGTCCCGACGGCCGGGATCACCTTCGCCGAGGTCTCGTAGTCAGGCGACGCGAACGACCCGAACGCGACCTGCGCGACCGACCCCGGAAAGACGAAGAGCGCTGCCGTCGGCAACGCCGTCGGCGAGAAGGTCGACGTCCCGACTTGTCGGTTCCAGATGATCGGCGTCGCCGCCGGGAAGACGGTTCGCTGCCCGCTCGGGCCGAGCGCGAACGTCAACGGCGTCGTGTGCAGCTGCGACCGGATCTTTCGCGAGATCGCGTCGATGGACTGCGTCGTGAACAGGCTCGCGTCGGCGATGTGATCGGGGTCGACGCCGCCCGCGAGCGCCATCGGGAGTGCGTCGAGCAGGGCCTTGCGGTACGCCTTCGCCGCCGGATCCTTCGTCTGGCCGTAGTTGAGGTCGTGGCGGAAGGTCGCCTCGATCGGCTCGCCGGCCGCGTCACGGATCCCGTCGGTGACGACGAGGAGGTACGTCGCGTCCTGCGCAAGCTGCTCGTCGCTCTCGACATGGAGCGTGTTCGCCAGCGGCTCCCAGACGACCTGGTTGATGCCGACGACGTGATCGCCCGGCCCCACGAGGAACACCGTCTTGCTCGAGACCGTGGAGAGATCGATCGCCGCGGAGAACGGAATCGAGATCCGCGGCTGGATGTTGAACCCGTCGAGCGCGTTCAGCACCGCGACGTCCGCGCAGTCCGACGGGTTCGTCGCGCAGTTCGGCTGCGGGAGGTCCACGCGCAGCCCCGTGATCTGCGTCGCATCCGCGACGGTGAAGAGGTTGCTCGGGAACGGCTGGCCTGCGGTCGTCGCCGCGAGCGCTGCTCCAGGGAACGTGAGCGCGAGAATCGCGACACAGGTCGCGCGGACGACGACGTTCACGATGGGCTCCTTTCGCCGCTTGCCGGCCGACGCTACTCCTGGTTCGACCGGCGAGTCAACGGTGTAGCCGGGGCGCGGCCGCGCGCGCCCCGGCTGCCACAGCTCAGGCGAGCGGTACCGTCGTCAACGCGAACGCCGCCTGGAGCGGCACGTGGAAGCGGGCGACGCCCGCGGCGTTCGTCGTCACGGTGCCGGCGAGGGAGTTCGTCCCGTCGCCCGTCGCGTTCCAGAGGGCGAGGTTGAACGTCCTGTTCGCGGGAAGCCCGCCGATGCTGTACTCGGGAGCGGGTTCGGACGAGACCGTGTTCAGGCCCTTGCCGTGCGTGTCGAGGCCGATCAGCGTCAGGTCTCCACCCGGGCTCGCGAAGGCGGTGATCTCCTTCTCCGGCGTGTCGTCGGCCGACTCTCCACCCGGGGTGGTCGGCGCGCTCCAGTCGTCCTGCACCCAGGGATCGACGCCGATCACGCTCCAGCCCGTGTCCATCGTGTGGAACAGGAGGTACATCGCGTGGTAGGTCGGGAAGAGCGGGAATCCCTCGCTCCCTGGACCGATCATCCAGTGGAGCTGCGCGCGAACACTCGACCGGTCGTAGACCGCCTGGTACGCGTCCCACTTCGCCGCGCCGCTGAAGCCGAGCTGGGCGGTGTGGATCGAGAACCACAGCTGCTGGAACGCCGCGATGTTCGTGCGCCACATCTCCGTGCAATCCGGCAGGTAATAGCGGTTCGCGAACACGGGTTGCGAGCCACAGCTCGGATAGCCCCGGATCCCGTACTCCATCAGGTACATGGGCTTGCGCTGAGCCTCGGGGAGCTCCTCGGTGGCGAGCCGCCGGATGTCGCGGAGCCGGAACTCGAGCCGCCCCGGCTTGTCGTACCACCAGTAGATGTGCTCCGCGTAGGCGTCGACGACGTCGCCCATGTTCGCGGCGATCCACTTCAGCCACAGGTAGTGGTTCTTCGGGCCGGGATTCTCGACGAGACCGCCGCCCATGAGATGGATCTGCCCGCGCAGGCCGCGCGCCTTGAGCTCCGCGTCGAGGGCGCGGTAGAGCGCGTTGTACTGGTCGAGCGTTACCAGCCCGTTCGGGTCGTTCGGCTCGTTGCCGACCTCGGCCCAGCGAACGTTCGCCAGCCCGTGGTTCTTCACGAGGTCCTCGAGGACGTCCGCGTACTTCTTCATCGCGGGTCCCGGATTCGTCCGGGTCGCCGCGCTGAGCGACTGGAAGCTGATCTCGATCGTCGCGCCCGCTTCCTGGGCCAGCTCCACGACCTTCACGAACGACTCGTAGTTCTGCTGGAACTCCGGCGCCGGATGCGTCCCGTCCGCGTTCGCCTCCCAGTTGTCGTTGTAGAAGATCCGGACGAGCTGCGGTTGGAGCGCCGTCACCTTCCCCTCGAGGTCGCCGTAGCCGTTCGGCGGCTTCGGCGTGATCGGCGCGTACAGATGCCCGTTGAACTGGGCGCCGTAGCCCCCGAACGACGGCAGGACGAGGCGCGCCGTCGCCAGCTCGTTCTCGGTGACGTCGACGGTCGCCTTCGCCTCGTCGTTCGAGTCATCCGTCTCGGCGGGCGAGACGTCGCGGACGATCGCCTTCAGGTCCACCGTCACCGGCGTCGTCAGCGAGATCGCCGGAAAGGCGACCGAGACGGTTCCCCCGGCCGGCACGGTCACCGGCTTCGACCCGAACACCGTCGGGCCCCAGGCGAGGCCCACGGTGGCGGTCCCGCCTGTGTCGCCGTTCAGCTCGCGGACGTCGACGACGACGTCCACCGGACGCGTCGTCAGGGTCTGAGGCGGGGCGTGCACGGCAGCGACGACGAGATCCGGTCGCAGCCGTGCCCACGCCTCGGCGCGGGCGACGTACGTCCGCTTCGGCGCACCCGATTCCACGAGCACGTCCGCCTCGAGCCGCCGGCCGCGCTCGAGCTGTCCCAGCGCGACCGTTGCGACGCCGTGCGGCGCGGCGACGTCCGTCAGATTGCGGACGTCGTCGAGCTTCCCATCGGACGTGTACGTCTTCAGCTGGACCTTCTTCAGCGTGTCGACGTCTGCGCATCCCGCCGCCGCGGTCACGGCGAGCGAGGCGTCGGCCCCACGCGGCCCGGTCAACGCCGTGAGGCCGAGCGAATACGCCGCGTCGGTCGTGCTCGCGCACGACGGCGGATCGTCTGCGCGAACCGCGCCGCCGGTCCCTGCGAACGCGATCACAGCAAGGGCTCCCGCGAGCGTGAGCCGTGCCGCGCGGCCTGCCGTCCTGATTCTCTGACCCTGCATCGCTCCTCCTTCGTCTGACGACGAACGGAGAGTGCGCCGCGGCGCTAACGGCGGGCTAACGCCCGGGTCAGGGCACGACCTTGCCGGGGTTGAGGATCCCGTTCGGGTCGAAGGCGCGCTTGAGCGCGCGGTAGTACGGGAGGAGGTCGCCGTGCTCGCGCTCGAGGTACGCGAGCTTCCCGAGGCCGATGCCGTGCTCGCCGGTGCAGGTGCCGCCGCGCACGAGCGCCCACTCGACGAGCTCGTCGTTGAGCGCCTGCGCGTCGGCCACGTCGGCCGGATCCGCGCCGTCGATCATCAGGGCGACGTGGAAGTTGCCGTCGCCGACGTGGCCGACGATTCCCGCCTCGCGTCCGTGCGCCTCCACCCGGGCGCGGGCGAACTCGACGGCCGCAGGCAGCTCCGAGAGCGGGACGGCGACGTCGGTCGCCATCGCCTGCTTGCCCGGCGACCGCGCTGCGATCGCGAAGGCGAAATGATGGCGTGCCTCCCACAACCGCGTGCGAGCCGTGGGATCCGTCTCGGACTCGAACGTCGTGCAGCCCTCCCAGTCGGCGAGCTCGCGCGTCGCCTCGAGATCGCCGGCGACGCCCGACTCGGTGCCGGCGAACTCGATGAACAGGCTCGGCGCCTCGGCGTAGGTCGTCTCCTTGTACGCGTTCACCGCCGCGACCGACGGCGCGTCGAGCAGCTCGACCCGCGTGACCATGACACCCGAGCCGATCATCGCCACGGCCGCGCGACACGCCGCGCCGACGTCCGGAAACGCCGCGCGCACGGCGACGGTGTGCTCGGGGATCCCGTAGAGCCGCACGGTCAGCTCGGTGATCACGCCGAGCGTCCCCTCCGAGCCGACGAACATCCCGCGCAGGTCGTAGCCGGCGGACGACTTCACCGCGCGGCTTCCCGGACGGATCACCGTCCCGTCCGCGAGCACGACCTCGAGTGCGAGCACCTGCGCGCGCATGCCGCCGTAGCGCACCGTCGTCGTCCCGCTCGCGTTCGTGGCGGCCATGCCGCCGAGCGTCGCGTCCGCGCCGGGATCGACGGGGAACTGCAGGCCGTGCTCGCCGGCAGCCGCGTTCAGCGCGCTCCGCGTCGCGCCTGCCTGCACCGTCGCCTGGAGGTCGGGCGGGCGCACCTCGACGATCCGGTTCATCAGCGAGAGGTCGAGGACGATGCCGCCGCGGACGGGGATCGTGTGGCCCTCGAGGCTCGTTCCCGCGCCGAAGGCGACGACCGGCACGCGCTCCCGGTCGGCATACGCGAGCACGGCGGCGACCTCCTCCGTCCGCTCGGGGAAGACGACGGCGTCCGGCAGGTGCGAAGGGTGGTAGGTGAGGTCGCGGGCGTGGCCCGCGAGCACGGACTCGCCCACGCTCACGCGCTTCTCGTCCGCGACGAGCCCTTCGAGGTCGGCCTGAAGGCTCACCCGGCGACCCTAACCCCGACCGGAAGCTGCGCTACCCTGCCGCCCGTGGCCGGGACCGGGTCGCGGACTGTGGTCGGATTCACCGTTGAGAGGAGCCTCGTGAAGATTCTGCTGGCGGCTGCGGCCGCACTCTGTCTCGTCGTCGCCGCGCCGAGCGCGGTCGCGAGCCCGCCGGACCCGGCGGGGAATCCGTCGATCTGGCTCGTGCAGAGCCCGCAGAACGTCCAGATCCCTCCGGCGCAGCCGAAGGTCGGCGACACGCTCGAAGGCACGTGGGCGTTCTTCATCTGCCAGCCGCTGTGCGATCCCAACAGCACCGACGGGGATCCGAACTACGGCAAGCGGATCATCTCGCCGTCCGACTCCGGGCCGCCGGCCGGCTTCAAGATGTCGTGGGAGCGCTGCCCGGACGAGACGGGCACCAACTGCACGGTCGTCCGCGACCGGATGCAGAAGGGGACGCCCGGCGCCGAGCGCTACACCGTGACGGCCGCCGACGCCGGCTCGTACATCCGCTCGGCCGTGTACGGCACGAACCTCGACTGCAGCGAGGTCGTCCGCGACCCGCCGCTCACGGGCACGCAGTACTGCCGGTGGGAGACGCGCGGCGTCTACTCGGCGCTCGTCCCGATCCCGCGGACGATCGTGATCTCGCCGGACAGCCTGCCCGAGGGCCAGGCGGGGATCCGCTACCAGGTCTCGATCACCGCGGCCAACGGCGTCGGCGACTACGCGTACTCCGTGACGGGGACGATGCCGCCCGGGATCACGTTCAGCGGCGGCGCCGTGCAGGGCACGCCGACGACCGCGGGCGTCTACACGTTCACGATCAACGCTGCCGGCGCGGGCGCGAATCCGGGCTCGCGGACGTACACGCTGCGAATTCGCCTCGGTTGGCCGAGCACGCGGTTCGCCGCGGGCACGACGGGCGTCGCGTACAACCAGCCGCTGAGCATCGTCGGCGCGAACGGCGCGGTGACGTGGACGGTGGACGCCGGGGCGCTGCCGCCCGGCCTCTCGATCGTCAACAGCGCGCTCGTCGGCACGCCGACGCAGAAGGGGAGCTTCGGCTTCACGCTGCGTGCGACGGACGCCGCGGGCTCGACCTCGACGAACGCGTACACGATCGACGTCGCCTGGCCGACGCTGAGAACGTCGCAGACCGTCCTCGCGAAGGCGACGCGCGGTCTCCGCTACCGCGCGACGCTGCAGATCAACGGCGGCGTGGCGCCGTACACGGTCGCGCTCGTCGCGGGCCGGCTGCCGAACGGGCTGACCCTGAGCCCGAACGGCGTCGTCTCGGGGATCGCCCGGGAAAAGACGAGCAAGCGCTCCTTCGGCTTCGTGGCGATGGTGACGGACCGCTACGGCGCGCAGACGCCGATCTTCTTCTCGATCCCGTACAACGGGAAGGCGAAGGCGGCGAAGACTGCCAAGGCCGTCAGGTAGCTGTCGGGCGGGGTCGAAAGGGCCCCGCCCACTCTTTACAGTTCACAAACGACTCGGAGATACCTTGCCGCGCCGTACCCCGGGATCGCTGAGAGGAGACCCTTGCGCCGAGTATCGATGACTCTCGTGGGAGCGCTGCTCGCGCTGCTGATCGTCGCGCCGAGCGCGCTCGCGGAGCAGCCGCGCTTCGTGCAGGGCCCGGACGTCGACATCCTGGTCGGCGGGACGCAGCACGTCGACACGCCGCCCGCGATCCCCTTCGTCGGCGACACGCTCTGGGGGAACAACGGCAGCCCTTACTGCAACCCGGTGTGCGACCCCAGCGATCCGTCGCAGATTCCGACCCCGCTGCAGGTCCTCCTGCCGGGGAACGGCGAGCCGCCGCCCGGGCAGTTCTACTCGTGGCGACGCTGCAACGACGCCGGCTGCGCCGAGGTCCAGGGGAAGTCGTCGACCGTGAACACGTACGTGATCAAGGCCGCCGACGCGGGCTCGAAGATCCAGCTCGTCGTCTGGCTCACGAATTACGACTGCGGCGAGGTCGTCCGCGAAGGGCCTGACATGGGCCGACAGGAGTGCCGCTACTCGACGACCAAGGAGACCGCGCTCACCGAGACCGTCGCCCAGGCCGCGACGGTGGCGATCACGCCCGCCGCGCTCGCCGAGGGCGTCGCCGGCAAGCCGTACAGCCAGACGCTCAGCTCGAGCGGCGGCACCGGCCCGTACGTGTACAGCGTCGCTTCCGGGACGCTGCCGCCCGGCGTGACGCTGTCGAACAGCGGCGCGTTCTCCGGAACGCCGACCACCGCCGGCTCCTACACCTTCACGGTGCGCTCGAGCGCCTCGGGCGTGTCCCCCGGGACACGGACGTACACCGTCGTCGTCCATCTCGGTCTGCCGGCGTCGTTCGGGAACGGCGTCACCGGCGTCGCGTACACGCAGGCGCTGTCCGCGACGGGCGCCAACGGCGCGGTGGCCTACAGCGTCGGCGCGGGCGCGCTCCCGGACGGTCTCTCGATCTCCGGCACGCAGATCGTCGGCACGCCGACGAAGCAGGGAGCGTTCACGTTCACGCTCCACGCGGTCGATGCGGGCGGCGGGTTCGGCGACCAGCAGTACACGGTCCAGGTCGCGTACCCGACCATCACCCTCGGGCCCGAGGCGCTCCCAGAGGTGATCCGCGACCAGCGCTACCTCGCCTCGTTCACGGCGACGGGCGGCACCGGCCCGTACCGGTTCTTCCTCGCGGACGGCGAGCTGCCGAGCCGCTTCCATCTCCTCGCCGACGGCACGCTCACAGGGCGCCCGCTCGAAGACGGCACGTCCGTCTTCCGGATCACGATCGGCGTCACCGACAAGTACGGCGCGCCGGCCACGAAGGAGTACGAGCTCGCGTACTACGGTCCGACGATCGTCATCACGCCGGCGAAGCTGAAGCCGCTGAAGCTGGACGCGAAAGTCCGCGTGCGCCTCCGCGCTTCCGGCGGGACGAAGCCGTACACGTGGGAGATCGCGCGCGGTCTCCTGCCCGAGGGCCTGCGGCTCGGCGAGCGCGGCCTCCTGCTCGGCGCCGCGACGGAGATCGGAACCTTCCGGGTCACCGTCCGCGTGACGGACGGAAAGGGCGCGGCGCAGACCTTCCTGCTCACGCTGGTCGTCCGCAGCTAGACGGCACGCGCGGGCGGGCGGCTAGGGCACGCGGGTCGTCTCCCGCGCGCCGTAGCCTTGCCTCGTGATCGTCGCCCACCTCGACCTCGACGCCTTCTTCGCTTCGGTCGAGGAGCTCGAGGATCCGTCGCTTCGCGAGAAGCCGCTGGTCGTCGGCGGCGATCCGCACGGTCGCGGGGTCGTCTCGACCGCGAACTACGTGGCACGGAGGTTCGGCATCCACTCCGCGATGAGCTGCGCCGAGGCGTTGCGCCGCTGCCCGCACGCCGTCTTTCTCAGCCCACGCCACACGCTGTACCGGGAGTACTCGGACGCGGTGTGGGCGACGGTGCGCGGGATCGTCCCGACCGTGGAGCGCACCGGGCTCGACGAGGGCTACCTCGGGCTCGGCGACGTCGCGCCGGACTTCCTCCGCGCGCGGGAGCTCGCGGAGGCGGTGCAGACGGCCGTCCGCGGAACGACGAGCCTCACCGCCTCGCTCGGCGTCGCGACCTCGAAGGTGGTCGCCAAGGTCGCATCCGACTCGCGGAAGCCGGCCGGCCTGACGGTCGTGCTCCCGGGCCGCGAGGCGGCCTTTCTCGCGCCGCTCGCGGTGCGCAAGCTCCCGGGCGTCGGGCCCCGGAGCGCCGAGAAGCTCCACGCCGCGGGGATCGAGACCGTCGGCCGGCTCGCGGCGCTCGACGACGAGCGGCTGCGCACGCTCCTGCCCGGAAAGGTCGGCCGGCTGCTGCGCGACCGCGCCCGCGGCGTCGACCCGCGCGAGCTCGAGACGCAGGTGGAGCGGATCTCGATCTCCAACGAGGAGACGTTCGCGCGCGACGTCTCCGAGCCCGCGCGCCTGCACGAAGAGCTCCGACGGATGGCCGAAAGGCTCTCCGAGCACCTGCGCAGGAACGGCCAGGCCGCGCGGACGATCACCACCAAGCTGCGCTACAGCGACTTCTCGATCCGCACGCGGTCGCTGACGCTCGACCACGGCGTCGACGACGCGCAGACGATCGGCGATCTCGCCTGCCGCCTGCTCGACCGCGCCCTCGTCGACCGGCCCGGCGCGTTGCGCCTCGTCGGGGTCGGCGTTCGCGGGCTCGAGCCGTTTGCGCAGCTTCAGCTGGCGTAGCCGCCTAGGGCTGAAGCTCGTCGATCGTCCAGCCGTCGTCGCGCCGCCGGTAGCGGAAGCGATGGTGCAGCCGGTCGTCGCGGTGCTGCCAGAACTCGAGCTCGTGCGGGACGACCCGGTAGCCGCCCCACCAGTCGGGCCGCTCGACCTCGGCGCCGGCAAGCTCGTCCGCGAGCTCGGCAACGCGCCGTTCGAGTTCCTCGCGCGAGGCGACGGGCTCGCTCTGGCGTGAGGCGAGGGCGCTGAGGCGGCTCCCGCGCGGCCGGGCGAGCCAGATCGCGTCGGACTCCGCCGGTCCCACGCGCTCGACCGATCCATCGACGCGAACCTGCCTCCCGAGGGCGTGCCAGTAGAAGAGCAGCGTCGCCCGCGGGCTCTCTGCGAGCTCGCGACCTTTGCGGCTGCCGTAGTTGGTGGCGAACACGAAGCCGCGGTCGTCCGCCTCCTTCAGCAGCACCATCCGCGCCGACGGCGCGCCGTCTGCGGTCGCGGTCGCGACCGCACAGGCGGTGAAGATCACGCAGCC
>Ga0081539_10005316_pt1 | contig 13231 bp, 7 predicted proteins | sample TabmetS4T2R2_FD_71023 | JGI IMG/M metagenome (GOLD analysis project Ga0081539, IMG submission 71023) | Tabebuia heterophylla rhizosphere microbial communities from the University of Puerto Rico - S4T2R2 | ecosystem: Host-associated > Plants > Roots > Rhizosphere ...
CGTGATCTCCCTTTCAGCGCCAGCTTGGGCTTCAGCCCCAGCGCCCGCAACAGCTCCGGCTCCCGCGCGAGCTCCGGCACCCGCTGCCGCTCCCGGCTCCGGCTCCGGCTCCGGCTGCCGCTGCCGCTCCCACTCCGGCTCCGGCTCCGGCTGCCGCTGCCGCTCCCGCTCCAGCCCCGGTTCCGGCTCCCCCTTCGGCGCCGGCGTCGGCCTCAGCTCCGGCTCCGGCTTCAATTCCAGCTCCGGCCCCTGCATCCACGCCGCACCAAGGAAACGGCTGCGGCGCCCGACGACAGGTCGGCAACCCCGCTGGCGCCGATCAAAATTCGTCCGTATTCCTTGCCGGTCTTGCTCCACCGGGATGGCCGCGTCCTCACCGCAACACTTCACGAAATTGTGCGGCAGAAGCCTCCCGCCCGCCGAAGCCGAACACATACCTTCACCCCAGGGACAGCAATTCCGCGGCTGCTCCCGAGAATGCACTCCATCCTGCGGCATTTGCATTCTCATGGGCAGAATCGGAGGTCATCGCGTCGTGGGCGACCCGTCCCGCCAGTACGCCGATCGCCGCCTGGACGTACAGGGACACTGTCGCCGATCTTGTGACGGCGTGGTCATGGAGACAGTCGAGTGATCGGCCGCGACGATCGTCTTGCGGGCGCGATCCAGGCCGTCCCCCGCCGCACGACGGCGCCACACCGACCACAGCCCCCACCCCGACCAGCGCCGCGATCTCCGCGGACGTCTTACCCCGGACCACGATCTACCGCCAACACACAGGCGCGCCGCCACGCCCGCACCCCGCTCGACCGACGCCAGCCATGACCGCGGACCGGCCGAACCCGAGGGACAAAGCTCGGCCTAACCCCATGATCAACCCACCGGGGTGACGTCCACCCGGATCCGCGCAACCCACCGGGGTCAGGCTCGGGCGCCCGCTTGGCGGATGTGGGCGGCCACCACCTGCGCGCCGTCGGAGCCGACGAGGATCGAGTAGTGGTTGGTGTCCGGCACCCGGATCGCGGGCACGGCCAGGCCGGCGGTGTTGTCCGCGGTGTACCCGCCGGGCGTCTGGTTGAGCAGCCCCCGGTCGGCCCAGAGCAGCACGGCCGGCACGGTCAGCCGGTGGAACGCCGCGGTCGCCTCCGGTCCGGCGAGCATGTCCGCCCCGTCCACCCGGATCGCCTCGGCCACACAGGACGACCGGTACGGTCCGTCCCCGATCAGGTCGTGCTGCAGGTACTCGTCCAGTGCCGGCGTCCACGGGAACTCGAACGCCGGATGCTTCCGCCAGAACGCGCGGTACTCCTCCCGGGACTCGAACGTGATCGACAGCCGCTCCATCGCCGGCCCCAGCGCCCGGGCCAGCAGCGCCTGCACGTCGGTGCCCTCGGGCAGCCGGGGCGCGAGCCCGCCGTCGACCATCACCACCCCGGTTACCCGCGATGGGTGCCGGACGGCGGCCAGCGCCGCGACGTACGCACCCATGGAGTGCCCGGCCAGCACGGCGGTGTCCACCCCGCGGTCGTCGAGCAGCGCGATCAGGTCGTCGGCGTGCCGGGTCAGCCCGTACGGGCCGGGCACGTCCCGGCTGCCGGCGCGCCCGCGCAGATCCGGGGCGAGCAGCGTGACCTGGCCGGCGAGCGCTTCGGCGACCGCGGCCCAGGACAGGCCGTTCCCGGTGATGCCGTGCGCGGCGACCACGACCGGCGGCTCGCCCGGCCACTCGTGGACCTCGAGGCGGGGTTCGGGGGCGCTCAATGGATGCTCCAGCCGCCGTCGATCATCAGCGACGCGCCGGTGATGAACGACGCGTCCGGCGAGCACAGGTACGACACCGCCGCGGCCACCTCCTCGGGTTCCAGCAGCCGCTTGAGCGCCGCCGGGGCCAGCATGATCTTCTCCACCACCTCGTCACGGCCGATGCCGTGGGTCTGCGCCTGCGCGTCGATCTGCTTGTCCACCAGCGGCGTACGCACGTACGCCGGGTTGACGCAGTTGGACGTGACGCCGTGCGGGGCGCCCTCCAGCGCGGTCACCTTCGACAGGCCCTCCAGCGCGTGCTTCGCGGTCACGTACGCGACCTTGAACTCCGATGCGCGCACGCCGTGCACCGAGGAGATGTTCACGATCCGGCCCCAGCCGCCCGCGTACATCCCCGGCAGCAACCGCCGGACCAGCCGGAACGGCGCCTCCACCATGAGCCGCATCATCAGCGAGAACTTCTCCGGCGGGAACTCCTCGATCGGCGCCACGTGCTGGATGCCGGCGTTGTTGACGAGGATGTCGCCGTCGACGTCCAGCGCGTCGATGGCGTCCAGGTCGGTCAGGTCGATGCCGATCGCCCGGGCGCCCGGCATCTCCGCGACCGCCTTGGTGGCCGCCGCCTCGTCCAGATCGAGCACCACCACCGTGGCGCCGTCCGCCGCCAGCCGCTGTGCGCAGGCCAGCCCGATACCGCTGGCGCCCCCGGTGACCACCGCGGTACGTCCGTTCAACGTCATGGATCGAACCTACAGTGATCGGATGGATTGGCCGCTGTTCGATCTGCGCCTGCGCTGCCGGGATGTGCGGTTGCGGGCCGTGCGCGAGGACGACCTCGCCCATCTGGCCGCGGTGCTGCCGCCCGACGTCGGGCACGATCCGCGCCTGGAGATCTTCCCACGGCTCAGCGACGACGAGAACGAGCGGCGGTTGTTCTACCAGGGCTATTGGCGGGCGCTGGGCACGTGGTCGCCGTCGAACTGGGTGCTGCACATGGCGGTGGAGTTCGAGGGTGCGCTGGTCGGCGTGCAGACGCTGGAGGGGGAGGACTTCCCGCGTCTGCGTACCGTCGACTCCGCGTCCTGGCTGGTGCCGGATGTCCGGGGCCGCGGTGTCGGGGTGGCCATGCGGATCGCCGTGCTCGGGCTCGCGTTCGACCGGCTGGGCGCGGTCGCCGCGATCTCGTCGGCCACCGTCGGGAACGCCGCGTCGCTCGGCGTCTCCCGGCGGATCGGTTACCGGGACAACGGCGTCGGGCTCGTGGTCGAGACCGGCGGCGTCGCGCAGTTGCAGCATCTCCGGCTGCCCGCCGACGCGTGGCGGCACGGCGGCGAGGTGACGATCGACGGCTTCGAGCCGTGCCGCCCCTGGTTCGGCCTTGATTGAGGCGTCGATCTTGGAGTTGTGGCGCCCGCCTCGTCCGCTTGCGGGGCGTTTGTGAGGAGCCACTAATCCAAGATCGACGGGGTGGGGCGGCGACATGTCGGCCGGGTTCGATATTCTCTCCCGCGATCGGGCCGCGATCGGCGGCCCCGGGGCGCAACGGGGATTCACGGGTGGAGCAGCGGCGTTGGATCGGCATGCTGGCGGCGACGGCGGTGGCCGTGGCGGGGGGCACGCTGGTCGTGCTCAACTGGCCGGGGGACCGCGGCGGGACCGCGGCGGCGGCCGCACCGGTGAAACCGCGGATCAGCACCCTCGATCTCGCGCCCGCCGACCCGGCGGCCACCTCGCTGGATCTGCCGGAGCGCGACACCCCCGCGTTCAGCATGCTGGGCATCACCTGGACCAACCCGAAGGCGGTGCCACACGGCACGGTCCAGGTGCGCACCCGCCCGGTCGCGACCGGCGCCTGGACGCCCTGGCAGACCCTGGACAACGACGACAGCCAGGGCCCGGACACCCGCGGTGAGGCCACCGCTGCGGCCCGCGGCGGCACGGCGCCACTCTGGGTCGGGCTCTCCGACGGGGTGGCGGCCCGCATCACCGGCGCGACCGGCAAGGCCGCCGCGCCGCTCCCGGCCGGCCTGCGGCTCGACATGATCGACTCCACCGCGGGGTCGGCCGCGAAGAGCGGCTCCGGCGGCCACGGTGGCGGCGGCCAGGGCGGCGGCGATGGTGGCCAGAGCGGTGGCGACGGCGGCCAGGGCGGCGGCGATGGTGGCCAGAGCGGTGGCGACGGCGGCCAGGGCGGTGGCATGCTGCTCGAGCCCAGCGTCGGCGCGAGCGACCCGGCCCCGTCGGCCGAGCCGGCGAGCGCACCCGCCACCACCGAGGCCACGCCGACGGGGCCGGCCACGACCGCCGCGACAACCGACCCGGGGCCCACCGCGACCACCACGGCGCCGCCGACCCCCACCACGCCGGAGAGCACGAGCGCGCCCGCCTCGGCGACCACCTCCGCGCCGCCCCCACCCCTCGGCCAGCTCCCGCCGTACGTCTCCCGCGCCGGCTGGCAGGCCGACGAAACGCTGGTCACCGATCCGCCGCAGTACGGCGTCGACGTCAAGGTCCTGTTCGTGCACCACACCGCCGGCACCAACGACTACTCGTGCGCCGACTCGCCGGCCATCATCCGGGGCATCCTCGCCTACCACGTGACGAGCCAGGGCTGGAACGACATCGGCTACAACTTCCTGGTCGACAAGTGCGGCACGCTTTTCGAGGGCCGCAAGGGCGGCGTCGACAAGCCGGTCATCGGCGCGCACACGTACGGCTTCAACACCAACTCGGCGGGCATCGCGGTGCTCGGGACGTACATCACGAACCAGGTCCCGGCGGCAACCGCCACGACGATCGCGAAGGTGGCCGCCTACAAGCTCGGCCTGTACGGCTACGAGCCGTCCACCAAGGCCGAGCTCACCGAGGGCGTCAGCGACGGCAAGTTCCCGAAGGGCACGGTCGTCTCGTTCAACCGGATCTCCGGGCACCGCGACGGCGTGGCCACCGAGTGCCCGGGCGACGCCCTCTACGCGCAGCTGGCCGGTGTCCGCACCCAGGCCACCACGATCTTCTACGGCTTCGCCGGCCGCCCGGTGACCGGCGGGGTGTCCAGCGGCGGCATCTACTACGTACCCGGCACGGCGACGCTGAACTGGACGATCGGCGCCCCGGCCAGCCAGGTCAAGCGGTTCGACCTGATGGTCGACGGCGGTACCGTCGGCAGCGCCCCGGCGACGGCCACCTCCGCTGCGGTGTCCCTCACGGACGGCCCGCACCGGCTGGCCGTCCGCGCCGTGTACGTCACCGGCACCACGACCATCACGCCGGCGTCCAGCGTCGTGTCGGACGCCACCGCCCCGGTCTTCACCGCGCCACCCGAGCTGGCCTTCCGCGGCGGCACGGTGTCCACCAGCTCGGCGCCGGTGACGCTGACCTGGCGGGCGACCGACAAGATCAAGTTGACCTCGGTCACGCTGACCACCCCGGCCATGGCCACGTTCGGCCCGTCGACGACCTCGTGGGCCACGAGCGCGAAGGTCGGCGAGTCCCGTACCTGGCGGATGACCGCGCGGGACGCGGCCGGCAACACCCGCTACGCCTCGGCCACCCGGACGCCGACGTTGATCTCGGAGACGGCCGCCGGCCGGTCCGGCACGTGGACCAGCAAGTCCAGCACCTCGTACCTGGGCGGGACGTCGCTCGCCTCGGGCACCCGCGGCTCGAAGCTGACCTGGACGGTCACCGGCCGGGCGGTGGGCCTGATCGTGTCGCGTACCCCGTCGTCCGGCCAGGTCGACATCTATGTGGACGGCACGTTCGTGCAGACCGTCGATCTGCGCTCCAGCACGACCCTGTACCGGCAGCTGATCTGGCAGAAGTCGTTCGGCGGGTCAGCGCGGCACACCATGACCGTCCGGGTCAAGGGCACCTACGGGCGTCCCTGGGTCAACGTGGACGGGCTGATCGTTCTGGCGTAGCGCTCGGTAGTCCTCGTGATAAACGAGGGCGGCCTCCGGGACGGTGTCGTCCTAGGACACTCGAGCAGCCCGAGCAAGGGAGTCGTCCTAGGACACTGAGCGTAATCAACTGTGGACACCCGGCGGCATGGTGTCCACCGTGTCCGGTCGGTGCGTATTGATCAACTTAATCCATATTCGCATCGATCGAACGGCCAAGATCCGCCGTCCGTTCGGATGAAGTACCCGAGGTGAGCGACCCACTACCCTCGGCGCCGTTGGGTCGTAACCCGCGGCCTGGGGAACAGCGGGGTATCCACGATGGAACAACGACGTCTGACCGGACTGCTGGTGGCAACGGCACTCACCGTAGCGGGCATCGGAGTGGTCGCACTCTATCTGCCGACGGATCGCGACGGCGGCGCGACGGCCGCCCCCTTGGTGAGACAAGGCGTCTACACCGTCGATCTCACGCCCACCGATCCGGCATCGACGTCGGTGGGACTGCCCGAACGCGACACCCACCGGTACAGCATGCTCGGCGTCACCTGGAGCAACCCCAAGGCGGTGCCGCACGCCACGATCCAGGTGCGCACCCGCTCGGCCACCTCCAGCGCCTGGACCTCCTGGCGGACGCTGGAGTTCGACGACAGCCAGGGCCCGGACAGCGCCGGCGAGGGCGCCCTCGCCGGCCGTGGCGGCACCGAGCCGCTCTGGGTCGGACTGTCCAACGGGGTGGCCGTCCGCATCAGCGGGACCGGCAAGGCCGCCGCCGCGCTCCCGGGTGGACTGCGGCTCGACATGATCGACTACGCCGACGCCGATCCCGGGGCCGGCCAGAAGACGTCGGGCGCCCGAGGCGGTTCAGGAACCGGGAGCGGCGGCCAGGGCGGCGGGTTCGTGCTCGCCTCGAACGCCGCGCCGCTGACCAAGGCGGCGAGCTCCGCACCGGTCAGCCGGCTCCCGAGGTACGTCTCCCGCGCCGGCTGGCACGCCAACGAGTCCCTGGTCCGGGACCGGCCGCAGTACACCGGCCCGGTGAAGGTCATCTTCGTCCACCACACCGCGGGCACCAACAACTACTCCTGCGCCGACTCGCCGGCCATCATCCGGAGCATCCAGGCCTACCAGGTGCTGAGCCGGGGCTGGAACGACATCGGCTACAACTTCCTGGTCGACAAGTGCGGCACGCTGTTCGAAGGGCGGCGCGGCGGTGTCACCCGGCCGGTGCTCGGGGCGCACACGTACGGCTTCAACACCGACTCGGCGGGCGTCGCGGTGCTCGGCACGTACAGCTCGCGGAAGATCTCGCCGGCGGCCGCCACGACCCTCGCCCGGGTGTCCGCGTACAAGCTGGGCCAGTACGGATACGAACCGTCGGGCAAGGCACGGCTGGTCGAGTCGGCCTCCGACGGCAAGTTCCGCCGGGGCACGGTGGTGTCGTTCCACCGGATCTCCGGGCACCGCGACGCCGTGGTGACCGAGTGCCCCGGCAACGCGCTCTACGCGCAGCTGGCGGCCGTCCGTACCCAGGCCACCCAGTTCTACTACGGGTTCGCCGGAAAGCCGGTGACCGGTGGCAGGTCCAGCGGCGGTACGTACTACGTGCACGGCACCGTGACGCTGCACTGGACGAACTTCGGCCCGTCCCGGCAGGTCAAACGGTTCGAGCTGCTGGTCGACGGCGGTAAGGCCGGCCGCGCGCGGTCCACCGCGCGGGCCGCGACGGTCCGGCTCACCGACGGCAGGCACCAGGTCGCCGTGCGCGCCGTGTACGGCACCAACACCCGGCTCACCACCCCGGCGTCCACGGTGGTCTCGGACACCGTCGCCCCGGTGTTCACCCGGGCACCCGAGCTGAGCCTGCGCACCGGCACGGTGTCCACGACCTCGGCGCCGGTCACGCTCAACTGGCGGGCCACCGACCGGATCAAGCTGGACTCGGTCGCGGTGACCCATCCGGGCAAGGCCGTCTTCGGGCCGTTCGTCACCGCGTGGAACGTCAACGCCAAGGTGGGCGTGTCCCGGACCTGGCAGATGACCGCCCGGGACGCGGCCGGCAACACCCGCTACGCCTCGGTGCCGCGGACGCCGACGTTGATCCCGGAGACGGCGGCCATCCGGTCCGGCGCGTGGCTCAGCAAGTCGAACACCGAGTACCTGGGCGGTACGTCGCTCGCCTCCACCACGGCCGGCTCCGGTCTGACGTGGACGGTCACCGCCCGGGCGGTGGGCCTGATCGTGTCCCGCGGCTCGCTGTCCGGTGAGGTGGACATCCTGGTGGACGGCAAGCTCGTGCGGACCGTGGACCTGCGCTCCAGCGCGACGCTGTACCGGCAGCTGGTCTGGCAGCAGTCGTTCCCCGCCGGCCCCGGGTGCACCTGTCCCACGCACATCGTGTCGATCGTGGTCAAGGGCACCAGCGGCCGTCCGGGGGTCACCGTGGACGGACTGATCGCTCTGACGTAGCCCGGCGGGGCGCGGCCGGCGGGAGGGTGAACCAGAAGGTCGCCCCCCGCCCGGCCTCGCCCTCCGCGCGGATGTCGCCGCCGTGCCGCTCCACCGCCCGGTGCACGGTGGTCAGCCCGATGCCCGTGCCGGGGAAGTCGTCCGCGCTGTGCAGGCGGGCGAACGGCCGGAACAGCTCGCCCGCCTGGCCGGCCGGGAACCCCGCACCGTTGTCCCGGACGAAGTAGCCGCCCGGTGCCTGGCCCACCTCGATGACCGGCCGCTCGACGCGACGGGTGAACTTGACCGCGTTGTTGATCAGGTTCTCCAGGATGACCCGGACCAGGCCCTCGTCGGCGTCCACCGACATGCCGTCCTGGATCCGGAACTCCACCGGCCGGTCCGGTTCGCGGGCCTGCACGTCGGCCGCCACCTGCCGGGCCACCTCGGCCAGGTCGAACCGCTGCCGACGCAGGTCGCCGCGGCTCGCCCGGGCCAGGATCAGCAACGACTCGACCAGGTCGGCCATCCGCTGGGCGGCCACGCGGATCCGCTGGACCCGGTGCCGCGCCTGGTCGCTCAGCGCGTCCTCGTCCAGCATCTCCTCGGTGAAGCCGGAGATCACCTGGAGCGGACCGCGCAGGTCGTGCGACACCGAACCGCTGAACGCCTCGAGCTCCCGGTTCCGCCACTCCAGTTCCTCGACCAGTGCGGCCCGGGTCTCGGCGAGCTGCCGGGCGGCGCGCTCCTCGGCGGCGTCCAGCTCCCGGCGCATCAGCTCCTCCCGGATGCGCCGGCTCTCGTCGTGCGACTGCTTGCGGCGGATCTGCGTGCGGACGTGCGCCCGCAACGGTTCGGCGTTCCCGTCGCGGGCCGCCATCCACCGCACGTAGTCGTCGGCGCCCGCGGCCAGGCAGTCGAGCATGTCGTCGTCACAGTCGCCGGTCATCACCAGCGGCGTGTCGCCGATCTTCGGCACGTCCTTGATCCGCCGGCAGATCTCTCGACCGTCGTCGCCCAGCCGGTCCTGTGCCAGCACGATGCAGTCCACCGGCTGGGTGGCGAGCAGTTGCAGGGCCTGGTCCGCCCCGGCGGCCGCGGCGACGTCGTACCCGTCCGCCCGCAGCGCGTCGGCCAGCGCCACCGCGCGGACCGGGTCCACGGACAAGGCCAGCACCTTGCTCAGCCCGTGCAGGCTGCCGGTCGCGCCGATGGGCAGCTGCTCGGCGCTCTGCCGCAGCACCGCGGCCAGCTTCGCCACGACCACCGCCAGGTCCTGCTGCTTGCGCAGGAACCCGTCCGCGCCGGCCTCGAGCATCTGGACCTCGGTGGCGTAGTCGTCGGCCGCGGTCATCAGCAGGCACGGCGTGTCCCGCAGCGCCGGGTCGAGCCGCATGCGCCGGATCACCGTGGCGCCGTCGATGCCCGGCATCACGCCGTCCACGATCACCGCGTTCGGGCGGCGGTCCGCGGCGGTCCGCAGGCCTTCCTCGCCCGACTCCGCGGTCAGCACCGCGTACCCCTCGGGCTCCAGCAGGTCGCGGAGCTGCTCCCGGAACGTACGACTGTCGTCGATCACCAGCACGGAGGTACGGCTGTCCACCCGGTGCTCGCCGAGGAGCTGCCGGGTGCGGGCCACCACGTACCCGGCGTCGTAGGGTTTGCCCACGTACTCGTCCGCGCCGGTCCGCAGTCCCAGCAACCGGTCCGCCACCTCCGCCTCGGTGGACAGCAGCACGGTCACCGTGCCCTCCCGCCCAGGCCACGCCCGCAGCTCGCGCAGCAGGTCCACCCCGTCGACGTCGGGCAGCATCACGTCCAGCACCGCCGCGTCGAACGCCGACCCGGCGAAGGCGGCCCGCGCCTCGTCGCCGGTCGCGCACAGGATCGTGGCGAACCCGTCCGCCTGGAACGCCTCGTGGAGGTCCATCCGCACGGTCAGGCTGTCGTCCACAATGAGCACGGTCGGTTTCATCGTCGCGCCGCCGCGGTGTGCACCAGTTCGGCGAGGCGATCGGCGATACGCCCCGGGGGTAGCACGTGTGCCGCGGCGCCCAGCTGTGCCGCTTCCCGGGGCATCCCGTAGACCACGCAGCTCGTCTCGTCCTGCGCGAACGTGACCGCGCCGCGCTCGCGCATCCGCAGCAGGCCCTGGGCGCCGTCCCGGCCCATCCCGGTCAGCAGGCAGCCGGCGGCGGCCGCGCCGTACTCCGCGGCCACCGACTCGAACAGCACGTCCACGGCCGGCCGGCAGGAGTGCCGCGGCGGGCCGTCGCCGAGCCACAGCGCGCCGTCCCGGATGAACAGATGCCGGTCCGGTGGCGCCAGCACGATCCGTCCACAGAGGATGCTCACGGGCAGACCGTTTGTCGCGTACCGGACGTCGCGGCCGGTCTGGCCGGCGAGCCAGTCGGAGAACGCCACCGCGAACGGCTCGCTCGCCGCGATGTGCTGGACACACACCACGGGGACCCGGAACCCCGGCGGGAGTGTACGCAGCAGCTCGGTGATCGCGCCCGGACCGCCGGTGGACGCGCCCACCGCGACCAGCCGCAGCGGCTCCGCCACCGGGGCGGGCGGGTGCGTGGCCACCGGCGGCGCCATCGACCGGCCGTCCAGCCGTGCCCGGGGATGGGTGATCACCCGGATCCGGGACACCATCCGGACCGCCGCGCGCAGCCGGAGCCCCCAGGACAGGTCCGAGTCGTCGCCGCGCGGCTTCTCCAGGACGTCCACCGCGCCGGCGGCCAGTGCGTTGTACGTGCTGAACAGTTCGCGCCGGTCCGCCCCCGACACCACCAGGATCGGCGTCGGGCAGTCGGCCATGATGTGCTCGGTGGCCACCAGGCCGCTCATGGTCGGCAGCATCATGTCCATGGTGACCACGTCCGGCCGCAGCCGCGCGCACATCTCCACCGCCGCCGGACCGTCCGAGGCCTCGCCGACCACGCGCAGGTCGGGGTCGGCGGCCAGCGACTCGCGAAGCATGTGCCGCATGGTCGCCGAGTCCTCGACCAGCAACACCCGGATCACGACCGGACCCCGCCGCTGATCAGATGCCGGATGTGGGCCAGCAACTCCTCCTGGTTGAACTCGCCCTTGACCACGTACGCACTGGCGCCGACCTCGGTGCCGCGCTGCCGGTCCTCGGCGGACGCCCGGGAGCTGACCAGGATCGCCGGGATCCCGGCCAGCCTCGGGTCGGCCCGGGTCCGCGCGACGAACTCGAAGCCGTCGATCCCGGGCATGTCGATGTCGGTCAGGAACAGCCCGTACTCCCGTTGCTCCGCCTTGGCCAGACCCTCCTCGCCGGACGCGGCCAGGTCCACCTGGTATCCGGCCGACTCGAGGATGCTGCGCTCCAGCATCCGGGTGGTCAGCGAGTCGTCCACCACCAGGATCGGCGGCTGGTGTGCCGGCTCGGTGTCGCTCGCCGCGGTGCCGCCGGCCGAGGCCGCCTCCATGACCAGGCCGTGGACGTCCAGCACGAGCCGCGGCCGTCCGTCCAGGTCCATGGCCACCCCGGCGATCACCGGCGCGGCCGGGGCGAGATCCGGCAGCGGGCGCACGACAAGCGTCGACGTGCCGGTCAGCCGGTCGACGCCGACCGCAACGGATTCGCCGTCCGCCTCCACCACCACCGCCACGCCCGGAGCCGCCGAGTCCGGGATGGCGGTGCCCGCGTACAGCGCACGGGCCAGCGGCAGGAACGGCACCGCCCGCCCGTCGTGCGCGATCCGGCCGGTCGCCACCGCGGACGCCGCCGGCTCGGGCGCCAGCCGTACGCAGGTCCGGACCGCGTCCAGCGGCACCGTCGCCACCGTCCCGGCCGCCTCCATTACCAGGCCGTGCAACGACAACATGGTCAGGGGTACCACCAGCTCGACGCTCGCGCCCTCGCCCGGCCGGGTGGCGAGCTGGACCTCGCCGCCGAGCTGGTTCGCCACGTCCCGCACCACGTCCAGCCCCACGCCACGCCCGGACACCTCGGTGACCGTGGCCGAGGTGCTGATGCCGCCGCGCAGCACCAGGTCCATCAGCACGCCGTCGGGGGGTTCGGTACCGCCCGGGGCGAGCAGGCCGCGGTTCTCGGCCGCCCGGCGCAGCGCGGCGAGGTCGAAGCCCCGGCCGTCGTCCGTGCACCGGAACGCGGCCCGCCGCCCCCGCCGTTCGACCTCCACCACCACCCGGCCCTCCGCGGGCTTGCCGGCGGCGACCCGGTCGGCCTCGGGTTCGATGCCGTGCGCCACCGCGTTACGCACGACGTGCCCGAACGCGCCCCCGACTTGGGCCAGCACCTGCGGGTCCATCCGCAACTCCCCGCCGCGGCCCTCGAAACGCACCCGCTTGCCCTGCGTCTCCGCGGCGTCCCGCACCGCCCGGTGCAGCGTGGTGAAGATCGTGGCGGCGGCCACCAGCCGCAGCCGCTCGGCCCGGCCGCGCAGCTCGTCGAGCTCGCGTTCCACCTGCTCGACCGCGTCGGTGAGGCGCCGCCCGAGGGTGCCCAGCTCGGTGGCCAGGCGCAGCGCGGACGCCCGCGCGGTCTGCGGTCCACCCGAACGGCCGACCCGCAGCTGCTCGGCCAGTGACTCCGCGGAACGGTGCAAGCGGTCGATCGCCGTCCCGCCGCCGCGCAGCGGGGCGAACCGGGCGTGCGCCTCGCCGACCGCGTCGAGCAGATCGTCCACATCGGAGGTGGCGGCCCGTGCGACGGGCACCGCCTCGACCGGGTTGTCGGCCGCCGGCGGCGCTTCGGACGTCGGCGCGGGCGCGGCTCCGGACGTCGGGGCCGGGCTCGGCTCGGGCGTGAGCGTTGCCACCCGCGCGGCGATCGCGTCGTTGAGGCGCAGCAGCTCCCGCATGTCCTCGGCAGCGGGGCGTACGCCCTCGTCCCGGTAGGCGACGAGGACCTCCTCGAAGGCGTGCGCGTGGTCCGCGATCTCCTGCTCGCGCACCACCCGGGCGGCGCCCTTGAGCGTGTGCGCGTACCGCAGCAGCCGCGCCACGAGCTCCGGGCCGGGCTCCTGGTCCAGGTCGAGGACCCCCGCGCTGATCTGGTCGACCAGCTCGCGGGCCTCGATCCGGAAGTACCGCAGGGGATCGGCGGGCGTCAGCGCCCG
>Ga0081539_10005317_pt1 | contig 13224 bp, 13 predicted proteins | sample TabmetS4T2R2_FD_71023 | JGI IMG/M metagenome (GOLD analysis project Ga0081539, IMG submission 71023) | Tabebuia heterophylla rhizosphere microbial communities from the University of Puerto Rico - S4T2R2 | ecosystem: Host-associated > Plants > Roots > Rhizosphere ...
CCCACGTCGAAGGCGATGTTGCCGGCCCGCGTCTCCAGCGACGAGGCGCCGCCGACGATCGCGCGGGCCAGCGGACCGGCGATCGCAAGGAAGTCGACGATCTCGACGTGCGCGCCCTCGGCGCGCAGCGCCGTGGCGAGAACCTCGGCGGGCAGGTCGTGGCCGGCGCCGATCGAGGCGGTGAAGATCAGCACGCGCGTTGGCATGTGCCGCACTATGCCGACTTCACTAGCGTGGCGCCTGCATGCGCAGGCGCAAGCACTGGGGCTGGGGCTACGAGGACGACGCGTGGTCGCCGCAGCAGCTCCGCGCGGCGGCCCCGGGGCTCGAGGAGCACCTGCGCATCGCCAGCGGCGAGGTGCAGGAGCCGGTGGCGCTCGACGACGTCGTGCTGCCCCCGCCGCGCGTCGCTGCGCCGGACGCGCTGGCACCCATCTGCGCCACCGACACCCACGCGCGCGCCTCCCACGCGTGGGGGTCGTCGTACGCCGACGTCGTGCGCGGCTTCCGCGGGCGCTTCGACTTCCCGCCCGACGTCGTTGCCCGGCCGCGCGGCGAGCGCGACGTCGAGGCGCTGCTGGAGTGGGCGGCGGGCGCGAACCTGGCGGTCGTCCCCTACGGCGGCGGGACGAGCGTCACCGGCGGCGTCCGATGCGAGGTGCCCGAGCGCTTCGACGGCGCGCTCTCGCTCGACCTCGGCGCGATGGGCCGCGTACTGCAGATCGACGAGGTCTCGCGATCGGCCTGCATCCAGGCCGGGGCGTCCGGACCCGCGCTCGAGAAGCAGCTGCGGGCGCTCGACCTCACGCTGCGCTTCTACCCGCAGTCGTTCGAGCTCTCGACGCTCGGCGGCTGGATCGCGACCCGCGCGGGCGGTCACTTCGCCACCGCCGAGACGCACATTGACGACCTCGTCGAGTCGGTCCGCGCCATCACGCCGACCGGCGCCTGGGAGTCGCGGCGGCTCCCCGGCTCCGGCGCCGGACCGTCGCCGGACCGGATGCTGCTGGGCTCGGAGGGCATGCTCGGCGTCATCACCGAGGCCTGGGTCCGGGTGCGCCCGCGGCCGCAGGCGCACTCGCTCGCGACGGTGCGCTTCGGCGCGTTCGAGGCCGGGATCGACGCGCTGCGCGCGATCGCGCAGACGGGCCTGCGACCGTCCAACTGCCGCCTCATCGACGCCGAGGAGGCGCGCATGACCGGCGCCAGCGACGGTACGGCGGCGCTGCTCGTGCTCGGCTTCGAGGCCGCCGAGGAGGGCCTCGCGCCGGTCGCCGAGCTGCTCGACCGCGGCCTGCACATCTGCGCCGAGGCCGGCGGCGCGTGGGACGAGCGCGCCGTGCGCCGCGGCGGCCGCGGCGGGGGCCCGGAGACGGGCGGCGACACGGTCGGCGCCTGGCGCACGGCGTTCCTCCGCGCGCCCTACCTGCGCGACGCCTTCGTCGCGCTGGGAATCCTGTCCGAGACGTTCGAGACGGCGATCACGTGGGAGCGCTTCGGCGCCCTGCACGCCGCCGTGACGGCGGCCGCCACCGAGGCGATCGGGCCGGGAGGGCGCATCACGTGCCGGATCTCGCACGTCTATCCCGACGGGCCGGCGCCGTACTTCACCGTCCTCGCCCCCGCCCGGCGCGGCGAGGAGGTCGAGCAGTGGGCGCAGGTCAAGGTCGCCGCCGCGAACGCGATCGCGGCCTGCGGCGGCACGATCACCCACCACCACGCGGTGGGCCGCGACCACCGCGCCTGGTACGACCGCCAGCGCCCGGAGCCGTTCGCAGCCGCGCTGCGCGCAGCCAAGGCCGCCGTCGACCCGGCCGGGCTGCTGAATCCCGGTGTCTTGATCGGCGGCCCGTAGCCGCTACGGTTAAGCGCGATGCCCGATACCTCGAAGGTCGCCAAGAACCTGCGCGCGTTCCGGATCGGGATCAACGCGCACGACCGCGAGAACCCGACGCACAGCGCCTACGGCATCGGGCTCGCGCATTTCGACCTCGAGCGCCTGGGCTTCGACGAGGGCGAGGAGATCCTGCCCGGGATCACGATCCACGCCGACGGCGGCGAGACCGGCAACTTCCGCGTGCTCTGCGACGGCGATCACCTCGAGGAGCGCGAGGCCGAGGAAGCCGAGGTCGTCGAGGCCGTCTCGACGCAGACCGCCCTGGTCCCCGTCGGCTCGCCGCGCGAGGACGCGCGGAGCTCGACGCACCGGCGCTGACGCAGCGCGTGTGAGCAACCGCCTGTTCTGGGTGCTGGCCGTCGTGGCGGTGGCCGCGAGCGTCGCCAGCGTGCTCGTGGTGCGCAACCGCGGCGGCGACTCGCGATCCGCCAGCGCCGTCGTGGGCACGGTGGACCCGGCCCTGACGGCGAAGATGCGCCGGGTCGCGTTCTACGACTGGGAGCCCAACGTCATCGGTCCGGGCGGCCGCCGGGCGCCCGGCGATCCGGCCGTCACCGGCGGTCGGAAGGCCGGCCGCGCCGGCGCCCTGTCGCTCTACGACGCGGTACTGCGCGCGGCGCGGCGCCCGGCCCGCGTGGAGCCCGACAACGCCCGTCAGACGACGCTCCACTACGCCGTCGATCCCGCGCGCCGGCGCGTCTTCGGCCGCGGGGCGGCGACTCGCGCGCAGGCGCTGGCCGCCGTCCCGGCGGCGGCGCGCGGCGCAGCGAGGGTCTACGAGGTCAAGCCGGACACGACGATCGTCGCGGCCGAGGGCTCACGCACCCGCTGGTTCGTCCTCAAGGACGACGTCGCGCTGCCCGGCAGCGACATCCGCGACCCGCGCCGCGCGATCGACCAGAGCAGCGGGCGCTCGGTCGTCAACTTCGCGTTCACCGAGCCGGGCCTGGTGCGCTTCCAGCAGCTCACGCAGGCGCTCGCCCGCCGCGGCGCCGCAAGCTCCCTGAGCCACGCCGGCGACGATCCCGCCAGGCACAATCAGCACTTCGCGGTCGTCTCGGACGGGCGCATCGTGGCGCTGCCGTTCATCGACTTCCGCGTCAATCCGGACGGGCTCGACGCCCGCGCGGGCTCACAGCTCGCCGCGCCGCTCTAGCTGCGGGAGCGGTCGAGCTGGACGGCGATCCCGTCGGCCTCGAAGCAGACGAGCCCGGCGATCTTCATCGCCTCGGCGCGCGGCAGCTCGTAGCTCCACGCGGCGTCGTCGTAGCGCTCGCCCCCGGCGAGGACGTGCCAGTGCGTCGCCTCGCCGATGTAGGGGTCGGTCCTCGTCGTCGTGCTCGGCTGCAGGCGCCCCGCCACGACGTCGCCGCGCGGCACGTAGACGCGCACCGGCATGCTCGTCTCGAAGACGAGCGTCGGGCGCTCGCTGGCGGCGAGCAGCTCGCCGTTCGCGGTGACCCGCACCGGCCGCGAGCTGGCGTGCGCGTCGACGTGGTGGTAGGGGTCGCGCAGCCCCCCGGCCACGGGCTCGTCCTCGACCATCCAGCGGTCGGCGCGGTCGAAGGCGAGCGCCGCGAAGCCGCGCAGCCACGCGGCCTCCTCGAGCGGCTGCTCGTAGGCCCAGACGGCGTCCTCGCGCACGTCGTCGCCGACGCGCACCGTCCAGTACGACGCCTCGCCCTTGAACGGGCAGCGCGTGGAGGTCGCCGTGCGCTCGAGCAGCTCGCCGTCGAAGTCCTCGAGCGGCACGTAGGCGACCGGTGGGATGCCGGTCTCGTACAGGCGGTGCGCGCGGGTCGTGTCGAGCACCGGCCGGTCGCCGACGAAGGCGCGCAGGCGGCGCGCGTCGGGCTCGAACAGGAGCCGGTGCGCGGGTGAGCGGATCGTGTAGTTCGACGCCGCGGGACGGCCGCCGAGCGGTCCGCCGCCCTGGGTGAGGCTCATCGCGAGCACCGCCGTTGCGGCTCGACGGCGGCGGTGGTCGAGCACTGACGCGCTGTCATCGCTCCACTTTAAGCTCTCGCCCGAACGCGCGGCCGAACAGGTCGACCTCGCGCTGCGCCGCCCAGCGCTCCACGCTCGCGGCGCCGTGGGTGTCGAGCAGGAGCCGGACCGTGCCGTTCTCGGACGCGACGTGGGCGGCGCGGACGCTCTGGTCGCGGCTGCGCTCGAGGTCCTCGGCGAGGCGCAGGAGGATCGCCAGCCGGTTGAGGCGCTCGTCGTCGCCCTTCTCGGCGAGCGGCGCAAGCTCGCCGAAGTCGGGCATGCCCTTGCGGTGATAGCGCGCGGCCTGCGCGATCAGCGCGACCTCGCGCGGGCTGAAGCCAGCGAGCCCGGCGTTGAGGATGAGGTAGCGCGAGTGCTTGTGGTGGTCGTCGTAGTCGACGGACATGCCGATGTCGTGCAGCACGCAGGCGCAGAACAGCAGCTCGCGCTCCCACACGTCGCCGCCGTGGAGCCCCGCCTCCGCCAGCTCGTCGAAGAGGCCCATCGCCAGCCGCGCGACGTGCTCGGTATGCGCCGGGTCGACGTGGTAGCGCGCGGCGAGGTTCAGGACGCTCGCGCGTCGCACGTCGTCGAACAGCGGCGGGTCGCCGCCGAGGTAGGAGCTGAAGAAGATCCCCTCGCGCAGGCCCGCCTCGGTGACCTGGATCGCCTCGAAGCCGCCGTGCTCCATGACGGCCTGCACGACGAGCGCGCCGGCGAGGATCAGGTCGGCACGCGCGTACTTGATGCCCTTGATCGAGCCGCGCTCCGGGGCCGGCATCGATGCGAGCTTGTCGATGAGGTCGTCGAGCGCCTTGCGGTCGATCGCGTAGCCCTGCACGCCCATGGACGGCTTGCCGGCCTCCGACTGGGCCGCGGCCGCGAGGTTGCGCATCGTGCCGCCGATGCCGACGATCCGCCGGCCGCTGCGCGGCAGCCAGGCGGCGCCGCGCTCGAGCGTCTCGATGACGTGCGCGCGCAGCGCCTTGCGGGCCTTCTTCGGCGCCTCCTCGGGGTCGGGCAGGAAGTGCTCGGTCATGCGGACGGCGCCCAGCGGCCACGAGCCGAGGCGCCCGGGATGGCGGCTGAGGACCTCGACGAGCTGCAGCGACCCGCCGCCGAGGTCGAGCACGGCGCCGTCGCTGAGCGTCGTCGAGTTGACCGCCGCGAGGTAGCCGAACGTCGCCTCCTCCTCGCGGCTGAGGACCCTCACCTGCAGGCCGGTCTCGGCGCGCACGCGCTCGAGGAACTCGGCCTGGTTGGACGCGTCGCGGATCGCGCTCGTCGCAGCGGCCTGGATGTCGTGCGGGCCGATCCCGGTCGCGGCGCAGAAGTGCGCGAAGACCTCCGCCGCCTGCAGCGCGCGCTCGATCGGCTCCGGGCCCAGCTCTCCGGTGGCCTCCAGCCCCTCGCCGATGCGCACCGGGAGGTAGATCTCGTCGGTGCGCTTCCACCATCCGTCGGCCGCCGTGAAGACGACGAGCCGGAACGAGTTGGAGCCCATGTCGATGACGGCGGTGCGCCGCTCGGCCGCGGTGCCGTCCATAGCTCCCGTCATCGCGGTCATGGTCGGAGCTTAGAGAGGGCGTCCGTGTCGCCGGCCATCGTCCTGTCCCGTGGCCGTCCTACGACCTCTAGGCAGGATCGTGGCGTGGCCTTCAGCCCCGCTCGATCAACTCGATCCGGTACCCGTCGGGATCGCGGACGAAGCACAGCAGCGAGCCGCCCTTGCTGACCGTGTACGGCGGCTTCTCGGGCTCGATCCCCTGCTCGGAGAGGTTCGCGAGGGCCTCGTCCATGTCGTCGACGGTGATCGCGATGTGGTTGTAGCCGGTCCCCAGCTCGTACTCGGAGACGCCATGGTTGTAGGTCAGCTCGAGGCGCGGGCCGTCGCCGGGAAGGCCCATGAAGACGTTGATCGCCTCGTCGCGGATCGGCTTGCGGCTGAGCTCCTCGAACCCCAGCGCCTCATAGAAGGCGACCGAGCGGTCGATGTCGCCGATCCGGTAGCACGTGTGGATGAGGGCGGTGGCGGTCATGGGGCACACAGTACCCTGAGTCTCATGGTCCTCGCACGCACCATGTCGGATGGCTTTCTGACGAATACCTACCTCGTCGCCGGGGCACCCGGCGGTCCCGGGTTCCTCGTCGACGCCGGCGGCCCGATGGGGCCCCTGTTCGACGAGGCCGAGCACCAGGACATCGACGTGACGCACCTCCTGCTCACGCATCACCACCACGACCACGTCTGCGCGCTCGACGAGGTCAGGCGCCGCTACCCGGACATCACCGTCCTCGCGCACCCCGACGAGCCGGTCGACGCGCAGCCGTTCGAGCCGCTGAGCATCGGCGGCCTGGACGTCGGCGCCGTGCACACGCCGGGGCACACGAAGGGGATGCTGAACTTCACCGTCGATGGCCACGTGTTCACCGGCGACACGCTCTTCAAGGGCTCGATCGGCGGCGTCCGTGCGCCCGGCAGCACGTCCTACGACGACATCAAGACGTCGATCATGGAGCGGCTCATGGGCCTCGACCACGCCACCGAGGTCCACCCCGGGCACACCGAGCCGACGACGATCGGCGACGAGTGGGAGCACAACGCGTTCATCCGCGTCTGGCGCGGCCTCGATCCCGAGGGCGACGAGCAGGTGACGGTCGCCGGCCAGCCCGCGACGCTCGTCGTCTGGGGCGACGACTACGACGGCGGGCACAAGGCCTGGGTGCGCTGGCCCGGCGGCCGCGACGACATCGTCCCCGGCTCCCAGGTGGAGCGCGGATAGCCGGAGCATGGCGAAGAAGGATGCGATTCCGACCTCGCGCCTGAGCCGCTCCTCGAAGGTCGGTCGGCTGGCCGCGACGCAGGCGGCCAAGCAGATGGGAACGCGGGCGACGAACGTGGCGCGCACCGACGCGGGCAAGCAGCGCGCGCTCGCCAAGCGCCAGCTCGAGACCGCCGAGCAGATCGTCGCCGCGCTCGGGACGATGAAGGGCGCCGCGATGAAGCTCGGCCAGGTCATGTCGTTCCTCGACGTCGGCCTCGTGCCGGAGGAGTACCGGGAGGAGTTCCAGGCCAAGCTCGCCGAGCTGCGCGACGCGGCGCCGAAGGTCTCCTTCAAGGACATGAAGAAGGTCATCGAAGGCGAGTACGGCGAGCACATCGAGGACGTCTTCGAGACCTTCGACCCGGTGCCGATCGCCGCCGCGTCGATCGGACAGGTCTACAAGGCGCGCCTGGCCGACGGCCGCGACGTCGCCGTCAAGGTGCAGTATCCAGGCGTCGCGCAGGCCGTCCGCGCCGACATGCAGAACCTCGGGATCATCCTGCGGCTCATGAAGCGGGTCGCGCCGGGCCTGGACCCGAAGGCGATGGGCGACGAGATCCGCTCGCGCATCGACGAGGAGCTCGACTACGAGCTGGAGGCGCAGAACCAGCGCACGCTCGCGCGGATCTACCGCGGGCACCCGTTCATCGTCGTGCCGGAGGTCATGACCTCGCTGTCGCACGAGAAGGTCATCGTCACCGAGTTCGTGACCGGCCGCGGCTTCGAGGAGATCAAGCAGCTCCCGCAGGCCGAGCGCGACCGCCTCGGCGAGATCGTCTTTCGCTTCTACTTCGGCTGCATGTACCGCCACCTGCAGTTCTCGGGCGATCCGCACCCGGGCAACTCGCTGCTGCTCGACGACGGCCGCATGGCGTTCCTCGACTTCGGCCTGTTCAAGCGCATCCCGGCGTCGATCGCCGAGTTCGAGCTGGAGATCGGGCGCATCGGCGCCACCGGCGACGGCGTCGCGCTGATCGAGCACCTGCACCGGGGCGGCTTCATCGCCAAGCCCGAGTACTACACGCCCGAGGGCATCCTCGAGCAGCTCCACGACATGACCTGGTGGTACTCGACCGACCAGGAGGTCGAGCTGACGCCGGAGATCGCGACGGAGATCATGATCGAGATGTCCGACCCGCGCTCGTCGCACTTCGCGAAGATGCGCCACGAGACGCTGCCGCCCGATCACCTCTTCGGGCGCCGCCTGGAGATGCTGACGCTGGCGGTCATGAGCCAGCTGCGCGCACGCGGCAACTGGCACCGCATCGCCCGCGAGTGGATCTACGGCGACCCGCCCGCGACCGAGCTCGGGCGCCAGGAGGCGGAGTTCTACGCCGCGCACCCGCCCGCGGCGACCGTGCGCGGCGCGGCCTAGAGCTTCTGGATCTGGAACAGCGACGTCGAGCCCGGGCTGCCGCTCGGCAGCCCGGCCGTGACCGCCACGCGCTGACCGGGCTTGCACCAGCCCAGCTCGACGACGCGCCGGCAGGCGTCCGCGATCAGCTCCTCGGTGACGTTGTGCGGACGGATGTGGGCGGCGCGGACGCCCCACATGAGCCCGCAGCGTCGCACCGTCTCGCGCCCCGGTGAGAGCGCGTAGATCGGTACGGCCGGGCGGTGCGCGGACACGAGCCGGGCCGAGCGGCCCGACAGCGTCGGGATGACCACGGCGTCGAGCTCGAGCTCGCGCGCCGCCATGCAGACGGCGTAGGCGACCGTGTAGGAGGGGTCGCGCATGCCGCGGTGGACGCGCTCCTCGTTCCAGCGCTGGTACGGCGCGGCGACCTCCGTCGACTCGGCGATCGCCGCCATCATCGCGATCGACTCGACCGGGTAGTGTCCGATCGCCGTCTCCTGGGAGAGCATGACGGCATCGGTGCCGTCGAGGATCGCGTTGGCGACGTCCGCGACCTCGGCCCGCGTGGGACGTGAGGAGGCGACCATCGAGTCGAGCATCTGTGTCGCCGTGATCGCCGGCCGCGCGAGCTTGCCGGCCAGCGACAGGAGATTCTTCTGCACGATCGGGACGCGCTCGATCGGCAGCTCGATGCCGAGGTCGCCGCGCGCGACCATGACGCAGTCGGCGGCGCGGACGATCTCCTCCGCGCGGTCGACGGCCTGCGGCTTCTCGATCTTGGCGATCAGCGGCAGGCGCGTGTGCTCGCGCACGAGCGCGATGTCCTCGGGCGTGCGCACGAACGAGAGCGCGACGAGGTCGACCCCGATGCGCTCGCCGTCGGCGAGATGGCGCAGGTCCTCGATGGGAACCGCGGCGATCTCGTCGAGCGGGCCCGGGATGTTGAGGCCCTGCCGCGAGGCGACGGCACCGCCGACCTCGACCTCCGCGTCGATCTCGTAGTCGCCCGCGCGAACGGCCTGGACGCGCAGGCGCACGGCGCCGTCGGCGAGGTACATGACGTCTCCCTGCGACATCGCGGCCACGAGCTCGGGCCGCGCGACCGACATCCGCCGGGCGTTGCCGCCCCCGTTCTCGCCGCAGGCGAACGTCACCCGGTCGCCCGGCTTGAGCTCGGCGATGTCGTCTTCGAGCGGACCGATGCGCAGCTTCGGTCCGGGCAGGTCCTGGAGGATCGCGACCGGGCGGCCCACGCGGCCGGCGGCCTCGCGCACGCGGCGCGCGGTCTGCGCATGCTGCTCGGCGTTGCCGTGCGAGAAGTTCAGGCGCGCGACGTCCATCCCCGCGTCGACCATTCGGGCGAGCGTCTCGGGGTCGTTGGAGGCCGGGCCGATCGTGGCGACGATCTTCGTGCGGCGCGTCATCGCCGTGCACGGTAGTGATCGGCACGCGCGGGCCTGGTGTGTCACCGTGACTGCATGACGTCCGACAGCGCGATCCTGGCCGCGGTGCGCACGATTCCGCCGGGGCGCGTGACGACGTACGGGGACCTCAGCCCGGGGGCGCCGCGCCGCGCGGGCGCCGTGCTCGCGCACAGCCACGACCCCGACCTGCCGTGGCACCGCGTCGTGCGCGCCGACGGCTCGCTCGCCAAGGGTGCCGGCCAGCGCCGGCTGCTGGAGGCCGAGGGCGTGCCGTTTCGCGGCGAGCGTGTCGACATGCGCGTCGCCTGGTCGCAACCGGCGGGGTAGACGCCACGATGGCGGTCGTCGGCGAGCACGAGCCTCACGGGCATGGGCATGGGCATGGCCACGGCGGGCATGGGCATGGCCACGGCCTCGTCGACCCGTCGATCAAGCGCTCGCGCGAGGGGCTGCACGCCGTCCCGGCCCGCAGGTCGGACCGTCCGCCATCTTGGCGTTGTTCTCACGCCAGCGCGAAGCGTCCGTCCTGCACGAGCAGCTTGCCGTCCGCCGTCAGGCGGCCGCCGGGACGCAGGTCGCAGATGAGGTCCCAGTGCAGCGCGGACTCGTTCGTGCCGCCGGTCTCGGGATACGAGCGCCCGAGCGCGAGATGGACCGTGCCGCCGATCTTCTCGTCGAAGAGCGTGGCTCCGATCGGGCGGTCGATGCCGAAGTTCGTGCCGATGCCGATCTCGCCGAGGCGGCGGGCGCCCTCGTCGGTGGCCAGCGCGCGCTGCAGGTAGTCCTCGCCGCGGTCGGCGGCCGCCGCGACGACGAGCCCGTCACGGAGCTCGAGCTCGACGCCGGCGACGTCGATGCCCGCCGGAGACGACGGGACGCCGAAGCGGACGCGCCCGTTCGCGCTCGCCTCGTGCGGCCCGGTGAAGACCTCGCCGCTGGGCATGTTGCGCTTGCCGTCGGAGTTCACCCACGTGCGGCCCTTGACGCTGAGCGTGAGGTCCGTCCCGGCGGCCTCCAGGTGCAGCTCGGCGGCGCCCCTGAGCCGCTCGACGAGTCCCGCCTGGAAGGCGTGCAGCTCGCCCCACGAGCGCACCGGGTCGGGCTGGTCGAGGAACAGCGCCCGCTCGACGAAGGCCTCGAAGTCGGCGAGGCTCATGCCGGCCTGCTGGGCGCCGGCGTTGGTCGGCCACAGTGTCGAGCACCAGCGCCGCTTCAGCGCCTGCTCGCGCAGCGGCTTGCGTCCGCGCGCAGCGCGCGCGAGCCGCTCGGGATCGATCCCGGCGAGCGCGCGGGTGTTCTCGGGCGCCTGGATCGCGAGCGACGCGTGCGCCTTCTTGGCCTCGGCGTAGGAGACCTCGGGGAATCCGTCGAGGTGGCGCTCGCGGGCGTGGCGGTGGAACGCCGCCGTCGAGCCCGGCAGCTCGACGCGCAGCAGCGGCCAGGCATCGCGGTCGAGGATCGCCCGCTGGCACTCGAGCAGCAGCGGCGCGGCGAGCGTCGTGGAGCGGACGAGCACCTCCTGGCCCGGCTGCACGTCCAGGCAGTAGCCGGCCAGCAGGTCGGCGAAGCGCGCCGGATCCAGGCCCACCGATCTACGCCCGCCAGCCCTCCTCGAGCGCGGCGAGCGGCTCGGCCGGATCGGCGTCCAGCAGCGTCGCAAGGGCGCGGACGAGCAGCTCCTGTGGCTCGCGGCCGGCGCCCATGCCCATGACGCCGATGCGCCACACCCGCCCGGCGAGCGGTCCGAGGCCGCCCGAGATCTCGATGCCGTGCTCGAGCAGCAGGCGGCTGCGCACGGCTGCCTCGTCGACGCCGTCCGGCGGGGTCACCGCGAGCAGCGGGTGCAGCTGCTCGCCGTCGGGGGCCAGGCGCGTGCAGCCGAGCACCGCAAGCGCGTCGCGCAGCGCGTGGTGGGCACGGCGGTGGCGCTCCCACGTGGTCGGCAGCCACTCGTCGCCGACGACGATCCGCAGCGCCTCGCGCAGCGCGTAGATCATGTTGACCGGGGCCGTGTGGTGGTAGGTGCGCGCGCCGGCTCCGGGGACCGCCTCCGATGGGGTGGGCGCGTTCCAGTACGCGAGCACGAGCGTCAGGTCGAGGTACCACGAGCGCCCGGGCCGCTCGCGCCGCGCGAGCTTCTCGAGCGCGCGCTCGCCGGCCGTGAACGGCGCCAGGCCGGGCGGGCAGTTCAGGCACTTCTGGGTCCCGGAGAAGGCCGCGTCGACGCCCGCCTCGTCGATCCGCAGCGGGTGGCCTGCGAGCGACGTCACGCAGTCCAGGAGGAAGAGCGCGTCGCGCTCGTGGCAGGCCTCGGCGAGGCCTTCGAGCGGCTGCGCGACGCCGGTCGAGGTCTCACCGTGGACGACCACCATCGCGTCGAGGCCGCCTTCGGCAGCGGCGAGCAGGCGCTCGGTCGGGATCGCACGACCCCACTCGGCCTCGACGGGCACGACCTCGGCGCCGGCGCGCGTCAGCTCCTCGGCCATGCGCTCGCCGAAGAGGCCGCTGACCCCGCAGACGACGCGGTCGCCGGGGTCGATGAAGTTCGCGACCATCGCCTCCATCCCGGCGCTGCCGGTGCCGGAGATCGGCAGCGTCGCGAGGTTCTCGGTCTGGAAGGCCTCGCGCAGCAGCTCGATCGTCTCGTTGATGACGTCGCCGAACGCCGGGTCCATGTGGCCGATCGTCGGCTGCGCGAGCGCCGCCAGCACGCGCTCCGGCACCGGGCTCGGACCGGAGCCGAGCAGCAGGCGGATCGGGACCATCGTCATCGGGGTCGTCACGACTGTCTCCTCGCTACGGGGCCTCGACCTCGGGGAAGTTCGTGGCGAGGTGCTCGCGCAGCACGTCGCGGATCCAGCGGCGCTCCTCCGCGCTCGCGATCCGGAAGCGCTGCAGCAGCTCCTTCTGGCCCTCGGTCGGCACGTCGTAGATCGTCCAGCGCTCGACGAGGCGCTCGAAGAGGAACTCCACGGCGCGCTGCCAGGAGTCCTCGGTGCTCCGGCGCTGATCGTGCAGGGTCGCGGCGTACTTGCGGCGCGTCAGCGGCGACATCGAGCCGCGCAGCGTCAGGAGGTTGCCTTCCGCGTCGCGGTAGTCGGTCTTCGGTGCCGAGACCCGGCCCGGTCGGTTGCGCTTGCCCATCCTGAGCTGAGCCTATCGTCCGCGCCATGCCCGAATCGACACGCCGCCGCGAGCTCGGCCGCGGCGAGCGCGTGCTGCCCGGCGTCTGGCGGCTGCGGCTGCCGCTGCCGTGGCCGGGCGTGCCGCACTGCAACGCCTGGGCGGTCGCCGCCGGCGACGGCATCGTGCTGTTCGACTGCGGGCTGCACGAGCCCGGCTCGCGCGCGCAGCTCGACCGCGCGCTCGCGCAGGTCGGCCTGACCCTCGACCGGGTGCGGCTGCTCGTCTGCACGCACGCGCACTCCGACCATTACGGCCAGGCCGCCGAGGTCGTCGACGCGAGCGGCTGCGAGCTGTGGATGCACCCGAACCACGCCCACATGCGCGCCGCGCTCGACGATCCCGACGCAGCGCTCGCGCGGCGCTTCGAGGTCGCGCGCCAGAGCGGCGTGCCGATCGCGCCGCTGCGGGCGTGGGCGCAGAGCGCCCGCGGCCGCGGCAACGGGATCGCCTGCCTCGTCGAGCCCGACCGCGAGCTGGTCGAGGGCGTGACGATCGACACCGACGTCGGGCGCTGGACCGCGTACGAGACGCCCGGCCACGCGCCCT
>Ga0081539_10005318_pt1 | contig 13222 bp, 8 predicted proteins | sample TabmetS4T2R2_FD_71023 | JGI IMG/M metagenome (GOLD analysis project Ga0081539, IMG submission 71023) | Tabebuia heterophylla rhizosphere microbial communities from the University of Puerto Rico - S4T2R2 | ecosystem: Host-associated > Plants > Roots > Rhizosphere ...
ACGAGGGCAGTAGCCAACTGCCGTTGGGTCGGTTCCTCTGTAAGAGCAGTCGTACGCGTCGCCAGCAGGGCGTCACACAGTTCGTCTAGAGTCATCACACCTCCGGCGGCCTGTACCTCCTGCACGATCTGGTGACGCAAGGCTGTCACGGCCCGGTCACGCACCCAGCGCTGGCGCTCAGCGGCCATGATCTGGCTGAGACGTCCGCGCGGGACCTGTAGGTATGCGGCGACCTCAACCTGGCTTGGCCAGGTGGCTGCTGGGCGCAGCCTAGACGATGTCAGCGGTGTGGTGTCATCTGCGTAGAGCCCAAGGAGGCTGAGCCGCATTTGCAACTGCTTGCCAGCCCGCCCCGGCACTTCCGAGCCCACCACCCGACGGCGTAGCGCATCCAGGCTTAAGGTACTGACATCCCCCTCATCGTGCTGCGTGGAGGCCACATCATCGGTACCCAGCAGGTTGGGGAAATGCTCACGCAGCGTATTGATGATGGCGAGAATCTCGCGTCTGGTCTTGTGCCCCACACCGCGCATGAATTGCAGGTCACCGACAGGATAGGCCAGCAGCTCCCGTACCGTGATGACGTTGACGCGGTCCAGCGCATGCATGGCGCGTGTGCTCAGGCCCAGCATGGCCACCAGGGTATCGGGCTGCGCCTCGGACACGCTGACGGCCAACCGCACCTCCTGACCGGCCGGCGTTGTCACCATCTGCCGCTCAGCGTGGCGGAAGACCTCACGCCAGGCACGTAGCATCTCCTCAGCATTATCGAAGCGCTGTAATGGGTCGCGGTGCAAAGCGCGCTGGAAAAAGGCCACCAGCTCTTCGCGTACGGGCGGCTCGAACTGCTCCGCTTCCAGGATCAGTTCGGCATCGGTGAGCGCTGGATCAGACTTCCCATCGCCCCAGCGCGGCAGCACACCAGTGGCCATCTCATAGAGCGTCACGCCAGCGGCATAGCGCTCGGCGGCCTGATCCCAACGTGGCGGCTGCCGGCAGGACAGAAACGGCTCCAGGTAGGGGACGGTGCCGACGTGGATGTGCTCCGCTGGCGCCCGGGAGAGCGAGAAATCGAACAGGACGAGTTGCAGCCGCTGCCGGCTGACACGCACCGCGATGTTGTCTGGCTTAATGTCACGATGCGCGATACCAGACCGCTCGAGCGAATCGACAGCGGCGAGCAAATCCTCGCCAAAGCGCTGCAGCAGGTCGAGACCGCAGCGCCCTTCCTGGCGTAGCCGTGTCGCCAGGGTTTCGTCACCGGCTTTGTCCAGGACCAGGACCACTCGACCGTGCATGTCGAGCACGTCGTGCAAGCCGACAATGAACTCACTGCGTAGCTTCTTGAGCACTTCCCCTTCCTCACGCAGCCGGGCGTAGTGGTCCTGGTCGCGCGCCACTTTCAGCACGTACTCCTCTCCACCTTTCTGGGCGAGCAACGCCACAGCCGTCGAGCCACGACCCAGGATGCGCTCGACCACAAACCCGTGCTCCAGACGATCACCGCGCTTGGCGTTCACGGGATCAACTTGTGTCTGGCCCTCTGGAGCGGTCAGCTCGTCCTCCACGTCTTCGAGCAGCTCCAGAAAATCAGCCACAGAACCCACGCGTGTCAGTACGTCGGGATGGGTGCTCCATTGCACCAGTCCCTCCAGGCACGGTCCCACTCCATCGATGACCGCAGAGAGTTTAAGGCCCTTCTGGGTGCGCAGTGTCTGGGCCAGTGCCAACGTATTCGCGGCTGGTACATGCCCTGAGAACAGGTGATACGCAATGGCACCAAGGGAGAAGACATCCGCAGCTTCAGTGAGCTGATCGGGGCTGAGGAGGGCTTCGGGAGCCATATAGACCAGGGCCTGTGTCTCGACGAGTGCCTGCACGTGCGTGGTGCCGCTGGCCACCGCGCCGGTGCTGCGCACCCCTACCTGCCAGTTGAAGATTTTCAGAGCGGGAGTCTCCGCCTCTGCCGTCAGTATTAAAATACTCTGGGGGCTGAGAGCCCGGTGGATGATACGCTTGCTGTGCGCATAGCGTAAGGCATCCGCGAGCTGCCGTAACAGGTTCAGCCGCAGATCAGACGTGAGCCGGTCGCCACGCGTGGTCAGGAAGTGATCCAAACGCACTGCCTGCGCCTCATAGTGAAATAGCAGCGCTGGGCCATAGGCGTGCTGCCTGTAGTCGCGCACCGCCAGGATGCCTGGATGCTCCAGGCTTTGCAGGAGGCGGAACTCGTGCGCCGCCACTCGCTGGATGCGCTGACGGTCTTCCTCAGAAGCAGCCTGGGCCACGAGATACTGACGCACGCGGCAATGAACTCCGGCCAGCGAGGTGTGTTCTGCCAGCCAGTCCTGATAGCCAGGGCCATCGGCCAGCAACTCTCCCAGGACGTAATCACCCACGCGCCGCGCCTGCTGTGAAGGGCGAATGCCGGCCTGTTCCAGTGCTTGCGTCAGCATTCTGGCTACTCTGATATCGATGGGTGCCCGTGGCGAGGCTTCGACGCCAGGCACCTCGCGGTTGATCAATGCGGCGCGGATGCCCTGGCGTGGCCCATGGGGATGGTTCGCCTCCCGATCGGTCAAGCACACCCGATGCCGCGCTGGTCCTCGGAGATCACACTGAATATCAGGGTCTGACAGGAACACCAGAGCATCGAGCCAGGGTAGCTGCCCCTTCCGGCATGCTGGTTGCTGTGCGAGCAGTGCGGCGAGCGCTTTCGCTTTGCGGTTCGCCAGGAGCACGGGGTTATCGTCGGAAAAACGGCGATTATTGTGGGTCCGAATCCACGTGCCGGTGTCGCCGGCCACGCGACCGAGCCAGCTTTTAATTTCTACGAGCCAGAAGCCTTGCTTGGTGAGCACAAGCAGATCGACCTCATAGATCGCCCCATCGGCTGCCTGAAATTCGAAGTTGGCCCAGGCGCGGTACGGGTCGTGCGTCGGGAATCTGGCCCGGATGAAATCCAGCGCGCGTCGCTCCCATTCGTAGCGCGAAGGGGTAATAATCGTCCAGTTTGTAGCTACCATGACGCGTGCCTGTGTCTGCCAGTGGAGCCGAAGCGGTCAGGATATGCCTGAGGTATTGGGCGAAAGTGCTGATGCGCGTCTAAGTGCTCGTGCGTGCTCACGCACGCCTGCGCCAGGCAATTAGACCTTTCCTACACTGCCAAAGAGCTGCAGTTTGGCGGCCACCACCGCCTGCATGGCTGCCTCAGCCTGTCGCATCAGGTCGAGCACATCCGGGGCACTTGCCGCCTGCAGGCAACTACGCAGCGCTTCTACATACGCCTCACGCACCTCGGTATTGACGTTGAACTTGCGCACACCCAGGGCAATGGACTGCCGTACCATGGTTTCAGGCAAGCCCGAGGCCCCGTGTAAGACCAGGGGCACGGGGACAGTGCGTTGGATGGTGGCCAGACGGTCAAAATCGAGGCGCGGTTCGCTGCGATAGCGCCCATGCACATTGCCAATACACACCGCCAGGGCATCGATACCCGTCTGCGTGACAAAGTCGGCAGCCTGGGAAGGGTCAGTAAACTTGGCTTCGTATTCCGGGACGGTCAAGCCATCCTCTGTACCAGTCAGACGGCCAAGCTCGGCTTCAACCACCGCCTGGCGCGCATGCGCCAACGTCACCATGGTGCGCGTAAAAGCCACATTGTCCTCATACGAGAGATGTGACCCGTCTACCATCACTGAGGTGACCCCCACCTGTAATGCGGCCTCAATCGCCGCGGGTGCGGTGCTATGGTCCAGATGCACTGTCACGGGGACGGTGGCAGCCTGCGCTGCCGCCAGGCACAGGGCCACGAGTGGTTGGCCACCATGCTGCAAGGCGCCAGGGTGCAATTGCAGCATTACTGGACTGCGCTGCGCCTCGGCAGCATTGACCACGGCGCGCACCCCTTCAAGGTTATAGATGTTGAAAGCGCCAACGGCGTATTCCCCCGCCATGGCAATGCGCAATAGCTCTGTCGTTGAGGTGAGCATCTCAGTGTGCACTCCCTGCCTGTGAACGCAGCCCCAGCACCACCTCGGCCAGTGCCTGTGGCCCCCCCACGTTTCCAGGAAAAACGATATACCCCAGGCCCGGATAGCATGTCTCCGGCCCGAGCTGCCACACTGGTACCCCAGGCAGGATCTGGCCGAGTACCAGAGCGCGCTTGACTCCCAGGCCCTGCGTGGCAATATCACTCGACGTGATGCCGCCCTTGGCCAGCAGATAGCGTGGCCGTGTGGCGAGGGCTCGGACAACAGCGACAAGGCCGGCCGACACCCGTTGGCCAATGGCGAGGGTGCTGGAGGCATCAGCGCCGGTGACGAGCGCGCGGCTGGTGAACAGGACCACGTCAGCGTCACGGCGCAACGCCTCTTCGATCGCCTGCGTCACACGCGCCACTTCCGCATTGTACTGCGCCTCCGCCAGCAAGGCTTGCACCTGCACCTCGACACTCACCACGCCTGGCTGGCTCTGCAGCGCGGCCAGTTGACTGCTGGACCGCGGCACGTGTGAGCCCACAATAATCAACCCCCCGCCGGACGCTGGCATGGCCAACTCAGCCGGGGTGAGCAGCGGACGGGGCGCAATATCAGCACGGATGGGCACGAATGAGGCCGCAGTGCGGTACAGAAAGCGGCGGCCGCGCGCTTCAGCAGCTAATAGCCCCTGTACAAACACTTCGAGGTCACGCTGGCACGCTGCATTGACGACGCAGACGCCGCCATGCGTGAGTGCCATGAGGCGCGTCGTCACCTGCTCTGGTCCACCACGTCGGATGTCCTCAAGCGACACCGAGGCTACCGTCTGGGCCGGGATACGCCCGCCAGTTTTTTCGGCAACCCACTGCCGCAGGTCTGAGGACTGGTAGCCAAACACCGCATCGCGGGCAAACTCGGTTTCTGCGGCCGGCACGAGCCACTCCCCTTCCGCCACGTAATGCACATCAGCGATGGTGTAACGCCCGCCTTCCTGGAAAAAAGGGATAAGCAACCAGGCATCAAAGTCCTGGGCGAGGGCCTCGGCGAGTGCTTCGACTTCGCCGGGGAAGTGGCCACGCAAAGTGGAATCGCTGCGGCTGACAACCACAAAACGCCGTGACACGTCACGCGCCGCTTCCTGCAGGTTATGGCCGATTGTGGTATTGAGAGCCTGGGCTTCCGCCAGAGACAGACTGCGGGAATTGGTTAAGAGAAAGCAGGCTGGCAGGTCGTTGGTCAGTTCAGCGCGCAGGGCCTCGACTGACCACTCCGTCAGGACAGGGATGCCGTGCACGGTCTGCGTACCCGTCGGATCGTCATCAAGGACCACCACCTTCTCCGGCCGCTCACGGCGCGCGGCGCGGATGGCTAGACGCGGGTCATCCGCCCAGGCTGGTGGGAGGCGGTGCAGGACATCAGCCAACAACAGACGCATTGGGTGCATGCGGAGATTCCATGGTCAGGGGTAGAGAGACCACGTACGAGCCTATTGCCGCTTCTATTATACAAGAATTCTGGCGTCCCTCCAGCCCTGTTCCGCAGGCGTCTCAGGTCAGTTACTCAGCGTCATGGCGTCCTCAAGCATAATCTCCAACTCTGCCAGCACCACTTCCTTGGCGCCTAAGGCCTGGGCTTCCGGCGTAGTCGCCAGGACAATCGAGGGATCATGATGCAACCCAATACCCACCTTCTTACAGGCCATATCGACCAGACGCACCATCAGCAGAAGTATGTTGCTCGTGTCATACGTCTCGAGGTGGTGTTGACGTACGATCTCGCTATAGAGTTCCGGAATGTTCCAGTGCTGCATCAACACGGTGCCCTGCTCCACATGCATGTGTTGCAGCACTTCGACGATCACAGGTTTGGACAGGCTCAGCTCGGGTTCTGCGGCCTGCACCTCTTCCAAGACTTGAAGCAAAAACAGTTGCCCGACATCGTGCAGGAGCCCAGCTAAAAGTCCCTCCTGAGCGAGTTCTTTGTAGCCGGTTTTTTCCGCGAACCATTTCGTGCCCAGGGCACACCCCAGAGAATGCTTCCAGAGCGTCTGCATGTAGGCAGCGATGGTCTTGTCCTTACTGCGGTATTGCTGGCTCTGCGTGACGACGGTGACGACATTCGTGACCTGCTTGGCCCCCAGGCGCACAATCGCATCACGTATGGTAGTGATCTTACTGAGACCGCCGAAGAAGGCGGAATTCGCCATGCGCAGGACATGGCTGGAGAGGGCCTGATCCTTGATGATCATCTGCGCCACCTGGGCGATACCGTAATCCTCTTTCGCAAGGACGTTCATGAGTTTGAGCGCCACATGATGGAACACGGGCAATTGCAGGGTCTTCGAGCTCACGCGTTCGTGAATTATCCCTACTAAGGATTTCTCAGCCAGCATCTATGCTTCTCCTAGGAGCCGTCGCAGCTCGCGTAGTGGTCTGGGTTTTGTGAGCCGCGGGAGGTTGTGCAGCACCTCCTGATAGGAGGTCAGTCCACGAGCAGCCTTCACAAGGCCATCTTCGAGCAGCGTCACGAGCCCGGAGGAGGCAAGGCTGATGCGTCTGATTTCGTGTGAGGTGCGTCGTGCCAGAATGGCGTCTTTCACCATCTCATCTAGGACTAAGAGTTCAAAGGCCGCAATACGCCCCTGATACCCGGTGAAACGGCACAGGCTACACCCCCTTCCCATCTGGGCCGTGGCCTCTTGTAAGTCTGTGGTGCTATAACCCAGACGACGGAGTTCGGCGGGGGTCGGCACGTAGGGTTCAGCACAGTGCAGGCATACAGCGCGCAACAGCCGTTGCGCCACGACGCAGACCACTGTGGAGGAGATCAGGAAGGCTTCAATGTTCATGTTCAAGAGACGCAGTAAGCCCCCAATACTATCTTCGGTATGGAACGTAGTGAGGACCTTGTGCCCGGTAAGTGCGGCTTGAATGGCCGTCTCGGCGGACAGGCGATCACGGATCTCCCCAAGGACAATAACATCCGGGTCTTGCCGCATGATATGCCGCAGGGTGTCGTCGAAAGTGACGTTGATTTTGGGGTTGATGGAGCACTGCAAGATCCCGTCGATGACGTATTCTACTGGCTCTTCGGCCGTGACGATACAGGTATGCACGTCGTTCAAGGTATTGATGCAACTGTACAGGGTGGTAGTTTTGCCTGAGCCTGTAGGACCAGTAATCAGGATAACCCCGGTGGGGGTATCCAGGGCATCGTTCCGAAAGCGTTCGAGCATTTTGGGAGCCATGCCGACCTCAGCGAGGTCGAGCATTTGGGCCTGCTTGTTTAAGAGGCGTAGGACGATTTTTTCCCCATGTATAGTGATATAGAAGGACACACGCATATCAATGGTGCAGCCGCGCCGAGGGTCTTCGTACAGAATACGGCCATCCTGATGCCGCCGTTTTTCGGCAATATCAGCACCCGCTAGCACCTTGATGCGGCCGGTAATGGGAGCAGCCAGCTCTTTACGAAATTCTTTATGAGGAATCAGGATGCCGTCACAACGCAAGCGCACACGTAGACGGTCCTTCATAGGTTCAATATGAATATCACTGGCTTTTTCTTGTACGGCTGCTTCAAAGAGGGCATTGACCATGCCAACGACAGTATTGTCGTTGGCCACGGCGATTTTGGGATGGTTGACCCCTCGTGCTAGGAGAGCCAGGGCTTCCTGGATGGCTGCTTTGGTCGCAATTGCGACGAGTTGGTCCTTGCCAAAAATCCGCTCAGCGACCCCACGGGCGCGCGTATCAAGGGGATCAGCAAAGGCCACGACGACCTGGTTCTGGTGCCGAGCCACAGGGAGAAAGAGGTGCTCGGCGTACGACTTCCGGGGCCCCTGCGCTAGCAAGTTGTGGTCGAGGTCGGCAAAGTTGGGCTCCACGTAAATAAAACCGAGCTGAAAGGCCAGGATCTCCGCCAGCCGGCGTGCCTCAATAAAATGCTCTTCAACGAGAATCTCCCCAAGCTTTTTCTTGGGCTGTGTGCTCTTCTGGAGCGCCAAAGCCGCTTCCAGGTCAGCAGCGCGGAGCAACTCCAGTTCGACTAGGAGATCTCCAAGGCGCACGGATACATGATTCGTGTGCAGTGTCTGTCGGACTTGATCGGGTGTGACAAACTGTAACTCTTGTAGTACATGGAGTAGCGTTGCAGGGGTGGCGAGCTTGGCTTGCACCTTGCGGGCATAGACGAGTTGATCTGCCGTGAGATACCCTTCTTTGATGAAGAGTGTAGCAAGCGCGCTCCCCGTATCTGGCAGGCCCGAGGGAGCTGCCTGCGTCTTAGTGCCCGACGGCTTTGACAGTGCTTGAGTTGCTGCTTCTGACGGTTGCTCTGTACGCACCATACTGAACTCGTTTCTGTGAATTGTCCCTTGAAGCGGGCACTGTCAGGGAGGGTTTTTATGCTTCCTCCTCCTAGGGAATAGGACACTTATATTATCGGCTGCCAGGGCAGAAAGCTTAAGGAGAAGGCCGTTGACAAGACTTCCACAACGCGGATGGAAGGTACATAATGAGAGGGGGCTGCGCTGGCCGGCATGAGCTTGAGCGGCGCGGCGCTGCCGCCGGCTCTGTATCTGATTACAACTATGGACGGAATAAGGAGTCCGGTCATGACCTCGGCTTGGTGTCTCCGCCTGGCAGCGGTGAGTGGTTTTCTGGTGGTCGCTCTAGGTGCTTTTGGGGCGCATAGCCTCAAACCACTTTTACAGACGCACCAGACGCTCGAAATCTGGGAAAAAGCCGTCATGTATCATGCGCTTCACACCCTCGTGCTCCTGGCACTGGCCGCCCAGCCAGGCATCGCCATGGGTGTGGTGGTGAGTTTTCTGTGCGGCATTGTGTTGTTTAGCGGCAGCCTGTATCTGCTGGCGCTGACGAACCTGCGCTGGTTGGGAGCCATCACGCCTTTGGGCGGCGTGAGTTTTTTGGTGGGATGGGCCTGGCTCTTTATCATGGCGGGGTCGAAACCCCAAGGGTAATCTGGCAGACGCCAATAGCCTTGACAAGGCCCAATAGCACCACTATTGTCGCACGCTACCTTAGCGTGACGTGTGACGGCATACAGAGAGGAAGGTCGGTATGGATTTCGCACTCTCGTCGCAGGTGCGCGAGTTCCAGAACAAGCTCACTGCTTTTATGGAGGAGTATGTCTATGCCGCGGAAGCGGTAGCACACGAGCAAATCGCCGCCTCCGGGAACCCGCATCACCATCCACAGATCATCCAGGAGCTTAAGCAGCGCGCCCGAGCTGCTGGTCTCTGGAACCTCTTTTTACCCGACCAGACGTATGGGGCTGGGCTGACCAACCTGGAATATGCGCCTCTGGCAGAGATCATGGGGCGGAGTCCGATTGCCCCGGAAGTTTTTAACTGCAGTGCGCCTGACACAGGCAATATGGAAATTCTGGCAGAGTTCGGCACTCCGGAGCAACGGCGGCAGTGGCTCGTACCGTTATTGGCCGGCGAGATCCGCAGTTGTTTCTCTATGACTGAGCCAGAGGTGGCAAGTTCTGATGCTACCAATATTCAGACACGCGCCGTCCGGGACGGCGATACCTACGTCATCACGGGGCACAAATGGTTCACCAGCAATGCCTATCATCCCAACTGCCGCATCGCCATCGTCATGGCGGTGACGGACCCCGAGGCGCCGCCCCACAGGCGCGCCACCATGATTCTGGTGCCCCTCGATACGCCGGGATTGGAGCTGGTGCGTTCCTTGCCTGTGTTCAATCATATCGGTGACGGTGGGCATGCAGAGGTGCGCTACCACGACGTCCGGGTACCAGTGACGCATCGTCTTGGCGAAGAAGGCAGTGGCTTTGTCATTGCCCAGGCGCGTCTTGGGCCGGGGCGCATCCACCACTGTATGCGCTCCATCGGGGGCGCGGAACGGGCCTTAGAACTCCTGTGCAAGCGCGCTGCCAGTCGTGTGGCCTTTGGTAGTCGGCTCATCGAGAAGCAGACGATTCAGAACTGGATTGCCGAGTCGCGCCTGCAGATCGATGCGGCCCGCCTCCTGGTCCTACACGCTGCCTGGAAGATGGACACTGTGGGCAAGAGGGAGGCGCGCCAGGAGATTTCCATGATTAAGGTCGTGGCAACCAACGCCTATCTTGACGTGCTCGACCGCGCTATCCAGGTGCACGGTGCCATGGGCGTTACCAACGATACACCCCTCGCCCTGATGTGGAGTAATGGCCGCGCGCTGCGTATCGTGGATGGCCCTGACGAGGTGCACAAGATGGTCATTGCCCGGTACGAAATCCGCCGCTGGACGCGCCAAGAAACGTGACGAGTCCTCAGCCCGAGTGTTGACAGGCACGGGAGCTGCGTCTACTATGGGCCTCTACTGACCTGGCAATATCCACATGTTCTTCTGGGGCAAAGGAGGTGCGCATATGGCTCTTACGCTTGATGAAGCCAACAAAATTGTGGCGGGTGCTGTCGCCAAAGCACAAGAAATGAACATCAAAATCAGTGTAGCGGTCTGCGATGCTGGCGGCCGTCTGGTCGCTTTCAACCGCATGGATGGCGCTATCTGGGGCGGCGTCTATGGTTCGCAGGGCAAGGCTGTGGCGTCGGTGGGCTTTGCACGCCCCAGTGGTGAGCTGCAAGAGCGCGCGGATACGCCCATCATCCGTGGCATCGCCGCTGCCGAGGGTGGGCACATGATCCCCAGTCAGGGTGCGGTGCCCATTATCCGTAATGGCGTGGTGGAAGGCGCCTGTGGGGTGGGCGGTGGCACATCGCAGCAAGATGAGGACTGTGCCCGCGCTGGGGTGGCACGGCTGTAGAGGCGTGTCGAGGGGCCTAAGCCTCATATAACTGTGCCTCGTGGGAACAGGGGACGGCTGAAGAGGTCGCCCCCTTTTACATTTCAGTAGAGATGGAAGTGACACAGATGCTCGATGTCTTACGAAGCAGACAAGGGGCAGTAGCATGGACCTGCGCCTGAGCGCCCTCAATCTCGCGCAGTATCCCCCAGCTCGCTTGATCGCGCTGGCTCAGCTCCAGGAGGCGTGCGGCTATGAGACCTTCTGGTACACTGATGAGCGCTTTTTTCGAGAGGTGTACTCTGGCCTGACGCTTGCCGCCGTGCATACCCGCAATATCAAGCTTGGCACCATGGTGACCGATCCGTACACGCGCCACCCAGCGCTGACAGCTATGGCCATTGCGACCTTGGACGAAGTGGCTGCGGGCAGAGCCGTGCTGGGTCTGGGGGCTGGCGTCGCTGGTTTTACCGCCATGCAGCTTGTCCGTCGCCAACCGACTCAGGCCATGCGTGAGGCCGTCACGGTTGTGCGGCAGCTGCTCAGCGGTGCCACGGTGGACGTGTACGGCCAGGTGGTTACCCTGGCACATGGGCGGCTGGACTTCCAACCACTCCGCACCCATGTCCCGGTGTATCTGGCCAGTAATGGCCGCCTGGGCCTGGCACTGGCAGGAGAGATAGCCGAAGGGGCCGTGATGCAGGGGGCGGTCGCTGCCCCGCTGGTGGCTTGGTTTCTCGCGCAGGTACAGCGTGGGGCACAACGAGTTGGCCGCTCTGTACACGAGATCGATGTGGTCTCCCGCGTCAACCTCTGCCTGGATCCGGACGCACACGTTGCTAAAGACGTAATGCGTCCGGCCATTGCGCGCAGCTTGATTACACAATACCCGCACTTCCGCACTTTCACCACCGCGGGATTGGAGATACCGTCTCAGCTGCAGGAACTGATCGCCACCGTGGGCTATACACACGATCCTGCCCTGCTCGCTCCGGTGGCAGCACAGGTGCCGGATGCCTTCGTTGAGGCCGTGACCCTCGCTGGTACCGTGGAAGATGTGGCGGTTTGTGTACAGCGTATGGTGCAGCAGGGGATCAAGCATATCATGGTCTACCCCCAGGCCCCAGACGGCGATGTCGAGCGCGTCCTCACCAGTTTCGCACACGAAGTAATACCCAGGGTGAGGGCTTCGGGAGAGGAGGCTATGCCTGGCACTGCGACGCCTGCGGCGGCTGGCTGGGAGGAGTAGGGTATGGAGGAGGCGCACGCGCTGCACTTTGGCGAGTTTTGGCTGGACTTGCACAGCGAGCGGCTGTGGCGGGGGACGGCGGCCATACGGCTGCGGCCGAAAAGCTGGGCTGTACTGCGCTATTTGGTGGCGCACCCGGGCCGTGTGGTCACCAAAGACGAGCTGTTACAGGCGGTCTGGCCCGACACTGCGGTGAGCGAGGCGGCGCTGACGGTGTGCTTGAACGAGCTGCGCCGGGCGCTGGGGGAGACGGCGCAGGCGCCGCAGTACATCGCGACGGTGCACCGACGCGGCTATCGCTTTCTGGCACCGGTCACCCAGGTCGCTTCCACCGAGCCGCTCATGCCCCCTACCCCTGCCCCGCCCGTGCTCTCTCCTTCTCCTACCCCCCTCCTTGTCGGGCGGGAGGCGGCGTGCGCCCGGCTCTCCGCCTGGCTGGCGCAGGCACGATGTGGCAGGCGCCAGGTGGGGTTCGTCACGGGCGAGGCGGGGTTGGGCAAGACCACGGTCGTCGACGCCTTTCTGGGCCAGGTGGCCAGCGACCCGAGCCTGTGGCTGGCGCGGGGGCAGTGTATCGAGCACTACGGCGCCGGCGAGGCCTACCTGCCGGTGCTGGAAGTCCTGGGGCAGCTCTGCCACGGACCGGACGGTATGCGGCTGGTGGCCGGGCTGACACAGCACGCTCCCACTTGGCTGGTGCAGATGCCGGCGCTGCTGTCGGCCACCGCCCTGGAAGCGGTGCAGCAGCGTGTCCAGGGCGCCACGCGCGAGCGCATGCTGCGGGAGTTCGCTGAGGCGCTGGAGGTCCTAACCGCGGCGCAGCCGCTGGTACTGGTGCTGGAGGATCTGCACTGGAGCGATGCCGCCACCCTGGACCTAGTGGGGTATCTGGCGCGACGGCGAGCACCAGCGCAATTACTCCTACTGGGCACGTATCGCCCCGTCGAGGTGCTGGTGCGCGCGCATCCCCTACGGGCGCTCACGCTGGACCTGGCCCTGCACCGGCAGTGCGTGGAATTACCGCTGGAATCGCTGAGCGCGACAGACATAGCGCAGTATCTGGCGGCGCGGTTTGGGGAGGGGGCCTTGCCCAGTGCGCTGGCGCTGGCCCTGCACCGGCGTACCGACGGCCATCCGCTCTTCTTTGTCACAGTGGTGGACACGCTGGTGCAGCAGGGCCTGGTGCGCGAGGTGGGCGGACAGTGGGCGGTGA
>Ga0081539_10005320_pt1 | contig 13218 bp, 14 predicted proteins | sample TabmetS4T2R2_FD_71023 | JGI IMG/M metagenome (GOLD analysis project Ga0081539, IMG submission 71023) | Tabebuia heterophylla rhizosphere microbial communities from the University of Puerto Rico - S4T2R2 | ecosystem: Host-associated > Plants > Roots > Rhizosphere ...
CAGCGCCACGCTCGCGCGCTCCTCGCCGCCGACCCGTACGGTCCGGGGCGGGTCCTGGACCGTTACCCGCGGGCGGTCGGCCGGCGGAGGCGGAGGTTGAGCCTCAGGATTGAGGACCTGGTCGAGCTGGAGCGTGACGCGGTCCGGCGTCACGTCGCTCACGGTGAGCCGCAGCGTCTCCCCGGTCGCCCCCACGTCCCGCGGCAGCTGCGCGCTCAGCGGGATCCCGGCGATCACCAGCACGCCGTGGTGCTCGCCGCGCGAGAGCACCCGGGCCACGACCGACGTGCCCGGGCGCAGCGTCACCTCGGGCAGCTGGGTCCTCAGCAGCAGCGTCTGGATGCCGACGACGGGCTCGATGGACTGAAGAATGCCGCCTCGCGGCCGATCACTGCCCTGGAATGGACCGTGGGCTCTACATCGCCGCGTCGGGCATGCTCGCCGAGCAGATCCGGCAGGACCAGATCGCCAACGACCTCGCCAACGCCTCCACGCCGGGCTACAAGGCCGACCGCACCGCCCAGCGGACGTTCGGCGCGCTGCTGCTCCAGAGCTCCGCGACCGGCGCGACCGTCGGCCCGCAGAGCACCGCCGTGCAGGTCGACCGGATCGTCACCGACTTCTCGCCCAAGCCCGCCCGCGACACCGGCGAGCCGCTGGACTTCGCGATCGTGGGCGAGGGCTTCTTCGCCGTCCAGACCGCGCAGGGCACGCGCTACACGCGCAACGGGCAGTTCTCGCTCGACGCCCAGAGCCGCCTCGTGACCGCCCAGGGCGACCCGGTGCTCGACTCCGCCGGCCGCCCGATCACCTCCAGCAGCGAGAACATCGACCCGCGGCGCCTCGGCGTGTTCAACGTCACCAACCCGCGCAAGGCGGGCGACTCGCTCGTGACCGGCGCCGCGGCCGGCGCCGCGAGCGGCACGGTGCGGTCCGGCGCACTCGAGGGATCGGGCGCCGACCCCGCCCGCGCGATGGTCGACATGATCGCCTCGATGCGGGCGTTCGAGGCCGGTCAGAAGGTCATCCAGACGATCGACGAGACGCTCGGCAAGGCCGTCACGTCGGTCGGCTCGGTGACCGGGGGATAACCGGGCTTCGCCCTCTCAAGTCCGAGGCCGTCAGGCCGAAGACTTGACAGCATGCTTGAGGGTCTCAACACCGCGGCCGCCGGCATGGCCGCTCAGCAGCAGCGCCTCGATGCCGTCGCCAACGATCTGGCGAACGCGAACACGGCGGGCTACAAGCACCAGCGCGTCGGGTTCCGCGACCTCGTCTACACGCAGGCGGGCCGCTCGTCGGCCAACGGCGTCGCGACCGGCGCCGGCGCCGCGGCCGTCGACGCCGGGCGCTCGTTCGGCCAGGGCGTCCTCCAGCGCACCGACCGCCCGCTCGACGTCGCGATCCAGGGCGAGGGCTTCCTGCGCATCAAGCTTCCCGACGGCCGCCAGGCGCTGACGCGCGACGGCGGCCTGCACATCGACGGCGCCGGCAACCTGACCACCAGCACCGGCGGGCTCGTGCAGCCGGCCATCACGGTGCCAGCGGGCGTTCCCGAGGACCAGATCGCGATCGGGGGCGACGGCACCGTCACGGCCGCCGGCCGGCGCATCGGCCGCCTCGAGGTCGTCACCGTCCGCTCCCAGGCCGGCCTGCTCTCTGCCGGCGACAACGCGTACCTCGTCACGGCCGCGTCCGGCCCGGCCGTCGCCGCGCCGCGCACGACCACGGTCACGCAGGGCGCCCTGGAGGCCTCCAACACCGACATGGCCGAGGCCATGGTCGCGATGATCGAGTCCCAGCGCGCGTTCCAGCTCACCTCCAAGGCCATCACCACGGCCGACGAGATGATGGGCATCGCCAACCAGGTGAAGCGCTGATGAGCATCGCCGGGCTTCCCGACGTGCCCGTCACCGCACTGCCCGCCGCCGTCCGCAACGGCTCGGCCGAGGACAAGCAGGCCTACAGGACCGCGCTCGGGTTCGAGCAGATCCTGCTCGGCCAGCTCGTGGACGACATGCTGCCCGACGACGTGCTCCCCGAGGGCCCGTACTCCGCGCCGATGAAGGACGCGTTCGCCTCCGGGCTGATCGCCGACGGCGGGCTCGGGCTTGCCGCCCAGCTCTACCCCTCGCTCAGGAAGGACCCTGCGTGACCTCCGTCCTCGAAGCCGAGCTGCTCGTCCACCTCGACGCGCAGATCACCTCCGCGCGGCGCCTGCTCGGCCTGGTCCTCGACCAGGGCAAGGCGATCCGCCAGCGCGACGTCGACGCCGTCCTGGCGCGCCTCACCGACGTCCAGACCGAGATGGGCCGCCGCGGCGCGCTCGAGCAGGACCGGGCGGCGCTGCTCCAGCGCGCCGGCGCCGCGCTCGGCGTACCCGCCGCGCAGGTCACGCTCGAGCGGCTGTGCTCGCTCGTCACGCCCGAGGCCGCCGCGAGCGCGCGCGAGCGCTCGGCCGAGCTGCGCGGCCTCCTCGCCGAGATCGCGCGCGAGCACGGCATCAACCGCGCGCTCATGCGCCAGGAGCTCGCCTTCCTCGCCCACCTGACCCGCCTCGTCGGCCAGGACACCGAGCCCGGCTACGCCCGGCCGGGCGGCACCGCCCAGCCGGCCGCCGGGGGTGGGTGGGCCAAGTTCCGCGCCCTCGACCTCCAGGCGTAAGCGATGCCGATCTCCTCCTTCTACGGCCTCCAGACCTCGCTGCGCGGGCTGCTCGCCCAGCAGCGTCTGCTGGACACGACGGGCCACAACATCGCCAACGCCTCGACGCAGGGCTACTCGCGCCAGGAGGCCGCGCTCGTCGCCTCGCCGGCGCTCGAGATCCCCTCGGGCGGCATCGCCGGCGGCGCCGGCGCCCACCTCGGCTCGGGGGTGGACGTCCAGGCCTTCCGCCGCATCCGCGACCAGTTCATCGACCTCCAGTACCGCGGCCAGAACACGAACCTGGGCGACTGGAACGCGCGCTCCGCCGGGCTCCAGCAGGCCGAGACCGCCCTGGCCGAGCCGGGCGAGAACGGCATCAACCAGCAGCTCTCCGAGTTCTGGGACGCCTGGGCCGACCTCGCCAACGCCAACGGCAGCGACGACGTCGTCGCGGCCAAGCAGGCCGTGGTCGAGAAGGGCGCCGCCCTCGCCGACGCGTTCAAGACCGTCCGTGACCAGATCGGCACGGTCAAGGCCACGAGCTACGCCCAGTACGCCGACCTGGCGCGCCCTGCGAGCGCCGGTGACGCGGGCGGCGAGGTCGCGCAGATCGCCAAGGACATCGCCGGCCTCAACGACACGATCAAGCGCTTCATCACGACCGGCGACGTCCCGAACGACCTGCTCGACCGCCGCGACCAGCTCTTGGACCAGCTCTCCGAGTACGGCCAGATCTCGGTCGACGGCCAGTCCGACGGCACGATCAACGTCAGCTTCGTCGACACGGCGACGGCCGGCACCACCTACCCCGTCGTCACCGGCGCGGCGTCGGTGTGGGCGGGCCCCCCGGCCGGCGACGCCTGGTCGCCCGGCGGCCGCCTCGGCGCGCTGCTCGAGCTCTCCAAGCCGGGCGGCACGCTCGACGGCTACCTGACCTCGCTCGACACCGTCGCCACCAACCTCGTGACCTCGGTCAACGCGGCCCTCGGGAGCACGTTCTTCGACGCCGGCGCCGGCCCTGCGGCCGCGACCTTCGACGTCGCCGCCGGCGTGCTCGCGAACCCGCAGTCGATCGACCCCGGCTCCGGCGCCAGCGGCTCGCGCGACCTGGCGCTCGCCGTCTCGCGCCTGCGCGACAGCGCGCCGGTGGACGGCGCCTACCGCGCCTTCGTCGCCCAGGTCGGCTCGAACACCCGCGAGGCCACGCGCCAGGAGGCCAACGCCCAGGTGCTCACGGACGCCGTCGAGAACCGCCGCCAGAGCGTGTCCGGCGTCTCGCTCGACGAGGAGATGTCCAACCTCGTGCGCTTCCAGCGCTCCTACCAGGCCTCCGCGCGCGCGATGAGCACGCTCGACGAGATGCTCGACGTCCTGATCAACCGCACCGGGAAGGTGGGGCTGTGAGCAACCGCATCACGACCTCGATGGTCCAGCGCAACGTGCTGGCCGACCTCAACGCGGTCTCGGCCAAGCTCACGAAGAGCCAGACCAAGGCGTCCTCCGGCAAGGAGATCGCGCGGCCGTCCGACGACCCGTTCGGCACGACCCAGGCGATGTCGCTGCGCCAGACGCTGGCCGCCAACCGCCAGTACCAGCGCAACGTGCAGGACGGCCAGGGCTGGACCGACGAGACCGAGTCGGCGCTCTCGGACATCACGGCGAACATCGGCCGCGCGCGCGACCTGATCGTGCAGGGCGGCAACGACGCGACCGACCAGACCTCGCGCAACGCGATCGCCACCGAGCTCGGCCAGATCATCGAGGCCATCAAGCAGGCCACGAGCCAGAGCTACCGCGGCAGCTACGTGTTCTCCGGCACCGCGACCTCGACGCGGCCGTACGAGCAGGGCGCCGACGACAGCTACCACGGCGACGACGGCGGCCTGGACCCGGCGATCCCCGGCATCGTCCGGGAGCTCGGCCCCGGCGTCACGCTCACGCTCAACAGCGTCGGCAAGGACATCCTCGGCGAGGGTCAGTCCGCCGGGGACGACAAGGTGCTGGACGTGCTGCGCGACGCGATCGACCACCTCCAGGCCGGCGACGGCGCCTCGCTGCGCGGCACCGACCTCACGCGGCTCGACGCGAACGTCGACCACGTCCTCGAGGTCCGCGCCGCCAACGGCGCCAAGGCCTCGCGGCTCGAGGCGGCCTCCTCGCGCCTCCAGCAGACCGAGGAGGCCACGATCGGCCAACTCTCGACCGTCGAGGACGCCGACATGGCCAAGACCCTCATCGACCTCAACTCCCAGACCGCCGCCTACCAGGCCGCCCTCCGCGCGGGGGCGAACATCGTGCAGTCGTCCCTCATGGACTTCCTGCGCTAGGACCGCGCGCACCCCGTCCCCTCCCCGTCCCTCGGAACCCAAGGAGCACAACCCCCAATGTCCACCGTGACCGTCGAGAGCTCGCGCTTCGGCACCCTCGAGATCGAGGAAGGCGCGATCATCGAGTTCCCCGCCGGCCTGATCGGCCTCGGCGGCCGCCGCTGGGCGGTCGTCTCCAAGGACCCCAACGGCCCGTTCGCGTGGCTGCACTCGCTGGAGGACCCGGCGCTGGCGCTGCCGATCACGAACCCGTGGGGCTTCTTCGCCGACTACGAGGTCGAGCTGTCGGACGCCGACAGCGACCGCGTCGACGCCGGCGACGTGACCGTCTGGGTCACCGTCCGGGCCGGCTCGGAGCTCGCCGACTTCAGCGCGAACCTCCGCGCGCCGATCCTCATCTCTGGAGGCCAGGGCTTCCAGGTGATCAACGAGGCGTCGCCCGCTCCGGTGCGCGCCGCGCTGTTCCCGGACTCGAACTCCCAGGTCGCCGCCGCGTAGACCGTCGTCGAGCGGCGCAGAGCGTCGCACCGTAAGTCAAGATTTCGAAGCTTTCCAAGGAGGAATCTTCAATGCTCATCATCACCCGCCGCCCCGGCGAGAAGATCATGCTCGGCGACGAGATCGTCGTCCACGTGATGGAGATCGTCGGCAACTCCGTCCGCGTCGGCATCCAGGCGCCGCGCTCGGTTCCGGTCTATCGCGAGGAGATCTGGAACGCCGTGCGCGACGAGAACCAGGCCGCCGCCGGGGCCGCCCCGGCCGACCTCCCGGCCGTCGACTGATCGCGGTTCGTCATCGGGCGATGGGCGGGTAGTCTGCGCCCATGGCCCGATCCTCCCGTCGCGGACGGCTGCTGCTCCTCGGAGCCGCGGTCGTCGCCGCCGGCGTCTTCCTCAAGCGCGACAAGGTCGCGGGGCTGCTGCCCTCGCGCGCCGAAACCTACTCCCCGCCCGCTCCCGGCCCGTCCAACTACGACGCGCCGGGACCGGTGGCCAACACCGCCACGGCCGTCCCGGTGCCCGCGGCGTACGAGCCCGAGCCGATCGACGAGGCCGCCGAGGAGGCGGCCGCCGCCGCCGAGGCCGCCAACATCGGCGGGCCGCCGAGCGAGTACGTCGGCCCGGAGGGCCTCCCGGCCACCGAGGCGGAGCGCCCGCTGGCCGAGGCCGGCGAGGGCGTGGCCGAGGGCCAGGAGCAGGCCGAGTTCGACCTCGAGCGGGCAGCCGAGCCGACCGCCCCGGGCATGTCCGGCGCCGAGCACCAGATCGAGGACACGATCGAGCAGGCCGCCAACCCGCTGGCCGGCGAGACCATCGAGCCCGTGCGGCCCCCCGAAGAGCCGCCGGCCGAGGCCGAGGACGCCGCCACCGCGGACACGGCCGAGTGGGCGCCGCCGACGGCCGAGCCAGACGACGCGGCAGCCCCTGCGCAGCCCGCGGAAGAGGCGGCCGTCGGCGAGGGCGGCCAGGTGCCGTCGCCGGACGAGCCCGCGCCGTTCGACCCGCCGACCGGCGACGAGCCGGCCGCCTCCGAGGAGACCTCGGGCGACGACAAGGGCGACGGCGGCTCGGACTGGCGGACCTGGTCCGGCCGGTCGGTCAACCCGTAGCGCCTACGCGGCCTCCCACAGCTCGCCGCCGCCCGCGCGGCGCGGCTTGACGCGCCATTCCAGCGCGAGCCGCCACAGCTCGGCGGGGGCGCGCGGGCCGGGGAGGTCGCAGACCGCGGCGACCTCGGGCGTCGCCATCGTGCGGAAGCGCCGCAGCGCGGCCTCCACGCCCGGGGCGCCGTCGCCCACCGGCTGGGCGCCGGCCGCCAGCGCCGCCTCGCGCAGGCGCTCGTACGGCCCGTAGCCCTGGACCGGCTCGCCCCCGCCGAAGGCGAACGCCGGGGTCGTCACGCCCCGCCCGCGCTCGAGGTCGGCCGCGAAGCGCTCGAGGATCGCGTTGGAGCCGAAGTCGAGCCGGAGGCGGTCGAGGTCCAGGCCGCCGGTCTCCCGCGCGGCGTCCAGCAGCGCCGGCGCGGTGTCCATCCGCCGCCCCTCGAGGAGGATCGCCTCGCGCAGGCGGCGGATGAACGGGCCCGGGTCGCACTGCTCGGAGACCGCCGCGACGGCCAGCCCGGCGGGGTGCGTGGAGGATGGCGGGTCGCGCAGGAAGACCCGCGGGTCGACCGGCATCCCGCTCTCGGCCGCCGCATCCAGCGCGGCCAGTGCCAGCGCGGCCGCCTCGGGCGCCTGAATCTGCCGGTGCAACCCGACGACCACGAAGGTGTAGGCCAAGGAGTCGCCGAACTCGACCTGGAGGCGGCGGAACTGCGGCTCGGCCGCCCACGACCATGGGCAATAGGGATCAGTTAAGACCAGCGCTTCGACACCGGGCACATCGGCCACAATAAGGACGAGCAGATGAGCACGCTCGTCGGGATGCAGCTGAGCGGCCGGTACCGGCTCGACGCCCAGATCGGCGCCGGCGGCATGTCCACGGTCTATCGCGCGTTCGACCAGACGCTCGAGCGCCGGGTCGCGATCAAGCTGATGCACCGCGAGATCGCGACGGACTCGGACCAGCTCGAGCGCTTCCGCCGCGAGGCCCGCGCCGTCGCCCAGCTCTCGCACCCGCACATCGTCGGCGTGATCGACGCCGGCGAGGACGAGAGCCGGCCGTACATCGTCTTCGAGTACGTCGAGGGCGAGACGCTCAAGGAGCGGATCCGCCGGATGGGCCGCCTGCCGGTCGACGAGGCGATCGCCTACGCGATCGAGATCGCCCGCGCGCTGGGCTGCGCGCACTCGCACCACATCGTGCACCGCGACGTCAAGCCGCAGAACGTGCTCATCGACGCGGAGGGCTCGGCCAAGGTCACCGACTTCGGGATCGCCCGCACGCTCGACCAGGAGGGCCTGACCGCGGACGGCCGCGTGCTCGGGACCACCGACTACGTGTCGCCCGAGCAGGCGCTCGGCCACGACGTCAACGGGCAGTCGGACATCTACTCGCTCGGCGTCGTGCTCTACGAGATGCTGATCGGGGACGTCCCGTTCCACGGCGAGACCCAGGTGTCCGTGGCGATGAAGCACGTCCGCGAGGACATGCCGGACCTCCAGGCGCGCCGCCCGGAGGTGTCGGCCACGCTCGCGTCGGTGCTCGACCGGATGACCGACAAGGACCTCGGGCGCCGCTACCCGGACGTGCCGACGCTCGTCGCCGACCTCGAGGAGGCGCTGGCCATCGAGGCGGCGCGCTCGGGCAAGTCGACCGGCGAGGCGACCGCCGTGCTGCGCACGCTGCCGGCGTCCGCGCGGCGTCGGCTGCCGTTCCGCCTGCGCCACCCGTTGCCGATCCTCGGCGTCATCGGCCTGCTGGCCGTGCTCGTGGTCATCGTCGCGCTGCTGCTCAAGGAGGGCGTCGACCACACGCAGCGCGGGACCGGCTCGGGCACCGTCAAGGCACCGGCCGGCGAGTCGGTCGTCTCGCTCGCCCGCGCGTCGGCGATGGACTACGACCCGCTCGGCGACAAGGCCGAGCACCACGATCAGGTCGCGCTGGCGGTCGACCGCGACCCGGGCACGATGTGGAGCACCGAGAGCTACCGCGACGGGCTGGCGGGCGCGGGCAAGTCCGGCGTCGGCATCTACCTCGACGCCAAGCCCGGCGTCGACGCCGTGCGCATGGAGATCCAGACTCCCGACGCCGGCTGGAAGGCCGACCTCTACGGCGCCTCCGGCAGCCACGCGCCGGCGGGCATCGACTCCGGCTGGACGAAGATCGGCGGCGGCACGGTGAAGACCGGCAAGCAGCGCTTCAAGCTCGACGCCGCCGGCAAGCGCTATCGCTTCTACCTCGTCTGGATCACCGCGCTGCCGCCGAACCAGCCGCGCGTCCAGATCGGCGAGCTCGCGCTCTTCCAGCGCAAGACCCGCTAAGGGCCTTCAGAACGCGTGCCCGGACCGCTCGGCGCCGAAGCGCTCGAGCGCGAGGGCGAGCAGGCGGTCGCACAGCTCGGCGGGCGGGATGCCGCTCGCCTCCCACAGCTTCGGGTAGGCGCTCGTGCCGGTGAAGCCGGGCATCGTGTTGAGCTCGTTGACCAGCACGCGGTCGCCCTCGACGAAGAAGTCGACGCGCGCCAGGCCGGCGCAGCCGACGCGCGCGAACGTGTCGACGGCGAGCGCGCGGACCTGCTCGAGCACGGCGTCGGGCAGCCGCGCCGGGACGACGAGCTCCATGCCGCCCTCGCCGTACTTGGCCTCGTAGTCGTACCAGTCGCCCTTGAGCACGACGATCTCGCCCGGCACCGACGCCTGCGGCTCGTCGAGCCCGAGCACGGAGCACTCGACCTCCATCCCCGACGAGAACCCCTCGACGATGACCAGGCTGTCGTGCGCGAACGCCCCGTCGATCGCGGCATCGAGGTCGGCCTCGCCCCACGCCTTGGCGATCCCGACCGACGAGCCCAGGCGCGCGGGCTTGACGAACACCGGCGTGCCGAGCACCGCGAGCTCGGCCCGCACCGCGGCGGGCTCGGCGCGCCAGCGGTGCTCGCGGATTGCGGCGTAGGCGACCTGCGGCACGTCCGCCGCGGCCAGGACCTCCTTGAACACGACCTTGTCCATGCACAGCGACGACGCCAGCACGCCGGCGCCGACGTACGGCACGTCGAGCAGCTCGAGCAGGCCCTGCACCGTGCCGTCCTCGCCGAACGGGCCGTGCAGGACCGGGAACACCGCCTCGGCGCCGAGCAGCCCGCCGCCGGGCATGAGCGCCAGCGCCTCGCCGTCGTGCACCCACGCGCCGCCGCGCTCGATCGTGACCGGCACGACCTCGTGGCCGGCGGCGGCCACCGCCTCGCGGACGAACGCCGCGGAGTGCAGCGAGACCTCGTGCTCGGACGAGCGCCCGCCCGCGAGGACCGCGACCCTCATATGGTGGGCGTCGCGGTCGGCGAGGCCGTCGGGGTGGGCGTGGCCGGGACCTGCCCCACGACGATCGTCACGCGGCTGCCCTTCGGGCGCTCCTCGTCCGCGACCGGGGTCTGCTCGAGCACGACGCCGTCCTGGGTGGGGTCGGTCACGTCGCGCTTGCGCACCTTGACCGTGAAGCCGGCGCCCTCGAGCGTCGCGCGGGCCTCGTCCTCGGGCTTGTCGGTCACGTCCGGCACCGTCACGCCCTTGGCGACGGTCAGATCGACCGCCGAGCCCTTGTCGACGTGCTTGTTGGCTGCCGGGCTCTGGCTGAGCACCGTGCCCGCGGGCTTGTCGGACGCCTCCTGCGTGACGTTGCCGACCCTCAGACCGGCGCCCTCGATGGCGTTGCGCGCGTTGTCCTCGGTCTTGCCCTCCACGTTCGGCACCGCGACCTGCTCCTTGCCGCGCGAGGCCTGGAGCGTGACCGTGGTCCCGCGGTCGACCGTCGTGCCCGGCGCGGGCGACGCGGAGATCACGTCGCCGCGCGGGACGGTGTCGGAGAACTGCTTCTGGACCTTGGACTTCAGCCCGGCCGCCTTGAGCTGGTCCCGCGCGTCGCTCACGGCGGTGCCCTCCACGTTCGGCACCGCCACCTGCCCGGGGCCGCCCGAGACGTTGATCGTCACCACAGAGCCCTCGTCGGCCATCACGCCGGGCCGCGGGCTCTGCCCCGCGACCGTGTCGCGCGGGACCGTCGCGCTCGTGACCGTCACGACGTCGACCTCGAAGCCGCGGTTCTGGAGGATCTGCGACGCGGTCGCGGACTGGCGGCCGATCACGTTCGGGACGGCCGCCTGCGTGGGCGTGAGCAGCTCGTAGAGCCCGAAGGCGATCGCGAGCAGGGCGAGCAGGGCGAGCAGCCACAGCCACCAGCGGCGGCTGCGGCGGTCCTCCTCCTCGAGCTCCTCCTCGATCGGCACGACGGGCGGGGGCGGCGGCGCGAGGATCTCCTGCGGCTTGGCCCGTGCCGCGAGCAGCGCCTCGATGAACGCGTCGGCGTTCGGGTAGCGGTTCGCCGGGTCCTTCTCGAGCGCGTGCATGACGACCGCGTCGAGCGCCGGCGGCACGGCGGGGTTGCGGTCCATGGGCGGCACCGGTTGCTCGGACACCTGCTTGAGTGCGACCGTGACCGGCGACTCGGCGTCGAACGGCACGGTGCCGGTCAGCAGCTCGTAGAGCACGATCCCGATCGAGTACAGGTCCGAGCGCGCGTCCACCGGGCGGCCCTGGGCCTGCTCGGGTGAGAGGTACTGCGCGGTGCCCATCACCGAGCCGGTCTCGGTCATGTCGGAGGCGCCGGCGCGCGCGATGCCGAAGTCCGTGACCTTGACGCGCCCCTCCTCGTCGATCATGACGTTGTGCGGCTTGATGTCGCGGTGCACGACGCCGCGCTGGTGGGCGAAGCGCGCGGCGCGCAGGATCTGGAGCACGATGTCGACGGCGGCGTCGGGCGGCGCCGGGCCGCGCTCGCGGATGACGTCCTTGAGCGTGCGCCCCTGGATGAGCTCCATCGCGATGTAGTAGGTGCCGTCCCACTCGCCGCGGTCGAAGATGCCGACGATGTTCGGGTGCTGGAGGCCGGCCGCGCTGGACGCCTCGCGGCGGAACCGCTCGGCGAACGAGCCGCTCTCGGCCAGGTGGCGGTAGAGCAGCTTGAGCGCGACCCGGCGGCCGAGCTCCTGGTCCTCGGCGGCGTAGACGTCCGCCATGCCGCCGGCGCCGAGACGCTCGAGCACCCGGTAGCGGCCGTCGATCATCGTGTCGCGCGCGAGGCTCGGCACTCAGCCCTCTCCCAGCGCCTTGAGCACCTGCGCGGCGATCGGCGCGGCGTCGGCGCCGCCGGTGCCGCCCGTCTGGCGCTCGAGCATCGCGCACACCGCGACCTTGTCGGTGAAGCCGATGAACCACAGGTCGTCGGTGCCGTCGCCGACCTCGGCGGTGCCGGTCTTGCCCGAGACGTTGACGCCCTCGAGGCGCGCGGCCGTGCCCGTGCCCTGCTCGACGACGCTGCGCATCATGCCCGCCACGCCGGAGGCCGCCTGCTGCGACATCACGCGCTCGGCCTCGACGGGCAGCGGCTGCTCGATCGTGCGCCCGTCGGGGTCGACGATCTTCTCCACCAGCCGCGGCTTCATGCGCAGACCGCCGTTGGCGATCGTCTGCGCGACCGAGGCCATCTGGAGCGGCGTCACGAGGAGCTTATCCTGCCCGATCGCCATGCGCCCGACGTCGATCCGGTTCGAGGTGGGCGACAGCAGCTTGCCGTTGGGCCCGGACTCGCCGCTCGGCACCATCTGCGAGTCGGGGTAGTCCATCGGTGGGTCCTCGTAGAACCCGAAACGCTTCATGTACTCGGCCATCGTGCTCTTGCCGAGCTTCTCGCCGACCTCCGCCCACACCGTGTTGACCGAGTTCGTGAGCGCCTCGGTGAGCGTGATGTCGCCGAACTCCTCGCCGGCGAAGTTCTGGAGCGGCGTGCCGGAGATCGTCTTGTTGTTGCGGCCGCTGACCCGCGACTCGGGCGTGTAGCGGCCGCTGTCGATCGCCGCCGTCGCGGTGACCGTCTTCATCGTCGAGCCCGGCGGGAAGCGCCCCTGCGTGGCGCGGTCGAACGTGTTGGCGTGCGCCGGGTCGTTCGGGTCGAACGACGGGTTGGCGGCCATCACCCGGACGGCGCCGGTCCTGACATCGAGCGCCACGACCGCGCCTTTGCGGCCCCCGAGGGCGTGGAACGCGGTCTCCTGGGCGCGCGGGACCAGCGTCGTGCGCAGGTCGTCGCCGACGTCCTGCGGGCCGAGCAGGCGCTCGAGCGCGCCGACCGCGTCGTTCCGGCGCCCGGTCAGCGGGTCGTTGTAGTAGTCCTCCAGGCCCGTGCGGCCGCGGTCGAGCGACGTGAAGCCGACCGGCTGCGCGAACAGGTCCCCGGTCGGGTAGCGGCGGCCGTAGCGGTCCTTGCCGAGCCGCCGGTTGGACGCGAGCACCGTGCCGTCCTGCGCGCGGATGATGCCGCGCTTGATCCGCTGCTCCTCGAAGAGGATCCGCCGGTTGGCCGGGTTCTCGCGCAGCGCGTCGGCCTCGAACACCGTCCAGCGGGAGGTGAACGCGACGAGCAGCCCGAACAGCACGACGACGAGCGCGAAGAGGCGCACGATCGGCGGGTTCATCGCAGCCCCCGGCGCGAGCCGGCGCCGGCCGGCCGCCGCGCGCGGTCGGAGACGAGCAGCAGGAGCGCGACCAGCACGAAGTTGGCGAGGATCGAGGACCCGCCATAGGACACGAACG
>Ga0081539_10005321_pt1 | contig 13216 bp, 10 predicted proteins | sample TabmetS4T2R2_FD_71023 | JGI IMG/M metagenome (GOLD analysis project Ga0081539, IMG submission 71023) | Tabebuia heterophylla rhizosphere microbial communities from the University of Puerto Rico - S4T2R2 | ecosystem: Host-associated > Plants > Roots > Rhizosphere ...
CAGGTAGGCGAAGCTAAAGTGAATACCGTTGAACACATTCTTGCTGCGCTCGTTGGTATGAGCGTGGATAATGTGCTGATCGAATTAAACGGACCTGAAGTTCCCATTATGGATGGAAGTTCAGAACCCTTTGTTGAGCTGATCGAGAAAGCAGGCGTACAGGAACAACCGGCCGATAAAATATGGTACACACTCGATGAGAACATTTATTACCATGATGAGGTAAAACGTGTGGAGCTGCTTGCAATTCCTTCTGATACTTATCGCATCAATACTTTAATTGATTTCAACAGCCCTGTTTTAGGTACACAACATGCAAGCCTTAAAAATGTTTGTGATTTTAAAACAGAAATTGCTCCGTGCCGCACTTTCTGTTTTTTGCATGAGCTTGAAATGTTGCTGGAGCATAACTTAATCAAGGGCGGCGATATTAATAACGCTATTGTGGTGGTTGATAAACCAGTGACCGATGAGGAGATGAAAAATCTTGCAAAAGCTTTTAAGAGAGACAAAATAGAAATCAAAAGCGAAGGCTATCTCAATAATCTTGAACTCCGTTTTCCAAATGAGCCTGCACGTCACAAACTGCTGGATATTGTGGGCGACCTTGCTTTAGTTGGTTATCCGCTTAAAGCAAGAATTATTGCAAGCAGACCGGGACACAGCTCAAACGTTGCTTTTGCAAAAAAGATAAAACAATACATTAAGAGGACGAAACATTTAAAAGATATACCGGATTATGATCCGTCAAAACCAGCACTCTTTTATCACGACCACATAGAAAAAACTTTACCACACCGCTTTCCATTTTTGCTCGTTGACAAAATAATTGAGCTTACTCCCACAATGATTGTAGGTATAAAAAATGTAACTTTTAATGAGTGGTTTTTTCAGGGACACTTTCCTTCAAACCCCGTAATGCCGGGCGTTTTACAAATAGAAGCACTTGCCCAAACAGGCGGTATACTTTGCATAAACAGCATGGGCGATGGAAAATACGACACCTACTTTTTAAAAATAGATCAATGCAAATTCAAACAAAAGGTAGTGCCCGGCGACACCATGATTCTTAAAATGGAATTGATGTCGCCCATAAGAAGAGGTATCTGCGAAATGAAGGGCACCGTTTATGTTGGTGATAAGGTTGCAACAGAAGCTATTCTTACCGCCCAAATTGTTAAAAGCAAGGCATAAATCTTTACAACTGCCGATTAAATTTTTAATTTACTTTTGCGCCGTTCGTTATAAAAGCGAACGGCATTTTTTTAATAGAAAACAATCACCCTTCGAACGGGTTTTGCATGATTCATCCGCATACTTATATACATCCTAACGCGAAGATTGCTACGAACGTGAAGATTGACCCTTTTACAGTTATCCATGAGGATGTGCAGATTGGTGAGGGCACTTGGATTGGCAGCAATGTTACCATTATGGAAGGCGCACGCATCGGAAAAAATTGCAGAATTTTTCCGGGGGCTGTAATTTCTGCTGCTCCGCAGGATATTAAGTTCAATGGCGAAAAAACGTATGTTGAAATAGGCGACAATACAACCATTCGTGAATTTGTTACTATTCATCGCGCTACTGCGGACCGCCTCAAAACAAGGGTGGGCAGCAACACTCTTATCATGGCTTACAGTCACATTGCCCACGATTGCATTATCGGCAACAATTGCATTCTTAGCAACAGCTCTCAAATGGCTGGTCACGTGATAATCGGAGACTGGGCAATCTTGGGTGGAGTTTGTGCTATTCATCAGTTTGTGCGCATTGGTCAGCATGCGTTTCTTTCTGGTGGCAGTCTCGTAGGCAAAGATGTTCCGCCGTATATAAAAGCTGTTCGCCATCCGTTAAGTTATGGTGGTGTAAACAGCATTGGTCTTAAACGCCGGGGTTTTACCATTGAGCAAATAAACCAGATACTCGATATTTACCGCATCATTTATAACAAAGGCATGAACATTTCGCAGGCATTGGAGTACATCGAGGAAGAGTTGCCGGCAAGCGATGCCCGTGATGAAATAGTAACCTTTATCCGCGAAAGTGGCAGAGGTGTTATAAAACGCTGGGCTAAGAATTTGGAAGATGATTTAGCGTAAATATTTTCTTCCTGATTTTTTTTGATACCGGCTTTTGTGTTTCATGGCATCTTCGTTGCGTCGCATTTCGTTCATCTGCAGAATAAAGATTGAACTGCAGGTTTGGGGTACCATGGCTTACTTCAGAAAATAAAGACACTGTTTATGTTTCCTTGTTCATATGAGGTGCCGGCGTCCCGCCGGCAACGGTTATTTTTGAGCATCCTGCTCATACAAGGCTTACAAAATATTTCTTCTTTACTTTGCGGCGCATGATAAATATACTTTTAACCGATGCCGGCAAACGCTTCAACAGAGACTGGATATTTCGCCATATCAATTATATTTTTCAGCAAGGAAAATCTTATGCAATTACAGGACCCAATGGCAGCGGTAAAAGCACATTGCTGCAAACTATTGCAGGCGCAATAACACCCAGTGAGGGAAAGGTGGAATACAGAATATTGAACAATGAACAAGGAATATTGAATGAAGAAGGAATTAGTAATTTGGAGTTGGGAATTGGTGGAGAAGATAAAACATCAAAAAATCAACCGGTAACCGGCAACCGACAACTCACCACTCACCACTCACTACTCACTACTCACCACTCACCACTCGACCCCGACCAAATCTACAACCACATCGCCATCGTTGCGCCATATCTTGAAGTAATAGAAGAAATGACCGCAACGGAATTCCTGCAATTTCATTCTTCATTTAAACCGTTGATACCATCAATATCTATTAAAGAAATTTTGGAAATTGTTGGATTAAAACAAGCCGTCAACAAACAAATCCGTTTTTTCAGCAGTGGTATGAAACAAAGAATAAAACTTGCCCAAGCTATCTTCTCCAACGTCCCTGTTTTATTACTCGACGAGCCTTGCACCAATCTTGATACATCAGGTTATAATTTATATCATCAACTCATTAATGATTATTGCAAAAACAAATTAATTATCGTAAGCAGCAACGATGTAAACGAATATGATTTTTGCGAAGAGAAGATTTCAATAACGGAGTATAAATAAGACAAATTATAGGAGTTAGACACAAGTGAAACAGCACTTTTCAAATCCCCGTTCAAACAGGTAATCGAATCACAAACTCCGCTCCCCCGCCTTTCCTTACTTCCACTTTTATTTCACTTCCATGTGCTTCGATAAATAGTTAATGCGATTTTATATTTAGTAAACCCGGTTTGTCAATGGAGAATGCTGCCTCAGAATTTTCCGCAATGGACAATAGTGTATTACTTTTTTGCTACATGGAAACAAAATGGAACACTTGAACACATGCATGAATCTTTGGTAGAAAAGATAAGAAAGCCTGTCATGCGATTTCCTGCATGCTTAACAACCCATTATACAATTCCCTGCTCTGCATGCTTAAATATCGCTCAGCATCTAATGCTGCCATACAACCACTACCGGATGCCGTTACAGCCTGGCGATAAATTTTATCCTGCACATCGCCGGCAGCAAAAACACCGGCGATATTTGTACGGCTGCTACCCGGCTTTGTAATGATATAGCCGGCTTCATCCATCTCAATAAAGTCTTTAAATATGCTGCTGTTGGGCTGGTGACCTATGGCTACAAAAAAAGCGCTGACTTTTATAATATCCTCAGCACCTGTAATATTATTGCGAAGATGAACGGCTTCCACTTTTTGCTCGCCCAATATATCAACGGTCTCTGTGCTCCAATGAATATGAATGTTTGCAGTGTTTTTAACACGTTCCTGCATTACTTTACTGGCTTTCATGCCGTGTGCATCTTTTCGCACAATCATATGAACATTTGCACAAAGCTTGGATAAATATAATGCTTCTTCACAAGCTGTGTCGCCTGCGCCAACAATTGCGACGTCTTTTCCCCGAAAGAAAAATCCATCACAAACTGCACATGCGCTTACACCATAACCATTTAAACGTTGCTCGTTTTCAAGCCCGAGCCATTTCGCAGAAGCACCTGTTGAAATAATCACAGCATCTGTCTCTATCCACTTTTCTTCGTCAATCTGAACTTTGTGTACAGAGCCACTAAAATCAACAGCAGTAACAAGTCCATAACGTATATCTGCTCCCATACGCACGGCCTGCTTTTCAAAATGCACCATCATCTCGGGGCCTTGTATGCCGTGAGCATAGCCGGGATAATTTTCTACTTCGGTGGTTATTGTAAGTTGTCCGCCCGGTTGTATCCCCTGATATAATACGGGCTTCAATCCTGCCCTTGCTGCATAAATCGCTGCCGTGTAGCCCGCAGGTCCCGAGCCTATTATTAAACAATGTACATGTTCCATATCAATTATTTTTTGCTTGTTGATTAATGGAAGATTGGTCAAAAGTTTCTCTGCCACATTGCAGCCAGTTCAAGTATTCATCGGCATCTGGTGTATAACCTACAGGGTTATTGATCAATCTTTGTTTATTGTCAACAACAACATACAGCGGTTGTGATACCTGTCCAAAATTCTCCGCTTCAAATGTTGCCCATTTGTCGCCGTGTGTTAATATGTCTTTCTTGTTTTTATCTTTTGTTTCATAAGTAAATCTTTGCAGCACCGGTAGCTTTTCCCTGTCATCAACATACAATGAAACAAGCACATAGTTTTCTTTTATGTAGCTGTTTATTTGCGGTTGGTTCCATACATTCTCTTCCATTTTTCTGCAGTTTACGCAAGCCCATCCGGTAAAGTCAATCAACAAAGGTTTATTAAGAGAATCTGATAATTTCAATGCCTTTTGGTAATCATTAATCACATCAGGATGAAGGCTACCTGCTGCCGCAGATTCCCTGTTATAAATGCTGTATGAAAGTGGTGGCGGAAAACCGCTTAAGAATTGCAGACTTCCATATTTTGCTGGTAAAACGCCGGGGATAAGATACAGTCCAAAGATCAATGCTATTACGCCGAATGCTTTTCTTCCTTTGCCTATATGTTGTCCTTTATAATCGTATGGCAATCTTAACACGCCAAACAAATAAGCTGTAAGTCCCAACGCTATAACTATCCAGATAATCAAAAACACTTCTCGCTTTAACAACCCCCAATGCATTACCAAATCTGCATTTGATAAAAATTTAAAAGCAAGCGCCAACTCAATAAATGCTAAAACTTTTTTTACAGTGTCGAGCCAGCCACCGGATTTAGGAAGTGATTTAAGTAAGTTTGGAAACACTGCAAACAATCCAAAAGGTAGAGCAAGTGCTACACCAAAACCAGCGAGACCCGCAGTTAGGGGCCATGCACCTCCACTTAAAGAACCAACAAGCAACGAACCCAAGATAGGCCCCGTACAGGAGAATGACACGATGGCTAATGTAAGCGACATGAAGAAAATGCCGCCAATATTTGTGATGCCTGCTTTGCCATCTGCTTTCGTTGCAATACTGCTTGGTAGTTTGATTTCGAAGAATCCAAAAAAGGAAAAAGCGAAGAATAAAAAGATAAGAAAGAAAGCAATGTTAAGCCATGCATTTGTTGAAAATGTATTGAATATTTCAGGATTTACATTTCCCGCAACATGAAAGGGAACGCTTAACAAAACATAGATCAGGAAAATAAAAAATCCATATAACAGACCATTTTTAATTGCAGCTTTTCTTGTTGCAGAACGTTTCGTAAAAAACGAAACTGTAACCGGCACCATTGGAAACACACAGGGAGTAAGTAATGCTATAAGACCACCTGCAAAACCGAGAAAAAATATTGCCAACAAACTTTTTTGTTCAACAGATTGTCCGCCGCAACTTGCAAGTGGTTCATTAAGATTTATAGAAGAAAGTTTAATCTCATTGTTAGTTGCAATAATTGGTGCGCCTCCTTCCAGTTTTACATCAAATGATTCTGTGAGTGGATAAAACTCTTTCTCATTTGCAGCGAACATGGTAACACTGCCTTTCAATGTTGGCGGAATTGCTCCATCAATATTTATTTGAAGCGTTACTAAAAAACTATCTGTGTAAACTGCAGTTGTTTTATTTTCGAAAACAGCATCACGAATGTTTTGCGGAGCAGATGAGAATACAGGCTCTGAAACAATGCGCACTTTCTCATAATCAAAGTTGAATATTGGCGATGTAAGCCCATCAATATTGTTGTTGATTCCATACACATGCCATGATGCTGGCAACACACCACTTACTTTTAAGTTATAAGAAGATGCACCTGTCTTCTCTGTAGCAATTGACCATTTAACAGTTGGCTGCGTTCTTGCAAATGGCGCAGCAAGGAGCAGCACTGCCAATGTGCAGACAGCACTTAGAATTATTTGTTTCATAAAAATGTTATTGAAGAATTATATCAAAATTTACTTTTGCAGGAGGCAAACATTTATTGTCATTACAGATCATGTATTCAACGGTGCCATGCAAATTGGTTTTCACGCTGGCTTTCAATTTTACTGTTTGCACAAAGCTTACTTTACCGGAGAAATATTTTACATCAACACCAAAATTTCTATCATGAATAATTTTCTGCTCACCTTCCTCAGTAACACTGCTGTTTATTGTCACTAAAGGGTTAGGGCTAAAACTTATTTTGGTTGGTAATGGGCCTCCATCTGGTGTGAACTGCGAGTATATATGCCATGGCTTCATTAAATCTGCGGTGCAATAAACAGTATAGATACCTGATGATTTTTTTACAGCGGTAAAACGCCATTTAATGGCGTCTTCTTTTACCTGTGAGTGTGATGTTAGATAAATAATAAACAGGATAAATGTTGCAAATATTTTAATCATACAATTTGATTTTTTGAGCTGATGCTCTTGTAAAAAATTGACCTCACCCCCCCAACTCCCTCTCCAAAGGAGAGGGGGAACTATAAACCCGCTACCTGAAGGATTATATACTATGCAAGGGATAAAATTGTGATTTAAAAAACCATTCACACGTAATTTGAAATTGTTGTATGCACCTTTACGCCGGGCAAATAAGGTAATAAGGTTGTGATTGGTTTTGATGCTATTTCTACTAAGGTAATAAGGTTATTTGCTCTTGACTGATTTCAAACCTTATTAGCTTAGTAACACCTGCTATCGCCAAATCAATCAGACCTTATTACATTATCCAACTGCTTACATTTTATCCCTTGCCAACTATAATGCAATTCCCTGCAGGCTTTTTATACTTTTCGTAAGGCTTGCAATCGGTTCCGGTGCAGCTTCGTGCTCAAGAAAATAATATTCCAATCCTCCTTTAGCTGCATGAGAAAAATATTTTTTGTAATCCAGCACGCCTTCGCCAACGGGCAAAACAGTTGCATAATCTTTGGTGAGGTCTTTTACATGCCAAAGCGGAAAACGTCCGGGATGTTTTTCTATAAGCTGTACAGGATCTTGTCCGGCTTTAACCGCCCATGCAACATCTAATTCAAACTTCAAAGCGGTTGCACTTGTTTTTGTAAGGAACTCTTCATACGGCGTTGTGCCATCAATAATTTTAAAATCAGCAGGTTCATTATGATAGATCAATTGAATGCCTGCTTTCTGACAAGCTTCTGCCGATTTATTTAAAATGTCTAACGAAGCTTTTACTTCTTCAATGGTGCCTATCGGTAAATGCGCAGCTACAAGATATTTTAAACCGCCTGCAGATGCATCATCGAGAATTTCATTCATGTTTTCCTGCAGATTTTTGAAAGGAGGCATATCGGGAGGCGGCGTTTTTAAAGGCATTCCAAATACATGGTGTGATCTCCATTGCATGCCAAGGTCCTTTAACAAAGCGGAGAATTGTTTGGCTGGCAAACCATAGTAATCACCTTTTTTGCTAAAGGCAGATTCTATATTCTTAATGCCTGTTGCTGCTGCTTTTTTCAGCGTTCCTTCCACATCTTCATCCAGCACATTATAAAATGTAAATAGTTGTACGCCCGGTGCAGGCATAGCAGCTACGTAGCTTCTTGTAAAATGAAGCGCAGGCAATGCTAAGGCTGTTGCGCCAAGACCGAGTTTTAAAAATTGTCTTCTGTTTGTCATGATGAAAAGATTTTAGTAATTGATTTATGGAAACAATACTTAGTAATTTTTTTATGAACCAAACTGCATTGCTACTATGAGGCTTTTGTTGCGTCGCACTCTTCATCTGCTGAAGCTATGTGGAGCAATAGCGAAGTGCGTATCTTATACAGCTTGTCTGCATGCATAAAAGGTTGGACACAAAGTGCACGAAGTATAACACGATGAACACAAAGAAGTCTCTGGCTTTGGTTCTATTTTCCGTTGTGTGAGACACGCACCGGGGCAATGAAATTCGTTGTGAACTTGTGATTCTTTGTGTTCTTTGTGACCTTCCTCTTGCTGAATAGAATTATCTTCAGTACAAGAGTGCGACGCAACAGAAGTTCAATAGCAGCACTATCGCCGGGCTCACAAAAACAAACTGTAATAAAAACCTTGATTAATTAATTAATTAGTTCCGGAATCAGTTTGCGACTGTATTTGCTTTTTATATTGCTCGGGCAATTGAAAAATGCGACCAATTGAATTGGCAATTACTTTTTTTAACTCAAGCGGATCAATGCCGCCCTGTTTAGCATATACCACTTTGCCACCGGGCGCAATCAGAACCGTGTATGGTAATGCACCCTGCCAATCTTTGTCTATGGCTTCGATGAACGCATATTTATCTCCGTTGAAAATATAGTTTTGAAATGAGGCATGTTTCTTCTCAAGAAAAGCCTGCGCGTTTGGTTTGCGGGAAGGGTCGTCGAGACTTATGGAAACCACTTCAAATTCGCGGAGACGATACATGCGGTTGATGGTAACAAATTCGGGAAACTCTGTTATGCAAGGTCCGCACCAGGTAGCCCATACATTGATGAGCCTGTAATTTTTAGTGTCATTTGCCAACAATGTTTTTAAAGTGTCGGCATTCATATCATGCAATGCCACCGGTTCCTTTTGCCATGCTGCTGTTTCAGCATCAACCAGATTATTTTTTTCGGGCCATTTTACAGAGCATCCAAATGTTCTTGTTTTGTTTACCGTTACAGGTTGTCCTGCCACAAGTTGATTCAATGCATTTCTTGTGTCGAAAGATTTTGCCAAACCCGGCTCACCAAGACCATCATCAATTCTGCCGGTGTACTGCAATTTTCTATCCTGATCGAAAATAAAAACATGTGGTGTTGCCTGTGGTCCATACAACAAAGAAGCTGCTGAAGTGGCGCCATCAAAGAGGTAAGGAAAATTGAATTGTTTGTCTTTGGCTCTTATTTTCATGTCTTCAAAGCCGTCGCTCAAATCAGTATAGCCCAACTCATCAAGCCGTATTGATTTTGCATCGTTTGGCATGATGGCTACAAATGCTACATTTTTGGATTTATATTCTGTTACAAGTTGTTTAATTGTGTCTTCGTAAGCCTGTGCCGTAGGGCAGTGATTACAGGTAAAAATGATTACTAAGAATTTGCTTTTGGCAAAGCTCTTCAGCGAGTATGTTTTACCATCTACTCCCGGTAAAGAAAAATCAGGTGCAGCAGCGCCTATGGCAAGTGTTGGATGTTCCGCCGCATTGGCAAACATAAAATTCAGAAAAGTGCATAGTGCGGCAATCATCAAGCCTCTTTTAGCTAAACGCTTACAACTAATAAAATCCTTTTGCATAATGACAAGTTTTTCCGGTGTAATAAATGAATTAACAGCACCAAATTATTATGCAACAGAAAAATTGAAAAGCACCAATGAGTGGTGGGCGGGAAAAAATAGGTAGTGGTAAATAAAATGGGTGTAGGTGGGCGGGAATACTACAGCTATTTCAACAGTTCGTCTTTACGGCGGCATGAAGGAAGAACAATTATCAATGATTCTCCATAGATCGGTTGAGGGATTGCTGAACTGCTTTCAACAAACTATATTTCAGATTCTTTCTATTTATTGTAACTCAAACGTAACCGTTATATTTCCAGAACCAACAGCAGTTGCAAGCCCCGAAGGATCATCAACACGTCCAAGTTTTGTATAATCGTAAGATGTTGAAAAGGTTTGATAGAAAAGAACCAAACTATTAGAGCCCCATAACATCAAATCTCCTCTATGAATAGTGCCGGGGTTTGATGCATTTGCAGGCAGATTGTTTGAAAAATGAAAATACTTTTCGTTTCCGTTCAGTTCAGTCATATTCACTGTTATAGGTAACATTGCCTTGAATGCAGTTGCTGTTTCATTATCAAACAGTGTAGCTGTAAAAGTAGCAGAGCCAATCTTAATTTTTATTTTATAGCTCATCGTATCATTATTATTGTACCCGTTGTTTTCTGTATTTGTTTTATCTGAAACAGTGGACATACCTTTTTTAAAGAATCCAAAACAAGCGAAAAATGAAAAGGTTAAAAGAAGTATCACAAATGAATATTTCATAAGATGATTCCGGTTTATCCTAATTGTTCGGCAAATGGCATTTTGCGTATCCGGTTGCCGGTTGCAGCATAAATCGCATTAGCAAGAGCGGCAGCTACGGGTGGAAGGGCAGGTTCTCCCAATCCCGTTGGCGCTTCGTCTGAGTCAACAAATTTTACTTCAATGTCCAGTGGGGCATCTTTCATACGGAGAAATTTGTAAGTATGAAAGTTTGTCTCTGCTACAGCGCCATCAACAAATGTGATCTTCGGAAACATAGCATGACATATACCATCTACAATAGCACCCTGCACTTGATTTTCTGCTCCGCTTAGATTGATTACACGACCACAGTTCACAGCACAGAATACTTTCATAATCTTCGGTTTTCCGTTCACCATTTTTACTTCAACCACTTGTGCAGCATAGGAACCAAAAGAGAACCATGTAGCAAATCCCCTGTACACTCCTGGAGGTGTCGTTCCCCAATTGCACATCTCTGCCACAAGTTCAACCACGCTTTTATATTTGTCCGGGTCGTACATAATGCGACCTACAGGTTCTTGTTTTGCCTTTCTAAATAACTCAAGACGAAATGCCACAGGATCTTTTTTCAGTTCTGTACACACTTCATCCATAAAGCTTTCGGCTACAAAAGCCATTGTACAGGCACCGGGCGCCCGCCACCAACCGGTTGGTGTATTGCTTGTGAAGCCCTGGCTCTCCGCACGATAATTTTTCAATGCTCCAGCTACATAGCTATCCCCCCAAATCCCACGACCAATACCAACACCCGACTGATGCCATGATAATAATTCGTTTGCAGAAAGAGCGGCACGATACCTGTACATTTCAGCCGGACGATAGAAATCATTTTGCATATCATCCTCACGGGTCCATTGTACCTGTACCGGGCTTTGGGCAGCAGCCGAAATCAATGCAGCCTCCACACCATTATCGGTCATTAACTTCCGTCCGAAGCCACCGCCCTGTCGGGGCACACTCACTGTAATATCTTCCGGCTTAATACCTAACTGTTTAGACACGTCGCCTTTCAGCTGATCCGGTACCTGGGTTGGACCAAACAGTTCCGCTTTTCCATTCCGTACATCCGCAAAAAAATTAAGGGGTTCCATTTGTCCGTGTGAGAGAGCCGGTAATTCATACATAACGTCAAGTACCTTACTGGCATTTTGTTTCACAGCGTCCACATCACCATCATTCCTTGCAGGGGATGAAGCCCCTTTTTCAAGCATCTCCTTAAATGAAGCAAAGTGCTCTGATGTATTTTCCAGTTTTTCTGTCGTGTTCCATTGTATCACCAATGCATCGCGTCCTTTTTTTGCTGCCCATGTTGACGTAGCGAGCACGGCTACTGAATTCTTGAGCTTGATAACTTTTTTAACACCATTGACTTTAAGAGTTGCTGCATCATCTACAGAACCCAAAATTTTTCCATAGGCAGGTGGGCGAGCCACCATGGCAAACAACATTCCTTCCCGGCGGGTATCAATACCATAAAGCGGCTCACCTGTTATTATTTTATGCGTATCCACATCTTTTATACGGGTACCGATGAACTTAAAATCCTTCGGGTCTTTTAACTTCGGATTGGATGGTACTTCCAGAGTGGCAGCTTTTGACGCTAATTCACCGTAACTAAGTTTTTTGCCGCTGGCTTTGTGTACAACCAAACCATCTTCAGCAGTGCATTCTTGCTGAGGTACACTCCATGTTTGAGCAGCCGCGGTTACAAGCATTTCACGGGCAGTTGCTCCTATGGTTCGTAATTCTGCAAACCTGCCTCTTACGGAACCACTTCCGCCAGCCATTTGGCCACCGAATTTGCTGTTCAATGGAGCTAATTCTACCTGCACCTTCTTCCAATCCACGCACAACTCTTCTGCAATGATTATTGGAAGAGAGGTCTTTACACCCTGACCGATTTCAGGATTAGGCGCCTGTAAAACTATTGTACCATCAGTATTGATCTTGATATAAACATTGGGAGCAAAGACAGAATTGTCCGGGGATTTTGCCTCAACACGTTGGTTAAATAGCGAAAAGCTTAGAAGCATACCACCTCCTGATACAGTGGATACTTTAAGGAAATGTCTCCTTGAACTTGTTGATTTCATAACTATTTTTAAGCAAGTTTTTGAGCAGCTAAGTGAATTGCTTTTCTAATACGTACATGTGTTCCGCAGCGACAGATGTTAGTCATCATTGCATCAATTTCTTCATCTGACGGATTGGGTTTTCTTTTTAACAAAGCAGCAGCAGCCATTAATTGACCTGCCTGGCAATACCCGCACTGAGAAACATCAAGTTCTTCCCATGCCTGTTGAAGCGGGTGGTCGCCTGTTGCATTAAGTCCTTCAATAGTAACAATTTTATTGGTTGCCGCTGCCGAAACGGGTATCATACAGGAACGCACAGCGTTGCCATTCATGTGTACCGTACAGGCTCCACACTGTGCAATGCCGCAGCCAAATTTTGTTCCCACTAAATTCAAGTGGTCACGCAATATCCACAACAGCGGTGTGTCAGCATCTGCTTCCACCGCCATCGTTTTGTCATTAACAGAAAGTGTGTATTTCGGCATGATGATTCAATATTTTTTTATTAAAATAAACTGCAAATCCGCACCTGGTAAATTCTCAAATGAAATTAGATTTTGATACTAAACCAACCCTTAAAGAATTCAAACTATTGATTAAGATATTCAAACATCCCCGCTTAATTCATAGATCGAAGGAACACGTTGTTGAGAAATTATTC
>Ga0081539_10005322_pt1 | contig 13214 bp, 9 predicted proteins | sample TabmetS4T2R2_FD_71023 | JGI IMG/M metagenome (GOLD analysis project Ga0081539, IMG submission 71023) | Tabebuia heterophylla rhizosphere microbial communities from the University of Puerto Rico - S4T2R2 | ecosystem: Host-associated > Plants > Roots > Rhizosphere ...
CGTACTGGCCAGCCCGGATCGCCCTGGTAGGAGGATCGGTGCCGCCAGCCGACAGCAGATCTCCTCGCAGGAAGATCGGTCCGCTCACGACGATCGTGGCCCACCGCTGGGGCATGGGATCGCGGGTACGGCCCACACGATTATCAACCGACGGACGCCGGTCGCGGTGATCACTGCGTCGGCCGCCGCATCGAAGGTGACGGTGTCGATCCGGGAGCCGTCCGCCGTGGCCACGGTCCATCCGCGCGGGTGGCGGTGAGCGGATGCGATGAGTCGTCCGGCGAGGGCGCGGGGCTCGTCAGCGTCTCTGAAAGACACTATGAGGTCGGCGACAGGTCCGATCACGGTTGGACGCCGTCCGCGCGCCAGTCTTGCCGCCGGGTGACCAAGGGGTGGGCGGAGTCGGTGAAGCGCGCGTGTTCGGCGGCTTGCGCTGATTCTGCGGCGGCGCGGACAGCGCGGCGGCGGTTAATCCATGACGGTGTCATACACCGAGAGTTATCGGTCGGTGACGGGGACCGCGACGTCCGGGGCGGCGTCCGGCCACCGGCATAATGGGCGTCATTTCGGCGACATTCGGCGTACGGTGTCCGGATGACCGCCACCACGAACTCCACGCTACGAGCCGTCCGCATGGGGATGCTGATGAGTCAGGACGACTTCGCCCGCGCCATCCGCGCGGCAGGGGCACGCGTCGGTGAACCTAACGAGGCCAACAAGCGTCTTGTGCAGCGATGGGAATCCGGGGACATCGCCGCACCACGACCGGTCTACGCCCGCGCCCTGGAAGCAGTAACCGGCTTGCCGATCGCCTCGCTCGGGTTCGCGGTGCCGGTGCCGAACGCGCGCGTCTCCAGCGACGGGCATGGCGGCCACGACGTCGAGCCGCCCGCCGTTGCGGCCCGGCCGACATCACCGGCGCCCGTGGCGCACGGGAACTACTCCGGGGTGTGGCTCAGCACGTACGAGTACTTCTCCAGCGGCCGGGACGGCAAGTTCACTGGACGGCATTACGTGGTGATCCTCCAGCACGGTGACCGGTTGACGGTGCGGTCGCTGCCTGGATCGGCCAGTTCGTCACTGACCATGGACCTCACCGTCGATGGGTCGGTGATCACCGGAACTTGGGTGGAAGAGACGGAAGCGGACGGCTACTACCGAGGCGCTCGCTATCACGGCGCGATCCAGATGCTGGCCGAGCCAACCGGCCGACAGATGCGCGGTAAGTGGGTGGGGTTCGGCAAGGATCTGGACGTGAACACAGGGCCGTGGGAACTGATCTTCCAGGACGGATCAACCGGCCGGGCCACGCTGGACGCGTACAACCGGCGGCCTGACACTGATCAGACTGGCAGCACCACCCACTGACAAGTTGCCGCGCCGTTGTCGTAACGTCCCGGCACCGGCGGGACCGGGCTCCTCACCGCATCGGGGACGGGCCGGGGCGTTGGGCGTCACGGCCACCGCAGCTGCAACGGCAACTCCAGGAAGTCGGCGTACGGCTGGAAGGCCGCCGCCGCGTTCTTCTTGTCCGCCGCCTTGAACGCCACCAGCGGCTGGACGCTCACCACCACGCCCTTCCTGCTCAGCGTTCGCCGCCAGGTGCCGACCACCCGGCCGCCGTGCACCACGGTCGACTGGAAGACGCCGTTGCCGCCCGGTGCGATCGCCTGTTTGTGCGCGTCGTCGAGCATCATCGACCGGTCCTTGTAGCCGAGCATGAACTCGTCGAAGCCGGGCAGCGCCAACCAGTCGTCACCGATGTACGGCATATCCATATCGGCCACGGCGGGATCCATCAGCATGCCGTCGACCGTGGCCAGCTGCGAGCCGGCCACCCCGGCACGGCAATCCTTGACGGTGAGTCCGGTCCAGCGGGCCAGGTCCGCCACCGTGGCGGGACCATGGCTGCGGAAGTATCGAGTGGCGATGAGTGCCAGCGCTTCCTCCCGGGACGGCCGGCGTGGCTTCGGCGCCCACTCGTCGAGAAGCACGAACGTCTGTTCCTTGCCGACGTGCGGGGCGATCGCCGTGACACCCTGCTGGCTCGCGTACCAGAGCATGTGGTAGCCCTGCTGACCGCTGAGCGCGACGCCGCCGTCGGCCAGCGCCTGAAGGCACTGAGCGCGCGTCAGCCTCTTGCCGCCGTGCAGGGCGGCGGCCAGCAGCTCGACGCCGCGTTCGGCGGCCGCCGCGTCCAGCCCGATGGTCTCGCGCCGGGCCGCCGCGCCGGCCAGCGCGCGCACGCCCATCAGCTCGAGCATCCACCTGGCGTCCTCGGGCGGCACGAGGTGCACCGTTCCGCGCATCGGCCAGGTGCGGATCGCCTCGCGACGCTCGAGCGCGCCGGTGACATCCGCCAGAGTCATCGGCGGCAACCGCGCGCCGAGCGACCACAGCGCACTGGCCATGTCTTGCGCTTGCATGGCGCCGAACCACTCCACCACCCCGGCGACCGAATCGGGACGGCCGCCGGGATGTGGGCGGAGCAACAGGCTGGCCAGGCGGGCGCTGAGTGCGTTCACGCTCCGGACCCTACGGCCGGGGTACGACAGGAATCAGCGGCCGCGCTCCGACCGGTACCGGCCGATCAAGGCGTTCGTCGACGAATCTCCCTCGAAGGACGGCGTCGATTCCGCGGTGAGCAGGGGGGCCAGCTGGTTGGCCATCACCTTGCCGAGCTCCACACCCCACTGGTCGAAGGAATTGATCTCCCACACCGTGCCCTGGGTGAACGTGATGTGCTCGTAGAGCGCGACGAGCTGGCCGAAGGTGGACGGTGTGAGCTTCGGCGCGAGGATCGTGGTGGTCGGGTGGTTGCCCTGCATCACCCGGTGCGGCGCCACCTTCGGGTCGGTGCCCTCGGCCTCCACCTGCTCGAGGGTACGGCCGAACGCCAGCGCGCCGGTCTGCGCGAAGAAGTTCGACATGAACAGGTGGTGCATGTCGCCGATGTCGTGGTTCGGCTCACTGAACCCGATGAAGTCCGCCGGGATCATCTTCGTGCCCTGGTGGATGAGCTGGTAGAAGGCATGCTGGCCGTTGGTGCCCGGCTCGCCCCAGAACACCTCGCCGGTCTGGAAGTCGACCGGGCTGCCGTCCAGGCGGGTCGACTTGCCGTTGCTCTCCATGGTCAGCTGCTGCAGGTACGCGGCGAACCGGTGCAGGTACTGCGCGTACGGCAGGACCGCATGGGACTGCGCGCCGAGGAACGTGTTGTACCAGACGTTCAGCAGGCCCAGCAGCGCCGGCACGTTGCGCTCCACCGGCTCGGTGCGGAAGTGCTCGTCGACGGCGTGGTAGCCGGCCAGCATGTCGGCGAAGTTGTCCCGCCCGATGGCGATCATCACGGAGAGGCCGACCGCGGACGGCAACGAGTAGCGGCCGCCCACCCAGTCCCAGAAGCCGAACATGTTATCGGTGTCGATGCCGAATGCCGCGACCTTCTGCGCGTTGGTGCTGACCGCGACGAAATGCTTGGCCACCGCTTCGTCACCGGCTGCGTCGCCGAGCCCGGCGAGCAGCCAGTTGCGTGCCTCGGTGGCGTTGGTGAGCGTCTCCTGCGTGGTGAACGTCTTGGACACCACCACGAACAGGGTGCTCGCCGGGTCCAGATCGCGGGTCTTCACGTACAGGTCGGTGGGATCGATGTTGGAGACGAACCGGCACTCGATCTGCGGGTCCGCGTACGCCTTCAGTGCCTCGTACGCCATCACCGGTCCGAGGTCCGACCCGCCGATGCCGATGTTGACCACGGTCCTGATCCGCTCGCCGGTGGCACCGGTCCACTCGCCGGACCTGATGCGGTCACTGAACGCGCCCATCCGGTCCAGCACCTCGTGCACGTCGGCCACCACGTCCTGCCCGTCCACCTCGAGGGTGGCGTCGCGCGGGAGCCGCAGCGCGGTGTGCAGGACCGCCCGGTCCTCGGTGACGTTGATGTGCTCGCCGGCGAACATCGCCGCTGTGCGCTCGCGCAGCCGGGCGCGCTCGGCCAGGGCGTACAGGGCGGTCAGCACCTCGTCGGTGACCAGGTTCTTGCTGTAGTCGATATACAGGTCGGCCACCCGCGCGGTGAGCCGCTCGCCACGCCGTGGATCGCTGCCGAACAGCTCACGCAGGTGCACGGTGGCGAACTTTTCGGCGTGGCCCTGGACGGCCTGCCATTCAGCGCTTTCGGACACGTGCTCGCTCATTGGCCTGACTCCCGATCTGAACCCGGACTGTCGACCTCATCCTGGCATGAATCGCGGTACGGTGCCGCGAGAAGCAGCGGTGCCTACGAGCGCGCGGCGCCGGCCGGCTCTCCGGCGCGAAGCCGGAGTCCCGAGACCAGCGCCCGGCCGGCCTCCGCGGCCGGAAGCGGCCGCGACAGGTGATACCCCTGGCCGAAGTCGCATCCCATCTCAAGCAGTGCCGCCGCCTGCGCGTCATCCTCGATGCCCTCGGCCACGGTCGCCATGCCGAGGCTCTTGCCGAGCCGGACGATCGTCCGGACCAGCGCGACGTCCTGGGTGTCCCCGCCGAGGCGGTCGACGAACGAGCGGTCGATCTTCAGCACATCCATCGGGAAGCGCCGCAGATAAGCGAGCGACGAATAGCCCGTACCGAAGTCGTCCATCGCCAAGGTCACGCCCAACGCCTTCAGGCGCAGCAGCTGCGTCAGGTTCTCGTCGGTGTCGGACAGCAGCACGCTCTCGGTCATCTCCAGCACCAGCTGGTCCGCCTGCATCCCGGTGTCCGCCAGCACCTGGCTCACCATCGCGCACAGGTCGCCGTGGTCGAACTGGCGCACCGACACGTTCACCGCCATCCGCAGGCGGCGGCTGGTACCGGCGCCCCAGGCGACCGCCTGCCGGCATGCCTCGGTGATCACCCACCGACCGAGCGGCACGATCAGCCCGGTCGCCTCCGCGATGCCGATGAAGTCCAGCGGCGACACCAGGCCCCGGGTCGGATGGTCCCAACGGACCAGCGCCTCGAACCCGGCGATCTCGCCGCTCTCCAGGCTCACCGTCGGCTGGTAGTGCAGGACCAGCTCACCGCGGTCCAGCGCCACCCGCAGGTCGGATTCCAGCTCCAGACGAGCGACGAGCTGGTCGTGCATCTGCGGGTCGTACGTGGCCGCCCCGCTCCCACCGGCCGCCTTCGCCTTGTACATGGCCAGGTCGGCGTTGCGCTGCAGCTGCTCGATGTCCCCGGCGTCGGCCGCCGACGCGATGCCGATGCTGGTCCCGACGTGCAGCTCGCGCCCGCCGACCGGGAACGGCTCGCCGAGGGCCGCGATGATCCGGTGCGCGACCGTCTCAGCGTCGGCCATGGCGACGATGGACTCGACCAGCACCGCGAACTCGTCGCCGCCGAAGCGGGCTACCGTGTCGCCGTCGCGCACCGCACCGCGCAGGCGCGATGCGACCTGCACCAGCAGCTGGTCACCGGCCGCGTGCCCGAGGCTGTCGTTCACCTCCTTGAAGCCGTCCAGATCCAGGAACAGGATGGCCACGTCGTCATCGCGCCGGCTGATGTCCAGCGCGCGGTGCAGCTTCTCCCGGAACAGCGCGCGGCTGGCCAGCCCGGTGAGCCCATCGTGGTACGCCTCGTACACCAGCTGGTCTTGCAACTCCTTGGCGTCGTGCGTGTCCCGGGTGTTCAGCACCAGGCCGTTCACGCTCGGATCGTCCAACAGATTGGTCATGGTCATCTCGGCCTGCCGCAGGCGGCCGTCGCGGTGGCGCAACGGGAGCTCGACCACCGTGGTGGCGTGCGGCTCGCCGATCACCGACTCGATGGCCGCGGCGATCCTGGGCGCCGCACGGTGGCCGGCGATGTCGAGCAGCCGCCGCCCGAGCAGCTGTGCGGCGGGCCAGCCGAAGATCCGCGCGACCGACTCGCTCTGGTAGCGGATGGTCGAATCCGCCGCGATCACCGTGACCGAGTCGGAGCTCTGCTGCACCAGCGCCTGGAAACGCTGCTCGCTGGCATACAGCTCGGCCGTACGTGCCGCCACCCGGGACTCCAGGTGCCGCGTGAGGTGCCGGTTCTCCAGGAGAGTCAGCAACTGCCGGGTGACGATCAGCAGGATCAGCACCGACCGGCACCAGGTGGAGAACGCGTCCGCGCCTTCGCCCTCGGCGTACCGGACGACGCTGAATACCAGGGCGCCGACGACCGCGGCGTACGGCAGCAGGATGGCGAGCGGCCGCCGGTCGTCCGTACCGTCGCCGCCGGGGTCCTCGGCCGCACGGTACGGCAGATACGCCGCCAGAGTGACCAGCGCGAAGCCGGCGAACCATCCGATGTCGGTCAGGCTTCCGGAGGTGTACGAGTCGTCCAGGGCAAGGTATCCGTAGACGATGTCGGACACGCCGATGAGCGTCACCGCCGCGCCGATCAAGACGAGCGGACCCGAGTCCTGACCGCCGCGGCGCAGCAGGGCCAGCATGTAGAGCACCACGGTGACCAGCACGACGTCGCTGACCGGGTAGGCCAGCACCACGACCAGACCGGCCGCGCTCTCGCTTCCCTCGGCGTACAGCGGGCCGATCACGAAGATCCAGCTCACCAGCACCAGGGAGGTGGCGATCATCAGGCCGTCGACGATGCTGCGGATCCGGTTCGCGACCGGTTGACGGGCCACCGGCACGATCAGCAGGCCCACCGCGACCAGCAGTGGCATGGCCAGGTAGCCGGCGTCGGCCAGGGATGGGAACGGCACCTCTTCGCCGCGTACCGTCTCGAGCCAGGTCCAGACGCACTCACCGAACGCGTACGCGGCCATGCCCAGCCCGATGCAGAACCAGGCCCAGCGGATCCGCCCCGGGCGACGCGCCGACCGCACCATGCAGGCCGCGCCGGCCGCCGCGCACATTGCGACGGTGGCCACGTTCGAGACATCGGACGCGTGGCCGCCCAGTCCGGTCAGTACGCACGCCGCGAACGCCACCGTGACCACCACGAGCAGCCCCGGGACGGCGCAGCGCCGAACCGTAATCACATCCGGCTGATCGGGCGCGTCAGACGGCACCTGAGGAAAGATGTGCAGACATGGCGACCTGGGACGACATTCGCACGATCGCGGCGGAGCTGCCGGAGACGCTGGAGACCGCGGAGCACACCTGGAGCGTGCGGCGCAAATCCCTGGCCTGGGAGCGGCCGTTGCGCAAGGCCGATCTGGAGGCGCTGGGCGCGGCCGCACCCGACGGCGAGATTCTGGGGGTACGGGTGGCCGACGTCGGCGTGAAGGAGGCGTTGCTGGCCGACGATCCGGCGGTTTACTTCACCACGCCGCATTTCAACGGCTTCCCGGCGGTGCTGGTCCGGCTCGCCGAGATCTCCGAGGAGGAACTGCGCGACCTGCTGCGAGACGCGTGGCTGGCCCGCGCACCGAAACGGCTGGCCCAGTCCTACCTCGACGCCACCACCTGACTCTCGCCGATCTTGGAGTCATGATGGGGGTAAATGTCCTTTTCGCCCATCTCGGGTTACGGGGCTTTGTTGATCCAGGCGGCGGCGTGAGCGGCTTTGCGTTCGGCGGGGTGAGGCGCTGCACCCGGATGTCGGCGGACACCGATCTTCCTCCCAGGAAGCCCGGGTCCGGTGGGCGGACACCGATCCTCCTCCCAGGAAGCCCGAGTCGGGGTTGGCGGAAACCGATCCTCCTCCCAGGAAGCCCGGGTCCGGTCGGCGGACACCGATCCTCCTCCCAGGAAGTCCGGGTCGGGCTGGACGCGACCTCTCCTGCGAGGATCTGGGTCGGGTGGGGGACACCGATCCTCCTACGTGGAAGTCCGAGTCGGGTTGTCAGCCCCCAATCCTCCTACCAGGAAACCCGAGTCCGGTTGCCAGACACCGATCCTCCTCCCAGGAAGTCCGAGACCGGTTGCCAGACACCAATCCTCCAATAAGGAAACCCGAGTCCAGTGCCGCATCCCGGACCGGGAACGGGCACGCCGACCACCGACCCACTCGATCATGGGAATCCGAAACTCCCGCGCACCGCAACGCCAAGATCTACGGTGAGCGGGCGCTCCACCCGCCGGACACCTCCGTGCCGGGAAAGTGCAAGATCGGCGATCCGGGGACGGAACGAGCCGCCCGGCAGGCGCGCCGGGCGGCTCGTGTGGCCATCGGTGACTACTTCAGCTTGACGTCGAAGATCGGATCCGCGGCCAGCTTGCGGAACGCGGCCAGACCGGTCTTCGTGCTGGTGATGCTGATGTCGCGGTCACCCTCGTCGTCGTGCTCGGTGTCGAAGTGGACGATCGCCTTGATGGCCGGGCGCTTGGCCAGCTCCGACCGCACGCTGTTGTACTGCGGCGCCTTGTCGGCCGGCTTGCCGATCCGGTGGTACGCGCCCCACTCGGCGATCATCAGCGGCTTGCTCGCGTGCTTGGTGGTCGCCCACTCGTAGAAGGCCGGTCCCGTGCTGCCCTTGCGGTCCAGCAGGTCGGCGAACATGCCGTAGTGGTAGTAGCCCTTCTCCGCGCTGACGTACGAGTCGAGCCCCATCCAGTCCACCACGTCGTCGCCCGGGTAGAGGTCCTTCCACCACGACTGCGACATCCACTTCTCGTTGCCCATGTACGCCATCACGTTGATCGCGTTGGTCACGCCCTTGGCGCGCAGCCGCACGATGGTGTGCCGGTACATCGCCGCGAAGTCCTTCGCCTCCCAGCCCGAGCCGGCCTTGGCGATCACGTCGTTCTCCGGCTCGTGGTTGAGGACCAGGAAGAACTTCTCCGGGTACGTGGACTTCACCCGCGCCGCGAAGGCGTCGATCCGCTTGTCCTGCTCGCCGTCGGCCACCTTGGCCCAGGTCGAGCCGTACGCGATCTTCCAGTTCAGCAGCAGCACGCGGGGACGCGCGGCGTCACGGGTCATCGCGATCTCGGACTTGGTGGGGAACGGCTCGTCGCCCTTGTGGTAGGTGTGGAAGATGGTGGCGGTGCGGCCGCTGGTCTTCTCCCAATCGATCAGCGCCTGGTCCCGGGGTGTGTCGGTGAAGCCACCCGCGGCGCCGCCCCAGAGCACGCCGCAGGACGGCACGAGCAGGGCGCCGGTGACGCACTCCGAGGTCGGCGTCTGCGTCTCGGCGGGCGCGGGCAGTTCGTCGCCCGGGACGTAGTCGGCGGGCGGGTTCTCGGCGACCGGAGCGGCCGGCGGCGTTGCCGGCTCGACAAGCACCGGAGCGGCCGGCGGCGTCGCCGGCTCGACCGGCACCGGAGCGGCGGCCGCCGTGGATACGGTCAGCTCCGGACCGCCGAATCTGCTCTCACCCGAGCGAAACCGGGAGATCTTGCCGGTCGGCGACCGCACGGCGAACGAGTACGTGCCCGGGCCGGTCACCTCGGCGCCCAGGTCGAATGCCACCTCCGGGTCGTTCGACTTCGGCGACGCGCTGGCCACGACCAGGCCGAGGGCCGGCGCGGTGGCCGAGGTCAGCTTCTTCTCGGTCCAGGAATTGGACACGATGCGGCTGACCGTGATCTTGCCGGCAACGTCGCCGACCGTGGTCAGCTTGAGCCGGGCGCCGGTGACGTCGGTGCCGGCCGGAACGACGAACTTCAGGAACGTGATCTTGACGTCCTTGCCGAAGCGGCCGGTGACCAGCTTGTCGGCGCCGCCGAACGTGGCGTCCTTGCGGCCGCTTGAGGTGTAGGTGTCGTCACCGGCGTAGACCTTGATCTCCGGGCCGGCGGCTGCGCCGGCGAGCGCCGGAGCGGCGAGCGCGGACCCGGTGCCGGTGAGGACGGCCGCCAGGACGGACACTGACTTTCCAAGCTTGAACCGCACGATCTGGTCTCTCCCCCGCGTCGTCCGGCCGGGTGTTCGGCCGGGCATGGAGAAGAGATTCCGGTGCGGGTGGTGCACCACCAGTGCCCGAAGAGGTGCCGCCTGGTTGCGGCCGATCCGATCGGCCGACGGTCGTTCGGACGGTCTTCCGCGCCGAACGCCCGAGGCGGCCGTATGCTGCGCCGGTGCGCCGGCCGTGGACCGTCGAGACCGTCGTCCGCGGTCGTCCTGGAGGAGTCATGCACCCGATCGTGTCGTCGGTCCTGAAGGCCACGCCCGTCATCGACGGGCACAATGACCTGCCGATGCAGTTGCGGGCACTGCGCGGATACGCGGTCTCCGGGCTCGACTCCGCACAGGCGGACCTCCACACCGACATCCCGCGGCTGCGGGCGGGCGGCGTGGGCGCGCAGTTCTGGTCCGTCTATGTGCCGTCCGACCTCCCCGAGCCGGAGGCCGTGGTGGCGACGCTGGAACAGGTCGACGCCGTACACCGGCTCGTCGCGGCGTACCCCTCTGATCTGGCCTTCGCCTGGTCGGCCGGTGACGTCGCGCGTGCCTGGGCGGCCGGCAGGATCGCCTCGCTGATCGGCGTCGAGGGCGGGCACAGTTTGGCCGGCTCGCTGGGTGTGCTGCGCTCGTTCGCCCGCCTCGGCGCCCGCTACGTCACCCTGACGCACAACAACAACACGTCGTGGGCGGACAGCGCGGCGGAGGAGCCCATGGTCGACGGCCTCAACGACGTGGGCCGGGCAATTGTGCGCGAGATGCAGCGGATCGGCGTATTGGTGGACCTGTCCCACGTTGCCCCGGTGACGATGCATGCGGCCCTGGACGTGGCGACCGTGCCGGTGATCTTCAGCCACTCGTCGGCGCGTGCGGTGACCGACCACCGGCGCAACGTGCCGGACGACGTGCTGGCCCGGTTGCGAGATAACGGCGGCGTGGTGCAAGTGACGTTCGTGCCGTCGTTCGTCTCGGCCGAGGTGCACGAGTGGTCACTGGCCCAGGCCGCCGAGTCGGACCGGCTCGGTCTGCCGCCGAATCCCTGGCCCGCCGCCCCGATTCCCGGCACGGCTGCCACCAGGTCCGCTCCGGCCGCGCCGCACCCGGCCCTGCAACGGTGGCTGGACGCCCACCCGCGGCCCGACGCGACGATCGCGCACGTGGCCGACCACATCGAACACGCGCGCGAAGTGGCCGGCGTGGATCACATCGGGCTGGGCGGAGACTACGACGGCACCGACGCGCTGCCGGTGGGCTTGGCGGACGTCTCGGGATACCCGCGCCTGCTCTCGGAGCTGGCGCACCGGGGCTGGACACCCGCCGATCTTCAGAAACTGACCGGTCGCAACATGCTGCGCGTGCTGGCCGATTCGGAACGTGCGGCGGCCGAGCCGCTCTGGCCGCCCGGACGTCCAACCGAGGAGGCCGGCTGACCAATCGAAGAAGCCGGACGACCATTCGAAGAAACCCGCTGACCAGTCGAAGAACCCGCCGACGAATCAAGGGGGCCGCTGACCAAATCGGATTCGAAGAGGGCCGCCGCCTACTCGAACAGAGAGTGATGGCCGCGGCCGCCCTCCGACCGGCGCCGGGCCCGCCTCCGCAGTTGCACCACCGCGATGTCGACCAGGGCCACCGCCGCCCACGCCGCCAGGAACCAGGCCGGCCCGGGCCACCCCCAGCGCCACAGCAGCAGCGCCAGGCCGGCACAGACCACGAATCCGAAGGCCGCCAGAACCAGCCGCAGGTTCAGGGCGCTGTACGGCCGGCCGACGGTGCCGCGCCGGCCGGGTGGCTGGGCACCGATCGGCATGAAGCCGCGCGTACCCTGCCGGACCGGCGGCAAACCTCTCGGCAGGCCTGGGGAAAACCCTGATCACCCGAATCGCCTGATCACTCTAGGGTGGTCGCATGCGGACGACCACTTTGAACTCGGCGCGAACCCGCTCCGCCCTGCGTACCTCGGCCATGGTCTCCCTGCAGATGCTGATCGTCCTGATCATGACCGGCGTGGTGCTGTGGGCGATCGGCCGGATGTGGGACGCGGTCTGGCCGCTCGTGGTGGCCCTGCTGCTGACGACGCTGACCTGGCCGGTCGCCCGGTTCCTGCGCGACCACGGGTGGCGCCCGGCCTTGGCCGCGTCTTCGGTGACGCTGCTGTTCCTGCTGCTGGCGGCCGGTACGGCGGTTCTCATCGCGGTCCCCGTCGCCGCACAGGCCGGCGAGCTCGCCACCGGCGTGGTCAACGGCATACAGAAGCTTCGTGAGTGGGCCGGCGGGCCGCCCCTCAATCTCGGCGCCGACCAGCTCACCTCGGCCCTGGATGCCACGGTGGCCCGTTTGCAGAGCAGCGTCGGCAGCATCGTCACGGCCACCGTGACCGGCGTCGGCGCGGTCGTCAACGGCGTGCTCACCGCCGTCCTGGCCATCTTCCTCATGTTCTTCTTCCTCAAGGACGGCCCGCGGTTCCTGCCCTGGCTGACTCGCCAGCTGCCCGGCCGGCTGGCCGCCGACGTGCCGGCGGTGATCACACGTGTCTGGGAGACCCTCGGCTCGTTCGTCCGCTCGCAGGCATTCGTCGGCATGCTGGACGCGGTGTTCATCGGCCTGGGTCTGTGGATCGTCGGCGTGCCGCTGGTGCTGCCGCTCGCCGTGTTGACCTTCGTGTCGGCCTTCGTGCCCATCGTCGGTGCGCTGTTCGCGGGCTTCGTGGCTGTGCTGATCGCGCTGGTTTCCAACGGCCTGACCGACGCGCTGATCGTCCTCGGGATCATCGTGGTCGTGCAGCAGCTGGAGGGAAACGTCTTCCAGCCGATGGTGCAGAGCCGGGGGCTCGGCTTGCACGCGGCGGTGATCCTGCTGGTGGTGGTGCTGGGTGGCAGCCTGGCCGGGATCGTGGGCAGCCTGCTGGCGGTGCCGGTGGCGGCGCTGATCGCGGTGGTCTGGGGTTACATCCGGGAAGAGCTCAGTGATCCGCCTGATCCGGAACCGGACGGCGACGCGACGGAGTCGGAACCGGAGCCGCGGCCGCACCGGACGACTTCGGAAACACGGGAGTAGCCGCGTCTGCCGGAATTAGCCGGTTCGTCCGGTTACCGTCGTGCCATGGCTCTCGCCGCGGTCAGCGCGCTCTCCTTGATCGTTCCCTTGCTGGTTGTGCCGGCCGCACCGGCCATCCCCGTCTTCGACGACACCCGGGAGCTGTCCCGCAAGGCCTACAGCGTGCCGCGTGACCTGACGCGCCGCGCCCGAGTGGAGGTCGAACCCCGGGCCACGCCGCCGGTCGGCACGGTACGGCGCTGGCTCGGACTGGACGACGCCAAAGGTGATCTCTACCGCAAGGACTACACGTTGCGCGGGGTCGGCACGCACATCGAGGTCTGGGTGGCGAACGACATCGCCTTTCCGGCCGGCGA
>Ga0081539_10005323_pt1 | contig 13213 bp, 10 predicted proteins | sample TabmetS4T2R2_FD_71023 | JGI IMG/M metagenome (GOLD analysis project Ga0081539, IMG submission 71023) | Tabebuia heterophylla rhizosphere microbial communities from the University of Puerto Rico - S4T2R2 | ecosystem: Host-associated > Plants > Roots > Rhizosphere ...
GGTCCCAATCACGTTGTCACCATGGTCAACCTGACCTTCCAAATCTTCAACAAGAGCGGCGGTTCGCTCCTGGGTCCTGTGGCTAACAACACTCTTTGGTCCGGATTCGGCGGGGAATGCCAGATCGATAACTCCGGTGATCCAGTCGTCCTCTACGATAAGGCCGCGGATCGCTGGCTGTTCTCCCAGTTTACTGCCAGTGGTCCGACGTTCTTCGAGTGTGTGGCAATCTCGCAGACTAACGACCCAACCGGGTCCTTTTTCCGTTATGCGATCGCAACCGGGACCAATTTTCCGGATTATCCGAAGGCCGGAGTGTGGCCGGATGCCTACTATTTTAGCACCCGGGAGTTTAATGCATCAGGGACCGTTTTCTTGGGCGTCGGCGCCTATGCGCTCAATCGTGCCCAAGCGCTGGCTGGCGATCCCAACCCGCAGATCATCTCGTTCCTCGTACCACCCAACCCACTCTATAAGGTGGGCGACGGGTTGCTCCCGAGCGATTGGGATGGCGCGACGCCTCCTCCTGCTGGCAGCCCGAATTTCTATCTCGGCACGCAGGATAACAATGCCTCGTACGGCGCGCCTTCCGATGCGCTGAATCTGTACAAGTTCCACGCCGATTTTGTCAATCCGCCCAATTCAACTTTCGCGTTGACAAATACCCTTCTGACCGCGCCATTCAACTCGATCCTTGGCCTGTGCGGCGGGACCCGCGCCTGTATTCCTCAACCGGCAACGGCCGTCAAGATCGATCATCTCGGTTATCGTCAACGCCCGCTGTTCCGTTTGGCATATCGTAACTTCGGCGATCACGAAGCGATGGTCACTAATCAGTCGGTCTCGGCCGGAAATGGCCCGAACGGCGAAGTCTCCGGTATCCGCTGGTGGGAAATTCGCGATCCCAACGGCACGCCGGTCATTTTCCAGGAGGGCACCTATGCTCCTGGACTTACGGATGGAATCCATCGCTGGATGGGAAGCATCGCGATGGATAACCAAGGTAACATTGCCCTGGGCTACAGCGCTTCTAACGGCTCCAATCCCGCGGTATTTCCGAGCGTCCGTTATACTGGGCGCCTGGCGGGCGATCCGCTCGGCCAGATGACTCTTGGAGAAGCAGATATTGTGACCGGCACCGGCTCACAAACCAGCAGCTTCAACCGATGGGGTGACTACACCTCACTTAGCCTCGACACTGATGACCAGACCTTCTGGCATGTGAACGAGTGGGTCCCAACGACAAGTGTTACTGGCTGGGTCATTCGCGTCGGCGCCTTCAAGATCGCTACTGGCGGGGGCCAAAACATCGTGCTCTCGGCGAGACTAAAGCAGCGGAACGGCAAATCCCAGGTCAACCTGAAATGGAGTCCGGCTGACGGTGGCAATGTCAATGTCCTGCGGAACGGCGTCATCGTTCAGACGACGCCAGACGATGGAAACACGAAAGACAATCTTGGCACGATGACTGGAACATTCACGTATCAGGTTTGCGAGACCGAGGCCGGCGGTGACTGCTCCAATGAAGTCGACGTAGTCGTTCCTTAACTCCTACCCGAAGCGACAGCCACCTGTCGCGTAAGAGAGGGATATTTGGCTCCGGGGATCGTCCGAGCCGGTTCCGGAGCTTGTCGATGGGCATCCAGCAGCCATACTGGGTGCCCTTTCCGCATCCCAGCGCGCCGTCGGACGTCTAGACTAGTGCACCGCCGCAACTCGAGCCCGCTCCGGCCGTACAACCGAAGCAATGGTTTCCCGTGAGAATTTCGCGATCTTCGACCGCCATCGGATCGATCTCCCAAAGATGAAGCGCGCGTCCCTCCTTCACCCAGGGCATTTTCAGCATCTGATTGAAATCGCAGTCGAAGACCTCACCTCTCCAGCTGATGTTGATCGTATTCCGGCACATCAGACCTTCGACCGTAGCGGGATTGAAGCTGTCGATCAGTAACTCCATGTACTCGGCCAGCTGGTTGTTATTTCGCAGCCAGGAAGCGAACCGGGCGATCGGCAGGTTCGTGATCGTATAGAGTTGGTTGAAGACGATCCCGAAATGTTCTTTCAGCTCCCGCTGGTAATCGGCTTCCAGTTCGCTCTGCGGTCCGGGAAGAAAAGCACCGTTAGGATTGTAAACCAAATGGAGCGGAAGTTCTGGCTCAAGACCGTAGCCTAACGAATTTAGGAGCTGAAGCGCTCGAATGCTGCCATCGAAGACGCCCTCGCCCCGCTGGGCGTTCACATTCTCCGGAGAATAGCACGGCATCGAAGCAATAATTTCGACCGCATGCCGGGCCAGGAACTCCGCATAATCTTCAAAGCCAGGCTCGAGCAGGATGGTGAGATTGCAGCGGTCGATGATGTGCCGGGGCGGAGTCAACCCTTTCAGGCGTTCGATGAAATACTTGAAATCGGGAATCATCTCCGGGGCGCCGCCGGTCAGGTCGACTTTCGGGATCTCAGTTTTGCTGAACCAATCGATCACCCGGTCGATCGTCTCGCGGGTCATGATTTCTTTCCGTTTCGGGCCGGCGTTCACGTGGCAGTGGATACAGGTGAGATTGCAGAGTTTGCCCACGTTGATTTGCAACACTTCGGTGCGGGTGTGGCGGAGCGGGAGCGAATGTTCCGCCAGCTTGCGCAGGAATAGATTGCCGGCGTTCAGGTCCACAGGTGAGCGAGTAGGTAGTAGCACGACGATCGCGAAAATGTGTTGAACAGAATGAGAGTCATAAAAAAAGATAGAGTTAGCAGCAGGTGCCGCCGTCGCAGCAGGTGCTCGCCTCGGTCGTAACTTTATAATCCTGACCCTTGGACTCTTTCGGATGACGGCGCGCGGTGCGCGAACAATCGAACGGCTTTGCCTCGGTCAGAGGAATCTCCTCGATTGGATCGACAAACTCAAAAAATCCCTGATAAGGCGCTTTGTGATAAAGACTGTACGTCTTGTCGCAAACCGCGTAGCGGACCCCGCGCTCCATCCGATGGTTATCGTCGTCGAGCACTTCGCGGAAAGGCCCGCGATAGATCACCGCCTGGTTGCGCTCGAAGCAGGGACCTTGTTTGCCCTTGAAAGCTTCCACTGTGACAGAACGAAACTCGATCCCTTCCACGGTTTGCCAGGGCCGGGTATCTCGTTTCAAAATTTGAATGCCATAAAATCCGGCGTCGCTAAATGCCTGGAGAAAGCCTTCCTCGGTCAGGGCGCCGGAGATGCAACCGCTCCACAGCTCGGGATCGTTCTGTAAATGCTCCGGCACTTCTTCATCCGAAACGATGTCGGAGATGGCCGCGCGCCCGCCTTTTTTCAGGACCCGAAAGATTTCCTCAAACAATTGCCGCTTCGATTTCGGCTCGACCAGATTAAGGACGCAGTTGGAAACGACGACATCGATCGAATCGCTCGCGACCAACGGCTGTTTGACCCGCAGTTCCTGTGCAAGCTCGTCGGCCCGAAGAAAGGAAGCCGCATCGGTGATCGGGCGCGCCTTGAGTTCTGCGTCGAGTTTTTCCAGATCGAGGGCGAGGTCCTGGATGCGACCTTTACGAAATTCCACATTCCTGAACCCGAGCCGGTCAGCCACAATGGGCGCGTTTCGCCGTGCCACTTCCAGCATCTCGTCGGTCATATCCACCCCGATCACCTGGCCGGTTGGTCCGACGATTTGCGCGGCGATGAAACAGATTTTGCCCGAGCCGCTCCCGAGATCGAGCACCGTCTCGCCCGGGCGCAGATAGCGGGTGGGATCGCCGCAGCCGTAATCGCGCTCGATCACCTCCGGCGGAATGATCTCGAGAAATTTAGTGTCGTATTCGACCGGGCAACAAAGCTTCGCCTCGGTCTGTTTCGCGCCGGCTGCATAGCGTTCCCGGACGGCTGTCTCTGCGTTAATCGTGCTCATCGTCGGCCATTGGAGTCAATTGAATAAGAGCAGCTCCGTCCGGGCAAAATTCCCGGCGGACGCGCCTCTGGATTGTCTCGCATCGAATACGAGAATGAATGCGGCGCGGCAAGTCCATCCTGCGGTTCTTTGCTCCAGGAGCGGAAGAGAGTGATCACGACTGCTCCAGGGCGGATCGAAAGGCAGAGCGTTTCCCGCTGACATAATGCGCGACCCTTCGGCGTCCGTTTCCGCCGCCTTTTTTTGGGATCGCGATTCATGAGTTCCTTCCGCTTCGGCAGCCACGATCTGCCGCAAGTTCGTCGCCCGCGATCCGATAGGCGGCGCCGGGGTGATTGTCGGGCAACCAGCGCCGGCCGCGGCCAAAGAGTTTCTCGCGCAGGGTGCCTTCTTCATAATCCGTTTTATAAACCCCGCGCCGCTGTAATTCCGGGACGACAAGCTCGATGAAATCTTCGAAGTCGCCAGGACTAACCGAGTAGAGAAGGTTAAAGCCGTCGACGCCGGTCTGGTTCATCCACTCGATCATGCGCTCGGCGATCCTCTTTGCCGAACCGATCTCGATCGCCGCAAAGCCGCCGATGCCGAGAAACTCGCCCACCTCGCGCAGCGTCCAAACTTTGTTTGGGTTCGCGCTGGTGAAGCCTTCGACGAAGGTCTGGATGGCGTCACTCTCGACGTATTGATAGGGCGCATCCAGATCGCTCCGGGAAAGGTCGAATCCCGAATAACCGGAGAAAAGCGCGAGGGTTCCCTCGAGGTTCACATACTGGCGATAATCGTCGTACTTGGCCTGCGCTTTCTCATCCGTCTCGGCGCAAATCACGGTCATGGCAGTGTAAATGATGAGCGAGGCAGGATCGCGCCCGTTGGCCGCGGCGCGGCGGCGGATATCAGCGACGATGTTGGCCACCGCCTGGAAACTGAAACCGGAAATGAAGACGCATTCGGCATGTTTGGAGGCGAACTCGCGGCCGCGGGTAGATGCGCCGGCCTGAAAGAGAATCGGTGTGCGCTGCGGCGAAGGCTCGCAGAGATGATAGGCTTCCAGCTCGAAGTAGCGGCCGGAGTGTTTCACCTGATGAATCTTCTCGGCGCGCGCGAAGATGCGGTTGGCTTTGTCGCGCAGGACGGCGTCTTCTTCCCAACTGCCTTCCCAAAGTTTGTACATCACCTCCATGTATTCCTCGGCCAATTCGTAGCGCTCGTCGTGGGCCAGTTGTTTATTGCGGCCAAAGGCGCGCGCCGCGCTGTCGAGATAGCCGGTAACGATGTTCCAGGCCATGCGTCCGTTCGTTAGGTGATCGAGCGTGGAAAGGGTGCGCGCGAGGGTGAAAGGCGGCTCGTAGGATAATGTGCCGGTGATTCCGAAGCCGAGATGTTCGGTTACCAGGGCCATTGCCGGCACAAGAAGGAACGGATCGTTGACCGGGAACTCGACCGCGTGGGTGAACGCGGCGTCAGCGTTCCCACCATAGACATCGTAAACGCCGAGGATATCCGCGACGAAGATGGAATCGAACTTTCCGCGTTCGAGCAATTGGGCCAGGCCGGTCCAATAAGGCAGGCGATTGTAGCCGCCGGTCTGGTCGCGCGGGTGCGTCCAGATGCCGGGCGTGCAGCCCATGCAATTCATGTCGAGGGCGTTGAGCCGGATTTGTTTTTTCATGCCCGCAACGCTCATGGATAGATGGATGTGCGTTTTGTGGACTAACGAAGAATCCGTCGATGCAGAAGGACGACTCCGGCGAGGAGGAAAAATGTTACGAGCACGGTCACGGCGGAGGCGGCCGCGACCAGTGGGCTGAGGGTATAACGAAGATTTGGCCAGATCACCTTGGGAAGCGTGTCGATCGTGGAGGTGCAAAGAAAGAGCGCCATGACCAGTTCGTTAAGCGAAATGACGAAGGCCATGACCGCGCCGACGCCGACCGCGGGCGCGATCATCGGCAGGGTAACGAGGCGAAAGGTTTGCGCGGCGTTCGCACCCAGGCCGCGCGCGGCCAGCTCCGTGTTGATGTCCGTTTCCTCGAGGGCGCCGCGCACGGCGAGCAACACCAGAGGCAAGCCCCAGAGGCTGTGCGCGGCGGCGACGGAAAAATGTGTGCCCCAGAGACCAAGCGTGCGCATCATCGGCAGGAGCGCCATGCCGAGAACGATCGCGGGAATAAACAACGGCAGCATCGCCGCTCCCTGGAGAAGACGCCGGCCGCGAAAATGATAACGGGTCACCGCGACTGCCACGCTCGTGCCGCAAAGGAGCGAGATGCCAGTGGCAAGCGCGGCTGTGATGAGGCTGTTACGCAGCCCATCCATCCAGCGCGGTTGAGCGAAGAAATCGTGATACCAGCGCAACGACCATTCCGCGCCCGGCGGTTGCAGGATTTCGTGCGGGGTAAAAGAAATCCAGAGCGCGTAAATCACCGGCCAGAGCAACGCGGCGAGGACGAGGAGGGAGGGTAGCGCGAGCGGCAGACTTGTTAGGCGCCGTTTCATACCGCTTGCGCCTCCAGGCCCGATTTCTTCCACAACCATCGGCGCGGCAGGGCGCAGAGCGCCACCAGGAGGGCGAGAGTCAAAAGCAGGGCGACGCCCTCGGCCGCGCTGCGCGGCCAATGCAAATTTTCAAACATCTGTCGCTGTACATCGACCGCGAGGGTGATCTCCTGGGGGCTGCCTAACAAATATGGACTGATGAATGCGCCCAGCCCCCAGATGAGACTGACCAGCGTGCCGGTGGCCAGCGCTGGCAGCGAAAGCGGCAGTGTAACGTGCACGAACGACCTTCCCGCTCCCGCACCCAGGCCGCGCGCGGCGGCGATGAGCGCGCGATCGATCCGCTCCAGTCCGGCCCAGATGAGCAGGATGGTGTAAGGAATGATGAGGATCGTCTCGCCAATGACCACGCCGATGGCGCTACTTTGCAAGGGCAATGCTGTATTCGTTAGGCCAGTCCATTGGAGGAAGCGATTCACCGGGCCGTAGTCGCCCAAAATCAGTTTCAACCCGTAAACCGTGACGAGAAGACTTGAGAGCTTGACCAGCACAACAATTGAAAGCGCCGTCGCTTTCCACCGCCGCGGAAGTTGCCAGATAAAATAGGCTGTTGGGTAGCCGAGCAGAACGCAGAGCAAAGTGAGGACAAGACCAAGCCAGACGGTGAATCCAAGCACATCCCAGAAATAAGCGTCGCGAGCGAGCTGCGTATAAACATCAAACGTCCAGGTTCCCGGTTGATAGAAGCTGCCGCCGATGCCGAAGCCGCTGCGTCCGCCGCCGCCACGGCAAAAGCTCAGGCGCACGAGCTGGATGGCTGGCCAGAGCAGTAACCCAAGGAGTAATAACAAGGTGGGACTGGCCCAGAGCCATGGAGTGAAGCGTCTCTTCATGCTCCTTCGCGCCCTCGCACCACTGTCACTGCCGCGGCCGGCACTTCTACCCAAATTGCTTCTCCGGGCGTGAGAGGTGTGGGAGCGTCGGTTTGCTGGACTTCGAGCGCCGCGCCGCTCGCCAGCTCGACCGTTACGATGGCAAAAGTGCCCGCAAACCGGCGCTGCCGGACGATCCCGGGAAACGCGCCGTTGTGCGCTTCTCGACGCAACGCCAGTTTCTCCGGACGCAAAAGCAAATGATCGCCAATCTGCACCGGCCGCTCTGGCCTAACGATCGACACGCCTGCGGCTTCCGCTTTGCTTTCAGAGAGAGCGGTGACTGGAAACAGGTTCCGATGTCCGAGAAAATCGGCCACCAGTTTGCCCTGCGGTTCCTCGTAAACCGCCTCTGGCGAACCGATCTGGAGGAGTCTGCCTCGATGCATGACAGCGATGCGGTCGCCGAGCGCGAAAGCTTCTTCGCGATCGTGCGTGACGAAGATCGTTGTCGTCTCCGTGCGGCGCTGCACCGCCTTAAGCTCCTCGCGCAGCCGCTCGCGCAAGAGGCGATCGAGATTCGCGAACGGCTCATCGAGCATGAGGAGACTGGGAGCGAAAGCAAGCGCGCGGGCCAGCGCCACCCGCTGTTGCTGGCCGCCAGATAACTGCGATGGCCGACGGGTGCGTTCCTCCGCGCTTAGACCCAACCAGTCCAGGGTTTCGTTTGCTTTCGCATAACGACCAGGCTGGTCCCAGCCGCGCACGCGCAGGCCGAAGGCGACATTATCGAGCGCGCTCAAGTGGGGGAAGAGGGCATAGTTTTGGAAAACCATCCCCGTCTTCCGCCGCTCGGGCGCCTCGCCGGTCACGTCGCGTTCGCCGATGCAAACCCGGCCCCCATCCGGCCTGAGATAGCCGCCGACCAAACGAAGCAAAGTCGATTTGCCGCACCCGGAAGGGCCAAGGAGGCAGAATAATTCGCCCGATGCCAGCGTAAAGGTAACATTGTCCACCGCCGGTCTTTCGCCGGTAAAAGAATACCGCAGATTCTCCAGGCGGACCGAGGCCATCAGCTTGTCTTACGCAGAATCTCGCGATCCCACACGCTAACCAGCTCGTCCCAGTGCGCAGCGTAGGTGTCGTAAGGATAATACTGCACCCCGGCCAACGCTTCGACCGTGCTCGGGTAGATTTGCCCCCAGAACTTATCTTCCGCTGCCATCTTAGCGGCGACAGAGGGAAATGCCGTGGCGCTGCCGGCAGCGGCAAAGCCTCTTTGCACTTCTTCGCTCAGTAACATGTTGATCGCCACCTCGGCCAGCTCCTTCACCTTTGTTCCGGCCGGTATTACCCACATGAGTAAGACAAAGGCGCGATCTTCCTCTGGGACGACGGCGCCGAGTTCGGCGCTGTTCTTGAGCGCGGGAATCATGTCGGTGCCATGCATGTTGCCCAGTGCGCAGTTTTTCTGCGTCAGGTTCAACGCCATGTCAGTCGAGGTCGGCCACCAGAGTTTCACCCGATCGCGCTGCGCTTTGGCGAAATCGATCACGCCCTGAAGATTGTTCGCCACTTCCTTGTGCGCCGTGCCGGCGGCGCCGGCCTGCGCCACCTTCATGCAGGCGAAAGTGTAAAGCGACATGTAGAACGAGTTATACATCCCTAGCTTGCCGGTGAATTCATCGCGCGTGAGATCGCCCCAGCTCCTGGGCGGCGTGCTTACCATGGTCTTGTTATACCCGAGGGTCATGACTGAGTCGGGAAAAGTGATGCCGTAACTCTCCTTCACCACCCAGTTATCGAGCGCGCTGGAAGCGAAGTTCGATTTGTTGGGAATCGCGTTCAGATCGATTGTCTGAAAGAGACCTTCCCTGATCGCCGGGTAACCTTGAGTGGCATCGGTGAGCACGAGATCAAACGCCGGCTGACCCTTGGGCGAGGCCTTTAGTTTCGGAATCGAATCCCACCACCCGGGATCGACTATAACTTTCGCGCCGGTCTCGGCTTCGAAGCGCGGGACAAAATACTGATTGAATCCTTTCTCCCACGCGCCCGAGTAAACAAAGACGCGCAGTGTCTGGCCGGCGAAACGTTTGCTTCCGCCCGAGGAAGTAGAAGCGCTTTGTTTTCTTGAACAGCCTTGCAGGCCGAGCAACCCCGCGCCAAGACCAAGGCTGGTAACAGTTATGAACTTACGACGACCGATTGAGTTATCTTGTGACATAGTTTTGCAGGTTGAAGCGAGGATGACAGGTTGATTATGAGTTTGAAATTAGAGGTTCCACACCAGGATTAGCTCGAAGCCATCGTCAAACTTGACGGTCCGACCCTTTCGATTGGTTACGTCCCACTTCACGTACTCGGCGTAGAAGGTGAGGTTTTTGGCCAACTGGACATTTAACCCAGGATCAAAGATGAACTGGTGACCTCCCGGGTTGTGGTCCCAGCCATAGGAGTAGTTGAGGTGAAAGGTGACCGGCCCATACTTGTAAGAGACACCAGCCCGCGCGCTGTCCACGCGATCGCTCGGCCCGCCCGAGACGTACCGCGCCGGATTCGCTGCGCCAAAGGCGTCGATGTATTCGGCGAAGATGCTGAAGTTCTTGTAGCTCAGGGTGACGTCCGAGCCGAAAACCGCGCGGGCGTCATCCGTGCCCGGGCGCGACCCTTTGATCTCACCGGCTAAAGCGGAAAAGCCCCAGGCGATTTTCAGATCGTCGTTTAGCTTCCAAGTCGGCACGAGCCGAATGACGCCAGTGTTGCGCTCGTTATCGGCCGACTCCGCATCCGCTCCGGGAATCGATCCATTGACCCGATCAGAGGCGAAGAAAAACTGCGCCGTCGTGTCAATACTAAAGTGCTCGGACTGTTTCCAGGTTTTTTCCCAACTCAGCCCATAATCCGGATCGAACTTGTAACCATCGAAATATGGGACGCCTTCCCACCAGGTTCCATCCCAGGGCAACCCGAACTGAGTTACGATTTGGCCGGCCTTGAAGGTGCCGAATTTGGTTTTCGCGTAGGCGTAGGCCTCGTAGAACCAGTAGGTGTTGTAGTAAAAGGCGCGTAGCTTGTCGTTCTCGTCATCGCGAACACGAAACTGTGCGTGCGCGCCGATCTCTTGAAAGATGTTGTTCTTCAGCTCGAACGCCGGATCGAGGCCGAGATACCAATAGTAAGTCCCGCTCTCGGTCGGCACGCCGTAGCCATTGCCATAGATACGCTCGTCACGGTCGAGGTGAAACCAATGATGCGCGCCGACGGAGATAGGAAGATGATTTTCCTTTTTCCACAACTGGATGGCGTCGTAAGTCGAGTCCCAGGCGTTGTCTTTTCCGAAAAGATAATCGGAAACGGCAGCGGCCCTGGCGAAAGCGGGGCGAACTTTCGGCGGAACAGGCGGTGGCGTGGGCTCGGCCGGCGGCGCACGCATCTCCACTTTGCGGCCGGCGCGGACGGCTACCTGGGCACGCATTTCGCTGGTGATAAAGGCGACCGGCAGCACGAAAAGAATGATCCCCCGCGTGCTGCTTGGAAAAAAAGACTTTCGAAAGGGTTGTTGCATAGCAAGAGGCTGAAAGGCACGCGCCATTCGTTAGGCGCGAGACAAAAGCGAGAGAGAAACTCGCGCGCTTACGCGCGAGCGGCGCTTAAATGGCGCGAGCAGGAGGGGGCATTTGCCAGCGTATGCGCATGAAATGCCGGGCTAGATCGACGAACCGGCAGGCAGCCTCGCCCGCGGAACAAAGCCATTGAAGGAGAAGCGCTGCCAGAGCCGCGACAGCATCGTCTCCGCTGCCCAGCAGGCGCAGATCCGCCCAAGAATCGATATCCGGCCGGACCTCGAGCAATTCCACTTGCCCGGAGCCGGCGCGTTTCGAGAGCTGGGCGCAATCGGTGTTTTGCTTCCAGCGAATCCCGGCAAGTAAGTGGCGGTCGCTGGAGCGCAAAGCGATAAGATAACAGCCACCGCGGTGGTCCGGGCCCAGCACGAGGCGAGCGGAGCGCAATCGGGCGAAGGCCGCCCTGATATCGTGCTGCGACATTCCGGGACAATCCCGTCCCACGATCACAATCTCCGCATAACCGAGCGAGGCGAGCGTCGCCGCGGCAGCCTCGAGCTTCTCACCGAAAGTGCGGCCACACTGCCGATGGAGAAAGTAATGAGCAGTCGACTCTTTCGGGCTCGCTGCGGGCGCGGAAGAAAAGAGATGGATATCCGCTTCCACCGGCAATTGATCGGCCGGTATGGGCAGCGGAAAAAGGGCGGCGAGCGATCGCGGCAGGCGCCGACGAGCAAGATCGAGCGCTAACGAGTCAGCAAAGATGAGAAGCGCTCGCGTCTGCACGATGGGGTGTTATTGAATCTTTCGCCGAGTTCCAAGAGAAAAAGGAAGAATTGTTTTGCCCGCCGGGCCGCCAAACATCAATTGCCAGCAAAACATGAAATCGCCGAAATCGTCCCTGGCCGAACATCTCTCCCTGGGATCGAACCAAGTGTGAAGGGTGCCAGCGGCCCCTGCCTTCATCGCGCTCATTCTTAATCTGGTTGGATAGGAGGGATTTGCCACGAAAAAATTCCGCAACCGGCCGCTTTGCCGCATGGCAGACGAGAACGCATCCGCCGAGCGAGTCTGTCTTGAACGGGAAGGGCAATTTTGTGCCCGGCGGGCGCCGGAACGGTTGGTGAAGGGCTGAAGGGGCCCGCGTGACCCTCAGGAATCGCGCAACGCCGATCGAAAGGCGTTGAGGGTCTCCCGGCTGACGTGATGCTCGATTCCTTCGGCATCCATCTCGGCGGCCTTTTTCGGGACGCCGAGCGAGCGAAGGAAGGCGACCACGGTTTCGTGACGTTTCTTGCAGGCGGCGGCGAGACGAGTTCCCTCCCGGGTCAGGAAAATGGCGCGGTAAGGCTGGGAACGAACGTAGCCCGCCTTCTGCAGCCGGCTGATCGTGCGGTTGACCGTAACGTGAGTGACGCCGAGCTGCCGTGCAAGATCGACCACCCGCGCTTCTCCGGTCTGGGCGATCAGATCGGCGATCACTTCGACGTAATCCTCGGCGATTTCGTGGGCGTGCTCGTTTCGGGTCCGCGAGAAGGTGCCGCGCGGAGGGTCATGCTGGCGGCGGGCGGACGGCTTCTTCACAGGGGACATCCTATAGCTGCCGGGAGAGAGGAATTCAATTTCCCGGCTTGACGGGAGGATGGCACTAATGTAGCTGATGCTACATCATGAACCCGAGGCAACATCAGACGCTCTGCTGGTTCGCCCTCGCCTATTTTCTCGCTCTCCTGCCGGCCGTCCTCGGCGCCGAGGAGATTGCCGCGCCCCGCGACAAATCGATCTACCACCTTTGGCGTCCCACTCCCTCCGAGTTACTCCGTGAATTGGCGACCGATCGACCCGATCAGACCGAGTCGCCTTTTACCGTCGACGCCGGTCATTTCCAACTGGAAATGGATTTTCTCAACGCGACCCTCGACGACCGTGCCGGGTTTCGGACGCGCCAGTATCTGCTGGCGCCGGTCAACCTCAAGGTCGGCCTGTTGAACAACGTCGATCTGCAGGTTCTGCTCGACAGTTATGTCCATTCCCGGATCGAAACTCACCGGACCCACAGGACCGAAAAGGCGAGCGGATTCGGGGATTTGGTGACCAGGGTGAAAATCAATTTCTGGGGCAACGAGGGCGGCCCGACCGCGCTCGGTTTAATCTCCTTTGTTAAGTGGCCCCTCCCGGAATCGAGTTTAAGAAACGGTCGCACCGAGGGCGGAGTGATCTTTCCTCTGGCGGTGCAATTGCCGGCCGGCTGGAGTATGGGTGCACAAACTGAGGTGGACTCTATCCGCGACGACGCCAATCGCGCGTACGTTGCCCAGTTTGTGAATTCAATCACCTTCGGGCACGACATCGCCGGCGCGCTGGCAGGCTACGTCGAGTT
>Ga0081539_10005324_pt1 | contig 13212 bp, 5 predicted proteins | sample TabmetS4T2R2_FD_71023 | JGI IMG/M metagenome (GOLD analysis project Ga0081539, IMG submission 71023) | Tabebuia heterophylla rhizosphere microbial communities from the University of Puerto Rico - S4T2R2 | ecosystem: Host-associated > Plants > Roots > Rhizosphere ...
GAACGTCGGTTACACACGCCAGCGCCTCGGCGCAGAGAACGTTGACATCAACTCGAACTTTGGGTTGGACGTCTTGAAGATCCCAGGGACGAACGGCCCGGATCGCTTGCAGGGCGGAATTCCCTCATTTCAGTTTCCCAGCCTCTGGGCCAACCTGGGCAATCCCAACACCGGCAATCCGTTCCTCTTCCGGGACAATCAGTATGTCGGAGCGGCAAATCTCTCCTGGCAGAAGCAGGCGCATTCGCTCCGTTTCGGAGTGGACTATCAGAATCAACAGCTCAATCACTTTCAGCCGCAGGGCGGAGCTTTTCAGACGGTGCGCGGCACATTCAGGTTCAACGGCAACGCGACGAGTCTGCAGAACGGGCCGACGGTTCCAGATCTCAGATTCAACAGCTGGGCGGACTTCCTGCTCGGATTGCCGAGCGAAGCAGGGAAGGTCGATCAACTCAGAAACCCGAATTCGCTGCGCATGAAGTCGTACGCACTCTATGCTCGCGACCACTGGCAGATCAGGTCCAATCTGACGATCACTTATGGTCTGAGGTGGGAGCGCTATCCGTTCCCGAGCAAGGACAACACGGGCATTAACCGCTTTGATCCCGCGACGGGGAACGTCATCACGGGCGGTCTCAGCGGCGTACCGAAAGACTCCGGAACCAGTTCGGGACCGGGCCAATTCTTGCCGCGCCTGGGCATTGCTTATCGCATCGGCGAGGGCGGAAAGATGGTGATTCGCGCCGGATATGGTCAATCCGCCGATCCCAAGACATTTATTGACTTCCGGAATGCTTATCCGATCGTCAATATCTGGTCGATGCCTACCATCAAATTCAATGGCGTCGATAACACTTTCATCCCGGTCACCACGTTGCGACAGGGGCTGATCAACACCAGCACTCCACCCGACCTCACTCAGGGCATCCTCAAGTTGCCGGCCAATGTCGGCACCACTACTTTCCCGGCAGATCCGCATCGCAAGTATATTCAATCCTGGAATCTGACGGTAGAACGTGAGCTGCCCGGAAGGTTCGTCGGACAGGTCGCCTACGTCGGGACGCGGGCGGTCGGACAGATCCAGAATATCAACATCAATGCTGGAGCGCCGGGGACGGGTAATGCCGGCCGCGCGCTGGCACGCTTCGGGTTGACTGGCGATATTAACGAGGAATTGCCGTACCAGACCACAATCTATGACGCTTTGCAGACGACGCTCAAACGCCGCTGGGCCGGTTCGCTGATCGGAGCCTCCTACACGTTCTCCAAGGCGATCAATTGGGCCGATAATGATGCTAATCCGAGGATTCAATACTATCCCGAGGCCCGGCGGAACAGGGGACTCGCGGGTTATGATCGAACCCACAATCTCCAAACTTACTGGGTTTGGGATCTGCCGCTTGGACACGGACAGAGATTTGGTAGCGATGGCATCATCGGAAAGCTGCTCGGAGGCTTCCAGGTGAACGGCATTATGAGCGTCATGAGCGGGACGCCGTTTTCGATCATTCAAGGCAGCGGTGGAAATCTGAACGCGGGTGGAAGCGGGCAGGTTCCCGATCAGGTCAAGTCGGAGGTGCAGATCTTCCCCGACAACCTGAAAGGCACTCCGCCTCCCGGTGCAACCGCCGCGCAGATTGCGGCCTATCAGTATTTCGATCGTAGCGCTTTCCTGCCCGTCAATATTCCTTCCGGTCAGCCGCAACGATTCGGAAATGTGGGCAGAAACACCATTCGCGGACCGGGATATTTCAACATCGACATGGGGTTGTTCAGAAGCATCTCGTTCACGGAACGGTTCCAGATGCAGTTTCGTGTCGAAGCATTGAATGCGCTGAACCATCCCAATTTCAATAATCCTGTCAACGCTAACCCCAATGCTGATGTCTCGAGCCAGGGCTCGTTCGGCTATATCACATCGACATCGACATTGGGTCAGGGCTCGCGTATCTTTAGGTTTGGAGCACGTCTCTCTTTCTAAACCGCTTTCAACGTTGTGGCCTGGGAATTTCCCAGGCCACGTCTCTCTTTCGAAGACGATGACAAAAGACAGAATGTTGATTGTCAGTTTGATCGTCGCCATTCTATGCGTCACCGGAGTGGTGACCAGGGCCGAAGACGGTTATCGTTTGTGGCTGCGCTATGATCAGCTTCCCGAACGAATGCTCAATCTCTACCGTCCTCGCGTGACCTCAGTGGTCGTGCCCGGCCGCTCCCCGACACTCGACGCCGTTCGCGAAGAACTGGCCAAAGGTTGCGCCGGATTACTTGGCAATCCCGTACCGGTCAAGACGGAAGTTGATCAGGATGGCGCGCTGGTTGTCGGAACTCCGAAGAGCTCAACCTTGATTGCAAAGCTCGGATGGGAACGGCAATTGATCAATCTCGGGCCGGAAGGATTTCGCATTCGTTCGGCCCGGTTCGGCGGACGTTCTGCGATCGTGATCGCTTCGAACGGAGAGGCCGGAGCGCTCTATGGAGCGTTTCACTTTCTGCGCCTGCTGCAGACTTCGCATCCGATCGATCATCTGGATATCTCCTCTTCACCGCGGCTGCAGTTGCGCGTGCTCAACCATTGGGACAACCTCGACGGCAGCGTTGAGCGCGGCTACGCAGGAAAGTCTCTCTGGGACTGGAAAGCTCTTCCGGAGACCGTCAGCCCGCGCGTGCGCGATTATGCGCGCGCCAATGCCTCACTCGGGATCAACGGTTCAGTCCTCAATAACGTCAACGCCAATTCTCAAAGCCTGAGCGCCGAATATCTGCGCAAAGCTGCCGCCATTGCCGACGTCTTTCGCTCTTACGGCATCCGCGTCTATCTCTCCGCCCGGTTCTCCGCGCCGATCGAATTGGGCGGCTTGAAGACCGCCGACCCTCTTGATCCCGATGTGAGGGAGTGGTGGAAGAAGAAAGCGGACGAGATCTACAAAGTGATCCCCGACTTTGGCGGGTTCCTGGTCAAGGCCAACAGCGAAGGCCAGCCCGGCCCGCGCACCTACAATCGCGACCATGTCGATGGAGCCAATATGCTGGCTGCCGCCGTCGCCCCGCACGGCGGGACGGTCATGTGGCGCGCTTTCGTCTATGATGCGAAACCGGACTACGATCGGGCCGCCGCGGCCTACGACAATCTGCAGCCTTTTGATGGCCGGTTCGCGCCGAATGTGCTGCTCCAGGTCAAGAACGGGCCGATCGATTTTCAGCCGCGCGAACCTTTTCACCCTCTCTTCGGCGCCATGCCAAAGACGCCGTTGATGCCCGAATTGCAGATCACCCAGGAATATCTGGGCTTTTCAAATCACCTCGTCTTTCTGGCTTCGATGTGGCGTGAATTCTTCGATGCGGATACTTATGCCAAGGGGCATGGATCGACCGTCACCAAAGTGGCGGACGGCAGTCTTGACGGCCAGCGGTTGACCGGCATCGCCGGAGTCGCCAACGCTGGTTCTGAGACTAATTGGACCGGCCATCATTTCGCGCAGTCCAACTGGTATGCCTTTGGCCGTTTGGCCTGGAATCCCGATCTCGATTCGCGGCGCATTGCCGAGGAATGGATCCGAATGACATTGACGCAAGACAATAACGCCGTCGAAGTCATCGCCCGTATCATGCTCGAATCCCACGAGGCCGTGGTGGATTACATGACGCCTCTCGGTCTTCACCACATCATGTGGCCGGGCCATCATTACGGTCCTGCGCCGTGGTGGGACGACAGTAAGCGTCCCGACTGGAACTCAGTCTATTATCACCGTGCTGATGAAAGCGGTCTTGGTTTCGACCGAACCAAGACGGGCAGCAATGCCGTCGCCCAGTATCATCCGCCCGTCCGTGACCGTTTTGCTCGGATCGATACTTGCCCGGAGAAATTTCTGCTCTGGTTTCATCACGTGCCGTGGGATCACCGCATGCAATCGGGCCGGACGCTGTGGGACGAGTTGGCCCTGCATTATCAACGCGGCGTAGATTGGGCGCGAGCCGCATGCAAGGATTGGGAAACGCTGGCCGGCGTCATCGATCCGGAGCGTCACGCCGAGATCGCAAAGAGGCTGGCGATTCAGGAACGCGATGCGGTTTGGTGGAGAGACGCCGTTTTGCTCTATTTTCAAGGTTTCTCGAAACGACCCCTTCCAAAAGGCGTCGAGAAACCGCAGAAGACTCTCGAAGAATATAAAAGTAAAAGTCTTCTTTAGGATGGCCCGAAAGGCGCTGTCGTGAAATCTTGAATTTGACACGCCGGACAACGCTCTTGCCGGAGCGGGGAGGGAAGATGGCTGAAAACATTACCGATCTTACTGGGCGAGTAGCGGTGGTCATCGGAGGCACGTCCGGTTTAGGGCGAGCAATAGCCATCGGACTGGCACGTTCAGGCGCTAAAGTTGTACCATCGGGGCGGCGCGAACAATACTTGAAGGATGTTTGTGCCGAGATTCAACAAGCCGGTGGGGAGACGTTGGAGCAGACGGTCGAGGTTTTGGACCGATCCTCCATCGACAGGTTGTGTGATGCCGTCCGCGCACGCTTTGGAGGTGTCGATATTTTGGTGAATGCCGCCGGGCGGACCGTCCGCCGGCCCACTGCTGAAGTCAGCGAAGAGGAGTGGGCGTTGATTATGGATACCAACCTGACGGGGATGCTCCGCGCTTGCCAGGCTTTCTATCGGCCGCTCAAAGAGAGCGGGCGCGGCCGCGTCATTAATATCGCCTCGCTCGGTTCCTTTGTGGCCTTCCACGAAGTGGCCGCCTATGGAGCCTCCAAAGCGGGCGTCGTCGCGCTCACCCGCAGCCTCGGCTCTGAGTGGGCGCGCGACCAGATCAACGTCAACGCTATCGTGCCGGGCGTCTTTCGCACGTCGCTCAACGCGCAATTTCTTGACGACACCGAGCGCGGGCGCGAATTGCTGATGAGGACGCCGATGCATCGCTTTGGGCTTCCTCAAGAACTGGTCGGGGCGGCAGTCTTTCTCGCTTCAGACGCCGCTTCTTTCATCACCGGGCAAACCCTCGCCGTTGACGGCGGATTTCTCGCCTCCGGCGTGAACTCTTGAGCCGGAATTAAATTGCGGTTAAATTCGAAGATTCAAACTGACAGCAGTCATTGTCGGTAACAATCCGACACATCCCTATTCGATGTGTCGATCCCAAGCAGTACCCATCGTATCAATACTTTCAAATTGAGGAGCAGACGCGAATGTTCTATCCCACTAGAGTATTGTCATCAACTAAAGTTCAGTATCGAATCCGTGCTATTCAGATCTGCGTAGTTGTTCTGGGTCTGACGTGTTCCGCTGTCCTGTTGAAACCTCGTCCGGCAACCGCGCAGACCGGGCCGATCGTGCTCAACGATTTCGAAGATGGAACCCTGCAAGAATGGATCCCAAGGGGGGAAGGAGTCGTTTTGACGAATACTACTGAGGCCGCACGCACGGGCAGCCACAGCCTCAAGACTACCGGTCGGACAGCCGGATTCCATGGTCCCAGTCTGAATGTCCTCGGGAAGCTGTTGAAGGGCGCGACCTATCAGGTCTCCGCCTCGGTCCGGCTCGTCACGGGACAACCGGCGAGCATGCTCAAGATCACTGTGCAACGCACCCCGGTGGATGGCGCCAATCAATTCGATCAGGTCGCCTCCAGCGCGGATAATGGTGTGACTGATGCCGCCTGGGTCACGCTGCAAGGCCAATACAGCTTTGGCACGGATGTCACGGGCCTCCTGCTATACATCGAAAGCTCTGATCCGACCTCTCAATATTATCTGGATGATTTCAGCATTACGCTGCTGGCGCCGCCCCCCGGCGGGCCGCAAGACACTTCGGGGCTTACGAGCACCTTTGAGACCAATACCGCCGAAGGATGGCAGCCGCGGATCGGCCGCGAAACTCTTACCGTCACCTCGGATGACAAGCACGACGGCAACTTCAGCCTTCTCACGACCGGCCGGCAGCGCGAGTTTGACGGCGCCAGAATTAATGTGACGAATAAGGTGTACAACGGCTCCAGGTATCGCGTCTCGCTCTGGGCCAAGCTGGCGCCGGGCGAATCTCCCATCAATATGAGGGTGAGTCTGGAACGTACTCTTGGCTCGACGACGACATTCCACACGGTGATTCCCAACACGCAGGTGACGGCGGATCAATGGGTCTTGCTGACCGCGATGTATGATTATGCCTTCAATCATACGACGCTCAATCTTTATGTGGAGACCGTTGCCGTCACGCCTGCCCGCACGCCTTCTTTCTACATCGACGATTTCAATCTCGCTTTCATTCCTCCGCCCGAGATCGAGAAGGACATTCCGTCGGTTGCAGAAACTCTCTCAGAGTTCTTTCCGGTCGGCGCGGCGATTACGCCGACTGAAATTGCCGGCGTGCATGGTGACCTGTTGAAGAAACATTTCAATAGCATCACCGCGGGGAACGCGATGAAATGGGACTCGCTGCAACCCGCCGAAGGGACTTTCAATTTCACCACGGCCGATGCTCTGGCGAATTTTGCCAAAGCCAACAAGATGCTGATTCGCGGCCACACGCTCGTCTGGCACAACCAGACTCCGGCGTGGGTGTTCAGGGATGCCGCGGGCAACAATCTCGAGCCGACTCCCGAGAACAAGGCTCTGATGCTCCAGCGACTGGAGAATCATATCCGCGCCGTCGTCTCGCACTACAAAGATGATGTGTATGCCTGGGATGTCGTCAATGAAGTGATCGATCCCCAGCGTCCGGACGGTTTTCGTCGCAGCGCCTGGTTCATGCTCACTGGGACGGACTATATCGATACCGCTTTTCGGGTCGCCCACGAAGTCGCTCCAAATGCCAAGCTTTATATCAACGACTATAGCACTACCGATTCCACCAAGCGGGCGTTCCTCTATAATCTCGTGCGCGATTTGAAGAGCCGCGGCGTGCCCGTCGATGGCGTCGGGCATCAGATGCACAACAATATCGATTACCCGTCAGTCGCCTCGATTGTCGAAACCATCAACATGTTTTCCGAACTGGGAGTCGATAATCAGATCACCGAACTCGATGTCAGTGTCTACAACAATTCGACCTCTACCTATCCGGTCGTGCCCGAAGAGATCCTGATCAGGCAGGGCTACAAGTATCGAGACTTCTTCCAGGCATTCCGGCAATTGAAGGGCAAGATTAGCTCAGTCACGCTCTGGGGGCTCGCCGACGACAACACCTGGCTCAAGACGTTCCCCATTACGCGGCTTGATTTACCATTGCTGTTCGACGAGAGTTTGAAAGCCAAGCATGCCTATTGGGGCATCATCGATCCATTACGGCTGCCGGGAGCCGACATCCTGGCCGGCATGACCGTTGATTCCGACAATGTACTCAGCGGGCAACCCATCACTTACAACATCACCGTCTCGAACAACGGCCATGATCCCGCTCCTACCCCGACGCTGGTCGATACCATTCCGCAAGGAACCGTCTTTCAATCGCTGGTCGCCCCCTCGGGATGGTCCTGTCTCACACCGCCGCCGGGCAGCGCCGGTCAAATCAGTTGCAAGGCCGATTCGCTGGCGGTCGGCGATTCGGCACAATTCAAACTCACGGTGGCGGCGGTCTGTGCAACATCCAGCGGCGCGGAGATCGTAAATTCCGCTCTGGCGACCTCGGCCACCGGCGATCCCAACCCGGAGCCCAACAATACTGCGTCTGCGAGGGTGCGGGTCTTAAATCAGCCGCCGGTCATCTCTGGCCTCACGGTCGATAAACTCGTGATCTTCCCTGCGAATGGCCGGATGGTGAATGTTGCGCTTAAGTACAACATCAACGATAACTGTGACGTGGGGCTTGTGCCGAGCATCAAGATCAGCAGCAATGAAAATCCGGCGGGCGATGAGAACAGTCCGGACTGGCAGGTGATCGATGCTCACCACATCCTGTTGCGGGCGGAGCACGCGCCATTCTCGACCGGAGGCCGGACATATACCATCACTCTGACGGTCACCGATTCGGCCGGATTGAGCGACAGCAGCTCGATCAAGGTCAAAGTGCTCCCTTAAACCGGACATTTTCTGACCCCTGATCCCTGATCTCTGATCCCTGAAATTTATAAGAATGTATCAGGGGACAGGGACCAGGGGCAGGGGCAGTTCAATCCTGAAGCGAAGGATTGGCAGAATCGTACCTGAGTTTTAATTGTAATTCTCTTCTCGCGAGGTTTTCGTCCAGAACGGCCGTACACTCTTTGACGCCGATGGTCCCATGGCCATTTGGCAAGCGCCCGGATTCGAGCTCTAACGATCTCATCGCACCATCGATTGCCACCTGGCTCGCAAAGAGGCATGGTGTGCTGTAGATCACGAGCGACACTCCGGCTTCTTGCAGCTGAGTGTAGGTGCAGGCGGGAGATTTCCCGCCACTGATCTGATTAAAGGTGAGCGGCAGGTCGATGCGGCGCTTAAGCTTTTTGATAAAGTCCAGGTTTCGCACGCCATCTACCAGGATGGCGTCGGCTCCCGCTTCGGCGAAAGCCTCGGCCCGCCGGTAAATCTCCTCTTCCTGCGTGGCATCGGTCCGAGCGATGACAGCCAGCTGACGGCGCGTTTGCAATACCCGCCGCAGCTTGACCAGATATTCGTCGAGGTCTAGTAACTGTTTCCCTTCGAAATGACCGCAACGCCGTGGCCGGCGCTGGTCTTCAAGCACCACCCCCGAAGCTCCGATCGTCTCCAGGAGCGAGACGACGTGGCAGGCAATCTCTGGATCCCCATAACCATCATCAATATCGACCAACAACTTGTGGGACGGCAACACCGTCCGTACTCGTTGGACAAAAGCCGTCAGGTCGGACCAGGCAATAAAACCGATATCCGGTAGCCCATAATAACTGGCTGCGAAACCAAACCCGCTGATAAATAGGTGGTCGAAGTGCCTGGCGGCAAGAGTTGCCGAGAAGACGTCATACACGCCGATAAAAGAGATCAAGTCTTTCTCTCTAATCTCTTGTCGTAAGTTTTCTACGAGACGGGTCTTCATTATTAATAATATTCCTTTGCTAATGTGGCTGCTTCTTAATGTCAACGTGCAGAAGCAGCACTCTCCTGGTTGGGGGCTTTAATCAGAGAACCACCAAATCCTCTCTGTCATATCGGCGATCTTGGCCCTGACTTGAGGCATTGGAAATATTATTAAGAAGAGTCGTCCGCGCCAAATTGTTCGCAGGTTCAAGATTCACGGCGAATCGCGTGAACGACTTCCTGGTAGCTTTTGGGCGCTTTACCATCGAATTGAGGGAGCAGGTTGAGCTGCGCGCACCAATCCTGACGGCGCACCGTTGCTTCGGTCATGATCGGCTCAACGCCGGTTGCGCGGAGTGTGGCGGCGACCTCCTCCATCTCTCTCGCCCGACGCTCTCCGTGCTCGACGACGCGGCCCACCATATAACTGGCCAGTTGTTTCCAGTTCACTCCGGGGATCGTCTCGTCGAGCGTGGCAAAGACGCGCTCATCTGCGCCATAGGGAACGGCCCCCAACACACATTCGAGCAACAACGCTTCGAGGCCCTTGATGATGACGCTGCGGAACATCTTGGTTGCAGAGGCAGTGCCGATCTGATCGGAGATCACCTCAAGGTTCATGCCAAAGGGAATGAGCAGATCGGCGAACGCATGTGCATGTGCGCCGCCCAGAAACATCGGCACACGATGGCCGTGCGGCGGCACAGGCGACATGATCGCGATCTCGACAAAACGCGCTCCACTGGATTCAATGAGCTGGCCGATCGATTGTTTCAGCGCCGGAGAGACTGAGTTGAGATCGGCATAAAGATGCCGCGCCGTCAAAAATGGCGCGGTCTGCGCCGCCGCTTCCGCCGCTCTGTTGGCCGTCACGGTCGAGAGCAGAATGTCGCTCGTATCGGCCAGTTCGGCGGACGATTCGCACATCCGCACCTCGCTCTCTTCCACGCGCTGCTGAATCTTCTCTCCGAGCCCCGGCGTGTATGTGTTCAGATCGTAAGTCGCGATCTGAGCTATGCCCGCGCCCCGCAGTCCTCTGGCGATATTGAAACCCGCTTCGCCATACCCGATAAAACCGATTTTGATCTCTTTGTTGGTCATATTCGATTTGAATCTAAATCACCTTGGTGAAAGCCGGCTTGTAGTTCATCTCTCGAAACGAGTATACTACTAACCGGTAGGTAAGCAGACGACTAACTGACAAAACGACCGCCGCGGATGCCGATCGGTAATGCGGTCAGACGAAAAACGGTCGGCGCCACCGGCGCGGTATTATGATGGAATATAGCGATCCTACCTACCTTAATCTCTTGCACAATAATACAGCAAGCATAAAATGAGTGAGCTGACATACCTCAATCTCTCGCACTATGGTACGGCGAAGATAAATGGCTAGCGCAATGAGCAGCGACCAATCAGGTCTCAGAGCAAGGCGTGTTCTCATCGAAACGACCGGTTTCATCTCCTGATGGGCTGATCAGCTGGGATTGATCACGAATTGCGATTTATCGAAGTCCTGGTCTCTCACGAAAGCCTTCACGTTTTCAGTTCGACAACGTGACGTGGAGACCTTGGAGCAGGCAATCATCTAGCAATGATGGCAATGATGGCAATGATGGCAATGATGGACTGAGCGCTCTTTTGCGATTTCTTTTCTAGCCGGCAAGACTTTTTTTTCGTGGACAATTGAGAGCTGAAGGCCGATCTCTTCAGACCTCTCAGTCTCTTCGCAGTTCAGCTCATGAAGAGCGGCGACATTTCCCAGGATGTCAAAGGCTGCTCCATCCAGCGGCCTTTCCCGTACCGTTTCGGCCGTCAATCCGAAGGCCGAACCAGAAGCTCAGAACAAGGAGAAAATCTATGCAACGAACCGCCAGTCATCTACTGCTTCTTTTGGTGTCGGTCGTCGTGCTTGCCGTACCGGTTTGTGCGCAAGTACCGACGGGAACGATCGCAGGCACCATTACCGATGAATCGGGAGCCGTGCTTCCGAAGGCCAAAGTGACCGTGACAAATAGAGAGACCGGAGCAGTCCGGGTCCTTCAGACAAATTCGGAAGGGATCTTTTCCGCCCCCTCACTGTCGGCCGGCAGCTATGAAGTGAGGGTCGAGGCCCAGGGATTTCAGTCGTTCCTTCGTCCCGCCGAAGTGGCTACCGGCATCACCACCACCGTCAATATCACGATGCAGGTTGGGACGACCAAGGAGGTCGTCACCGTGGCCGGTGTGGCGTCGAACATCAACCTCGAATCGAATACCGTTCAAGGCGTCGTGACGCGGCAGCAGATCGACAACCTGCCGCTCAACGGACGAAGTTTCTTGAACCTGGCCCAACTGGAACCCGGAGTGATGGTGACTCCGGCCAACCCAGCTCAGTTCAATGCACAATTCAGCGTCTCGGTGTTGGGCGGCCCGGCGTCGCATACTGCGATTACCGTTGATGGCGGCAATATCCGCAACCCGGTAGAGGGCGGCACCGGCCAAAACTTCTCTCAGGAAGTGGTTCAGGAGTTTCAGCTGTCGAGCACCAATTTTGATCTTTCAACCGGCATCACAGCCTTTGGCGCGGTCAACGTCGTGACCCGCTCCGGCGGCAACGACTTTCACGGCGCCGGATACTTCTACTTCCGCGATCACAATATGGCGGCTTATCCGAGTTTGAATCGCAACGCCTTTACGAACGATCCTTTCTTTGCCCGCCGGCAGGGTGGATTCTGGATTGGCGGCCCGATCAAAAAGGATAAGCTCTCGTTCTTCTTCAATTTTGAGAACACCAATCAAGCGGGAGTTTATGTCGTCCAGCCTGACCTCCTGTCGGTCTCGGAATTCGGGACTCTCGCGTCGGCTCCTTATCTGGGCAAACAGTTCAGCGGAAAGGTCGATTACCGCATCAACGACCGGCACTCCATGTTCGTGCGTTATTCGCATGATGGAAATCGTAACAGCGGCCCCTTCGGTATTCCCGTGCCGCCTTCGAACTTCGTCTCGAATAAAAATTGGTCCGATCAAAGCCTGCTGGGCGTGACCAGCGTCTTGAGCGCCAAAGTGGTGAACGATTTTCGATTCTCATACTTTTATTGGCAGAACCGGAATATTCCGGCTCCCTGCAATGGATGCCTGGGTGAAGGCGGACCTGAAGTTTTCTATCTCAGTTCCGTCAATTTCTTTCTGGGAAACAACTTCAACTCGCCGCAGGGGCGCGATCTGCGGCGCTATCCGATCTCTGATAATGTCAGCTGGCAAGTTGGAAGCCACCGCATCAAATTCGGCGGCGAGTGGGAGCATTTTGACGGCACCGGCTATTGGGGATTCTTTGATCCGGCCAGAGTCTATCTGCTGTCGCCGGAATACCTGGCTAACATCAATCCCGCTTTGCCGGCACTTTTTGGATTGCCGGACCGCAAGATTCACAATTTAAACGATCTCAAAAAACTCCCGGTGGTCGCTTTTCTTCTCGGCATCGGCGATCGGGCTCAACCGTCATTCAAACTCGAAAATGCCAGAGGCAATGATCGCTTCCACTTCTATGCGCAAGATACCTGGAAGCTCACTCCGCAATTGACCCTCAACTATGGGTTGGGATGGATCCACGAGACGAATGTTCTTAACTATGACCTTCCGAAGCCGGAGTACCTGGCTCCGATCTATGGCAGCGATTTGAGTGCGACGAAGAAGGAGTACAAGAACTTCGCCCCCGCGGCGGGCTTCGCGTGGAATATCGGCAAAGGCCGTCCGACGGTCATTCGCGGCGGCGCCGGAATCTTCTACGACACGCAGCTGCAGTGGTGGCGTCTCGGCGAGCGCGCGGTGATCGGCGGCGGCGGCCGGCAGTTCATCGGCAACGCGGCCGTCACGAACCCGCTCAACGGCCAGCCGTTCAGCAGCGCGTTCCTCAACTCGCTTCAGCTGCCGTACGGCGTCTTCCTCAATCTGCTGCCGACGCTGCGCGCGCAGCAGGACGCGAAGTATCCGGGCACCGGCACGGCGCCGCAGATTCTGCTGTCGAAGCAGGCGAACTCGCTCGGCGCGCTGGTGCCGCGCGACTTCCCGACGACGCGGGCGAATCACGTCAGCGTGGGCTTTCAGCGTGAGCTGACCAACGACGTCACCGTCCAGGCGGACGTCGTCTACAGAAAGATGTTGCACGGCACGCCGGGCGGGTTCTTCGGCGCGAGCGTCGACTACAACCGCTTCAACGCGATCGATGGACCGGTGATTCCCCGATGCGCCACGACGGCGCAG
>Ga0081539_10005325_pt1 | contig 13211 bp, 10 predicted proteins | sample TabmetS4T2R2_FD_71023 | JGI IMG/M metagenome (GOLD analysis project Ga0081539, IMG submission 71023) | Tabebuia heterophylla rhizosphere microbial communities from the University of Puerto Rico - S4T2R2 | ecosystem: Host-associated > Plants > Roots > Rhizosphere ...
TGGCAGCTCCCCCCCCCCCACAATTTCCCCTACAGTCCCACACAGCCTTTCCGGGGGGGGGGGGGCGGTCTCGTCACCCCCGCCGCGCATCCCCGCCAGTCCATCCTCCTCGATAACTATGCCCGCGAATGGCGCGGTGATGACGATCTGCCCTTTGCCCGCGAAACCTTTGGCTCGGTCATCTGCACGCCGCTCATTCACGGTGGCGAATCCATCGGCGCGCTCATGGTCGTCGCGGCGCAGCGTCACGGGCGGCTCTTCTGGAGCGAAGATGTCTACATGCTCGAACTGCTCGGCGCACAGGCGTCTGTCGCCATTGTCCACAATCGGCTCTTCAAAGAACAGGCGGAACTGACCCAGCAGGTCGAAATCGCGCGCAACCAGCTTGGCGCGGTGCTCGATAGCACTGAAAGCCCTGTGCTGGCGGTGGATCGTCGTTTCAGGCTGATCTTTGCGAATCCTGCTGCAAAAGCGTTATTCTCCTTCGACCAAGTCGATGGGGCAGGCATTGATCAGCCCATTCAGGAATTGTTGCCGCCGGAAGTCTTGCCCAGGAATTATGTGAGTGTTTTGCGTCATCTGAGTCGCGCTCAGGCGTACACTTACGAAGTCACGCACGGCGACCGGGTCTATCTCTGTTCGCTCACAGCGTTGGGGCGTCCGCGTAGTCGAGGCTGGGTTGCCGTCCTCAACGACGTAACTCAGCTCAAAGAACTGGATCGCATCAAGAGCGAGATGGTGCGGATGACCAGCCATGACCTGAAGAATCCCTTGCAGGCAGCAATGGCGAATCTCGAACTGCTGCAAGAGGATTTGATGGCGGGCGAGCATGACGATGCCTGGGATTCTGTCACCGTCATCGACAAGCAGCTTCAGCGCATGGAGCGCATCATTCGCGGCATCCTTGACCTGGAGCGGGTCAAGTCGGGTAGGCTCTCCCTGGAAATGTGTTCGCCTTCTCGAATCGTCAATTCGGTCATTTACGAGTTGCGCGAACGCGCATTTGACGGCAAGATTACACTCGAAACCGAAGTCGCCGCCGATCTGCCCGAATTCTCCTGCGATATTGAGCAGTTTGAGCGGGCGATTATCAACCTTGTCGAGAATGCTATCAAGTTTACACCACCTGGCGGCATGGTCACGCTGCGGGCGAAAATGGTGGACGGCGAACTTGTCTTTGAAATTCAGGATACAGGAGTAGGCATCGCACCGGACTTACAGACGCGGGTATTCGACCGCTTCTATCGTGCCAACCAGAAAGGCATGGAGCACGTGACCGGTTCAGGATTAGGTCTGAGTCTGGTCAAGGCAGTAATCGAGAATCATCACGGCAAAGTGTGGTTGCAAAGTGAACCAGGCGTCGGAACGACTTTTTTCGTTTCTATGCCCATCAATCAATCAAAACAGGAATGGTATGCATAAGTTAGCGTTAATCGGTTTAATGGTTGCGCTCATGGCGCTGGCAGTCTTTACCGGAAATGCACAAACTGAAGACGAAACAACTCCCACACCCGCCCCCTCCAAAACGCCAACGCTGGAAGCGCCACTTGGGGCGGCGCTGGAAGCGACAGACGAAGTAGCAGCTACGCCCGGTGCGTTAACGACCGTCGAAGCGGGCGAATTTGAACCACTCACCCAGGCGGATTTGCAGGTTCTCACGGGCAACGTCCAGCGCCCTAACGGTATCGCCTGGTTCAACGACAACCTCTACACTTCCTGCACAGGAGATGGTACTGTCTACGAAATCAACTCTCGAACGGGTGCTACCCGCACCTACATCTTCGGCATAAAGAATGCTCAAACCCTTTACGTCGAGGAAGATGAGAATCAAAACCTCACCATGTGGGTGCCGGATTATGCTGAAAACGCGCTTGCACGGGTCACTCGTCAGGGCGTCACGATTATTACCCGCAACCTTGAAGGTCCCTGGGGCATCTCCTACGTCGACGAAGAATCATTCTTCGTCACCAGCTTGCTCGGTAATCGCATCAACCTCATCAACCGGGAAGGAGAAGCGCAGCCCGTTCTGGAAGGGCTTTCCAGTCCAATGGGCATCGTCCACGATGGCGAAACGGTTTTTGTTGCCAACTATGGCAGCACCCGCCGCTCGGTGGAATTTTATCCATTCGATTCGGTATTGAACGGAGCGCAGGATCAGGACAACGGCGAAAACCATGTCCTCGTCAGCGGCTTGCAGAACACGACGGGTTTGCAGCTTGGGGCAGATGGCTTGCTCTATTTTGCCTATTCGCTTGGCAATCGTGGCTTGGTAGGGCGGGTTGATCCTGCGGTTTGCACTGCCAACGGCGGCTGCACCAACGACCAGATCGAAATCGTCCTCTATACCGACCTCGCCGTTCCGTTGGCAGGGTTAACCCTCACGCCAGATATGCGAATCTTCGTCCATACTATGTTCACGCCGGACATCTACTGGGCGCAGTTGTAACCTACCCATGCTTACAAATCGTGCAGGATTTGTAGGGACGCACGGCTGTGCGCCCCACATTTGAACTCAAAACACCTTCAAATGTGGGATAACTTCGTCCTCCACGCGAAGACAGAAATATGACTGAACCTTACAACGCAAAAATAACCCACATTTGCTCTTTTTATCCCACACTTGTGAAATATTCCACTTGCAGATGAGAATCTTCCCTCAAAAAGTGGACATTTGTGATCACATTTGTGACTAGACAAACCGAAAACCTATTCTATACTGTTGACATTAATCAAAAGCGCGGCGCTTGGAAGCGGTTTAACTCCGACTTCAGGGTTCCGCGTTTTTTGTTGCCGTTTCTCGTCGATCAAGGCGCGATTCGGGCTTGCACATTAACAAACGAAAATCACTCAAGCAACTGTTGTCCGCAGCAGCAACAGCTTCCGCAATGATGTGGGTATCGCGCTTGATGAACATCGTCGATTGAGCTACGACCAAATATGAACATTTGGAGTGTGTATTTGCTCGATCTGCTCTCGACGATGTAACCTGCACGACCCGCTAGCGGGAGAAATCTGTTTGGCATATGTCACGATGCCGCTGAGCACAGGCAGTCTGTTTGCTTGAGTGCGCTTTTCCATGACCCGCCGCTAACGGGCAACCCTATTGCACTTTTTCTTGGTGTCTTGGCGGTTCAAAGTCTTGCTTTTCTCAGCACTCAGTACTCGGTGCTCAACACTTTAGAGAATCTTGCTCAGGAACAGCTTCAGCCGTTCCTGTTCGGGGTTCTCGAACAAGTCGCGCGGTGTCGTTTCCGCCAGCTTCTCGCCCTTGTCCATGAAAACCACCCGGTCAGCGGCAGCGCGGGCAAAGCCCATCTCGTGCGTCACCACCACCATCGTCATCCCTTCCCGCGCTAGGTCGAGCATCACGTCCAGCACTTCCTTGATCATTTCCGGGTCAAGCGCCGAGGTTGGCTCGTCGAACAGCATGATTTTCGGGTTCATCGCCAGCGCGCGGGCAATCGCTACGCGCTGTTGCTGCCCACCGGAAAGTTTCGTCGGGAACACATCTGCTTTGTCAGGGATGCCCACCTTCGCTAGCAGTTGTCGAGCGGTTGCTTCGGCTTCCTTCTTGTCGCGCTTTCGTACAATCTGCTGCGCCAGCATGACGTTGCCCAGCGCCGTCAGGTTCGGGAACAGGTTGAACTGCTGGAACACCATGCCCACTTCTTCGCGCACGCGGTTGATGTTCGTCGCCTTGTGGTTGATCTGAAAGCCATCTACCCAGATTTCCCCGCTGTCAATCGTTTCCAGGCGGTTGATGCAGCGCAGCAGCGTGCTTTTGCCGGAACCGCTCGGTCCGATGATCACCACCACTTCAGCAGGTCGAACTTGCAAGCTCACATCGCGCAGCGCACCGACGCGCCCAAAGCTTTTCGAAGCGTTGCGAATGTCAATAATCGGCGGAGCGTCAATCTTGGACATCGCTTAATCCTCTCTCCGGTCGCCTTGTAAGCGGGTTTCGAGCCAGTACACGCCCAGCGACATCAGGATGGTCAGGTTGGCATAAATGAACGAGAGTACCAGCAGCCCTTCAGGATAGCGGAAACGGTTGCTCGAATACTGGCGCGTCAGGTAAGAAATTTCTGGCACAGCAACTGTTGATGCCAGCGACGTATCTTTCAGCAGCAGCACAAAATTATTCGCCATCGCGGGCAGCACATTGCGGATCGCCTGTGGCAGAATCACGAAGCGCATCGCCTGCACATAGGTCATTCCAAGCGAGCGCGCCGCCTCAGTTTGCCCTCTGCCGATGCTCTCGATTCCCGCGCGGAACACTTCCGACATAAACGCGCCATACGTCAGCGCAAACGCGAAAAGAATGCGCGTGTTGTCGGGGATATCTCGCGTGCGTATAACGGTATTTGCAATGACTTCCGGGTTGATACCTGCTAATCGCTGTACCAGGTCATCCAAAATCGGAATCCGCACGGCAAAATCAATAAACGCAGGCGTGATCACGAACGAAAAGATCAGGATGATCACCAGCAGCGGTAGCCCACGAAAAAGTTCAACGTAAAAAGTCGAGAGGTTGTAAATGAAGATATTTTTGGAGATGCGCGCCAGCGCCACAAATAAGCCAATAATCGTAGCGAGGATGAACGAAATAAGCGTAATCTGCACGGTCACGCCGATGCCCGGCAGGATGTAATTTGAGGTTTCAATCAGAATCGGGTCAGTCACCAACCCATAGATGACAACAGCATCCAGCAGCAAAAAGGCGATGAACCAACTGCGTCGCGCAATCAGGGTACGCGAGAAGCCTCTCACGTCAACAAATTGTCGAGGGGTACGAAAATCGGGAGCAGCTATCGGTGCTTGTGCCATGAAGAGTCCCTGTCTATGGAAAAGGAAAGAGGCGGGGTGCGCCCGCCTCTTCTGGATCAGTCGTTATTCTGCTTCAAACCACTTCTTGTAAATATCATCCCAGGTGCCGTCGGCTTGCATGGAAGCCATGGCAGCATTGATGGGTTCGACCAGGTCGCTGCCTTTGGGGAAGGGGAACGCCAGACCTTCCGTCCCCTTCAGCGACTCATCCAGCGTCCGCAGTCCGCCCTGCGTCTCAATGTAGCCTTCCGCTGCCGGTCGGTCCACCACCACCGCATCCACGTCTTGGTTGAGCAGCGCCTGCACTGCCGCGCCGAAGTCGCCGAACGAGCGGACGTTATCGGTGCCAAACAGTTCCTGAGCGGTGATTTCGTTGGTGGTGCCGACCTGGGTCGAGACGGCGTATTCGGGCAGTGCGAGCAACTCGGCGACGGTGGAGAAGCGGTCTTCGTCCTCGCGCACCAGCAGAGTTTCGTCGTAGGACTGGTACAGGCTGGAGAAATCGACCGATTCAGCGCGTTCTTCGGTGTAGGTGATGCCATCGCCCGCGACATCGACCTCGCCTTCAGCAACGGCGATCAGCATCCCGTCCCATGCCATCTCGACAAAGACAGGCGTGCAGTTAATCGCATCGCAGATGTCGTTAAAGGTATCGTAATCCCAGCCGACGGCATCGTCGCTCTCGTCGATGTAGTTGTAGGGCGGATAGGCATTCTCAACCGCAATCGTAATCTCGCGTCCCCCTAGGTCGGGCAGCGTAGCCGGATCAATCGGCTCAGCAGTCTCGGTCGCATCCTGAGCCAGAACATTCAGGGACGGCAAAATGATGACCAGCAGGAGCAAAAGCACTCTCAGACGTTTAAACATAGGGTAATCCTCCGATATATGTTGCAGGAATTAAGGATTAATCGCGTAGGCGAAATTATATTTCAACTTTGCCAATCATCAAAATGCGGAGTATCTAAGGATTTTCAGCGAAATCTTGGCGACTATTTATGATCGTCGCAGCAAGTAAGCATTTGTATCTGTGAAGTCTACCGCGACGTAGCCACAGTCGAAGGCGTTGGTGAAGGCTTCTCGCAGCGCCAGCCGCCACGCGAGCAGAGCATCAGCATTCGGTAGTGTTGTAAGGTTGCGCGGAATTTGCACAAGATATTCAGGCTGCGCTGTATCGATTGGGACTATCTTTGGCAATCCCTCATCCATCAGCAGGTACGGAAGCACTCCGGTTTCAGTGTGCATGTCGTGATCAGCAGGGGAGTCGTTGAGCCGCCAGACCGCTTCAAGTCTGTCCGACGGTATCTCTCCGTGATTGATCTCGTCCTGCATCACGCCATAGAAATTGACTTGATAGCTTTGAACGAATGCACCAAGCCGGTGGAGATTGAAGTTCGCATTGCCACGCTGAAGTGGGTCGAATGTCCATCCAATCTCGTCGTAGCCATTGGCTAGTGCCCATTCCCGTTGGTACAGCTTCAGTTGGTAACCGATACCCCGACCTTGATAGTCTCGATGCACGCCCGTAGAGTGTGACCACAAAATAACACGATCTTCCTTGCGAAAGGGAAAAGCAAACGTGACCCCGATAAGTTGCCTGCGGTCATATGCGCCAATAGTCGCGCCGCCCGCATGGTGGAGCGCCACCATGAGGTTAGCAGGGGTCGCATCCCGCACGTCTAATCCCCAGACAGCAATCTCCAGGTCGATGGCTTTCTCGAAATCCTGTTTCTGCTCAAGAAGCCGGTATTCCATCGCTATTGACCAAGGGGTTCAACCATCAGCAAACCGATCAGCGCGAACAACAGCCCGACGTGATGAGTGATCGTCCACAGAAGCTCAAGGGTTTGCGATGGGTTGGACACATTGATGAGCTGGATGACGAAGCTTACCGCGACGAGGATCACGCCGATCACTATCGGCAGCCCGCGTTGGCGCGCCATTGCCGCAGACAGATTTTCGAGCAGACGAGCGATTGCAGGAGAACGATCAATGCGTTTGAACATAGTTTTACACTCGATATTCTTTGTACCGCTCGTACAAGGCTTTCGGTAGCTGTACTTCTAGCACGACACCTGCTTCGGTATGCGTCTGCTTTTCTACGGTGCCGAGTTCGTGCAAAAGCGACACCAATTCGCCCCGATCATAAGGAATGCACAATTTGACGGGTGTCAGTGCCTTCGCCAGCGCCGCTTCAACCGCTTCTAGCAGTTGGCTCAATCCGGTGCTGCGCGTCGCGGAAACAGCGACTTCCGCCTCGTAGAGTTCTGGTTCGGCAACTTCAGGGAGGGGCTGATCACCCCACTCGTCAATTTTGTTCCATACCAGAAGACGCGGCACCGGCGGCATGTCGATCTCTGCAAGTGTGTCCTCCACCGTTTCGATGTGCTGGACGACATTCGGGTGGTTGACATCCGCGACCACCAACACAAGGTCAGCGTCATTAATCTCTTCAAGCGTCGCTCGAAATGCTGCGATCAGGTTGGTGGGCAATTTCTGAATGAAACCGACTGTATCGCTCAGCAACGCTTGGCGACCTGAAGGGAGGTCGAGCCGCCGTGTCGTCGGGTCAAGCGTCGCAAAAAGCTGATTGGCGATGTAAACGTCTGCGCCAGTCAGCGCGCGTAGCAGCGTCGATTTCCCCGCGTTGGTGTAGCCCACGAGCGCGACCAAAGGCACACCAGTTCGCTCCCGACGGTCGCGGTGGCGGCTGCGGTGCGAACGAACGTTTTCCAGTTCTTCTTTCAGCTTGCTGATCTTGCGGCTGATTTCGCGTCGGTCGACTTCAAGCTGCGTTTCGCCAGGACCGCGAGTGCCGATGCCGCCGCCCAGACGCGCGAGGTGCGACCAGGCGCGGGTCAGGCGCGGGAGGCGGTATTCGTACTGAGCCAGTTCGACCTGAAGCGACCCTTCACGGGTTCGGGCGTGCTGCGCGAAGATGTCGAGGATCAGCGCCGAGCGGTCGAGAACTTTCGTCTCCTCGCCGAAGCGTTTCTCAAGTTCGCGCTGGTGGCGCGGCGAAAGCTCGTCGTCGAAGATCACGACTTGCGCGTCACTCGCCAGCAGCATCTCTTTGATCTCTTCGACTTTGCCCGAACCGACGAAGGTTGCCGGGTCAGGGCGGGCGACATTCTGCGACGTTTGCCCGACGACTTCCATACCGGCGGTATCTGCGAGCAGCGCCAATTCCTCAAGCGAGTCATCCACGCTCAGAAGAGGGCGAGTGCCGCGCATCCCTAAACCGACGAGGAAGGTTCGTTCGCGTACCTCAATAAAGGATTCTCGTTCCGACGTGGATTTCAACGGGAAGCATACCATTTCTCTAAACGAACCAAAGCCTCATCCAGCCGTGCATCCGGCGTTCCGAGGCTGATACGCACGTACTTGATGCCGCCAGGTCCGTAAATCTGACCTGGCGCAACAGAAACATGGGCATTTGTCAACGCAGCTTCCGCGTAGCTGCCGCCGTCGCCTTCTACCACTTTTGCCCACACATACAGAGAACCTTTCGTTTTCTCGGCACTTAAGCCGATGCGCGGCAGCGTCTCCAGAATCCGGTCGCGGCGGCACTGGTAAACGGCATTACGCTCGTCAATCCACGAGCGAGGCACCTGTTCCAGCGCGATAACGCCCGCGTCATAAATCGGCTCAAAATGCCCGCTGTCCGTGTTGCTTTTAATCTGGAGCAGCGTGTTGATACCCTCAGCATTCCCGACGGCTGCGCCCAACCGCCAGCCCGCCATATTATACGTCTTGGAGAATGACATGAACTCAACTGCTGTCGCCAGCGCGTTCTTGGCTTGGAGGGCGCTTCCAGCGACATACCCGTCAAATGTTACATCCACATAGGGATTATCTGAAGCCAGCAGGATGTTATGCCCGCTACAAAAATCGACGGCACGCTGGTAAAAATCCAGCTCAGCAGTTGCACCTGTCGGGTTACTTGGATAATTCACCCAGAGCAGCTTCGCTCGTGTCAGCACTTCGGCAGGAATAGCATCGAAATCGGGGAGATAGCCGCCTGCTCCATCAACTGGAAGCCAGTACACTTCAGCGCCCGCAAGTTGTGCTCCAAGCGAATAAGAAGGGTAGCCCACATTCGGCACCAGCGCGATATCGCCGCGATCCAAGTACGCAAGACTCAGGTTGACGATCCCTTCCTTGCTGCCGATCAAGGGAAGCACCTGCGTATTTGGATCGAGCGTGACTCCGAAGCGTTCTCGGTAATGGCGCGCAATAGCTGCGCAAAAGCTCGGCGTCCCTTTGTAGCCCGAATAGCTGTGATGCCCCGCATGGTGAATCGACTTATCAAGCGCATCGATCACGATTTCAGGCGGCGGCATATCCGGGCTGCCAATATCCAGCCCGATCACGTCCATGCCTTGTGCGTTCAGTTCACGTATACGCTGGTTTAGGACGGCAAGCGGATAGGGTGGAAGCGCCTGTAAACGATAGGCGGGTTGGGGCATCGTTAGGTTCTCAATTCATTGGTTCAGCAAGTGTACCACGTTAAGGCTTAGAAATGATCACCAGGCTTATCTCTTGTGACCCATTATGATACAGCTTCCGATGCTAAATACGGGTCATTGAGCTGCTCGATAGCCAATTTCATTTCGCTTGTCGCACGCTCGACGTAAGCTGCATAACGGGTGCGCTTATCTTTAATCTGTTTCGTCAGTTCCGGCAGAATGCCGAAGTTTGCTTTCATTGGCTGGAAATGTTTTGGTTCCGCGTGCGTAATGTAGTGCAGCAGTGCACCCAGTATCGTCGTTGCGGGAATGGTCCAGGGCGTTTCACCGCGCAGCGTCCGCGCCATATTGATCGCAGCAACCAACCCAGTTGCTACATTGCCCATATAACCTTCCACACCCGTAATTTGCCCGGCGAAGAACAAATCAGCCTGTGTTTTCAGTGCCAGCGTTGGAGAGAGCAGGGTAGGCGAGTTGATAAAAGTATTCCGGTGCATCTGCCCGTAGCGCATGAACTCGGCATTTGCCAAGCCAGGTATCAGCCGCAGGACGTTTTTTTGCTCCGCCCAGCGAATATTGGTCTGAAATCCAACCAAGTTGTAGAGTGTGCCGTGTAAGTTATCCTGCCTTAATTGCACCACCGCATAGGGACGGCGTCCGGTGCGTGGATCCATTAGCCCAACCGGGCGCATCGGTCCAAACGCTAGCGAGTCATTCCCGCGCGCAGCGATTTGTTCAATTGGTAGGCAGCCTTCAAAGAAATGCTCGTCTTCGCGCTCGAAGTCGCGTAGTTCAATCTTTTCTGCTGCGAGCACGGCGGCGACGAAGCGTTCGTATTCCTCTTTGTTCAGTGGGCAATTGATGTAATCACCTTCGTCTTCTTCGCCGCGTCCATAGCGGCTGGCACGAAACGCGATCTCCATGTTGATGCTGTCTGCGGCGACAATCGGCGCAAGTGCATCGTAAAAATACAGGTGTTCCTGCCCAGTCAGTTGAGCGATTTTCTCGGCGAGGGTAGGGGAGGTCAGCGGCCCGCTGGCGATAATCGTCGGCGAATCGGGGATTTCCGTCATTTCCTCGCGGATCAGCCGAATATTTGGATGATTGCCAAGAGCTTCAGTGACCGATTGGGAAAAAGCATCTCGGTCAACGGCAAGTGCGCCTCCCGCTGGGACTGCCGCGCGTTCGGCGCTGGCAAGCAGCAGCGAACGGAGCATGTCCAGTTCAGTTTTGAGCAGACCAGACGCGCGATCCGGCAGCTTGGAGCCGAAAGAATTGCTGCACACCAGTTCACTCAGTCGGTCAGTAGCGTGCGCGCCGGTGGTTTTCTGTGGGCGCATCTCGTACAGGTCAACCCTAAATCCACGTTCGGCAAGCTGCCAGGCGGCTTCGGAACCAGCCAAGCCGCCGCCAATCACCGTTACAGTTTGGGGCATTGGTATCCTTCTAGACCACAAAGGGCATGAATACTCATTATACAGGGTGGCTCACGTCGCAATCGACTTGTCGATTGCGAACTGGTGATACTGCTTAATTTTTTCGAGGCTGTCGCTGTTCGCAGGAGCTATTTGCAACGCGGTTTGGTAGGCGGCAGCGGCTTCACGATAATTGTGCAGCGCAAAATAGGCATTGCCGAGGATGCTGTACACGCGGTAATCGTCAATCAACTGGCTGTCAGCTTCGGCGACTTGAAACATTTTCTCAACGGCACGTATCGCCTTTTCATACTCGCCCATTTGGTAAAACGTGCGGGCGATACGATAGTGCAGCGAAAGCTCCCAGGGAGTGTACGGGTTGAACTGGAGTGCTGCTTGGAAAGCTGCAACAGCAGTTGGCAGTTGGTTACTGCTGAAATAGGCGTCGCCTAGCATTTCATGAACACGTGACCAGGTGACATCGATCCCCAACGGCTTTTTACTGATCTGAATGTAGTGCTGCAAGTGGGTGATCACATCGCGCTCGCGTCCCTCGACCAATACAAGCATTTCTGCGGTCGTCAGAAGCGCATCGGCAAGCCCCGCTTTGCCTTCGGTGTTGGCGGCAACATTGATTGCCACGTTTGCGGCTTCAACAGCAGCATCGTAAGCGTGCATTTCACGGAGGACACGGCTTCGTAAAGTATGGATATTTACCATCCAGCGCCGGTCTTCTCCAGCGGGGTAGGTGGCAATCGCCTTGTTCAGAAAACCGAGTGCCCGCTCGAAATCTCTCTGTTCATAAGAAGCGACAAAGCCGAGGCGTTCATAACAGTAGGCAGTCAACGCGGGGACTGTACTCTGTGTGAGCAACGCCTGTTGAAAGCAGGCTACAGCTTCGTCAATTCGGCTCTCAGTAAGCAACACTCGCCCACGTTGGTAGTAAATCCAGCCTCGGTTAGCGTATTCCGGGTGATTTTTGAGGATGTGATCATACGCATCAAGCGCCTGTGCTGTGTCGTTCCGGTCGGCGAAACCCACACTTGCCAGTTCAAAGCGGGCGAAGTGCGTGTCGCCCAAAAGTTCCAGTGTGAGTGGCGTTTGAAATTCATCAGGCAGTAAAGTTCGTGCTTGATGCAGGTCATCAAGCGCATCATCAACCCGCGCGCTCATGAGCTTGGCGCGGGCGCGTCCAATCAGCAATTGCGTGCGCTCCTGAATCGATAGCTCAGTACGAAGCTGTCGCGCAATCAAGACCTCTGCACGTTTCACATCTCGCTTGTTAAGCAGTTCGTCAATCGTTTGGTACAGTTCCAAGATAGTTGATCACCTAATTTTTGCCTGACATTATAAGCGGAATGTCACGATCTGCCATGCAAAAATTATGCGTATGATACTTTGGTATCATACGCATAATGCAGAAAGCTCGTTTAACGAGATAGGCTAGATCGCAGAAAGGACAATCGAAGCGTTCTGACCCCCCAAACCGAAGCTGTTGGAGAGGATCGTCTTCAAGCCTTTGAAGTCCCGTGCAACGTTGGGCACATAGTCAAGGTCACAAACTGGATCGGGGGTTTCGTAATTGATGGTTGGGTGCAGCACACCATCGACTAAGCTCATCACACACGCGACGATTTCAATCGCTCCGGATGCACCGAGTGCGTGCCCCATCATGCTCTTGGTCGAGCTAACAGGGATATTGTACGCCTGCTCACCGAACAATCGTTTGATTGCTAGCGTCTCCATCGCGTCGTTCGCCTGAGTTGATGTGCCATGTGCGTTGATATAGTCAATTTCGTCAATATTCACATGGGCATCTTCGAGCGCCCAGCGCATCGACCGCCATGCACCATTCCCCGTGGGATCAAGTGCGGCAATATGGAAGGCATCCGACGAGGACGCATGACCGAGGATTTCGGCGTAAATGCGCGCGCCGCGCTTCAGCGCATGGCTCAAGGTTTCGATCACCATCAGCGCGCAGCCTTCGCTGAAGATGAAGCCGTTGCGGTTCAAATCGAACGGACGGCTGGCGGCTTCGGGATTATCGTTGTAGCCTGTCGAAAGAGCATCCATCGCTTCAAATCCAGCAATTGCATAGTCTTGCAGCACTGCTTCGACGCCACCCGTAATGATCATGTCGGCGCGTCCGTTACGGATCATCTCGCTGGCTTCACCAACCGACTGCGTTCCCGCTGCGCAAGCTGTTGAAGGAGCCATCAGCGGACCAAATGCACGGAAAAAGCGGCTGACGTAGTGACCGGGCATATTCGGCAGCGAATTGATCAGCGTGAGCGGGTTCGGCTTCCGAAAACCGGATGTCTTATATTTGAAGGTGTTTTGCTCTGCCATTTCGTGTGCGCCGAGCGTTGTGCCAACGACCACGCCCACGCGCTCGCCTTCTTCTTCGATCATTTGCGAGGTAAGCCCGGCATCTTCAACTGCCATCGTTGCCGCAGCAACAGCGAAGTGTGAGGCACGCCCCATCCGTCGGGCTTCTTTTGGC
>Ga0081539_10005326_pt1 | contig 13208 bp, 11 predicted proteins | sample TabmetS4T2R2_FD_71023 | JGI IMG/M metagenome (GOLD analysis project Ga0081539, IMG submission 71023) | Tabebuia heterophylla rhizosphere microbial communities from the University of Puerto Rico - S4T2R2 | ecosystem: Host-associated > Plants > Roots > Rhizosphere ...
GCCCCACTCGGCCCAGTCCTCCCACCACGACCCGGTGTGACGTTCTCCGTTGGCGCGCCACTGCTGGGGGTCTTCGGGATACTCCGACCCGGTCACGTACCACGCCTTCGGCGACGGTGGGTTCACGATGCCGGCGATGTGGCCGCCGCTGGCGAGCACGAAGCGGGCGTCGCTGCGCACGTGCTTGAGCGTCTGGTACGACGAGGTCCAGGGCACGATGTGGTCGTTGATGGCAGCCACCACGTACAGGTCCTGGTCGACGTCGGACAGGTCCAGCGTCTGCCCGCGCACGGTGAGCTTGCCCTTGACGAAGTTGTTCTGCACGTAGAAGTTGCGCAGATAGAACGAGTGCATCGCGGCGGGCATCCGCGTCGCGTCGCTGTTCCACGCCAGGATGTCGAACGCCGGCGGCTGCTTGCCCATCAGCCAGTTGGAGACCACGTAGTTGAAGATGAGGTCGTTGGGTCGGAGCATGTCGAACGTGCCGGCCATGTCCCTGCCCTCTAGGTAGCCGCGCCGGCGCATCCGGCGTTCCAGCTTGGTCACCGTCTCCTCGTCGGTGAACATGCCCAGTGCGCCCGGGTCGGCGTAGTCGATCATCGTGTTGAGCAACGTGATCGTGCCGAGCCGGTCGTCGCCCACCTCGTCCAGATACGTGGCGGTCATCATGGTGATCGCCCCGCCCAGGCAGAGGCCGACGAAGTCGATCTTCTCCGAGCCGGTGATGTCGCTGACCACGTCCATCGCGGCTCGCGGACCCTTGACCAGATAGTCGTCCATCGTGGTCCGGGCCATGGACTCGTCCGGGTTGCGGTAGCTGATCGCGAACACGGTGCGCCCGTGCTGCACCGCCCACTCGATGAAACTGCGCTGCGGCGCGAGATCCATGACGTAGTACTTGTTGATCCACGGCGGGCTGCACAGCAGCGGCACCTCGTGCGCCTGCTCGGTCTGTGGCTCGTACTGCAGCACCTCGATGAGGTCACTGCGGAATACCACCTTGGACGGCGTGCAGGCGAGGTTGCGGCCCACCTCGAACGGCGTGGTGTCGACCTGGCGGGGGCGGCCGTTGTTGTGCAGCAGGTCGTCGACGAAGTTGCGCCAACCGTCCACCACGCTGCGGCCGCCGGTGTCCAGGGCGCGCTTGACCACGGCCGGGTTGGTGGCCGGGAAGTTCGTCGGCGCGAAGGCGTCGTGCAGGAACGACCAGGCGAGCTCCGCCTTGTTCTCCTGTACCGGATCCAGGTCGGCGACCCGGAGCAGCTCCGCGCCGTACTCGCCCCAGGCCAGGTACGCCTGCCGGATGGCCCAGTACGCCGGATTCTCCTCCCAGGCCGGGTCGGTGAACCGCTTGTCCTTCGGGTTCACCGCCATCGGGCCGTCGGCCGGCCGCCCGGCCATCCGACTCACGGCGGCTGTTCCCGCGTTCCACAGCCGCTCACCGAGCCGCATCGTGAGCGATGTCGCGGCGAGCGGACTGCGGATGCCGGCTCGGGCGGCCGCCGACAAAGCGCGGCCGAGCAGTGCCGGGTCGTTGTCGGTGAACAGGGCGACCTCGGGCGCCAGAACGCCGGCGGCCTCGGCGCCGGTACCGTCGCCGTTGCTCTGCTGGGGGAAGGTCATGATGCCGGAGCGTAGTAGCGGAACAGCAGTTCGGCCACGCAGACGGGTTTCTCCTGGCCCTCGCGCTCGAACGTGAGGCCGAACGTGACCTGGTAGCCGCCGGCCGCCTCGGCCACATCGGTGACCTTCAAATTCATCCGGACCCGGCTGCCGACGTGGGTGTTCGCGGTGAACCGAACCCGGTTCAGCCCGTAGTTGATGATCTGCGCCGCGTTCCGGACCTCGAGCAGCTCGTAGAGGAACCCGGTGGAGCAGGACAGCACGAAGAAGCCGTGCGCGATGGTGCTGCCGAACGGCCCGGCCTTCGCCCGCTCCTCGTCCACGTGGATCCACTGCTCGTCGCCGGTGAGCGTGGCGAACGTGTTGATCTGCTCCTGGGTGACCGTCATCCAGCGGCTGCTGCCGATGTCCCGGCCCTTGAGGGTGGGCAGCTCGGTCACCTCGACGACTTCAGGCAAGTTCGGCCTCCCAGTCTCGGTCCTGCAGGGCGTCCCGCAGGTACGCCAGGAACTGCGCCGCGACCACGCCGTCAAGCGCTCGGTGGTCATAGGACAGGCCCAGCACGCAGGTGTGGTGGATGCCGATCGCGTCGCCGACCGCCACCGGGCGCCGGATGACACCCTCCGTGGTGAGGATCGCGACGTTCGGCTGGTTGATGACGGCCGCCGAGGCGTACGTGCCCATCGGGCCCGGATTGCTGATCGTGAACGTCGATCCGCTCATGTCGGCGGAGCCGAGCTTGCGGTCCTTGGCCCGGGTGCCGACGTCGCGGATCGCGCGGGCCAGGCCGCGGATGTTGAGGGTGTCCGCATCCCGGATGACCGGCGCCATCAGGCCCAGGCCGGCCACGTCCACCGCGATGCCGAGGTTGACGTAGTGGTGGTAGGTGATGGTCTTGGCGTCCATGTCCATCGAGCAGTTCAGCGGCGGGTGCGCGCGCAGCCCGTCGCACACGGCCCGGCCGATGAACGGCAGGTAGGTCAGGGAAGCGCCCTCGGCCTTGCGGAAGGCCGCCTTGTGCTTCTGCCGGATCTGCTCGACCCGTTCCAGGTCCACCTCGATGGATGTCCACACGTGTGCCGCGGTACGCCGCGATTCGATCATCCGTTCGGCGGTGATCAGGCGGATCCGGGACATCGGCACGACCTCGTCGCGCTCACCGGCCGGGGCCGGCGCGGCGGGCCGTGTGGTCCCCGCCGCGGCCGCGGCCGGCGCGGCCTGGGCGGCCGAGGCCGGTGCGGCCGCCGGGCCCGCGGCGATCGCCTTGAGTACGTCATCACGCATGATCCGGCCGCTGCCTCCGGTGCCGGAGATGCGGGACAGGTCGAGTTGGTGCTCGGCGGCGAGCCGCCGGACCACGGGGGAGAGCATGTGGCCCTTGCCGTTCCCGGTTGGCAGCGGAGCCACCGCCGGTGCGGACGGCGCAGCCGCGGGCGCCGCGCCGGCCGCGGCCGGCGCGGGCGCAGCCTGTGGTGCCGCCGGGGCGGGTGCCGCGCCGGGCTGGCCGATGCGGGCCAGCGGCGTGCCCACCGGCACGGTCTCGCCCTCCGGTACCAAAATCTCCAGGAGCACCCCGTCGTACGGGCTGGGGATCTCGGAGTCGACCTTGTCGGTGGACACCTCGAACAGCGGGTCGTCGAACGCGACCTGGTCGCCCGCCGCCTTGAGCCAGCGGCCCACCGTGCCCTCGGTGACGGTCTCGCCCAGCTTGGGGAGGCGGACCTCGTTCACCTCACCGGTGGGCTGCGCCGCGGACGACGCGGCAGCTGCCGCCGGCGCCTGCTGGGCGTGCGGAGACGCCGTGATGTCGCCGGGCGGGGCGACCGACTCGTCCAGCGGCGAGTGCTCGCCGAGGCCGACCGCGTCGGCCGGCCCGATCAGGGCGAGCCGGGTTCCGACCGGGACGGTTTCGCCCGGCGACACCATCACCTCGAGCAGTACCCCGTCGTACGGGCTGGGGATCTCGGAGTCCACCTTGTCGGTGGACACCTCGAACAACGGGTCGTCGAACGCGACCGGCTGGCCGACCTCCTTGAGCCATCGCCCGAGCGTGCCCTCGGTCACGGACTCGCCGAGCTTCGGCATCTTGACTTCGTTGATCTCGTCCGCCATTGGGCGCTCCAAGTCTCAGCCGTGCAGCGACCGGCCGGTGAAGGACAGCATCGTCTCCCCGATCGCCTCGGTGAGGCTGGGGTGCGGGTGGATGAAGTGGCCGACCTCCTCGGGGGTGGCTTCCCAGTTCACCGCGAGATAACCCTCGGCCAGCAGCTCGCTCGCCCACGGGCCGACGACATGGAAGCCCAGGATCGGGCCGTCCTTGGCTGCGATGACCTTCACCATGCCCTCGGTCTCGCCGATGATCATCGCCCGGCCGCTACCGGCGAACCGGTACTTGTGGATCTCGATGTCGTGCCCGGCGGCGCGCGCCTCCTCCTCGGTCAGCCCGGCCCAGGCCACCTCCGGATGGGTGTAGACCACCCACGGCACGCGCGAGTAGTCGACCGGCACGGGCTGCTCGCCCAGAATGGCCTTGATCGCCACGATGGCCTCGGCGTACGCCACATGCGCGAGGCCGGGCGTTGGGACGACGTCGCCGATCGCGTAGACGCCCGGCCGGTTGGTGACCATCGTCGCCGTGTCCACCCCGACGAAGCCGCGGTCGGTGACCGTGATGCCGGCCGTCTCCAGGCCGATGTCGTCGACGACCGGACGGCGTCCGATCGCCACCAGCACCTGATCCACCTCGATCTTCTCGGTGGCCCCGCCGGTCTCGTAGCCGACCACCAGGCCGCCGTCGGTGCGTTCGGGCGGGGTCACCCGAGCGCCGCCGTGCACCTTGGTGCCCCGCCGCGCCAGCGACTTGGCGAGCACCGTCGCGATCTCCCGGTCCGGCCCGACCGGCAGCACGGCGTCCGGCAGCATCTCCAGCAGCGTGGTCTGTGAGCCCACGTCGGTGAACACCGACGCGAACTCAGCGCCGATCACGCCGCCGCCGACGACGGCGACGCGTTCCGGCAGCACGTCACTGCGGGTGCTGTGGTCGGATGTGACGATGAGTTCGCCGTCCGGTTCGAAGCCGGGGATGCTCCGCGGCACAGAACCGGTGGCGATGATCGTCGCGCGGCCGCGCAGGGTCTGACCGTCGACCTCCACGGCGCCGTCCGCGGTGAGCCGGCCGTGGCCGTTCACCACGGTGACCTTGCGCCGCTTCAGCAGCGTGGACAGACCACCGACCAGCTTGTCGACGACGCCGGTGGTGCGCCGTTCCACCCGCGACCAGTCGGGCCGGAAGGCGCCGTCCCCCTGCGGCATGATGCCGAAGTCGGAGGCATGCGTCGCCGCCCGGTACACCTCGGCGGTCTGCAGCAGCGCCTTCGCCGGGATGCAGCCGCGGTTGAGGCAGGTGCCGCCGACCCTGTCGCGCTCCACCATGGCGATGCTCAACCCGGCCGACGCGCCGTAGAGCGCCGCGGCGTACCCGCCCGGCCCACCGCCGAGGATGACCACATCGACGTCGGTCATGACGTCGCCACCTTCCGAACCGTCTCGATGACCTGTGCCGTGGACGGCAGCATGTTGTCCTCCAGCGGGGGACTGGTCGGGATCGGCGTGTTCAGCGCCCCGATCCGGACCACCGGCTGATCCAGCGACCAGAAGCAGCGCTCGCCGATCTCGGCGGCGATCTCGGCGCCGTAGCCGAGCCGTCGCGGCGCCTCGTGCAGCACCACGGCGCGTCCGGTCTTCTCCACCGACTGCGCGATGGTGTCCATGTCCAGCGGCACCAGCGTGCGGACGTCCACCACCTCGACCGAGATGCCGTCGTCGGCCAGCACCGCGGCCGCTTCCAGCGCCTGGTGCACGCTGGCCGAGTAGGTCACCAGCGTGACCCGGTCGCCCTCCCGCGCGATACGCGCCGTGCCGATCGGCACCGGCTCCAGGGACAGCGGGCCGGGCACCTTGATCCGGCGGTACAGGTACTTGCTCTCCAGGTACAGCACCGGGTTGTTGTCGCGGATCGCGCTGCGCAGCAGGCCCGCGGCATCCTCGACGGTGGCCGGCGCGACGATCTTGAGGCCGGGCGTGTGCGCGAAGTACGACTCGATGCTCTGCGAGTGGGTCGGCCCGGCCCGCAGCCGCGCACCGAACGGACACCGGAACGTGATCGGCATGGGGTTGCCGGTGCGGTAGTGGTGCCGCGCGATGACGTTGGTGATCTGGTCCCACGCCGTGGAGATGAAGTCGGCGAACTGGAACTCCACCACCGGCCGGAGCCCGTTGAGCGCGGCGCCGGCGGCCAGCCCGGTGAAGCCGGACTCGGCGATCGGCGTGTCCACCACCCGCCGCTCGCCGAACTTCTCCAGGAACCCCTTGGTCACCTTGAACGCGCCGCCGAACTGGCCCACGTCCTCGCCGATGAGGAATACCGCCTCGTCCGCCTCCATCTCGGCCATCAGCGCCTGGCTGACCGCGTCGAGGTAGGTCACGTCGTTGTCAGGCATAGACCCGCTCCTCCTCGTCGCGGTCCGGCGTGGGCATGGGATCCGAGAGCGACTTCTTGCGCGCGTCGATGGCGATCTGCCGGGCCTCGTCGCGCATCTGCTGGATCTCGTCGGCGCTGGCGAAGCCCTTCTCCTGCAACTGGGCGGCGGCGATGTCCAGCGGGTCCTTTTTCGCCCACTCGTCGAACATCTCCCGTGGCACGTAGTCGGCCGGGTCGTGCTCGGCGTGGCCGTGCATGCGCATGGTCACGCACTCGATCAGCGATGGGCCCTCACCGGCCCGGGCCCGGGTGACCGCCCGCTCGGCGGCCTCGTACACCGCGGTCACGTCGGTGCCGTCGACCTTTTCGCCCGGGATCCCGTACGCCACGGCCTTGGTGGCGAAGTCGGTCCGGCTCTGCAGCCGCAGCGGCGTCGAGTAGGCGAACTGGTTGTTCTCCACCACGAATATGCACGGCAGGTCCTGCACCGCGGCGATGTTGACGGCCTCGTGGAAGTCGCCGCGCGAGGTCGAGCCGTCGCCGCAGTAGGCCAGCGCCACCCGGTCCTCGCCGCGGTACTTGAACGCGAACGCGCCACCGATCGCCACCGGGTAGTTGTCCGGAATGTGGCTGGGCAGGTTGTAGATGTTCAGATCCAGCCGGCCGTAGTGCAGCGTGCCGTCCCGGCCGCCGGTCGGCGACGTGGCCTTGCCGAGGAAGCTCGCCATCACCTGCCACGGCTCCATGCCCCGCCACAGGTGGGCGCCGAGGTCACGGTGGATCGGGCAAAGGAAGTCATCCTGGCGCAGCGCGGCGGCCGTGCCCACCGCGATCGCCTCGTGCCAGTGTCCGGTGTAGACGCTGCCGAGCATTTCACCCTGGCGGTACATGCTCACCATGCGGTCCTCGACCGCACGGTGCAGCGCCATCACCCGGAAGATCTTGACCGATAGATCCCGGTCGGGCATGAGCTGTCACTCCCTCCCCGAGGCGTACTCGGCGACCGTATTCCGGCACCGACGTGGCTGAACACTCAGCTTCCGCACACCGGAAACCGTGCTATTACCGGCGCCTGGTCCGTCGGACGGCGCGGAGAACAACGTCACGCACCGCGGCCCTTGCCGGTGCGCTCCAGCCAGTCCAGATAGTTCTGGTACGGCCGCATCGCCGCCTGCAACTGGCGGGTCAGGTCCTCCTGCTGCCGGGCGATCCGGGCCATGTGCTCGGACATGGCGGCCATCTGCTCGGCCAGCTTCGCGAGCGCCTCGGCCGCCTCCCGCTGGTGCTCCAGCGCGGCCACCACCGGCGCGTTCACCTTGCGGAGTGCGTCCGCCGCGGCGGCCGCCTGCGCCCGCCCGGCGCTCTCCATCAGTTCCTGCGGCCAGAACAGGCCGCGGAACATCTCATCGCTCATGCTTCTCGTCCCGTCGCGTACCACTCGTAGACCCCGTCCGGCCGGATCCGGCGTTCGATCAGGCCGTCGGAGCGCAGATAAGCGATGTGCGCCAGCGTCTCGGCCAGCGCGTACCTGCGTTGGTGCTGCAGCATCACGGGGGTGAAGACCCGGTCCGCGATCTGCACCACGGTCACCGGGCCGTCCTCGACAGCCTGCCGGATCGCGGCGAGCCGGCGCAGCTTGTTCCGCAGGATCGCCTCGATGCGGCGCTGCACGTCACCGAACGGGGTGCCGTGGCCCGGGAGCACGCTCGCCGGACGGAGCTTCTCGATGCGCTGCAGCGACTCCAGGTAGCTGCGCAGCGGATCGGAGTCGAACCCGCGTTCGAACGTGACCGGCGGCGTCACGCCGGGCAGCAGGTGGTCGCCGGAGAGCACCACCTTCAGCTCGGGGGACCAGAGGCAAACGTGCCCGGTCGAATGGCCCGGGGTGTGGATGACCTCCCAGTCCCGGCCGCCGATGGACAGCGTCTCGCCGCCGCGGAGCCGGGTGGACGCCTCCACCACCGAGTGCAGGTACGGCATCCAATCCTGCAGGCTGTGTGCCACCTCGGGCAGGTCCTCCGGGGGCAGGCCGTGGTCGGTGTAGGTGTCCCGGCTGCGGGCGATCGCGGTGTCCGGATGCCGGTACTTCTCGCAGTCCAGGTCGGTCAGCGCGTGCATCCACAGCTGGGCACCGGTGGTCTCCATGATCTGGCCGGCCAGCCCGTAGTGGTCGATGTGGGCGTGCGTGACCACGATCCGGGACACGTCGCTGAGGGCGTAGCCGGCGGACTGCAGGCCCTGCCGCAGGATGGTCAGGCCGTCCTCGCCCGGTCCGGCGCGCCAGATCCCGCAGTCGACGAGCGTGACCGCGTCGCCGTCGGCGAGCACGTAGCAGTTGACCGTCTCGATGCCGTGCACGCCGATCGGCAGCGGTAGCCGGGTCACTCCGGGCAGGTTCATGACTCAGCCGTGCACCCGTTCCAGCAGGGTGAACCAGACCCGCACCTGCGCCTCGTACGTGATCCGGCCACCCTCCGACGTGCCGGCGAGCGAGACGATCTCGAAGCGGGTGACGCCTTCCAGCGTCATGCCCGCGCGATCCACGGCCTCGGCGACCGCGTCCTCCACCGTGGGTCCGGTGCCGGTCAGGTCCACCGCTTTCTGTACGGCCATGCCCGCAGCCTAGGGTGACCATCGAGCCGGGGTCGAGCACTTCCGGTGGCCGGAAACGGGGCCACGACCGGTGCCTGGCCCTTCGGACGGCGCGGATAACCAGGCAAACCCCGAGTATCAGCCGTCCGGCGGGAGGGTGAACCAGAACGTCGCGCCGCGCCCCTCCTCGGCCTCGGCCCAGATCTCGCCGCCGTGCCGCTCCACCGCACGGTGCACCGTGGTCAGCCCGATGCCGGTGCCGGGGAAATCCTCGGCGCTGTGCAGCCGGGCGAACGGCCGGAACAGCTCGCCGGCCTTCCCGGGCGGGAACCCGGCCCCGTTGTCGCGGACGAAGTAGCCGGCGCCGGACGAGCCGATCTCGATCAGCGGCTCGTCAACGCGCCGGGGGAACTTGACCGCGTTGGCCACCAGGTTCTCCAGGATCACCCGGACCAGGCCCTGGTCCGCGTCGGCGGTCAGGTCCTCGTGCACGACCATCTCGACCTTGCGGTCCGGCTCTCGCGCGGCCATGTCGGCCACCACCTCGCGGGCGCAGGCGGACAGGTCGAAGCGTTCCCGGCGCAGCTCCCCCCGGCTGGCCCGGGCGAGGATCAGCAGCGACTCCACCAGCGTGGCCATCCGGTCCGCGGCGGTGGCGATGCGCTGCACCCGGTGCCGCGCCCGGGCGCTGAGCGGCTCCTCGTCGTCGTCCAGGATGTCCTCCGCGAAGCTGCTGATGATCTGCAGCGGGCCGCGCAGGTCGTGTGAAACCGACCCGCTGAACGCCTCCAGCTCGCGGTTGCGCCACTCCAGTTCCTCGACCAGCGCGGCACGCGTCTCGGCGAGCTGCCGGGCCGCGCGTTCCTCGGCCGCGGCCAGTTCCCGGCGCATCAGCTCCTCGCGGATCCGCCGGCTCTCGTCGTGCGACTGCTTGCGCCGGATCTGCGTACGGACATGGGCGCGCAACGCCTCCGGGCTCTCCACGGCTCGGACGTAGTCGTCGGCGCCGGCGGCCAGACAGGCGAGCATGTCGTCATCGGTGCCACCGGTCATGACCAGTGGCGTGTCCCCGATCCCCGGCACCTGCCTGATCCGCCGGCAGGTCTCCCGGCCGTCGTCGCCGGCCGCGCCGACGCCGAGCACGATGCAGTCGACCGGCTGCCGGGCGAGCAGCTGCAGCGCGTCGTCGGCGCCGGCCGCCGGCACCACGTCGTACCCGTCGGTCCGCAGCGCGTCGGCCAGCGCGTCCAGGCCGTCCCGGTCGGGCGTCAGGGCAAGCACCTTGCTGGGGCCGTGCAGACTGCCCGGCGGGTCGATGGGCAGCTGCTCGGTGCTCTGCCGCAGCATCGCGCTCAGCTTGGCCAGCACCACAGCCGGGTCCTGCTGCTTGCGGACGAAGCCGTCGGCGCCGGCCTCGAGCATCTGCACCTCGGTGGCGTAGTCGTCGGAGGCGGTGGTGAGCAGGCACGGGGTGTCGCGCAGCGCCGGATCCAGACGGATGCGCCCGATCACGGCCGCGCCGTCCATCCCGGGCATGACACCGTCCACGATCACCGCTTGTGGCCGGCGGTCGGCGGCCACCCGCAGGCCCTCCTCGCCGGACACGGCGGTCAGCACGGCGTACCCCTCTGCCTCGAGCACCTCGCGCATCCCTTCCCGGAACGTGGCGCTGTCGTCGATCACCAGCACCACCGCCCGGTCGTCCGGACGGTGCTGAAGCTCGCCGAGCAGCTGGCGGGTCCGGGCCACCACGTAGCCGGCGTCGTACGGCTTGCCGACGTACTCGTCCGCTCCGGTCCGCAGCCCCAGCAGCCGGTCCGCCACCTCCGCCTCGGTGGACAACAGCAGCGCCACCGTGCCGGCCCGGTCCGTCCGGGCGCGGAGTTCGCGCAGCAGGTCCACGCCGTCGGCGTCGGGCAGCAGCACGTCCAGCACGGCCGCGTCGAAGCGGGCGGTCGCGAAGGCGGCGCGGGCCTCGGCGCCGCTCGCGCACAGCACGGTGGCGAAGCCGTCCGCCTGGAACGCCTCGTGCAGATCCATTCGTACGGTGAGGCTGTCGTCCACGATCAGCACGGCCGGGGTCATCGCGCCACCCCAGCGGCCGGCATCAGAGCGGCCAGGCGCACCGCCATACAGGCCGGCGGCAGCACCTGCTCCGCCGCGCCGAGAATCGCCGCCTCCCGCGGCATCCCGTACACCACGCAGCTCGCCTCGTCCTGGGCGAAGGTGGGAGCGCCCCGCCGGCGCATCCGCAGCAGCCCGTGCCCGCCGTCGCGGCCCATGCCGGTGAGCAGGCACCCGGCCGCGTGCGGGCCGTACTCCTCCGCGACGGATTCGAACAGGACGTCCACCGCAGGGCGGCAATTGTGCCGGGGCGGCCCGTCGTCCAGCCGCAGTACGCCGCCGGCGACGCGGAGGTGCCGGTCCGGCGGGGCGAGGACCACCCGGCCGGCCAGCGCGCGCACCTCGACGCCGTCCCGGGCGTAGCCCACCGCGCGGCCGGTCTGGCCGGCGAGCCAGTCGGTGAACGCCACCGCGAACGGCTCGCCGGCGGCGAAGTGCTGGACGCACAGCATCGGAGCGCGGAAGCCGGTCGGCAGCGCCCGGAGCAGTGCGGTGAGAGCTCCCGGGCCGCCGGTGGAGGCGCCGACCACGACCACCCGCACCTCCCCGGCCGGCCGTTGTGGGCAGTCCGGCGGCGGGATGGCGACCGGCGGCGGTGCGGCCAGGCGGGCGCGGGGATGCCTGATCACCCGGATTCGGGAGATCAGCCGGATCGCAGCGCGCAGCCGGGCTCCCCACTGGTCGTCGTCGGCGTCGCCGCGCGGCTTCTCCAGCACGTCCACGGCTCCGGCGGCCAGCGCGTCGTACGTGCTGAACAGCTCCTGCCGGTCCGCGGACGACACCACCAGGATCGGCGTGGGGAAATGCGCCATGATCTGCTCGGTGGCGGCCAGCCCGCTCATCGTGGGCAGCATCATGTCCATGGTCACCACGTCCGGGCGCAGCCGCCCGCACATCTCCACGGCCTGGCCACCATCCAGCGCCTCGCCGACGATGCGCATGGTGGGGTCGGCGGCCAGCGCCTGCCGCAGGTGGTGGCGCATGGTCGCGGAGTCCTCGACCACGAGCACGCGGACATCGCTCACGGTTGCCCTCAACCCCCCGCCGATCTTGGAGTTGTGGTTGGCCTTTCGTGGCTTATCGACTGATCCGCTCCAACCACAACTCCAAGATCGCTGTGGTCGGCGTGCCGGGGCATCAGCGTCCGGATGTGGGCCAACAGCTCACCCTGGTCGAACTCGCCCTTGACCACGTACGCGCTCGCGCCGGCCTCTGCGCCGCGCCGCCGGTCCTCCGGATCGGAGCGGGAGCTGACCAGGATCGCCGGCACCTCGGCCAGGTCGGGATCCGCGCGGGTGCGGGCGACGAAGGTGAAGCCGTCCATGCCGGGCATGTCGATGTCGGTGAGGAAGAGCCCGTACCGGCGGCGGCGCGCCATCTCCAGCGCCTCCTCGCCGGATCCGGCCAGGTCGACCTGGTAACCCGCGGACTCCAGAATGCTGCACTCGAGCATGCGCGTGGTGAGCGAGTCGTCCACCACGAGGATCGGCAGCCGGGGCGGCGGGCCGGACTCGCCGGGATCGGCCACCGCGCCCCGCTGGGCGGCCGCGCCGGCCCGAAGTGCCGCGGGGCAGCGGCCGGCCGCCGAGTGCGTTGTGGACTCGTGCGAGCTGTCAGGTTTCGGCTACCCCGCCCTCAGGCGTGCTACACGCACGGCACCTGCGGACGCGACGGACGCCACCGTGTCGGGCGCCAGACCGCCTCCGCGCCCGCTCGCCGTCGCGATCAGGCCGCCCGGCGCTCGTCCTCCGCCGCCGGCCCGAAGTAGGCGCTCGAGTCGATGGCGCGGTCGTACGGCGTCCAGCTCGCGCCGGGGGCGAGCCCCTTCTCGAGGCGGTCGAAGCTGCCGAGGCGACCGCCGAGGTTGTCGATGTGGTGCACGAGCGTCGCCTCGCGCGTGCACGGCACGACCGGGCTGCCGTGCTGCAGCGAGCCGTGGTGGCTGAGGATGATGTGCACCACCGCCTGCGCCGTCTCGGGCGGGAAGCCGGGGAGCTCCTCGATCGCGCGGCGCACGCGGTAGTAGCCGAGCGGGATCTCGCCCTGGAGCCGCCCCGCGTCGGTGAGGTCGATCCCGGCGGGGTCCGCGGCGTAGGCCTCGAGCTTGCCGATGTCGTGCAGCAGCGCGCCCGTCACGGCGACGTCGTGGTCGATGCCGGGGAAGTGCGCGGCGAGCGCGTGGACGCCCTGGGCGACCGAGACCGAGTGCTCGAGCAGCCCGTGCTCGTAGGCCTGGTGGTAGTGCTTGGCCGCCGGCGCGGCGCGGTAGGCGCGCCACGTCTCGGTGTGCTCGCCGAGGATCCGGTCGAGCAGCGCGCGCAGGTGCGGGTCCTGGATCGTCGCGATCAGCTGGCGCAGGTCGGCCTCCAGCTGGTCGGCGCTGCGCGGC
>Ga0081539_10005327_pt1 | contig 13205 bp, 12 predicted proteins | sample TabmetS4T2R2_FD_71023 | JGI IMG/M metagenome (GOLD analysis project Ga0081539, IMG submission 71023) | Tabebuia heterophylla rhizosphere microbial communities from the University of Puerto Rico - S4T2R2 | ecosystem: Host-associated > Plants > Roots > Rhizosphere ...
GACGTCCTGCTCGCCGCCGGCGACGAGGCCGCTCGCGACGACGGCGACCTCGCCGTCGTCCTCCTCGCCGAGGCCGTGCACGCCTGCTACTACCTCGGCGACTCGCGCTCCGCGCTGGCCGCCGCCGAGCGGCTCGAGCGGCTACTCGACGGCGACCGCAGCCGGTACGCCACCGTGCTGGGCACGATGGCGGCCGGCATGGCGCGCGTGCTGGCCGGCCGGGGCGGCGTCCCGAGCATCCGCCGCGCCGTGGACCTGCTCGCCGAGTCGCCCGGCGTGCTCGACGACACCAGCCGCCCCGTGTGGCTGTACCTGGGGCCGCTCTGGCTGCGCGACTCGGGCGGCGGCCGACGGCTGCTGGCGGACGCCGTCGACGACCTGCGCGCCCGCGCCGCGGCCGGAACGCTGCCGGCGCTGCTCTTCCACGTCGCCCGGGACGACGCGACCGCGGACCGCTGGGCGGCCGCGGAGGTCGCGTACGACGAGGGGATCCGGCTCGCGCGCGAGGCCGGCCAGACCACGGACCTCGCCGCCTGCCTCGCCGGGCTGGCCTGGATGGAGGCGCGGCAGGGGCGCGAGGAGGCCTGCCGGGCCCACGCGGCGGAGGCGACGCGGCTGGCGACCGAGCACGGCATCGCGTCGGCCGGGGCCTGGGCGCGCTTCGCCGTCGGCGAGCTGGACCTGGCGCTGGGCCGCGCCGGCGAGGCGCTGGCACACCTCACCGGGCTGGACGCGTTCCTCACCCGCCTCGGGTTCGAGGACGTCGACGTGTCGCCCGCGCCGGAGATCGTCGAGGCGCTGCTGCGGCTCGGCCGCCCGGCGGAGGGCGAGGCGGTCGCGGCGTCGTTCCTCGCGCGGGCCGCGGCCAAGGGGCAGCCGTGGGCGCTGGCCCGTGCCGAGCGCACCGCCGGGCTGCTGTGCGCGGACGACGACGTCGACCGCCGCTTCGAGGCGGCGCGGGGGTGGCACGAGCAGACGCTCGACGCGTTCGAGACCGCGCGGACCGCGCTGGCGTACGGGTCGCGACTGCGCCGCGCGCGGCGCCGGGTCGACGCCCGCGGCCCGCTCCGGGAGGCGCTCGAGGCGTTCGAGCGGCTCGGCGCGCGGCCGTGGGCGGACGCGGCGGACCGCGAGCTGCGCGCGACCGGCGAGACGGCGCGCCGGCGCGGCACCAGCGACGCCGCCGAGCTCACGCCGCAGGAGCGGCAGATCGCCGTCATGCTCGCCGAGGGCCGCACGACGCGGCAGGCCGCCGCCGCGCTGTTCCTCAGCCCGAAGACCGTGGAGTACCACCTGCGGCACGTCTACCTGAAGCTCGGCATCTCGTCCCGGCCGGAGCTGGCCACCGCGCTGGCCGCGGACGGCGGCTGAGGCGGGCGGCGCGCGTCCGCGGCCCGGCACCAGAGGTCGATGACGGTCGCCGGGTCCAGCAGCTCCGGGTCGCCGTGGGAACGCCCGAGGTGCTCGGGCGAGTGCGACCGCCAGAGGAGGGCCGGGGCGCCGTCCTCACACCCGCGGCCGTGCCACCACCTCGAGCGCGAGGGCCCGGATCCGCGCCTGAACGGCCGGTCGCGGGTGGCCGCCCGAGCGCCCGGGCCGGCCGGCGTCCCGAAGTCGCGATGCACGATCTGTGACGCGTCGAGCCGGACGCCGGCGCCCCCGGGGTTCCACTGTGCGGCCCTCACTCCAGCGGCATGCGCGGCCTCGAGGAGCCGCCACACATCGACGGCGTCCCGGGGAGATCGCCGTCCGCCGTAGGCCAGGGCCTTGAGGCACAGCGCGGCCGAGACGTGGGGAAGCGAGAGGGGTACCTCCAGCACGTCGCCATCCGTGAGGGTCAGCCGCGCCCGGACCCGGGTCGGCGGCGTCGCCAGGGCAAGGCCCAGGGCCGGCACGACCGGTACTCCAGGCCGAGGTCGGTGGCGATGCGCGCCAGGTCACGGGCGGCCAGGCAGCCGGCGTCGCCGGACCTGCTCGTCGATGCCAGGTCGATCTCGGCGGCTGCCGTCACCCGTGGACCTCCGCGTCGAGGTTCGCCGCGGCGAGGCCGCGCAGCGTTCGGATCCGCGACTTCAGGGTCTCGACCGCCTGGTCGGCGTCGACGGATGGCGAGCGGCCGGCGTCGTGCAGGACCTGCAGCGGATCGGCCAGCGGCAGGCCATCCGGTGCCGGGTCCTGACCGACCGCCTGCCACCAGCCGTCCGCGAACCGCCAGAGCCCGGTCTCCTCGGGAACCGTCAGCGCCAGCGTCGCGTCGGCGGCAGGGCTGGGCGTGAGGCCTGCCGGGGAGAGGTCGGCCCCGACGTCGGTGTAGAGCATCGCGTGCGCCGGTCGGGCCCACGGGGCGATCAGGTCGGCGGCGACGTCGCCGGACACGAGCACCCGGTGAGCCGACGTCGCACGGCCGAGGACCTCCAGCACCGCATGCGCCTGCCGGGCCGGAGCCTCCAGCCCGTACCAGTGCGTCGTCACGCCACCCGGACCGGGGTACCGCGACAGCCAGTGACGCAACAACCGGTCCCAGTCGACGACGGTCCAGGCTCGCGGCGGCGGCGCCGGCCCGCCGGCCACCCGGGCGTGCGGCTCCACGACCGAGGACGACACCAGGCCGCGCTCCGCAAGGCGCTTCAGGACCTGTGACACCCGCGGCTGGCTCACCGAGGCCCAGCGCGCGATCTCGGCCTGCGTGCGACCGCCCAGCAGCAGGAGCGTCTTGACGATCTGCAACTCCCCTCGCGCCGGGACTCCCGGCCGGCGCCCGGCCGGTGGAGGTGGTGTCGCCGCACGACCCAGCGGCACGACGTCGCCGGGGCCGAGCGCCAGGTGCCCGCGGACGCCGTCCTTCGTCCGCCGGTCGAACACGATGAGCGAGACGCCGAGGTCGCCGGCGCGGCGAGCGGTCTCGGCGCTCGCACCGGGCGTGACGAGGAGCAGACCGCGCCTGCGCTCGCCCGCGGGCGGCTCGAACGCGCCACCCCGGCGCTCCACCGCTGTCGTCACCTCCCGGGGCGTGACCGGTCGTGAGTAGCGCCTGACCTCAAGGGCGAGCGTCCGCTCCCGGGAGCCCTCACCGGGGATGCCGACCAGGACCTCCACGCGTCCGTCAGCCCGAACCTCGGCGGACACGGTGGCACCGGCGTCGACGAGAGCGTCGTACGCCTCCTGCGGTATAAGCACCCGGGGCCCTGGTTGCATAATGCTTATATTTGCAGCTCAAACCGCCTACGGGGAGTTGAACCGCGGTCTGTCGGCGTGCCGATCGAGCGTTGACGGACACCGCGGCCATGCTCCCCGGCCCTGCGGCGGGCCGGGGAGCAGCGGCCGCGGCCGGGTGCGTCAGTCGTCGTCGAGCGCGACGGCGATGTCGGTCACGGTGACCGGGAACGTCCCGAGCTTGCTCGCCTCGCCGGTGATCAGGTTGATCCGGTACAGCGACGAGGTGCCGCCGGCCGAGAGGGCAGCGAACCCGGTGACGGTGGTGGTCTTCCCGTTGCGCAGGCTGCTGTAGACGTCGAAGCCCGCGGCGCTGTCGGCGTCGACGCCGAGCTTGCCGGTGGGCGCGAGCGTGCCCGCGTTGGCCGGCGACTGGATCGCGACCTGGTCGAGGTTCGTGTCCAGGTCGTACAGCGTCGTCGCGGTGGCCGGGTCGAGGTCGTTGTTGGTGTACGCCGCGCCGGTGACGCCGGTGACGGTCGCCGTGGCCGGCGGGTACGTCAGCGAGCCGTCGGTCGCCGTCGTGCCGGCGGTCGCGCCGTCGTCGATGTTGTGGCGCAGGTTCTGGCCGGCGTCGCTGATCACCCGCAGCCGGTTGGCCGCCGGGTTGAAGTCGACGCCGAACGACGTGCCCTGCAGCGCGACGGTGAGCTGCGAGACCTTCGTCGCCTTGGCGCTCCGCGCCGAGACCGTGTAGACGCCGCCCTGGTCGCCGACGCCGTACAGCTTGCCGTCCTGCACCCGGTAGTCGATCCCGATCAGGGCCATGTCGCCGGTGAGGCCCGTCACGGTGCCGATCCGCCTGACCTGCCTCGGCTCGTCCGTCTCGAACGCGACAAGCTTGGTCCCGCTGCCGGTCAGCCCGACGGCCTTCAGGCCCTTCGAGGACTGGGTGCTGACGCCCCCGTTCGCCTGGGCCGTGTCGCCCACGGCGGCCACGCCGACCGCGACGAGCGCCGTCAGGCCGGCCGCGGCCGTGAGGCCCCCCATGATCCGTGCCCGCATCGTTCTTCCTCCTGTACGTCGATCCCGGCCGTCCGCCGGCCGGGTCGGTGGGTGTGTGTGTGTGCCGCGGTGCATACGAGGCCGCTCCCGTCCACGTTCATCCCCATCCGCGCCGCCGACGGCGCCGAACCAGCCGCATGAGGAACGAGACGACGAGGACCTCGCCGGTCACGGGACGGGGCGCGGATCAGGCCACGGGTGGCCTCCGTCCGGCTCTCGCCACGGAGGGCGCGATGCGCGCGGCGTACGCGGCACACGCGCCGGAGCTCTTCCGTTTCGCGCTGCGCCGCCTCGGCGACGCGGGCGCCGCGGAGGACGCCGTCCAGGACACGTTCCTGCGCGCCTGGCTGGCCGCCGACCGCTACGACACCGACGTCTCCAGCCTGCGGGTCTGGCTGTTCGCGATCGCGCGCAACGTCGTCGTCGACGCCGCGCGGCGCTCGGCCGCGACGTCGAGCCCGCAGGTGCCCGCGGACCCGGACGCCGTGGTGTCCGGCCTCGACCCCGTGCCCGACCCGAGCGACCGGGTCGTCGTCCGGTGGCTGGTGGACTCGGCGCTCGCCGGCCTGAGTCCGGCGCACCGGCACGCCGTCGTCGAGACCCACCTGCGCGACCGGCCCAGCCACCAGGTGGCCGCCGAGCTCGGCATCCCGGTGGGCACGCTGCGCAGCCGCGTCTTCTACGCGCTGCGGGAGATGCGCTCGACGCTGGCCGCCCTGGACGCGGCCTGAGCGGCGAATGCGGACGTCTGCCCACGAAAGGCGACCCCTCGTTGTTAGCGTGATCGTCCTGTCGAACGGTGAGGGGCGTCATGCGACGGATCGCGCTTCTGACAGCGGGTGGGGACGGTGGTGCCGGTCGCTCCGGCCCTAGCCGTCACGCCGGTGACCTGCGGCGCGCACCTGACGACGGACGCGGAGCTGATCCGCAACGGGACGCACCACCGGATCGGTGTCCGGGTGGGGCAGCTCGGCGAGCCTCCCCGAGCGCCACCGTTCGGCGCGTGACCATGAGGTTGTCGAGCGCCTACTCGGAGGGGACTGGCACGATCGTCGTCGAGCAGTCGCGGTTCCCCGACGGTGGCGGCGTGTCCACCTTCTACGGGGCGATCCGGGTGAGCGACTCGTTCTTCGACGGCGGCGGCGTGGGCGGCGGGCCCAGCTCCGGGATCTCCGTGACGCGGGGCAACCTGTTCACCGGCAGCGGCCGTGGCGTCGAGGGCACGTGCTCGACGAGGAGTGGGCGACGTTCCGCGTCCTGCTGGCGGACGACACCTTCACCCGCAACGGTGACGCGGTCTACGTGCCGGACGCGTTCCTGCCGAGCCCGACCGGGTACAGCCTGGAGGGCGACCGCGCGGTCCGGAACACCGGTTGGGGAATCTACGCACCGCGCCGAGGACCTCGGCGGCAACGTCGCCTTCGGCGACGGCAACGAGCCGCAGTGCGTCGGCGTGGCCTGCTGACCGCCGTGCTGCGCCGGCTGGTGGACCGGAGGCTGTCTCTTGCCGCCGGGTGACGTCGCGACCGTCGAGTCGCTGACGGCGACCCTGCACCGGGTCCCGCTGCCGCGGCCGTGGGGACCGGACCGGCTGGACTTCCACCTCGTCGCGACCACGGTGACGGACTCCCTCGGCCGCGCCGGCCACGGGTTCAGCTGGGCGCCGACCGTCGGCGGGGCGGCGGTGCACGCGATGGTCGTGACGGACTGCGCGGCCGCGGTCCGCGGGCTGCCGGCGGCGCCGGAGCTCGTCTGGGACCGGCTGTGGCGGCACCTGCACGAGGCCGGCGGCGGCGGCGTCACGACGCTCGCGCTGGCCGCCGTCGACACCGCGTTGTGGGACCTGCGCGGCGTCACCACCGGTCTCTCCCTCCTGGACCGGCTCGGGCGGCGTCGGGACAGTGTGCCCGTTTACGGCAGCGGCGTGAACCGGCACTACTCGCTGGACGAGCTCGTCGAGCAGGCGGGTCGCTGGGTGGCGGCCGGGGTGGGCGCGGTGAAGGTCAAGGTGGGGTTGCCCGACCTCGACGAGGACCTGGAGCGGCTGGCCGCCGTCCGGCGGGTGATCGGCGACCGGCGCGGCCTGATGGTCGATGCGAACCAGCGGTGGGACCTGCCCGCCGCCCGGCGGGCGGTGGCGGCGATGCGCCGCTTCGACCTCACCTGGATCGAGGAGCCGCTGCTCGCGGACGACCTCCGGGCGCACGCCGCGCTGCGGCGGTCGATCGACGTGCCGGTGGCGCTGGGGGAGAACCTGCACACGGTGTACCAGTTCCGGGAGGCGCTGGTGCTGGAGGCGTGCGACATCGTGCAGCCGAACGTCGCGCGCGTCGGCGGGATCACGCCGTTCCTGCGTATCGCGGAGTTGGCGCGGGCGCATGGCGCGGTCGCGGCGCCGCACCTGCTGCCGGACGTCTCGGGGCTGCTCGCGTTGTGCCTGCCCGAGGAGACGTGGGTCGAGGACGTCGAGGACGCGTCGTTCGACGCGCTCGGGGTGCTGGAGCGGCCGGCGGTCACTATCGCCGGCGGCCGGCTGCGTGCCGCGGCGCCGGAGGAGCCTGGCCTCGGGCTGCGGCTGCGCTTCGGGGCGGTGGCCGAGCCCGGGGACTGAGGCTGACGGCGCCGGCGCCGGTCACAGGTCGTGCTCCGCCAGCTCCCGGAACTCGTCCGGGACGCTGTGCGTGCGCGACATCGTCGCCGGCAGGTAGCCGACGGCGCCGCGGCCGAACTTGCGGCGCACGGCGTCCATCGACAGGTCGACCGCCCACCGGGCGGCGCCCGTCGTCGAGCCCGGGCGGCGCGGGTCGTCCGGCGGCATCGGCAGCTCGGTCTGGACGGCGGTGACGACGGTGAGGTTCGACAGCGAGATCGCCAGCAGTGAGATGTCGGTCTGCGGCGTGCCCTGGTCGTCGATCGCCTGCCAGGCGAGCTGCTCCGCGATCTCGGTGATCGTCAGCGTGGCGGCCACCGGCGCCGGCAGTGTGAGCGAGCGCGTCACCGACCGCGGGCCCGGGAACCGCACCCGGACCGTCACCGTGCGGGCCGCCCGGCCCTTCGCCCGCATCCGGCCGCCGACGCGCTCCGCGAGGTGGGCCAGCACCTCGCGGACCAGCGTCGGCGTCGGCGCGCGCCGCCCGAGCGCCGACTGGGCGCCGATCGACCGGGCGCGGCCGGACGACGAGACCCGGCGCGGGTCCTCGTTGTGGGCCAGCGCGCTCAGCCGGCCGCCGACGGCGTCGCCGAGCAACCGCTCGACCTCGTGCGGCGACGCCTCCGCCAGCTGCCCGATCGTCCGGATCCCGTGCTGCGCCAGCCGCTCCCGCGCCACCGGCCCGACGCCCCACATCAGCCCGACCGGCAGCCGGTCGAGGAACCGGCGCTCGTCGCGCGCCTCGACCACCACCATGCCGTCCGGCTTCGCCACCTGCGACGCGACCTTCGCGAGGTGCTTGGTGCGCGCCGCGCCGACGGAGATCGGCAGTCCGATCTCCTGCCGCACCCGGCGGCGCACCAGCGCGCCGATGTCGGCCGGCGGACCGAACAGGTGCGTGGAGCCGGTCACGTCGAGGAACGCCTCGTCGATCGAGATGCGCTCGACCGCGGGCGTGACGTCGTGCAGAACGTCCATGACCTCGTCGGCCAGCCGCTGGTACTCGTCGAAGTGACCCCGCACGAACGTCAGCGCCGGGCACAGCCGGCGAGCCCGCCAGCCCGGCATGCCGCCGGTGACGCCGAATCGCTTGGCCTCGTACGACGCCGCGAGGACGACGCCGCCCGCCGCGCTGCCGCCGACCGCGACCGGGCGGCCGCGGAGCGCTGGGTCCAGCAGCTGCTCCACCGACGCGTAGAACGCGTCGAGGTCCGCGTGGAGGATCGTCGGCCCGGCCGGCATGACCCTCAGGGTATTCGAACAGGTGTTCGAAAGTCGATGTTCGAATCGGCCACCGGCGCGTTCGCGGCCCGGCGCGGAGGGCGGGTTAGGCTACACCACCATGAACCCCGCGAGCCCGTCGTACGCCGTCCGGCAACTGTTCGCCCGGCACCTCATCGGAACGGGCCTCGAGCTCGGTGCGCTGCACAGCCCGTACGCGTCGCCGCTGTCCGCGATCGAGACGAGGTACGTGGACCGCTGGACGCCCGCGGAGGCCAAGGAGCTCTTCCCGGAGCTGGGCAACGTGGAGTTCACCGGCGCGGACTACGTGGCCGACCTCAACACCGAGCGCCTCTCGATGATCGGCGACCGGACCCAGGACTTCGTCGTCGCCAGCCACGTGCTCGAGCACGTCGCGAACCCGCTGGCGCTGCTGGTCGACCTCCACCGCGTGCTCCGCCCGGGCGGCACGGCGATCATCCTGCTCCCGGACATGCGGCGGACGTCGGACTTCCGGCGCCTGCCGACCACCGTCGAGCACCTCGTCGAGGAGTACGAGCGCGACGTCCGCGAGGTCGACGAGGCGCACCTGGCGGAGTACGCGCTCAACGTCAACCACTACGAGGGCGAGGGCCAGGAGCGCAAGGAGTACCTGGCGCACCTCGCGCAGCGGTCGATCCACGTGCACGCCTGGACCGAGGAGCACTTCTTCGCCGCGCTGCACCACGCGGTCGAGCACCTGGGCTGCCGCTTCGAGCTCCTCGAGCTTCTGCAGACCGAGGAGTACGAGGCGAACATCGAGTACGGCTACGTGCTTCGCCGGACGACGGCGGACGTCACGGACGCGGCCCTCGCGCGGCGGCTGGTCGAGCAGAAGGCGCTGATGGTCGAGCACCGCGCCGCCCGCGGCTGGACCGCGCCGGACGTCCAGGGCCGCATCGGCGAGCTCGAGGCCGCGGTCCGCGCCGGCGAGCATCGGGTCGCCGTGCTCGAGCGCCGGAGCGCGGCGCTCGAGCGCCGGCTCGCCGGCTACGAGGCCTGGCTGCGGCCCCTGCGCCGGACACCCGTGTGGCCGGTCGCGCGGCTGGCCAACCGGGTGCGCCTGAGGTCCGCCGCGAAGGCCGGCTCCGCCGCGAAGGCCGGCTCCGCCGCGAAGGCCGGCTCCGCCACGAAGGCCGGTTCCGTCGCCTGACGGCCCGGCGCACTCGACGAGCGTGCCGTCCGCCGCGTCACGCCGTCCCGCCCGCCGCCGATGCCCGGGCGGCCGGCAGCAGGACCGTCGGCGCCGTCCCGACCGCCCCGGTCGCCCCGGTCGCCCCGGCCGCCCCGGTCAGCGAGGGAGGCCGCGCTTCCAGATCAGCTCCTCCACCAGCTCGCGCGACCGCCAGCCGGCCGCGGTGCGGACGAGCGCGTGGTGGTAGAGCCCGCCGAGCTCCCAGAGCGACTCCTCACCGCCGGCGACCGGCGCCACCATCGGGTTCACGAAGTACGCGACGACGGTCGCGGTGTCGCCGTCCAGCGTCACGTCGCCCTGGCCGAGGAGGTGCTGCCGGCGCGGGAACCTCGGCAGCGTCGTGGGCCCAATCTAGAACACGTTCTCGTCCGGCGCGGCCTGCGATAGTGGACCGGTGACGGACGTCGGGGAGCACGCGCGCGTCGACGAGGTCGAGCGGGCGGCGGCCGACGCCTACGTCCGGGGGCAGGACGCCGAGAGCGTCGAGCTCTGGACCCTGGCCTTCCGGCGCCGCCTCGACGCGGGAGACCCGGCGGGCGCCGTCCGCTGCGCGTTCTGGCTCTGGTTCGGCCTCGGCGGCCGCGGCGAGGTCGCCGCCGCCGGCGGCTGGCACGCCCGCGGCCGCCGCGTCCTCGACGACGCCGGCCTCGCGCCGGACGCGCCGGAGCGCGGCCTGATGCTCGTGCCGGTGGCGCTGGCACACGTCCGCGCCGGCGAGTTCGAGCCGTGCCACCGCGTGTCGGGAGAGGCGATGGCGATCGGCGACCGGACCGGCGACCGCGACCTCGCCACGCTGGCCCGGCTGCTGCACGGCCGCTCGACGATCGGGCTCGGCCGGGTCGCCGAGGGCATGGCACTGCTCGACGAGGCGATGGTCGCGACGACGTCCGGCGAGACGTCGGGCGCGGTCACCGGCCTCGTGTACTGCGTCGTCATCGAGATCTGCCACGAGGTCTTCGACCTCGCGCGCGCCCAGGAGTGGACGGCGTCGCTGTCGCGCTGGTGCGAGACGCAGCCGCAGCTCGTGATGTACCGCGGTCAGTGCCAGGTGCACCGTTCGGAGATCATGCAGCTCCACGGCTCCTGGCCGGACGCGCTCGACGCCGCCCGCGAGGCCGGCGAGCGGTTCGTGGCGGCCGGCGACGACCAGTCCGCGGGCGCCGCCCACTACCAGCAGGGTCAGCTCCACCGGCTCCGCGGCGAGGAGGCGGCCGCCGAGGCGGCGTACCGCGAGGCGAGCCGCCGGGGCCACCTGCCGCAGCCGGGCCTCGCGCAGCTCCGGCTGGCACAGGGCAACCTGGCCGCCGCGGACGCCGGGATCCGCCGCGCGCTGGCGGAGAAGCGCGACCGGGTCAGCGTTGTCCGCCTGCTCGCCGCGCACGTCGAGGTGCTGCTGGCCCGTGGGGAGGCGGCCGCGGCCCGGGAGGGCGTCGCCGAGCTGGCGGCGCTCGCCGCCGACCTCGACACGCCGCTGCTCCACGCGCTGCGTGCCCACGCCGACGGCGCCGTCCGGCTGGCGGAGGGCGACGCCGCCGGCGCCGTCGGCGTCCTGCGCGAGGCGTGGTCCCGGTGGCAGGAGCTCGACATCCCGTACGAGGGAGCGCGGGTGCGCGTGCTGCTCGGCCGCGCGTGCCGCGAGCTCGGCGACGCGGAGGCCGCCGACATGGAGCTGGACGCCGCGCGCTGGGTGTTCCGGCAGCTCGGCGCCGAGCCGGACCTCGCCGCCCTGGAGGCGGTCCCGGACGGCGCGCCGGCGGACGACGGTACGGCGTCCGGGCTGACCGGCCGCGAGGTCGAGGTGCTGCGGCTGGTCGCGGCCGGCAAGAGCAACCGCGGGATCGCCGTCGACCTGGTCCTCAGCGAGCGGACCGTGGCCCGGCACGTCAGCAACATCCTCCGCAAGCTCGACCTACCGTCGCGCTCGGCGGCGACGGCGTACGCGTACGAGAACCACCTGGTCTAGCCGCGGCCGGCCCCGGCTCGCCTTCTTTTTGAGCACGGTGTGGCACCGGTCTCGCCTATTGAGACCGGTGCCACACCGTGCTCAAAAGAATCGGCTCTCCTGCCGCACCCGTGGGTGGCTGGGGGCGCCCGAGGTGGACGCCAGCGACAGCAGAGCTCCTGATTGCGCACGGGGACGCCCCGTGCGCTTCTATCGATCGCAGGGACGCCCCGTGCGCAATAAAGCGCCCGGGCCGGCCTACCCCGGCCGCGGATCGTGAGCCGCTCCGCGCGGGGCCGGCGTGGGCAGAAATGACCACGCCGTGGCCCGCCGGTTGCGCCCTCCTGCCGACGCGGGCGCGGCGTCGCCGCTCCTAGCCTGCGAGGAGACCCGGAGTGCGGAGGGAACTGTCATGGAGCGGTACGGAACGGTGATCGTGGGTGGGGGGCAGGCCGGCCTGTCGACGGCGCACCACCTGGGACGGCACGGCGAGCCGTGCGTCGTCCTCGAGGCGGGCGACCGGGTCGGCGACCAGTGGCGCTCGCGGTGGGGTTCGCTGCGGCTGTTCAGCCCCGCGAAGTACGACGGGCTCGACGGCATGCCGTTCCCGGCGGAGCCGTGGTCCTTCCCGACCGCCGGCGAGCTGGCCGACTACCTCGAGGCGTACGCTGCCGCGCTGGACGCGCCGGTGCTCACCGGCGTCCGGGTGGACGGCGTCGCGGCCACCGCCGACGGGTGGGTGGTCACCGCCGGCGACCGGCGCTTCGAGGCGTCGAACGTCGTGGTCGCGACCGGGACATACCAGGTCCCGCGCGTGCCGGCCTTCGGGGAGGCGCTGGACCCGCGGATCGTGCAGCTCCACTCCGCGTGGTTCCGCGACGCGTCGCAGCTCCCGGACGGCGACGTGCTCGTCGTCGGCGCGGGCACCTCGGGCGCCGACGTCGCGCTCCAGGCACGGGCCGCCGGTCACCGCGTCCTGCTGGCCGGCCGGCATCCGGGGCAGATCCCGTTCGACATCGAAGGCCCGGCCGCCCGGCTGGTGATGGTGCCGCTGGTCTTGGGGTTCGTGTTCCACCGCGTGCTCACGCTGCGGACGCCGCTCGGGCGCGCGGTGCGGCCGAAGATCCTGGGCCGTGGCGCGCCGCTGATCCGCTACCGGTCGAAGGACCTGGCGGCGGCCGGCGTCGAGCGGGCGCCGCGCGTGGCCGCCGTCCGTGGCGGGCGCCCGGTGCTGGACGACGGGCGCGTGCTCGACGTCGCGAGCGTCGTCTGGTGCACCGGCTACGGCCACGACTACACGTGGGTCGACGCGCCGGGGACGACGCTCGACGAGCACGGCGTCCCGGTGCACGACCGCGGCGTCGTCGCGGGCGCGGACGGCCTGTACCTCGTCGGGCTGCACTTCCTCTACGCGATGTCCTCGCAGATGATCCACGGCGTCGGGCGGGACGCCGCCCACGTCGCCGGGCACATCGCGCGGCGCCGCGCAGGCTCGGCCCGCCGGGTCGGCCGGCTGGTCACCCCACGGAGCGAGCCCGCAAGTGAGCCCGCTCGCCCTGCGGCCCGAAGAGGCTGAGCACCTCGACCGGCTCCTCGTCGGCCGGGCCGAACCAGTGCGGCACGCGGGTGTCGAACTCGGCGGCCTCACCCGGCCCGAGGACGACGTCCTGGTCGCCGAGGCGGAGCCGCAGCCGGCCGCTCAGGACGTAGAGCCACTCGTAGCCCTCGTGCGTCCGCTGGTGGTCCGGGCCGCGCCGCGGCGGGATGACGGCCTTGAAGGCCTGTACCCCGCCGGCGTGGCGGGACAGCGGAACGATCGTCATCCCGTTGTGGGTCACCGGCTTGAGGTGGACCCGCGGGTCGCCGGTCGGCGGGGCGCCGACGAGGGCGTCGGGGTTGGCGCCGTGCGCGCGGGGCAGCGGCAGCAGCCGCTCCAGCGG
>Ga0081539_10005328_pt1 | contig 13204 bp, 7 predicted proteins | sample TabmetS4T2R2_FD_71023 | JGI IMG/M metagenome (GOLD analysis project Ga0081539, IMG submission 71023) | Tabebuia heterophylla rhizosphere microbial communities from the University of Puerto Rico - S4T2R2 | ecosystem: Host-associated > Plants > Roots > Rhizosphere ...
GGGCTTGGTGACGTCGAAGCCCTGGATCCCAGGGTTGAGGAAGTGCCAGCCCATGTCGGGGATCATGCGGGTGATGATCTGGTAGCCGTCGGCCTTGGCCGCGTGGAGGCTGGTGGCGTACCTCGCGGTCGCCAGCCGGCCTGCGGCGAGCTGGGCGGCCAGGCCGAGGCGGTCGCTGGGGCTTGGGCCGGTCTGGGCGAGGTGCTGTTGGGTGGCTGGTGCGGGCCGGGTGGGTTCGCTCGCGGCGCTGCGGGCCGCACAGCCGCTGGCAGCGAGGGCGCCGGCAACGGCCAGGGCGATGAGGATGGTGCGTCGCATTCTGACTCCTTGTGGATGGCCATAAGGTGGGACGCCGGCGCACGTGTGGACCGGTGTGGTGAGGCCGTCTGCCCAGCGCGTGGGGTGTGCCGCATCCAGTTCGGCTGGCTCAGCGGTAGAAGTAGGGGTCGAGGACCCGGACCTCGGTGATGCGGTCGACGGGGAGCTGGTTGGCCTCGGCGGCCCGGCGGATGGCTTCGGGGCTGGGACCGTCATAGACGCAGAAGGTCCTGCTTCTGTCGCCGGTGACATAGGAGTGGATCCAGGTGACCCCCTCGGTGGCGTTGTGGTCGACCACGGCCAGGCAGGCCGTGGCGCCCTGCTCGTCGGCCGGGATCTGCAGGCCGTCGACGAAGGTGCGTTCGACCAGGTAGCGGGGCATGGTGCCTCCTGTGGTGTGGACGCCGGAGGTCCGGCTACCTGCGAGTGTCGAGCAGGCCCCGGTCGGTCACATCCGGAGGGAGTCCCTATCTTCGCGCCGCCGGTCCCTATCTTCGCGGCGCTGGTTCCCCAGCTCCGTGGAGGATCTGCCGCTCCGCCGCGACCCGGACGGCCTCGCGCCGCGACCGGACGCCGAGCTTGGCCAGGACCGCCGAGACGTGGTGGCCGGCGGTCTTCTCGGCGATGTGCAGGCGGGCGGCGATCTCGGCGTTGCGCAGGCCGTCGGCGAGCAGCGCGAGCACCTCGAGTTCGCGGGCGGTGAGCCCGGCAGGATTGGCCGCCGTCGTCCGTCGCGGCCGGCGCGGCAGCCGCCGAACGCCCAGCTCCCGCAGCCGGCGGGCGACCACGTCGGCGGCCGGCCGCGCGCCAAGCCGCTGCAGCTCTTCCAGGGCAAGCCGCAGCGGCGCCTCCTCCTCGGCGTCGGCGAGGGCCAGCGCGGCCTCATATGGGCAGCCGAGCTCGCGCCAGCGGTCGGACGCGCACGCCCAGTCGCCGGCGAGCTGGAGCGCGTCCGGCTCCCCAACCTCGGCGAGGACCTCACCGCCGAGGCCGGCCCGCCGGCGCCAGACGGTCAGCTCGCCGGTCAGCTCGCCGGCCAGCGACCCCCAGTTCCCGTCCGGGGCGAGCCGGAGGACACCCTCGGTTGCCTCGGCGACGGCCTCGCGGTCGCCTTCCAGCCAGGCGGCCTCGACTCTGGCCAGCGCGGCCGTCCGTAGCCGCGGCAGCTCCCGGGTCGGCTCGGCCAACGCCCAGGCCTCCTCGAGCGGCGCCCACTGGCCCGGGTCGCCGCGTCGCGCCCGGACCAGCCCCAGCACCACCAGCGCTTCGATGCGCGGGGAGATCGAGGTGCGGGGGATGCGAAGGACGGCCGCGGCGGCGTCGCTCGCCGCCGCCCAGCGGCCCTGGTCGAGCTCCAGGCGCGCCCGGTAGGCGAGCAGGTAGCGCCGGTCGCGCTCCAGGCCCTGGTCGCTGCAGTAGTCGAGCCCAGCTTGCAGGTAGCGGGTTGCGAGGCCGTAGCGGCGGTTCCCGAGTGCCGTGGCGACGAGCAGGACGTGCGCTCGCCCGACGTGCTCGGCGAGCCCGTCTCGCGTGGCCAGCTCAATGCTCCGTTCGAGCGTGCGCCTGCCCTCCTCCTCGGGCTCGCAGATGCCGATCGTGGCCAGGGCGTCGACGGTGATCTCGTTGTCGTCGAGGCGCTCGGCGAGCTCGAGGGCCCGGCCGGCCCAGCGCACCGCCTCCTCCGGCCGGGCCGCGGCCGCACAGGTCCTGGCCAGGTTCGCATACGCCATCGCCAGCTGGCGGCCCGGCGGCTGCGACTCCAGGAGCGTGACCGCCGCCCGAGCCGCCCGCTCGGATTCTCCGGTCCGGCCGGGACACCAGAGGATCTCCGAGAGCCGGCGGAGCGCGTCGCCCTCCTCGAGCCGCTGGCCGAGCCGGCGGCGGCACGCCAACGCCTCCTGGATTGCCTCGACCGCGGCGTCGTTCTGGTCGGTCACGTAGCAGACGTAGGAGCGGCGCTCCAGCAGGTCCGCCCGCATGCCGACCGGGAGCCGGTCACCGAACCGCAGGGCCCGCGCGTACTGGGCGGCCGCCTCCCGGTAGGCACCGAGCGATCCGGCGCGGGCGGCGGCCGCGGGCGCGAAGCGCAGGACCGCGTCGATGTCGCCGGCGGCCTCGGCGTGATGGGCCAGCCGGGCCAGGTCGGGCCCGCCGGCCGATGGGTCGGCGAGCGCCGCCAGCGCCTGGCGGTGCAGGTCCAGCCTGCGCTGCGGTGACAGCGACTCCTCCACGGCGAGCCGGGCCAGCTCGTGCCGGAACGCCACCCCCGCCGACTCGGCGACCAGCATCCCCGAGGCCAGGCATTCGTCGAGACGGTCGGCCGCGTCACCGGCGAGTGCCTCCAGGAGCCATGGCTCGACCGGCGGCGCCACGACGGCGACCGCTTCGACGAGCGTCGCTCCGGCGGGGCTGAGCCGTGCGGCGCGGGCGAGCACCGCGTCCCTGACCGTGTCCGGGATTCCCTCTGCTCCGGCGGCGAGCGCCTCGACGACGAAGAACGGGTTGCCGGCGGTCTTGCGGTACAGCTCGTCGGCGTCCACGCCGTACGGCTCGGCCAGCTGCGCCACCGCCCCCAGCGACAGCCGGCCGAGCCTCATCCGCCCGACCGTCCGGCTCCCTGTCAGCTCTCCCAGCAGGATCCGCAGCGGATGGGCACGGTCGAGCTGGTCGTCGCGGTAGCTGGCCACCACCAGGGCCGGCACCGACTCCACCCGGCGGGCGAGCAGCCGCAGGACGTCCAGCGTCGCCTCGTCGGCCCAGTGCAGGTCCTCGAGGACGAATACGGTCGGGGTCCGCGTCTGCAGCTCGTGGGCGAGTGCCGTTACCACCTCGTACGGCATCGCACCACGCGCCACGACTGCCTGGAGCTCGTCGCCGGACCCCTCGGCAACCTCTAGCAGCGGCCCGAGCGGGCTTGGTGTGAACAGCGAATCGCAGGCGCCCCACAGGACCCGCGCCGATTGGCCGTGCGCTTGGCAGAACTCCCGCAGAAGGGTCGTCTTGCCGATCCCTGCCTCGCCACCGACCAGCAGCAGCTGCCCGCGTGAGCTGCGCCCGACGGCCTCCAGGCAATCGACGAGCGTCGACAGCTCGGCGGCCCGCTCGAGCAAGACACCCGACGCACCTGCGTCGGTACCGAGCGCGACCGATGGCATAACGCTTTATCGTGCGCCGAGTCGCCCTGCGGTTCAACCGCGATCGAAGCGAAGAGCGCCCCCGCGTGGAGCGGATCCGTGTGCAACGTCAGCTGAGGTGAGAGCAATCATGCCGCCGGAACGGGCGAACCCTCTAAAGGTTCCCGAGCCAAGGCCCTGGCATGCCCGCCGCCGAGCCGGACGTGCGGGTGGCCAGCAGTCCCCCCGCTGCCGCGAGCCCTCCGGCTCGTACCCATGAGGCGATGGTGATCGGGACGAGCCCCACGCGCTGGTCGGGCTGGGAGCCATCACGCTAGCTGCGAGCGATGTCGAGCCCTCGCGTGTCTACCTTGACCCTCGCTGTACCGCAGCCAGAGGGTAGGTCTGGTCATTCCGTTGGTCATTCCTCCAGGGAGAACAGGACACGACGAGTCCCGTACTGGCTAGACGGCGTATCTGACCTGAGCAGCGAGGACAGCACCCCAGGGGACGGCGTGGACGGTCGCGGGTCGACTTCTAATCCGTAAGGTGCAGGTTCGACTCCTGCCAGGGGCGCAATCCCCCAGGTCAGAGGCCTGAAACGTTCGTGGCCGAGATGGTGCCAGTCAGCCTGGTCATTCCTTTGCCGTCCACCGGACCAATGATCGGCATGCTGGAGCGGGCCACCGGGCACAATCACGCTTGCAACAGGCGGCGGCAAATGATCGCTGCAGACTGGGCCACCCCGACCCAGCCAGGCGGCCGATGATGAGCGGCATCATGGATGCGGTCATGTCGCCACTCCCGTATCGCATCACGCGCTGTCGTGACCTCACCGGTGTGAGCGCGGGATAGGAGGGCCAACCGCTGCAGTCGTCGGCCGGGTCAGTCGTGCAAGGTGGCCGGTTGCGGCTGAGCGACCAGCCAGGCGACCAGCTCCGCGGCGGGCATCGGCCTGGCGACGTAGTAGCCTTGCACGCTGTCGCAGCCAAGGGTCGCCAGCTCCTTGAGGGTCGCCTCGTCTTCGACGCCCTCGGCGACCACCCGCAGGCCCAGGTTGTGGCCGAGATCCACCGTGGAGCGGACGATTACCGCGTCATTCTGGTTGTCGCGCAGGTGTTTGACGAAGGAGCGGTCGACCTTCAGCTCGTCCACCGGAAGGCTCTTGAGATACGCCATCGAGGAGTAGCCGGTGCCGAAGTCGTCAATCGCCAGCTGAACGCCGAGTGCGTGCAGACGGTTGAGGACCTCCAGGGCTCGGGTGGGGTCGGTCATGATGGCGCTCTCGGTGATCTCCAGCAGCAGCCGGTCGGCCGCCACCGCGGTTTCCTCGAGCAGCTGGGTGATCTGGTCGGGCAGGGTGAGGTCCAGGAGGCAGCGGGTGGACAGGTTGACCGCCACCGACAGCTGCTGACCGGTGTCCATCCAGGCTCGGCACTGGCGTAGGGAGGCGTCCAGGACATAGGCGGTGAGCGGGCGGATCAGCCCGGTGGTCTCGGCCAGCGGGACGAACTCGCCCGGGCCGAGCAGGCCGTGCTCGGGGTGCTGCCAGCGCACCAACGCCTCGACCCCGAGGATCCGCCCCGAGCCGACATCGGCCTTGGGCTGGTAATGAACGACCAGCTCGCCGGCTGCCATGGCGCGGCGGAGCTGGCCGAGCAGGCCGAGCCGCCGCGGACTGTGCTGGTCCAGGGTTGGCTCATAGACGGTGTATCCGGTGTGGGTGGCCTTGGCGGCGTACATGGCCACATCGGCGCGCTGCAGCAACTCGTTGGCGTCGGTGGCGTGGTCGGGGTAGACGGCCACGCCGATGCTGACATCGACATCCAGGCTGAGCCCGTCGACCGTGAATGGGGCCTCGGTCGTGGCGCTGACCTTGTCGGCAACCACCATCGCTTCTTGGACGCTGGTGATTTGGGGCAAAAGCACGGCGAACTCATCGCCGCCCAGCCGCGCGACCGTGTCACTGCCGCGCAGACTGCCATGCAGGCGGTCGGCGACCTGTTGCAGTAGCAGGTCACCGTGGTGGTGGCCGAGGGTGTCGTTGACCTCCTTGAAGCGGTCGAGGTCGAGTAGCAGGAGCGCGGCCGTCAGCCCCTGCCGGCTGGCCAGGCGGATAGCCTGCTCGGCGCGGTCGTAGAGGAGGGCGCGGTTGGGTAGGCCGGTGAGCTGATCGGTGAACGCTTGATGAGTCAGGGTGCGCTCCAGGTGCTTGCGCTCGCTCACGTCGCGTAGGGTGAGCAGCACTCCGCGCACAACCTCGTCAGCGAGCAGGTTGCGGCCCAGGCCTTCGACGTCCCGCCAGGTGCCGTCCGGGCGGCGCAGGCGGAACTCGACCGACTCCTCGCAGCCCGCGGTGGCGAGCAGATGTTGCAGCTTGGCGGTGAGGGGGTCGACGTCGTCGGGGTGGACGCGGCGCTGGACGAACACCATCATCGGTTGCCGGTCGAGCTGGTCGGCGGGCAGCTGCAGCACGCGCGTGGCCGACGAGCTGGCAAAGACGATCTCGCCGGCCGCGCCGAGCACGATGGTGGTGTCCGACGAGCTGGCCAGTAGCGCCTGGAAGCGGCGCTCGTCATGCTCGCGCAGCTGCTGGTGGAGTGCGGCCATCTCCTGGGAGGACAGTTCCACCAGTCGCTCTCGGGTGTAACGCTCGTCGTCGGCGTCGACATAGCAGCGCTCGACCCGCTCCAGGAACCGCGGCCAGGCCGTCGCGTCCGGTGGGGCGCCGGGGTCCAGCGACAGTCGGCGGAGCTGCCGGGCCAACACGGGATGCATGCCGGCTAGGCCTCTACCAGGGTGGTCAGGGTCATCGTCTGGTTGTGGAGGTCGCAGGTGCCCACGGTCGAGGGGGAGATCTCCCCGTAGGAGTAGAACCCGACCAGGCTGCTGCCGGCCGGCAGGCTGTCCAGGACCGCCTCGACCTCCTCCTCGGTCCGCTCGCCAAGCACCAGGCGGCGGCCGACGCAACTGATCGCGACGGCTAGGCACCCACCGTGAAAGGCCTGGCCGTGGTGGGCCAGCCGCCCGGCCGCGGCGGCGCCTTCCACCAGCCGGTCGAAGTTCGCCCGCATGAGCTGGACCCGGCCGCCTTGGGGTACGTCGCCAGCGAAGGTCATCGACTGGTTGGCCTCATCCACCGCCAGGACGGTGCGGACCAGCCCGACCCCACCCTCGTCGGCGCAGAGGGCTAGGGGAAAGAGCAGCGCGGTGGCGGGTAGCCCGGCCGCACGGTCGCCCAGGTACCGCTTGTACAGCGCCAGCGCCGGCTCGCCGTCCAGTTCGTACAGCACGTTGCCGTTCGAGCGGGTCACCCGCCGCTCCACCCCGAAGCGATCCCAGCCGCCCTGCGAGCCATGCCCCACCTGGACCCGGTCGCCGTACAGGCCGATCGCAGAGACGACCCCGCCGGTCGGACGGCCCTGACGTACCACCCAGGTGGCCTCGAAGCGGTCGCCGTCGCCGGCGAGCCCACCTGTGACCACCACCTCGCCTGGTAGCACCTCCTTGATGCCGTTGAGCAGCTCGGTGCCGTTGACCCTCAGCCCATCGGACAAGACCAGCACCGCGCGCAGTCCCGCTGCATCCAGCGCCCCGGCCAGCTCACGGCCCGCCCGCCTCGAGTCGGGCGGGGCTGCCACGGCCGCCTCAGCCCGTCGGAGGGCGGTGTGGGCGAACCGGGCCACGGCCACGCTCATGCTTCCCTCGGCCACCCGCTGATCCAGGATCTCACCGGCGGTTGAGCAGCCGGCCAGCTGCGCTTGTGGCAGCGCCGCCGCCAGCTCGGCCAGCCGTGCCGCCGCCACCTCCGGCGTCGGTGACCCGAACGCCAACACCAGCGTCGAGGGCCCGTCCAGCTCGTCCGGCAACGGCGCCGACCAGCCCGTCGACGGCTCCCACCCAAGCAATCGAATGTCCACGCGCAGACTCCTGTACCAGGCCGGGCCAGGTCACGGCCCCGCGGCTCGTCTGGATCATCGACACGCCCGGCGCCGAGATGAACCACCCGACCCACCGGCGACCGGCCGGGATCAAGACACCAAGGCCACCGCCACGCCTGGCCGGCTGGCCGCCGCGGACCACAGGTTGGTCATTCCCCCGCTCATTCCGCCACGTGGCACGCCGTATGACAGGCCCGCATCAGCTGGACGGCATATCGCACCTGACCAGCCAGGACGACATCCTGCGAGACGGCCTGGACGAGCGTGGGTCGACTTCTAATCCGTGAGGTGCAGGTTCGACTCCTGCCAGGGCGCCAAAACCGCAGGCCAGGGGCTTGAAACGTTCCTTGTCGAGAGGATGCCGGTCGGGTTGGTCATTCCATTGCGTAAGGCGTTGGCCCAACGCTGGCCTGACCCGGTGACGTCGGCCGGCAGGTGATTACCCCTGCCGTGGAGATGCCACAGCTCTGGGCACCTCTTGCTGCCGCAGCCAGAGCGATGCCTGGGTCGGCTGCATGGTCTGCTCGACCACCTCTAGCAGCTCACCAGTGAGCGTGTTCAGGTCGACCTGGTCGCGCAGCCGGGTGCTGAAGGCGGCGATGGTGCGGGCGGCGTCGTAGCGGCGGCGGTTGAAGCGCCGGTCGACCGCCGCCTGGGTGCGGCGGCGCAACGGCTGGAACAGGGCGACGGCAGTCAGGGTGGCGGCGGCCACGGCCAGGCTGCCGGAACCTTGGCCCAGCCGGGTGGCGGCCGGGAGGATCAGCAAATACGGGATCACCAGCAGGGCGGTGACAGCCGCGTAGGTGAAGGTGCGCGACACCACGCGGTCCAGATCCCACAGCCGGTAGCGCAGCACCGCCACCGCCACCCCCGCTGGCGGGCACCAGAGCCCCACATACAGCACGTAGGTGGTCGCGTTGGGCAGCCACCCGAACACCCCAGGCACGGCCAGCAGCAGCCCGACCACCGCAGCGGCCGCGCCGGCGCCGACCCAGCGCATCTGCTGGCGCTCGGTCCCGGTCGAGGCCCGGAAGCGAAGCACCACACAGACCAGCGCCGCCACCAGGCTGGCCCAGTGCAACGCCACCCCGGTGTAGGCAACGCCCCAGGCAACCCCGCCGGCCACCCCACCGACCCCGAAGGGGTTGTCAATGGGCACGCTCTGCAGCCGCCCCGGAGCAAAGATCCCGGCGGCCAGGATTAGGACGATACCGGTCACACTGGCGGCCGCGACCGGCCGCCAGCGGCGCGATCGCAGGTGCCCGTTGGGTAGCAGCAGCGCCGGCAGGGTGATGCCCAGGGCGATCGGCGTCACCCAGTTGAAGTCGCCGATCACCGCGTTCAGCTCGGCGGCCAGCGGCAACGGGTGATGCTCGGCGACCAGCTGGTCGACCCAGGGCGCCATCGGTGTGGTCAGGGAGGATGCCAGCCCGGCGCCCGCGTACAACCAGCCGATGGGGTTGGCCGGCCGCTTCAAGCCAAGGACCAGCCCGACGGTGGAGAAGGTGAGGGAGAAGGTGACCGCGTCGACGGCGCCGGCGGCCAGCACCCGCAGGGTGAGGGGGCGGACCACCGCCACCGCAACCACCAGACCGGCGGCCAGGAGCCCGAAGGTGGTCAGCCACATCCCCCAGGCAAGCACCGTGGATCGCTGGCGTTTCATCGCTGCTGTCCCCGACGCGGACTAGAACTGATCCAGCGCAGGATCGTTGAGCAGCGATACGGAACCGTTACGGTACCCTCAGCCCGGGGGCGGCCGTACCCTACCTAATGTCGTCCTCATTCACGGCGCTGCCAACCCAACACCCTGCAGACAGCCGGCACTTTGACGTCGGAACGGCCGTACGGACGAAGGCGCCCTTCGGCTGGGCCCTGAGGGATGGCAGCGCAGCTTCAGAGCCGCCTCCCTACCGAACTCCGGTCATTCCGTTGGTCATTCCGCTAGGCACGACACCGCGTGACAGGACCGAATCACTTGGACGGCGACCGGACCTGACCCGCGAGAACGGCACCCATCGAGACGCCGTAGACGGCTGCGGGTCGATTTCTAATCCGTGAGCTGCAGGTTCGACTCCTGCCAGGGGCGCCAAAACCACAGGTCAGCAGCCCAAATGGCTACTAGTGGCGATCGTGCTGGTGAGCTTGGTCATTCCTTCACCATGAGAAGCGATCGCGCTGCGGCCCTCTTCGAAATCCGGCTCGGTCAACAAACGAAGCCCGGCCGGAATGGCCGGGCTTCGTTGTTTCCGCGAGATGCCTCTAGCGAAGGCGCGCGACGAGATCGTGCTGACCGTGGGTCGCCTGCTGCCGCTGCACCTGCGCCTGAGCCGGCGGGTTTGGAACGCCGGGGAACAGAGCGTCGCCAATCGTCGGGATGAACTGCGGCGGGACACGAACGTGTGTCGCCTGCTCGTAGTCGTAGGCAAGGCCGATCAGCTTCGGCTCGGCCCAGCGGCCGCCGATAAAGGTGATCCCGAGCGGCAGTCCCGCGTCGTAGCCGGCGGGCACCGTGATGTCGGCGTAACCCGATACCGCGGCCGCCGTCGACGAGCCCACGAAGTACTCGAAGTGACCGTTGAGGTCGCCCTCGTTCGGGTTGTCGTTCGTCGGCCATGCCGGGCCGTTCGTCAGGGCGATGATCGCGTCGAGGTGGTTGTCGGCCATCAGCTGGTTGATTGCGTCCTGAACGGGCGGCGTCGTCTCCTGGCGGAGTTGAGCGCAAGCCGCGTCACGGCCGTTCGTCGCCTCGGCGGCCTCGAAGACCGCATCATTCCACGGTCCTTCGAGGTTCTGATGGGCCTTATCGAAGGCGATCAGGTCGGCGAGCGTTTGCGGGTACGCGGCGCCCGACACCGGGTTCGTGCCGTGGACGTAGGTGTGGAGGTACGTCGCGATGTCGGTCTTGAACTCGCACAGAAGGGCCGGGAACTCGTTGGCGGTCGCCGACAGGTCGATGTCGGTCGGATCGATCACGGTCGCACCTTGAGCCTTGAGCGTCGTGATCACGTTGTTGAGGATCGGTTCGACGACCGGGCCCACCAGCCCCTGGTCGTAGGTGCCGGCTCGCCACACGCCGATTCGAGCGCCATTCAGCGCCTTGTCGTTAAGGAATTGCGTGTAGTCGGTGTGTGCGTTTCCGGCCTGAGCGGCGGTCGCGGCGTCGTTCGGGTCGACGCCGGTCGCTGCGCCGAGGAGTACCGCAGCGTCGGTCACGTTGCGGGCGATCGGGCCGGCCGTGTCCTGGTTGGCGCTGATCGGGACGACGCCCGCGCGGCTCCACAACCCGAGTGTCGGCTTGATCCCGACGTCGTCGTTGGCGCCGGACGGGCAGACGATCGAGCCGTCTGTCTCCGTGCCGACGGCTGCAACCGCGAGATCAGCAGCAGCGACGACACCGGAGCCGGAGCTCGAGCCGCAGGGGTTGCGATCGAGGACGTAGGGCATATTCGTCTGGCCACCGATGCCGCTCCAGCCGCTCGACGACGGGCCGGACCGGAAGTTGGCCCACTCGGACAGGTTGGCCTTGCCGATGATGATCGCGCCGGCGGCCTTGAGTCGCTGCGCGATGAACGCGTCGGCGGGCGTGCTCCCGGCGAGTGCCCAGGAGCCGGCTGTCGTCGGCATACCGGTGGTGTCGACATTGTCCTTCACGATGATCGGAATCCCTAGCAACGGACGGTGGTCGCCGTTGCGCCGCGCCTGGTCGGCCGCCAGTGCGTCCGCGTGGGCGGTCGGGCTGACCGTGATCACCGCGTTGAGCTCTGGGTTGAGTTGGCGGATGCGCCGGAGATAGAAGTTCGTCAGCTCGACGGCGTTGATCCGGTGCGAATTCATCAACTGCTGTAGCTGCGGGATCGTCGTCGCGTCGACGTCGATACCGGAGACCTTGGTGTTCGGCGGGTTGGCTGCGAGGCCGATCGGCGCCGCGGCGCCGTATGCCCCGAGCAAGAGGGCCAGTACGGTCGTGAGAAAGAGAGAACGCCGAAGGCGGCTGCTCATCGCGTGACCTCCTCGGGATCGAGTGGGCTGGGCGACCGGATACGGAGGGCTGGGCCTGGCGATCTGGGGGCTGGATTCTATAACCGTCTCGTCGGAGCTGCGGTCAACGATTGCCATCGCCGCCAACTCCCCGCTGACGGCGGTGAAGATGGAGATGGCGGGACTCGAACCTGCGGCCTTCTGCTTGCAAAGCATCCAACACCAAGCGGCATGCTACGCAGCGAAAACGCAGGTCGGCGGTTAGGTGAGCGGGAACCGCATGGTTACTTGCCCCGGAAATAGTCGCGGCTCAGTCGGCCTGTCATCCCTGGTCAGAGGGAGAATCCAGCCGTCGGGTTGGATCCTGGGGAGGGTGGATGCTGCGGTTGGCGGGTGATCAGGTGGAGTCGTTGTTCGATGAGCTGCTGCCGGTGGAGGTCCGTGGGCTGCCGGCGGATCTGGCGGCGCTGGACCGGCTGCTGGCCAACCCACGGCTGCTGACACCGATCGGGCAGGCCTGGGAGCAGACCGCCCGCCATCGCGGACCAGATTGAATGAGACATCGGGAGCGAACGCCCATGGCGGACCAGATTACTGCGAGCCTACGTCGAGCCCTCGCGTGCCTACCTCGATCCTCGCTTCCCGCAGCCCGAGGGCATGTCTGGTCATTCCGTTGGTCATTCCGCCAGGCACAACCTGGACGATGCACCTGACCTGATTCCCTTTGGGGGCTTGGGTGGCAAGTCGGTGGTTGGGCTTGGTTGACGGGGGTGGGTCGCCGGCCAAGACTCGCCGGTGAGGGGGAGGGTCGCCTGGTTGCGCCTTGAGCGCCGATGACATGTCCTTGTCGGACTTGCTGAGGGCCTTCCCCTTCTTGGTGCGCCGCCGGCGGTCTACCTGTTGGGGAACGGTGAAATGCTCGGTGATGATGGTCTTGGCCTGCTCAGCAGTGACTGGGGTGCGGTCGGTATCGCAGCTCACCTAGGCCATGGCGCGATCAAGGGTGACCAGGCGCGCTCGGCCAGGTGGGCGGCGACCACCCTGGACCGCGCCGAGATGGTCGTTGCCGCGCTCCACCATCTGCAGGGAGTAGCTGCGGGCCAGCTGCGGGTCGACGCGGCGGGAGCAGAACTCCCGCTGGGTGGCGTGGCGGTCCAGCTCGGCCTGGGTGCTGGCAAGCAGGCGGAGCTCGGTGGCGACCTCGGCGGCGAGATCTTGAAGGCGACAGCGGGGTGGTCGGCGTCCCGCTCGAGGGCGGCGCGGGCGGCGCCAAGCCACGGGTTGGCCCGGGCCACGTCCTGCTGGCCGTGGGAGGCCTTGACGATCACCCGGGGCAGCCGGGCACGGCCGGCGGCCAGCAGCGTGTGGGGTCGGCGGAGCGTTCCAACACCGCCAGGTCGGCCTGTCCGAGCTCGCCAGCCAGGGGGGTCAGGGCATGAGCTGACCGACCAGGTCCTTGATGGGTCGCTTGTGGCCGGCGGCGGCGGGGGTCAGCCGGTCACCGGCACGCCCCCGGCGGTTAGCGCCGCCCTGGGGGCATCCGGGCAGCTGGAGCGGGTGCAGCCCGGCCGGGTCGACCAGGGCCAGCCGAGCCAGGGTGTCGGCGTCGAGCCGTTGGACTTGGCCTGCCGCGACCACACCCGGCGCAGGTCGTGGGCCTTGGCCGAGCTGACCCGGTACACGGTGTGCCCGCGGGCGCCGAAGAAACACCGCGATCGGCAGCCACGATGGCCCAGTCGGCTCCACTACCACCGCCAACCAGACCCTGGCCTCGCCCCGACAAGGGCTGCCTGGTCCACCTCGACCAAGCTGGCTCGGGTGGGACCGCCGTGCGCCGGCCCACGATCGGGCCGT